>Ga0126326_1000243_pt1 | contig 21067 bp, 19 predicted proteins | sample InaspJWI67metaG_FD_94485 | JGI IMG/M metagenome (GOLD analysis project Ga0126326, IMG submission 94485) | Marine gutless worms symbiont microbial communities from Oahu, Hawaii - Inanidrilus sp. 1 OAHU.JWI-67 metaG | ecosystem: Host-associated > Annelida > Digestive system > Unclassified | place... | reverse complement strand
TTATCCTGGTTCATGGGTGGTGTATCCTTTCCTTTTTAGTGTGGCCGGTTGACTGCTGCTAACAATCTACCGGTGGATACACCGCCTTTTCCTTTAAACACAACTTTTAAATATAACTCCAGTCGAATCGAAGAGGTGCAACAATTTTTGACACTTTATTTTGAATTTAAATGTAAAAGAATATTATCAACGACTTAATAAATAGCGCCAATTGTTTACAGCGCAAAAAATGTTGCACCCTTTAGTTAATACCGTGGTCAAATGTTGGATATATTCGCTATTTAAAGGTATAATGGGTCATGAATTATCGACAGTCCTGGTGAACGGCCTTTTATGGGAAAAACCAAGCCGGGTACTTAAGCGTCATGAAGTTTTTTCAACATATCAATATTATGTTTGCCATTCTGCTCTTGTTTGGAATTTCAGCGCACTGCGGACAGTTGCGTATCATCGACCTCAAATACCGCACAGCAGGCGAAATCATCCCCCTCATTCAACTCTTGCTTGGCCCCGAGGACACAATCAGCGGTAAGAAACACGTTATTTTTCTGACCGCCACCCCCGAAAACCTTGCCCGTATCGAGGCCGTTATTAGAAACCTCGACATAAAGATACGCCAATTGAAAATAACGGTGGTCCAGGGCCAAAATGCCGGAGAAGCGTTGGCCTCCATGGATGTTTCCGGTAATATATCCATTGGGGACAATGCGAACATCGAATTCGGCCGAAATCCGCAGCCTGAAGATACTATCTCCATAACCGGCCGCAGCGGACAATCCGTGCACAGCAGTGAAGACATCCAGCAGGTGATAGTACAAGAAGGCATGTCGGCAGTCATTTATTTCGGCCAATCCATTCCGATATCCTCGCGGACGAGCGCTCCGAACCGCGGCGGGCAAGGCGATAATTTTGTCGAATTCAGGGAGGTGAGGACCGGCTTCAAAGTCAAACCACGCCTTGCGGGTAATCGTTATGTCCTGGATATCGTGTCACAGAGTGAATCGACGCTCTCTGTCCAACACGGGGCTGTTGATGCTCAGCAGATCCAGACCCAAATTCAGGGCAAACTGGGCGAATGGATGGATATCAGTGAAATCCTGAGCGCCGGACATTGGCGCGAGAGCGGCATTGTCTACGGCGATGAAGTAAATAAAAGGAACCTGCGGCAAGTCTTTATTAAAATTGTGGAAGTCCAATAAACTAAATCTATTTTGGCAGGATTGGGGACTTTATTGACTGAGTGATTCGCGATGACTTTTCTTTATCAACTTTTTTGGCATCTGCCCGAAAAGATCTGAGCCCGTTATTTCAAAAAGTTTACATCCGCCCATAGAAATCTTTATTTTTTATAAGAATGATACGCTTCTTTTATCTTATTCCAAAGTCCGGAACCTATCCATTCATCAGCTTTTTGCAAAATAGATTGGATCGTATTTAAAACATCTTCTTCTCCAGGCCAAAGCTCCTTGACGACTTCCTTCCCGGCCTCATCCTGTTGGTTGATGTATAGGTTAAGTACAAAACAGGCTAACATCAGGTCATCCAAATATCCCAATGGTCCAATTAAAGCCTCGGGTATAAAGTCAATTGGACTGAAAAAGTAAGCAATAACCCCGGCAAATTTGGCTTTATCAATAGCCGGGATGCGGTCATCCAGCGTGAGCATGACGAGAAGGTAAAAAAAGTCGGGGACTAATAGTATATAATTCGCATAAGCTGGATTCTTACTGCCATTTTTCTCGAACCAATTTTTAACTTTATCCCGAAGCTGAAGATAAAAATCTTGTTGTTTTTTGTCGCTATCAGCAGGTAATTTGGGACTGGACATAAGAGCTCTCCTTTGTTTGTTTTCCATGATTAAATTTCTTTTCATAATAAGAACTTACTTAAAGACTGTCAAATGGGGGGTCAAGGCGAGAGTTTTATCGAATTCAGAGAGGTGAGGACCGGCTTAAAAGTCAAACAGCGCCTTTCAGGCGATCACTTTGTTATGGATATCGTGCCACAGAGTGAATCGACGCCTTCTGTCAAACACGGGGCTGTTGATGCTTACCAGATCCAGACCCAATTCAGGGCAAACTGGACGAATGGATAGATATCAGTGGAATCCTGAGCGCTGGACAGTGGCGCGAGAGGGGTATCGTCTGCGGCGATAAAGTAAATAAAAGGAACCTGCGGCAAGTCTTTCTTAAAATTGTGGAAATCCCATAGCGTTTAATAAGCACTCGCTTCATTCAGGAGTTCAATCGAGAACCGATCCAATTCAACGGTTGTTGCATCGATCAGTTCTTGCAATTGATCAAGGCTGGTAGCGCTGGCTATCGGGGCCGTGATGCTTGGCTGTGCGATCAGCCAGGCCAGCGCGACTTTGGCGGGCGTAAGCTCATTCTGCCGGGCCACTTGGTCCAGGGCCGCGAGGATCCGCAGTCCCCGCTCATCCAAGTATTTATTGACGTTATCGGCGCGCGCCATGCCGGCCAGGTCCTCTGCCGACCGGTACTTACCGGTCAGAAACCCGCTGGCCAACGAATAGTAGCAGATTACTCCCAATCCCTGCTCCCGGCAGAGAGGTTCGAGTTCCTTTTCAAAAGCGGCACGATCATAGAGGTTGAATAATGGCTGCAGGCACTGGTAGCGGGGATAGTCGTTTTGTTCGCTGGTCTGAAGGGCTTGAGCGAGGCGATTGGCGTCATAGTTCGACGCACCGATGGCTCTGACTTTTCCCTCCCTGATCAATTGGGCATAGGCTTCCAGGGTTTCATTCAAAGGGGTTTCCGGATCGTCGGCATGGGACTGGTACAAATCGATGTAATCGGTCTGCAGGCGCTGCAGAGAATCCTCCACCGCTCGCAAAATATACGATTTTGAGAGCCCCTTGCGGTTGGGTCCCATTTCTTTTCCGACCTTGGTGGCGATGAGAACCTTGTCGCGTTTCGCGCTGCGCTGCAGCCATTTGCCGATAATAGTTTCTGATTCGCCTCCCCTATTGCCTGGAGCCCAGTGCGAGTAAACGTCCGCCGTATCGATAAGATTGAATCCGGATGCGACAAATGCATCGAGCAGTTTGAATGACATCGGCTCGTCTACGGTCCATCCAAAGACGTTGCCGCCAAATGCCAGTGGAGAGATTTCCATTCCGGAGTTGCCGAGCTTGCGTATATTCATGTGATTTTTCCTTCGTTTTTGATTTAATTTTTCAGATAAAATATTTATTTTTTATACGTATGATACGCTTTTTTTATCTTTTCCCAAAGTCCGGAACCTATCCATTCATCGGCTTTTTGCAGTATTGATTGGATCGTATTTAACAAATCTTCTTCTCCAGGCCAAAGTTCCTTGACGACTTCCTTTCCGGCCTCATCCTGCTGGTTGATGTATATGTTAAGGACATAACAGGCTAACATCAGGTCATCCAAATAACCCAATGGCCCAAGTAAAGCCTCAGGCAGAAAGTCGATAGGACTGAAAAATAGCTGAAAGTTTTACTTTGAATTTTAGATGTAAAAGTATGGCAAATGCACAATTGTGTGTCAAGCCGGGAACCGCATATCCATCTTGGGTAGGCAGATAGAGGAATCAAAGATCAAAGCATGAATGGGTAGCAGGGCATAAGATCGTTATCTTAGAGCCAGAAATGTGGTTATCAATTACAAATTGATGTCATCGGTCTGCAGGCGCTGCAGAGAATCCTCCACCGTACGCCATATATACGATTTTGAGAGCCCCCTGCGGTTCGGTTCCGTTTCATTTCGAACGTTGGTGGTGATAAAGATCCTATCGCGCTTTGCGTTAGGGCAGTTTGTCGAGAATCTTTACCGATACTGCGCAACTGCTGCCCTGAACACCACGTAAATAAACGTCCCCCTATCGATAAGATTGAGATATGCAGTTGATAATGGTAAAATTATCATCACCACCGTTTCTGAAACACTGTGAAATGAACCGAAACAATCCGATTGCCGATCCTCAGGCCGGTCTGGTTCTTGGATCTCCGTGAAAAAGCAGAGCAGGAGGGCCGATGTTTGGGACCGTTCTCATTTCCGTGACTACCGTGTTGCACATTTACGTCTTTTGGCGCGCTGCAACAGTGCCTTTTGTGCAGCGGCAGGTGCCCACCGTCGTTCTGATTGGGGCCGGTATCATTTTGTGGGTTGTCTTTTACCTCGGGCGCGTCTATGGGCACCACGGCACGGATAAGGCGGCCGTAACGCTTGAATTTCTCGGTATGAACTGGATGGCGGTGGTTTTCCTTGTCTGTGTGCCTCTTCTGGCCGTCGATCTGGTGACCGCCTTCGGCCTGTTCGCACCCCGGCTGGCGCCCGCGCTTCGCGGCTGGGCCCTGGTCGCCGGCGCGCTTCTTTCTTCGATCGCGCTTATTCAGGGCCTGCGACCGCCTGTTGTGAAAAGCTACGAGGTGAGCTTGGGCGACCTGCCGCAAGAAATGGACGGAACCGTGATTATCGGCTTATCGGATATGCACCTCGGGTCGCTGATCGGCAAGCGCTGGCTGGATGCCCGCGTGGCTCAGGTCAATGCACAGGCGCCCGACGTGGTGGTGTTGCTCGGCGATATCTTCGAAGGGCACGGCCGGCCGCGAACTGACCTGATTCGATCGATAGAACGCCTTTCCGCCCCATTGGGTGTCTGGGCGGTGCCCGGCAACCACGAGCGCTACGGCGGCTACGCAACAGACGGAGACCTGTTCGAGAATGACAACTTTCAGCTGCTGCTTAACCGTTGGGTTGAAATCCGCCCGGGCTTTATTCTGGCAGGCGTGGAGGACCTCGCCGCCTGGAGCCGATCGGGTGCGGGCGGTGAGGTCGCGGCACGGGCCCTCGCCGGCCGGCCGCCCGGTGCAACCGTGCTGCTTTCGCATACGCCCGGCCAGGTCGAAAGCGCTGCGGCGGCAGGGGCCGGTTTGATGCTGAGCGGTCACACCCATGGCGGCCAGATCTGGCCGTTTGGTTACTTGGTGAGCCGCTATTTTCCACTGCTGGCGGGTCGCTACGAGGTGGACGGCCTGACGGTGATCGTCTGCCGCGGCACGGGCACATGGGGGCCGCGCATGCGACTCTGGCATCCCGGCGAGATCCTGCGCGTGACACTGCGAAAATCATCACGTTTTAAATAGGGAAGAGGCTTGGAAATCTATATCTCATCATCTCAACGGTGGCTATCGTGCCATATGCCATTACGTGTATTCAGGCATAGGCCGGGTTCGTGTGGCAGCACACGGGTTGGATTTGCCCCGACACCGTACCGTGAGATGGATTGCAGAAACTGTTGAATCCTCTTAAATAGAACCGGCATATCGGCGCATAACTGCTGGTTGTCTTCTTAACAGAAATTCAGCTCGGACTTGATTCTTGAATTAAGCCGATCGTTGCTTATGTTGCGGGGTAAAATATTAAACTGAACCTAAATAGGTTCAGCGCTGAGGAGATATCGTGGATAAAACCCAAAAAGTGCCTTTGTTTCCCCTAGGCGTGGTTCTGCTGCCGGAGATGTCACTACCACTGCATATATTCGAGGAGCGCTACAAACAGATGATCTCAGAGTGCCTAAACGAAAACAGACCCTTCGGGATCGTTCTGTTTGACGGCAGCGCCATTCGCTCGGTGGGCTGTATGGCCAAGATCACGGAGGTTACCCGGCGATACGACGATGGCCGTATGGATATTATCACGGAAGGAACGGATCGATTTGTCATCCATGAAATTGTCCAAGAGAAAGCCTACATGGAAGCCCGGGTTGTCTTCTTCGATGATGAAGACGAAATATCCGCCGACGATGTGCGCGATACGCTTGAAAAAGCGCGGCAACAACTCAAAGAAGTGACCGGTTCGAATTTTCTTCCCGACCACAGGGACGTATTCGCTCGCACCAGCCCTAAAAATCTTGCATTTGCGATTGCGTCCCTGGAGGGATTCACCCCTGTCGAGCGTCAGCGTTTTCTTGAGATGACATCCGGTATGGAAAGATTGAAAAGGAGCGTTCAGGCGCTTTTCAGCCTGAATCAGCGGGCGCGGCTTACGAAAGAAATCCTGAGGATAATTGGCGGAAATGGGCACCCACCCGAGGATTTAATAAAAAATCGGCAAAAGTCCTTTATATTATGATCTCGGGATTTGTGGATCCACCACTTTATTCAGCTCGTCGTTGTGGCAAAGAAAGGCAAGTGGGCCTTTGTTTCTACCATATCTTTGCGAAAGTACCATGGATCGGGATAATAGTACTGCGCGCCGGGCAAAAGCGCCTTCGAGTTCACGACTGAAATCTTTACCGCGCAAACATTCTTGCCAGCGGTGGTCCTTGCTGAAGTATTTCGGCTACGATCTCTGAGGTCCATCTTGCAGCATCGCGGGCGACAGCCTGGCATCCATCAGGATTCGCTTGCATGGCTTCATGAAGCTGTTCTCTTTCTTCCGCTTTGAGCAGGTCATATGAACGCCCGAACTTGATTTTCTGAATGTCCTTGCAGACAACGCTGTTATAAACTTCTTCAAATTTTCTACAAAGCCTGTCGGCAAAGTTCATCCCGCGTTGATACTGATCGAACATCTCGAGATCATCCCTTCCGGCGAGCAAACCGATCATCATAAGCCCCCCTGAAAGGGATCCACAAACATTGCCTCTTCGCGCCACTCCGCCGGAAAAAGTTGTGGCGGCCCGCAAAATGTTTGGACTTCCAATACCAAATGTTTCCATCAGTGCAGACAGGACCGTCTGGCTGCATCCAAAATACTTCATCTCGTACTGACAAGCCAAATCGGCCGCCTTCTCAATTCTTTGCTGATAATCCATATTTTGTGACTCCTTTTAATGAGCTATTCTGCTGATGCCAGCTATTCCGTTCACGTATCTAAAAAGGGTGTCTGCCCGAATCTATCGTCTATAAATGGATTGCCAAAGGATACCGTAGAATTGTATATGATTTAACCATACAGTTTAAATTCCCATTAATTTATGAAACTGTTCAAGTCAATTGAAATCGAACCGGGTGCCTAAATACCCGAGAAATGAAATTGTTATGAAAGAGAAGCGAAGACAATGAAGCGATGAAAGACACGATCGCATAAACCCAAATAGGGGATTAAAATGATTGTCCTTATGAATTCATCTAAAACTTTAGACTTTCAAAAAAGCCGCATTTCAAAACATACCATTCCCGAGTTCTTAAAAGACTCAGAAATGATTGTAAGAGAATTGCACAAGCTCTCAGAGTCGGAATTTTCAAAGCTCATGGGAATCAGTGAGAAATTGACGAAATTAAATATGGAGCGCTATGCAAAATGGCAAACGCCGTTTAATTTGTCAGAAGCAAAACAGGCTTTGCTGGCGTTTAAAGGCGACATTTACGCCGGAATGGAGACCGAACATTACACCCGCAGGGATTTGGAATATGCGCAGAATCATTTACGAATATTATCAGGCTTGCACGGAATTTTACGGCCCCTGGACCTGATCCAACTCTATCGTCTGGAAATGGCAACCAAACTAACCACCCCCAGAGGAAAAAATCTGTATTCTTTTTGGGGCACTCAAATAAATGAATCACTTAAGGCGCTGCTCAAGAAAGAAGGATCGGGGCTGCTGGTGAATCTGTGTTCGGCGGAGTATTTCAAAGCGATTAAACCGCAGTTGCTGGAGGCGACTGTCATCACACCGGTTTTCAAAGAATTCAAAAATGGATCCTATCGAATCGTTGCGATCTACGCCAAGAAAGCACGAGGGTTCATGTGCAACTTTATCATCCGGAATCATCTCAAACGCGTTGAGGATTTAAAATCCTTTAACGTAGAAGGCTATCGATTCAACAAAAAGATTTCTTCCGATTATGAGTGGATATTTGCGCGGAAAACTTAGAAGAAATCCCTGTCGATCTCACCTTTATTTATCTGATTGCCATTAACACCTTAGCGCCAATTTCTGGACCGGTTGACAGCTTCAGCAAAGAGTTCTTGTAGGTTTGTCAAATCTTTGCTTGGTGTTATGATTGCTTGGGGTTTATCTGCAGGAGGTAGTTCGGAAAGTTTTTTGACCATACCGCTGCCTATCAGGGCGAGGCGGCCGGTACCGTAAGTCGTAATATCCGGTGAAGCCGGAACAACGATTTCACATTGGGTGATATCAGCCAGGAACTGGCAGAAATACGAATTGTTGATCAGTCCACCATCCACGGAAAGGCTGCTGTGCTCACCCGTTAGGTGCGAAATCGCATTCAGCAACTGCCCGGTTCGCAGGGCGATGCCTTCCAGGACCGCCTGGCAAAGATCCGCTCTGGTAGTCTCAAGGCCCAATCCCAACCACAGGCCGGCGGCCGAGCGATCCCAAAAAGGGCAGGCCAGTCCGGATAGCGCCGGCACGAAAGCGAGTCTGCGCGACATAGCGGCGGGAATTTCGAAATGATCGATTTCGCTAAAATCATTGAAAAGTCCGAGGTTTTTGACCCAGTTCACGGCCGAGCCGGCATTATAGACCCCTGCATCAACGGCGTAGACCGGTTTGCAATCTGCCAGCTGCCAGGCTATGGTGGATAAAATACCACTGGAATGATCACTTTTAATACTCTCACCGACATTGGCGAGCGCAAATACACCGGTGCCGAATGTCGCTTTTATCTGTCCCGCAGCATAGCAGCCATGACCCAGCAAAGCAGCCTGCTGATCGACGACACTGGCGGTGATGGGGATCTGCCGGTCTTTGGACCTCAAGACACCAAAATGGGCGGTTGTGGACCTGATCTCCGGAAGAATTTCAATCGGTATTTCAAAAAGTTCACACAGCTCCGGGTCCCAGTCACAGGTTGCAAGGTTCATCAGGCTTGTACGAGATGCTGTGGTAACGTCGGTGGCATATTCGCCTGTCAGCCGGTAGATAAAAAAACTTTCGGAGGTACCCAGTTTGAGCTGGCCTTTCTTAAGAAGTTTTTTGGCCTGGGGAACATTCTTTAAAATCCAGCGCAGTTTTGAGGCCGAAAAATAGGGATCTAACGGCAGCCCGGCACGCTCAAGGGTGAGTTGTTCAGCTCCTTTGGTTTTCAGTTTCTCGTTAAAATCGGTTGTTCGTTGGTCCTGCCAGACAATGGCATTGTAGATGGGCAGGCCGCTGGCGCCATCCCAGGCAATCACCGTCTCGCCCTGGTTATCGATGCCGATGGCATGAATGTTTCTTTCGTCTTCGATACAATCCTGAACGTTGCCCAAGAGGATCTCAGGATCGTGCTCTACCCAACCGGAATGCGGATAAATTTGGCGATGTTCGACAGATTTACAAAATCGGAAGTGCCCTTCGATATCCAGGGTGTAGGATTTTGTCGCTGTTGTGCCCTGGTCAATCGCAAGAACCCGCTTCATGTGTGGACTCCTAAAAAAGAGATTCGGACTGGCGAGATTAGGCGGTTAGTAGCCATTACCAATCAGATGTATTCAGAACTTTTAGGTTTCAAGTGTACCCGCATGCACCAGGTTTAGCCGCGGAGTGGCCAGTTTGATCGAAAAAGAAACTAATGAACATCGAACATCGAACGTCCAACATCGAACATCGAATGAATGAATCCTGTCTAATAGAAAAAAGTATGAGCGAATTCATCCGCCGAAATTCTGCGATTCACATTTTTAGAATAGATAAAGCGTAGCGCCATCAATATTGAACGTTCGATGTTGGATGTTCGATGTTCGACGTTGAATCTGTCACTTTTCCGGCAACCTGAATTCTCATGGTAGTTCGTAAATATTACAATAGAATTTGCCGGATTCCGGCGGGTCCTGGCTATGCTGTCATGCAAAACTACTGTCCCCGGTACCCCAGCCTTACCAAGCCGAGCCGGATGAGAAAAAACAGGATGATCAGGACAAGAAAAACCAGACCGTTGATAACTGCTGCCAGCGAATAAAGTTCGGGCTCGATGCCGTGCCGTAATGTGCCCCAGGCAATCGTTGGAAGAGTGGCGATCGCCCCTACATTGTAAAAAGTAATTTCGAGGTTGTTAAAGGCCAAAATAAAACTCACCAGGAATGCTCCCAGAATCGACGGCCATATCGTCGGCAGCGTCACCTCCCAGAAACAGCGTGTAGGACGGGCCCCAAATACCATGGCGGCCTCGTCCATACGCCAATCATAGCGCGTGAGTTGAGCTAAAATCACCAGGAAAGCAAAAGACAGCGCCTGGGTCGTATTGGCCAGGATGGCCGAGGTGAGATTGCCAGGCAGACCCAATATATTGCGGTGGAACATCAGGGACGAAATCCCGATCAGAATACCGGCGACAAACAGCGGCGAGAGGTAAAGCACCGCAAAAAAGCCACGCCAGCGGGATGGATACTTCAAAAGCCCGATGGCTGCCGACGCAGCGAAGATGCTCGCCAGAGCGCCGGTTCCCATTCCAATCAAAACACTGTTGAGCAAGCCTAGGTGAAAGTCGCTCATTATCCATAAGCGCTGATACCATTCCCAGGTAAACTCCGGTGGAAAAGGCCACACGGTATTATCCACGAAAGAAACATAGATAATGAAGAAAATCGGAAAATAAAGAAATATATACAGAAAGATGAGTAAACCCGACTGGGTGGCAACGACTGCCCGTTCTTTGGGACTTACAGCCGCCATTTCAAAATTCCTCCCCGGTATAACCGCTTCGCTGTAAGTTGATGGTGCGCCAGATGATGGTAATAAATATCAGGCAGATGAAGAATAACACCACACCCATGGCAGAGCCTAGGGCCCACGTGCCGGTTGCCCCGAACTGATGTTCGAGGATGTTTCCGTAAAGGGCCCCGTTGACGCCACCGAGAAAACGAGGGGTTACAAAAGCAGCAAAGGTAGGGATGAACACCAACACGATACCGATGGCTGTTCCGATCCAGTTCAGCGGCCAGGTTATCTCCAGGAAAGCCCGCCAGGGTTTGGCACCGTTGACGTAGGCGACCTCCAACAGTTCGAAATTGAAATTGAGCAAGGATAGATAGATGGCCAGCACCATGAAAGGAATCCAGAGATATATCAACCCGATAGCGGAGGCAACATTGGAATACATCAGGATTTCGATCGGTTCAAATCCGAAGGCCTGCAGCGCCATGTTCAGCAGCCCGATGGGGCCTAAAATTTGCTGCATGGCGGTAACCCGCAAAATGATGCCGGTAAAAAAAGGGGCGGCGGTCAACAGCACCAGTATCAAGCGATAACGCCCGCCGCGCTTGGCGACTAAATACGCCACCGGATAGGCATAGAGCAGACATGCCAGGGATACGGATACCGCCATGACCAGCGAGCGCCACACAAAGGTCAAGTAGGTTTTCTGGCCCAGGATGGTCTTGTAATTTTCAATGTTCCAATCGGCAATCAGCTCGTAGCTTTCGGTCCGCCAAAAACTGAAAACCAAGATGGAGATGAGGGGCAGTACTAAAAAAATGAGCAAAAACAGGGCACCCGGCAGGGTAAGCATTGCAAAGCGGAAATTGGGACTCTGCCGCATTTTCCAAACGGACACCATTGTTATTCTCCTTGCGCCAGAAAGGCATCGCCGGCTTCCGGCAGCCAACACACTTCGACGGGTTGGCGGATCTTCAGTGACGGCAAATCGGTGGCCGCACTGACGATCAATTCCTCGCCGTTTTCCAGTATGACGAAGTAATCCGAATGTTGCCCTTTGAAGATAATACCCGCAGGTTGCCGACCAAACGGTTCTCACTCCGGACAGGATCGGTTTGCCGGGGAGATTGAATCGAGATTCTTTCATGTTTCAGGAAATAGTCGATTTTATCACCGCTGTTTGTGCCGGAAGGCAGCGGGATGAACAAATCAAGCCCTTTCCATTGCAGGCTGCCGATATTGCCGTCCACCCGCTTTAATTTGCCGCGGATATGATTCGGCGACCCCAGGAAAGATGCTACAAAGCGGGTTTTGGGGTTGCTGTAGAGATCGAGCTTGGCGCCGACCTGTTCAAATTTTCCGTTGTGCATGACGGCCATGCGCGAACTAAGTGTCAGTGCCTCCTCCTGATTGTGCGTCACATAGATAAAGGGAATATCCAGCTCGGCCTGAAATCGGCGCATCTCCACTTCCATTTCTTTACGCAGCTCTAGATCCAGGTTTGCCAGCGGCTCGTCCAAAAGGAGAATATCGGGTCGTGCGACCAATCCCCGGGCCAAGGCCACCCGCTGTTTTTGACCGCCCGAAAGCTGATGAGGGTAGCGGTTCTCATAGCCTTCCATTCTCACCAGCGACAGGACCCAATCGAGTTGCTCTTTTTGCTTGCTGCGCGGCAGTCGCTGCATCTTTAACGGAAAGGTGATGTTATCGGCCACGATTTTATGGGGAAAGAGCAAAAAATCCTGAAACACCATTCCGATGCCGCGAACATAAGGAGGAAGCCGGGTGACATCGCGGCCCCCGATGTGAACCGAACCATTGCCCGGTGTTTCCAAACCAGCAATAATTCGCAGCAGCGTGGTTTTCCCGGAACCGCTCGGACCGAGAAGTGAAAAAAATTCGCCCTGACTGACATCGAGGCTCACTTTGTCAACTGCGCGAATCTTGTCAAAGGTCTTTTCAACCTGTTCCAGTTTTAAAGCAGGCTCGGTCATAGCTGATTTCCATGGCATGAAAGATTGAAGATGCCGTGGAAGTGCAGCCACACGGGGGCCGCACTTCCGGCTTTTGTTCCACTATTGAAAACCTGGTCCTCAGGATCAGTTCGAAGATAATTGGATCTGTTGTTTCTATGTAACCGGAGTATTGGAGTGCTGGAGTTTTGGGTACGGTCCAGCTGCCATTGCCTCAACTGTGTATCCGTAAAAGTGGCAGAAATTGCGTCCTCTTCAGGATCCTAAACGGGCAGGGTCTGAATGGCACAGTAATGTTAAAAGGCCATTAAATAGGCGGCCAGGCTCAGGCATGCTTTTTCCATTACTCCATTACTCCAGCACTCCTCTGGTCGAAAACCCGAGCTCCCTATTGGGCAGATCAAAGCTGGGTCTTATGGGTCCGGATTCTTTATTTCAGCAATGACTGATCAGGCTGCTTCGACCTCTGACCAGATGCGCTCCCATTTTTCCGGCGATGACGGTGCGTCAAATTGATACAGCCCTTTAATGGCATCGGTGTTGTTCAGAAAGAGCGTGTCGACGTATCGTTTGGGAATCATTTTGCGCACATCTACCGTGGGCGCCCAGCCGATCTCTTCGGCCACTATGACCATATTCTCTGGTTTCAAGCGGAAATTGATCCACTTGTGAGCCAACTCGGCCTTCTCGCTGTCCTTGACACCGGAGGTCATACACCAGGTATCCACCCATCCCAGACCGCCTTCCTTGGGATGGAGCAAATGTTTCATGCGCAGCTTGGACTTGCCGTCGAGGTAGTCGAAGTGGATAAGGCGGTAGACGCCCGACCATTCAGGCGCAGCCCATACTGCCTGGGCGCGGAGCAGTCTTTCCAGCGTGGCCTCGTCGTTCCAGCGGGTCAGCAGGTATTTTTTCTGTTCGATGAGGAGCTTTTTGCACTCAGCCAGTTCATTGTCATACAGCACATAGGGATTAAAGGGTTTGCCGTCCGGGCGCGGCTTATCCTTGGTTCCCATCCGGTAACAAACCAGAATGCCGGTTAAGGCGATATTTTCTTCGAAACGGGCACTGACACAAAGATGTTTTTTGTACTTCGGGTTGTACAACAGATAAATGGAATCGGAGTCTTCTTCAGCCACCTTGTCCATGTTGATCGTTATCCCGTAACCGCCCCAGCAGTTGGGTGCGGCGATCATGTTGGAACCTGTTTCCTCTTTGAGCAGCATGAAATTGGGCGGCATGAATACCGGGAACACATGTTGCATGTTTGAGATCTTACTGTAATCAACAGGTTGGGTAAGACCCTGCTTGGCATACAGCCTGGGCCAGAAGCCATCGGCCATCACCAGATCGAAGTCTTTCACGCCGCCACCGCGCAGTTTGTTGTAAGCTTCCGAGTTCCCGTCGAAGAACCCGGCGCTGACCTTGCAGTTGTGCTGCTTTTCGAACTTGGCGGTTAATTTCTTTACATTGTAGTGCTCCCACCCCAGCCAGCGCAGCTCCAGTTTCGCGGCTTTGGAAGTGCGGACAAAGGGACCAACGGAGGCTGCGGTAAAGGCAACAGCAGCGCCGGTTGCGCTTTTTTTAAGAAATGATCGTCGCGTTAGCGGTTTTTCAAATGCTTTCTCTAACTTGCCGTTTTTGGTTTCAAGGTTTTTACTCATTTTGACCCTCCTTTGTTCAAATGGTTAACGGTTGCTCCATACTCTTTTCGCTATATACGGTCCAAAGTATTTTAGAGCTCAATAGGTCAAATTCCGACAATCTACAGTCAGTGTCTCGGTCTCATCAGCGAGCAAGAAGTGTATCCACCATCTCAGCGTAGCCGTATCCGCCCTTTTTTTGTGTGACCCAGGTCGGCTCGCACGGCAAGCGGCCTTTAAAATCCAAAACATTGGCCACACCGACCGAATTGGGGAAATAGTCAAACATTGGTGCGTCATTGGGAGAGTCTCCGATAAAGATGACATCTTCTTTGACCTCTTCCAGATTCTCTTTAAAGACTTCCTCAAATAAAACCCGCGTCATCGTCAATTTATCATATTCACCGAACCAGCCGTTGACATGGATGGAGCTGGCTTTGGCCTCGGCACCGGCCTTTTCGAATAAGTCGACGATCCGATCGACGTCTGCAGTGGAGAGCGGTGGTACATCTTCACAATAGTCAATGGCCAGATCTGCCTCGCGATATGCCTGATCTGCGGAGAGGCTGCTGCCGGGAACTTTTTCCAGAATCTCCACCTGTAATCTTTCCAATTTTCGGCGATCGGCTTTGCGCTCTTCTTCCGTCTTAAAATATCGTCGCTGCATCTTGCGGGTCGGATCGTCATACCGGAAATAAAAAGCCCCGTTTTCGCCCACCAGACCGTCCACCGGCCACATCCGCGCAATATGATCGCACCACCCGGCCGGCCGGCCCGTAATGGGGATGCTGCGAATTTTTGCGGCTTGCAGCCGTTCCATGGCCACAAAAACAACGGCCGGCAAGCGTCCGGTTACGGTTAGGGTGTCATCGATGTCTGTCAGTACGTAGCGAATTTGGTTTCTCGATTGAGCAGGGAACTGTTCGAATGGCTTCATAGTGTTAACCTATCTTCTGTGGATGCAAAGAGCAGAATGATTCGCAGATATGCAAAGCGCCGACTGTATAAAGGATCGATGATTACGGATTTTGAATACAAAGTTTTTCATCAAGCTGTCAATAGTGAAAAGAGCCACGAATGTTGGTATCGATCTCCGCTCCGGGTTTCCATGCCTGATCGGCACCTGCCTATAGGAGGAATTGCACCTCTCAGCGGGCTCCGATCCCGTATTTTAAGCAACCAAGGAGGACGGGCAGGGATACGTCATTCTTTTGGATATGGCTTTGAATCCATAGCACTGAGACGAAAATATTAAATTCTCACGCCAAGACGCCAAGGCGCAAAGAAAGCTCGAGAAAACTTGGCGCCTTTGCGACTTTGCGTGAGGTTAATTTGAATAGACTATGATATGCACAATGACTTTTATATTATTTTGAGGGTGTGGGCTTGCACCTTGACAATTGGCGACGGATTGTGTGAAAAAAGCGACGTCGACGTTTCAATCGAGATGTAAGGCGGCATTGAGCAAGGAAATGAAAATCCTGGACAATCTCTGGCAAGTGGGTGGCGACGACCTGTCCGGTCCCGGTGATGCGGCCAGTTACCTGGTGAGTTTCGGCGATCGGGCGGCCCTGGTCGATGCCGGATGCGGGGACGGGCATCGAGAACTCAAAGCCAATATCGCCCAATGCCTGCCGGAAGGTGCAGCGGTTGAATATCTATTATTGACCCATTGTCATTTCGACCACACCGGTGGGGCCGAGCGGCTGAGAAGAGACCTGGGGAGCAAAATTGTGGCCCACGCCCTCGATGCCGTCTTTCTGGAGTCGGGTGACAGCGAAGTGACGGCTGCTTCCTGGTACGGTACACGAATGACCCCGCTTTCCGTGGATATCAAGCTAACAGGCGAAAAAAAAATCATTCAAATCGGCAGCGGGCAAATGACCGCTCATCACTGGCCCGGGCATTCACCCGGATCGATGGTGCTGACGACCCGCATCGATGGACGCCTCGTTCTTTTCGGCCAGGACGTCCACGGCCCGCTCCACCCGGCACTGCTATCCGATGAAGCGGCCTATCAGGCGTCTTTGAAAAAGCTTCTCGACCTGGACGCCGATCTGCTGCTGGAGGGGCATTTCGGTGTTTACCGCGGCAAGGATTCGGTGCGAAGATTTATTCGTTCGTTCATGACAGGCCGTTGACAGGATGCTCGAGTATTTGGTGATAATCCTAGAATTGTTGAGCAGCGCAACCGCCCAACAGACAACAGCGAAATTCGGAGATCCTCATGAACAGTATTGAAGTATTCGAGGTTAGGGGCAGCCACAATGATGTAGGTTTGGCCATCGGTTCCCGCTTTGCCGATGTGATTCATCGATTTTTTGACAATTACGATTTGCTGCAGCAGCATCTGTTACCGTTTTACAATACTTCAACCGGAAAGAACTACTATCAGTCATATCTCGAGCTGCACCGCACCCGTTTTCCCGAGTACCTATCGGAACTCGAAGGAATCGCTACCGGTGCCAAGCGCCCCTTTGAGGAGATTTTTCTGGTCAACCTGCGCGGGGAATTATCAGGACTGATACCGACTGGGCATCAGGCCGGCGATATTCTCCAGACTGCCGGCCGACAGTGTTCCGACTGTCTGGTTTTCAGCAATGACACTGCACTGATCGGACACAATGAAGATGGCAGTCCGGCTTCTTTGGGCGGCATGTTTGTGGTCAAGGTGAACCTGGATGATCAACCGGCCTTCAGCGCCTTATGCTATCCCGGCTTTCTGCCCGGAAATGCATTTGGTTTTAATGCGTCGGGAATACTGCACACGATCAATCACTTGGCGCCGCGCCCAGTGGCGGTCGGATTAAGCCGGCATTTTCTGGCCCGCTCCCTGCTGGATGCCCGCAGCCTGGAGGAAGCCATCCGGCACATCACCGAATCCGGCCGGGCTTCGGGTTTTAACTACAACATCGGTTCGATAGCCGAGCGGCGGGTGGTCAGCGTCGAAGTTGCACCACAATTCCATCATGTTCATGACGTGCAAGGGCATTATGTGCACACCAACCATTATATCGAATTGAGAGAACAGAAACAGGAAATTTCGCCGTCAAGCCGGATACGGTTAGACCGAGCCAGAGCCTTGTGTCGCAAAAAATCGCCCGCGGCTGCAGGCCATGTTTTGGCTCTGCTGGGTGATCAGACTGACCGCGAATATCCGATATTTCGTGACGCCACGCTTCCGGATATTGATGCAACCTTGTGTTCGGCGCTTTTCGATTTGGATAGACGAGAACTGCGTATTTACTGGGGTAATCCCGTAAAAGAGCCCGACAATTATTTAAAATTCGCTCTGTAAAAAATGCGATCTGCGGCGACGGGCTGGAAACCGAATTGAACAACCTGTGATTTTAAAAATTTCTATAAACACATCGTCCGGTTCCATACTACTTATTGCTGTTCCTCGAAGGCTTTGATGCTAGCCTCATATACGCGGGTGACCTCGAGTAATGAATCCACCGGCTTGCCGGCTGCCGACAATTCATCGGCCCGGGCCAGACCGGAGGCAATGGCGCCATAATCACGCGACGGCAGGGCCTGAATCGCAAGATCCGCCAGCAGCCTGCGTTCGGCCGCGCGACTCAAACCAAGATAGGGCAGTGCATCATACCACAACAGCCGCTCCTCGAGATTGGCAAACGGATGTCGCTGATCGGCCATTGCTGCCACCTGTTTGCCGCGCTTTCGAGCCTGCTCAACAGCGGTATCAAAATTAAAGCGAGTGGCCGGCAGTGGATCTACCGCTCGCATCTGCATCATCTGGAAAAAATGGTACACAGGTCGAAGCCCGGATACCAGACCATTGCCCGTCCCGCCCGCGATGCCGATGCCAAGGGCCGGCAATCCCTGTAAGGGTGCTGAACGTGCATAAACCCTGAACATCTTGAGGATTAAGTACTTTACCAATCCGCTGGTATCCCACCAGTAAACCGGCGTGCCCAAGACCAGCGCGCCACAGTTCAGAATTTTGCGGCTTATGTATTCGAAGGCCTCATCTTCATAAGTGCACTCTAAGTTGTCTTTGCACACCCAGGGGAGGCAGTCCTTACATGCTTCCACAACATGATCCGCCAGCTGAATCAATTCGGTTTGAGCGCCCTGTCGGGCGGCTCCTTCCAGCGCTGCCACAACCAGCTGATTTGTGCGTCCATCGCGATTGGGGCTCCCAACCAGGCCTATGACGTTCCCATCTGCTCCCATTATTTACCTCCGTGTCATTATCGCTTGTCTGTTGATGGTTATTAGTTGTATCCTAAAAAAATAGCAATCGGTATTTCAAAACTCTTGTGCGAGGACTGATGCAATGAAATTGTTATTAACGGTAATCGATATCAAGGGAAATTGTCCGGTTTATAAGGTCGGCGATAGGATAACATTGCAAAAGGGATATATTATTGATCCCGCAGCTACAGATATGGTTTGCATGCACTCATTGGCATCAGTATTGCCTTATTACGTGGCATTGTCAAAAGGTGTCAAAGCGAAAGATTTGGGACTTTCGCGGGGAGAATCCGATAGTGCCTATGTTCAATGTTTAGATCCCTGTGATATGACCGGCGGCGGCACAGTTACAATTGAGATTTCCAGGTCGGAATAAGACAGTGATCTATATATCACCCTATCAGGGACAACTACTGACGGACACCCTAATCGAGCTTTTGTGCTCGATTAGGGTCCTGGTAAACTATTTAGGCGGCCAGGAAGGGCGCGGAGCCAGATAGCGCTCCAGCAGCCCTGCCATGTTGAAATCTTCTGATTTGCAGAAATCGATCACCCGACGCTCCCAGTCTTCCACCATCCGGGCGGCCTGGGGCACGTCTCCGGCAATTTCAAGCGGTATGGAAATAATCCCGTGTTTGTCGCCCATAAGAAGGTCGCCGGGCTTGACCACCAATCCACCGACTTTTACCGGGGTGCCCAGATCAATCATGTGGACGTAGGCGTGAGAGACAGTGACACAGCTGGAAAAAAAGTGAAAATCGATATCCTCGACTTCATCCAGGTCGCGAACGGATCCGTCGGTGACCGTGCCGGCACATCCCAGAGCTTTATGAATATTACCGTTCACCTCGCCCCAGAAGGACCCGACCACCGGTCTGTCCACATCATGCAGTACCACCACCCGGGGTTCGGGGTACTTTTGAATCTCCTCCCACCATTCTTCGCGGGACACTTCGTGTCCCCCAGGCGCATCCGCCGTAATAACGCCTGTCACGGCATATCCGATCATCGGTTTCAAGTCTGGATACCGGCATTGAATCTCCGGCAGCATGAAGCCCGCATTGCGGGGTCTGATGTTGAAAAGTTCGATGGCATTTGAAATAGCTGGTGTCGGCCAGGCCAGCAGGGCATCCAGTTCTTCCTGTGTCAGATAATCAGTCATAATTTTACTCCCGGCAAGCAGTTTATATTATTTATGGTTTTGTCTCTTTGTCAAGCAGGCGACGTGGCTTTGCCTTTGGACGTCTTGAATCTGTGGTATTCTTCCAAAGCCGGATCTCAGACTTCGGCATTTGCGCATTTATTTTCTTAGAAACTATTTTTATATGCTGTATGTCAACACATAATTACCGGGCTCGGAAAGTGAAGTGGATGCTGCCGGTGGCGGATTTCACTTGTAAATTTATTGCCTAGCCGGATTGGAGGAGATTGACAATAGGATGAGCGTCTATTGATGTGCCGACCGGTAGTGCTGCCGCAGCAGATCCCGGCCGAAGTCACCGTCGAAATCCCGCCATACGCTGTGGATGTGGTTGGCGCCGTTTTGGACGTTGTCATACTCGATAAGGAAGGTGGCGCCTTGAATACGATAGTAATGGGGCTGCCCCGGTTCTAGGCTGCCGGCCCAACCAAAATGAATCTGCCCGATGCCGTTATTGCGAATGACATTCATGCGCTGCTGTGCGATTTCAGACGGCACGGCCGATGCATATTCGTTGATCAGCCTGATCAGCAAATCCGTTTGGGTTTGATTTAATTCCGCGGCGGAAATGCCCGCCGGATCAAGGGGTAAAACTCTCCCATCGCTTCCGGTCACGATGTCGCGATAGGCACGTTCGCGAATTATGGTTTTGCTCCGCTGTGCCCGATCCAGGGACCTTACAAGCTTGCGGGCCAGATCCTCTTCACCGGCCAGCGTACGCACGCCCTTCATTTCACCCGTTGCGACTTCGGCCGGATTGGCACCCAGAAAGCGCGGTGCTGTCGCAAAAAGACGGCCTTTTACGATCGTGAAGTTGAGCGATAAATGGTGTCCCTCCACCCGCCAGCCCCAGGTGCCGGTCTCGGACGGTTGTCCGAAAAACGAGAAGAAATACTTTTCAGGGTCCCGACCCAGTATATTCCAGGTTTCGATCTCGCGCAGTACTGCCTCCAGCTTTATGATGGTGGTGGATTTCCAATAGCCGTTTGGGCTTAGTCCCGTCTCTAAAAACGCTAATGCGAGTGCGCGCTGGTCATCGGTCATATCCTTGAGGGCCAGTCCATCTCGGCTTCGGGGAACATAATGCCAGTCATAGCGTTCGTCGTCTTCGAACGGGAACCGGGCGGTTTTCCGTTGTTCGGGCGAGAGCGCCTTCAAGAAGGCGTCGGCCGCCTGAACCATTCGGTTGGCGGTGGCGGGTGCGCTGATTTCATGAGCATTGGCAGACAGTGGAATTAGAAAGCAGGCGGCAGCTATGATAAAGCGGCATCTGATTCGTATGGCCATAGGAACTCCTTTTCTGGATCTACTAAGGGCTCGCTGAGATATAGTCAATAGTTGTGTATGAAGAAATTAGGCGGCAATCCGTTTTTCTTCGACACCATTGACAAATTTAACTCCTCTAATTACTTCTGCCAGGCGTTGCGGATGGTGAAGTC
>Ga0126326_1000242_pt1 | contig 21196 bp, 18 predicted proteins | sample InaspJWI67metaG_FD_94485 | JGI IMG/M metagenome (GOLD analysis project Ga0126326, IMG submission 94485) | Marine gutless worms symbiont microbial communities from Oahu, Hawaii - Inanidrilus sp. 1 OAHU.JWI-67 metaG | ecosystem: Host-associated > Annelida > Digestive system > Unclassified | place... | reverse complement strand
TTATCCTGGTTCATGGGTGGTGTATCCTTTCCTTTTTAGTGTGGCCGGTTGACTGCTGCTAACAATCTACCGGTGGATACACCGCCTTTTCCTTTAAACACAACTTTTAAATATAACTCGACCCAGAACCGGCGAGAGTGTCATACATAAGGCAGCAACACTGAATAAAAATGACCTGATTTTCATAGCTCACTCCTCCTTGTTTAGGTTAAGAATTGCTGAGTCTTAAGTTTGTAGCAGGTTCGAACCAAGTTAAGCAATGCACGCTATCGATGTGTAAAATGCCGGACATTTCCGGGAATCTAATGCCGATTTTACGGCCCATAAAAATACCTCGTTAAACAGATTATATTGAGCGCAAAATGGCTGCGTAAGACCCAATTCCAACCATTCCTATACAATATGTTTCTTGAAATCAATATATAATCTTGGTGCGCCCCGAAGCCATTTAATGCAGCTGGTTCGATGGATTCATTAATCGCTGAGAAAAAATGCTCGTAATGCATTTCGACGGGACCAAAAAGATACCGATGACCTCTTGATAATTCAAATTCATGTTCTATGGTATTCATATTAGTCTGCACCCCTGATATTTGTACAGCCGCTAACTTCTCATTACATTCTCTATTCCCCTAAGTGCAGGTTTCACATCTTTAGATCAATGTTTTAATGGGCTAAACAGGGATTCATTTTGTAGTCTTTCATAATTTGGCTGCAATAGTTTTACCTCAACCTTTTTTGTTAACAATTAAAATTGCCGTGCAGATCAAAGTTAGACGATTCCAGAAACCGGTACCACTTATTCGCCTGTGGGATTACTCGTCCATGGTTGTTAATGAAAGCTTTTCGATCAAGTTTTGTGATGTGATGTCTTTAGAGCAAATCTGCCCTCATTTAGACTTCAGGAATGAGAGCCCACTGCTTTGAGATCATCACAAAGTTCTTTTGATCAGACTGATATTCCCCCGCATCGAAGCCCTCAGGAATAGTATTTGAAGTAAAATAGGGTAAACAACATTGCAAAATCGACCCCATTTTTTGAATCCACTAACGGTGATATCCAGAAAATGGTACTTTCACTATGAAATTGGGCGCAATGATGGGATCATTAGCTTATCTTTGCCATGTTGATTATGCAACATTGGGGTTTATTCTGATCAATATTAATCCAAATCGCCGAAGATAATCGTGACTCAGAAGCTTAAATCTGCCAGCATTGAGCGCATCGCGCTCGAAATGACATCCAGCCTTAATCTTCAAGAAGTTCTCGCAACCATCACCCAGGGGCTTGTGGATGAGCTGGAAGCTGCCTTCGCCCGCATATGGCTGCTCAGAAATGGAGACCTGTGCACTGAATGCCACAAAGCAGACCAGTGCGTTGATCGTGAGCTATGTTTGCACCTCAAGGCCAGTGCCGGAATTTACGAAAACCTCAACGGCGAATTTCGACGCTACCCGTACGGTGCGCCGATAATCGGCCGTATAATTCACAGCGAGGAGCCGCTCTTTACTAACGACTTGCTAAAGGAAGGGCATTTTCAGGATAAGCGGTGGATTAGAGACAATGGGTTTCAGTCCTATGTTGGTCACCCGCTGGTCTTTCGCGGCGAGCAATTAGGTGTCTTGGTGATGTTTTGTTGTCGGGTGATGTCTCAAAAAGAATTCGAACGCGTGGCAAGTTTCGCCAACCAGGCAGCCATCGCGATTAAAAACGCCCAGCTATTTGAAGAAGTCAAACAACTGAAAGATAGACTTCAGGCCGAATGCGTCTACCTGCAGCAAGAGATTAAGCACGACCACGACTTTGAAGAAATTATTGGTCAAAGTGAAATATTCAAGGATGAACTGCGCAAAGCGCAACAAGTGGCGCCAACCGATGCCACCGTGCTAATCCTCGGGGAGACAGGGACCGGGAAGGAACTGATCGCAAGACAGATCCACAGCACAAGCCCCCGCGCAGAGCGGCCTTTAGTTAAAGTCGACTGTTCGTCGCTATCACCGGCGCTGATCGAAAGCGAACTCTTCGGTCATGAGAAAGGGGCTTTTACCGGGGCTCATAGTCGCAAAACCGGGCGATTTGAACTGGCTGATGGCGGAACCATTTTCCTGGACGAAATCGGAAACCTGCCCCTAGAATTGCAGGCCAAGCTGCTTCGAGTGCTGCAGGAGGGCAAATTTGAACGGGTGGGAGGAATACAAACGATCAGGGTTGATGTCAGAATAATAGCGGCTACTAATCGTGATTTAGAAAAGGCAATTACGGCCGGTGAGTTCCGCGAAGACCTCTATTACCGGCTGAATGTATTTCCGATACGTATGCCTGCGCTTCGGGAGCACAAAGAAGATATCCCGCACCTGGCAAGGCACTTTGCCAAGAAGTACAGTGTCAAATTTGGTAAAAATATAGATGTCATCCCCGAAATCATGATGAAGTCCCTCCAGGCCTATTCCTGGCCCGGTAACGTCCGCGAGCTTGAAAACATCATTGAAAGGGCAATCATCATCTCCCAGAACCGTACGCTTGAACTGAACGGATTCCGCGACTTCAGCGGCCCGGAGAATTCAAATACTCACACCCCGCAAACCCTTCTCGAGGTAGAGCGTGCTTACATCCTCCGTGTTCTTGAAAACTCCAATTGGGTAATAGAAGGCCGGCATGGTGCTGCCACACGACTAGACCTAAACCCCGGCACCCTCAGATTCCGCATGAAAAAGCTTGGCATCAAAAGACCATAATATTCCTTTTTTTACCACAGAGTTCACAGAATATTAACCTGAATCTTTGCGGTGATTGAAAAGAAGAATATTTGTGAAATTCAATTCCTAAATTTCTGAATTCCCAAATTCCTGAATCATCGGCCATTAAATTGGCCGTGACATTTCACGGCTACCCGAGATATTTCATGGGTCCTCAACGCCGTCCGGCATATTCCATGAAATGTTGTGACTCCATAATCCCCTGTAATTATGTCAATTGTCGCGTTAATGAAAATCTTATTTAAATTGGCATGAGGTTTGCGTAACCAGAGTCAAGTGTTAATTATTTTATCTTTATCGATTTATTCGGTTAAAAAAACGACTTCTTATCATTTTTTTACAATTTGCTTGAGCAGTATGCGTAATAATTACACACCTCAAAGCTCTAAGGATTGCAGAATAGGAACCCTGGCATTATTTTGGCATTTCCGCGTTGAAAACACGCTTGTGGAATAACATGACTAAACAATCTGAAAACCCAGAAGCACAATTCAAATCAGCATGGATGCAAATCTTCGGCTGTCTCGGTGGACTTTTAGGTTTTTCGTTTTTCTTTTTGTACTTGCTCGCGAGTTTTACAGCGAACCCGAAGGCCGACGGCAGTATAATCGTTGACGATGAAGCAAATATACTGGCACCCTGGTCGCAGGTAGCTATCAAGGAAATAAAATTTCCTGAGGACACCCCAGTCGTCGTCCGCACAGTGTCATCAATTCCAGAAGCAAAGATTGGGACGTATGCTTTAGATCTTATGTCAGAAGAACGCCACTGGCAGACGTTGCGACCTCGGGGTTGGCTGCGCAAATACATCAAGCAGGACTTACCATCGGGGCCGGGTGTCTATGTGCTTGTCTCTCTCGAACCTCTGTTATTGCAGATTCGGTTTGGCCGAAAAATACGTCTAAGCGCCTATCAGCAAATGATAGCTGCCGGCACATGGTATCGCGACCAACAACGCTTTGAGCGCGATGAGTTCGATCAACACGTAGTAAAGACGGTTAAAGAACTCGCCGATAAAATGCAAATACTAACTGATCTGTCATGGCCATTTATTTGGGCTCAATACTTATCATCCTTAGTCTTTTCAGAGATTGAAGACCTGTTGGCACCATCAGATGGACTCTATTCCGACACGGTGCTAAAAAATTACATTAAATTGGCGCACAGCATCGGAACCACTGGTTCTGCTTGGCTTTTTGTAGCGTTTAGCGTTGCTGCCTTCGTACTTCTGAGGCTAATTGGTAAAAAGCTTTTGATCGATTGGCTCCTCCTGCCCCGTATCCAACGGGCATAGCTACGCTGGACCCTTGTGATATTAAGTAACCTTGGATTACTTGGGGTATTGGTAACTGGTTTTGGATCTCTGGCTGTTCTGTCAAAGGGTAGAATTGAAGACGAAATGGCACTTGAGGTTCTCGGATTTTCATTTATGTCAACAGCAGGTTTCGACGCAACGCTATTCTCGACCCGAGGTGGATTATGGCTGGCCATCCCCGGCGCTTTGATCTCGTTTTTGGGTGAGATTATTAAATCCGCCGAAGCCCAGAAGGAAGGTGTGTCAATGATTACTTTCGGCTGGCTTGCGTTGGGATGTGCTTTGTTCCTCTTGCCAAAAGCGATCGCAATCGCTGTAATTATTATGTTGATGTGGAATACCAGCTCTGAGGTTGTGCAATATATTGCGGACGATTCGCGTGCATAAGAAAAAACAGAACTATAAGTTATCGATTACAAGTGCGCCCATGAAATTATGACTTTCGAGTCCTGTATATTAAGTAGCAACTGTCATATCTCGATCAGTGCACAACGTGTTTTCACCAATCACTCTTGATTTTGAAAATTGAATAAAATGGTTCAAGGTCTACAAGTTTTGGATTTTGGATTTAAAGACGACAGGGAAAGCTGGATACTTGTTTCTAGTTTATGCCCCGCGGAATCCTTCGCTGGAGGTCCAGTATACCAGCAATTCCATGAGATGAAGATATTCGCTGTAAATTTGTAGGGCACCAAATGGTATACCGCACGAGAATTATCTTAGGCAGTCGTCAATCTCTGCCCGCAGAGAACTGGGGTAATATCTTTCAAATTGACCGAATGGAATTTATTAAAGATAAATCGGCCTTAAAGTTTTCTTACCCGCTTAATGTGTCGAAGGGGAAAACAGCGGAATCAGGTCTCCACATTTGACAGAATTAAGTGTTATCCGGTGTGTAGCCCTAATCCCCCAGTTAATCTAATTCAATTGCTATTTAGGGATCAAACAAGGCACCTGCAATCAATTAAAGGGAGGGCTAAAAAAATGAGCGGCAGAGACGGAGGGATATATGGGCTATGAGGCAAAAAGATCGGCTCTTTAATATTAAAAATTAGATGGACGACAAAACTTATAAGATTATTCACATACATCGTTTTTCTGAATCAATGTTTTCATTCATGTCATGGTCAAGATGAAAACATCAAACGCGTTCAACAAAAACTCTGGCTTATCATAATGAAACAAGACCATGTCAAAAAGAGGGGAACTCCTGCCGGACGATGGTTGCCATTTTCTTTCTACACAGTGAACTTTTTGCTCTGGTTTATCACGGGCATTCTGGCAGGTGCGTGGAGCCTGCTCTGGTTGGCGATTTTACCGCTGCCGGCTTTAATCCTATATTTTTTGCGTACCGGTGATAAAGTATCATGACGCCTAATTTCACCTTAATTTTGATGATCGCGATTATTTTTGCCTTGCCGTTGCTCGGTTTTATTTGGTGGCGCTTTGGCGGACAAGACACACTCGCATTTATCGTTGTAGCGGGTGGATTTACAGCGATTATGGATTTTATCTCCTCTTTTGTTGCAAGGAACTACGAGTATCCGGGTCAGTCTCCAGTTTGGGTTTTCACATTTGTTTTTTTCGGATGGATGGGCATGTGTGGGAGCTGTTTGTTTACAGCCGAGGGCATTCTGGCACGACCGGGCCACGATATGCTCACCCAGCGCAAACTGTGGTGGCAGGTACCTTTGTTAGCAAGTGCCATTGCCCTGGTGCTGGATCTGTTTATAGATCCAATTGCCGTCGCCGCCGGTTATTGGGTCTGGTTTGTGCAAGGCTCGATCTACTATGGCATCCCACTGCTCAATTACGTCGGGTGGTTTGTGCTCATATTCCTCTCTAGCCTGGCCTTTATTCTGATTGCCAAACGTCGCCACTGGGGCTACTTGCAGAAGGTGGGTGTGGCCGTTGGCGCACTGGTTCCATTGGCCATTGCAGCCGTAGTACTTTCATTATTGCTCAATGGTGTAATTGCTGCTTTTGGAATACAGTGAGTTGCAAAGCCTGAGTGTTGGTGAAGTAGCAGGAGGGAATGAAAGTATAAAGTTTGAGATTTTTTAGAATCATGATCGACGATCCAAGAACCATCCATATGATTTAGCCCTTGACACGGCCATTAAATTGATTTAACCAATATTTTAATCAATACCCGAAGGAATTTTTAGTGGTTTAATGTTCTTTCGGCTAAGATTTTCTCAGAGAAGAAATCGATCATTCCGCGATAAGATCAGAACGGTTCAAACGGTATTTGGTGAGCGATTTAGGCTAAACAATAAATCGAACATCCGCATGGATGACCAAAATATACGTTGACCTTATTTTTTGCAGTCTTAATAGCAATTAAGCCGAACACACTTACTGATCGTCCTTGGATCGAACCAATTATGGACAAATTCCCCTATCTTTTCTCTCTGGATATCTTCACATCACATATTATTCCATCCTGCTATGGTAATCCACACTGTCTGAAATCACCAGGAGAAATCTATTTTTTTGATCAACTTTGGATGTCCAATTCTGACAAGCTGATAAAAAAAGACAGCAATCGTTGTGGTCAATTTGTAGACTTTTGGTAGAAATACCTATCCGGGGGGAATTTCATATAAGTTAAACAGAAGGGAGGTTCCTCATGTCAAAATCTATAAAAATTTTAGCTATGGGCATGTTCATTGTTATGTTTATCGGAACCACAGGTTTTTTAACGGGAGCTGTGGCAAAACAAAAAGTCAAAATAGGCTTTATCGGTCCTTTGACCGGCGGCAATGCGTCCATGGGTCTGGGCGGTCGCAACTCTTTCCGATTGGCGGTTATGCAATACAATCGCGGCGATTTCGGAGCGAAGAAGTATGAGTACGCGGCCGTGGTAGAAGACGATAACTGTGTTCCGGCAACCGGGGTGCGCGTCGCCACCAAGATGGCGTCGAATCCTTCCATTATTGCCGGCGCCTCACATTATTGCAGCATGGTGGGAATCGCGACCAAACCGGTCTTCACCCAGTTCAAGTACCCCTCCATGATCTGGGGCGCTGTTCTGCCGGCCATCACCATCCCCTCACCCAAATACATATCGAGAGTCAATGGGACCCAGAGAGAACAGAATGCCTATCACGCTGAATGGTCAAGAAAGACGGTCAATGAGGTATATAAAAAAGCCCCGCAAAACTACGTGGTCATTCACGACATTACCGATTACGGTAGGGGGCATGCCGAATATTTTATCGCTGCGGTGGAGAAATTGGGGGGCAAAATTCTCGCCAAGATGGGTATCACCATCGGGCAAAAGGATTTTTCGGCTGAATTGACCAAGGCCAAGGCCTTAAAGCCGGATGTGATATTTTTCGGCAGCCTGACGCCCGAAGGAGCCAGGCTGCGAATTCAGATGCAAAAATTGGGCATCAAGGCCGGCTTTGAAGGCACATCCGGAATTCTAAATGAGGACTTTATCAAAACCACCGGGGCTAAAGTCGCCGAGGGCAGTATGTGCTTCGGAGAAGGAGCTCCTTTTGAAAAGCTGCCGGGCGGCAAGGAATTCTTGGCCAGTTATCAAAAAGAAGGCTTCAAGGATGAACCCGAGTTTTACGGAGTCTTCGCCTATGTTGCCGCCCAATTGATCATGGATGCCATCGAAGCGGTCGGGCCGGATCGTGAGAAGGTTGCCGATGCCTTGGCCCGGACCGATAGAGCAAGCTCAGTCATCGGCCCCATAAAATTCGACAAGGATGGTCAGAATATCTTGCCCGTCGTTACCGCCTATGTCGCTCAGGACGGTAAATGGACGGTTTGGGAAGATTCGGAATACGCCAGTGGGAATCGCGTCTTGCCGACCATCACGTATATGAGTGAATAGATTATGGAAACTATCATCAATCAGATCATCCACGGAATCATGCTGGGAGTGATGTATAGCCTTGTTGCAGTGGGATTTACCCTGTTTTTTGGCGTCTTAAATTTGATTCAATTTTCCCACGGCGAGATTTTTATGGTGGGAGCCTTTTTGGGGCTTATCATCATTAATGTTCTCAGCATGGTTCTTGGAATCCAGAATCCGGTTCTGTTATTATTGGCGGCTTTTACCGTATCCAGCATTCTGACCTGCCTGATCAGCATCATTTTTGGCAGGATCACCATCAGGCCTATCATGAAGGCTCCACCCATCATAGCCCTGCTGACTACCCTGGCCGCCGGGATCTCCATCCGGTATACCGTGATGGCCTTTTACCCGTCGGGGTCCGAACCCCAAAGATTCCCCTCCCTGCTTCCCGATTGGCAAACCGAAGTGGGCGGTGTCCTGCTCAGATTCGACAGCCTGTTTATCCTGGTCGCCGGCGTCCTGCTGATTATCTGCACCTATCTGTTCATCAATAAAACCAAGATGGGTATTGCCATGCGGGCAGTTGCTCAGGACAGGGAAACCGCTGACATGATGGGCGTTAATATAAACCGGGTTATCGATATCACCTTTGTAGTAGCCGGCGTACTGGCCGCTTGTGCCGGCATATTTAACGGGCTCTACTACCGGGAGATTATCTTTGACATGGGGGCTCTTTACGGGGTGGTGGGATTTTCAGCCGCGGTCATCGGGGGTCTTGGAAATATTTTCGGTGCCATCGTGGGCGGATTTCTGTTCGCTCTACTGGCCAGCTTTACTTCGGCCTTCATTCCCGGAGGCTCTGCTTACCGGTTTGTGGTGGCTTTCGCTTTCCTGATCGTCTTCCTGGTTATTATGCCTAAAGGAATTTTAGGATTCAGAAGGGGAAAATGAGAAGCATGAAAAATTCGGCTGCATCTTTGAAGGATTTTGGTCTCATACTGCTTTGTGTAGTCTGCTCCCTGGCAGTCTTTGTGGCCTTCCTGATGATAGAAAACTTATTTTTACTGCTCGCCATTATTCTGGCCGTCGCTGCTGTTATATACTTGTTTGCCAAAATAGACGGGATTAGAACGCCGATAGTTGAAGCGTTTCAGCGCCGGAGAAGATTTGTCTTTGTGACTGTTTTAGCAGTTATCGTGCTATTCCCGTTTATACTTCGCAGCTCGCCGTATTGGATTTATATTCTCACCATCGCCATACTGTGGATCATTGTCTGCTTAGGAATCAATATCCAATTCGGATCGGCCGGCATCATTAACCTGGGAGCGGCTGCATTTTACGGCGTGGGGGCCTATACCGCCGGTATGCTGGCCACCAAACTCGGCTCACCCCCACTGTTGAACCTCTTTTTGGGGGCGATCATGACCATGGTGGTGGGCTCGGTTTTATTTATCCCGGTTCTTAAAACGTCCAGTTATTATTTGGCTCTGGTGACGATCGCCTTTGTGATGGCTTTTCATACACTTCTCAACAATGCGGAATGGCTGGGAGGTGCCCAGGGAATCGTCGGTATTCCGCTCATGTCAATCGGGGGCTATTCTTTTTTGCAGGAGATAAACTTTTTTGGTTTGAAGTTGCCCAGCCACGCAAACTTCTATTATCTTGCCCTGGTGCTGGGGGGGCTGCTGACATTGGCGGCTCACCGGCTCTGGAATTCGTGGGTCGGGCTCACCTGGAATTCTTTCAACGAAGACACCGGTGACGAGCTTTCGGCCCAATGCATGGGAGTGGAAGTCAAGAAGTGGTCGATGATTGCTTTCACCGTAGGTAATTTCTACATCGGTCTGGCCGGCGCCTTCTTCGCCCACATGAACAGCTATGTTGCCCCTCCAGATATTACGTTTTACCTGTCTTTGCTTTTCTTAAGTGCTGTGATTCTAGGGGGAGTGGACAGTATCCTGGGGGTTTCCGTGGCCGCCGTCCTACTCGTAATTTTGCCGGAGAAGCTAAGGGCCCTCCAGCAGTATTGGATGATTTTGTTCGGAATCACCTTGGTGCTGATGCTGATCTTGCGTCGCGAAGGTTTAATTCCGGTGAGCGTTCGCACATACGGGTTGAAAGAGCAGCGGGCCGCTGACTTGTCATCAGAACGTTAAACAGCAAATAGGCGAACAATGAATTTTCAAGAAGCATCTTTCAAGGTTCAACATGACTACCAATAACCAGGAATTATTCCGTTGTGAAAATTTGACCAAGAAATTCGGTGGGCTGACGGCTCTGCAAGGGGTCGATTTTTTGGTTTCCGAAGGTGAAACCGTGGGATTGATCGGCCCCAACGGCGCCGGGAAAACGACCCTGTTCAATGTTATAACGGGAGTCTATCCGTCCGATTCGGGCCGGTTCGCGCTCAAAGGCGAGGTCCTGACGGGACTGGCGTCCCATCAGATCAAGAAAAAGGGTATCTCCAGAACATTTCAACAGTCCCGGCTGGTTTTGGGCTTAAGTGTCTACGATAACTTATTCATCGGGATGCTGGAGAGTTTTCACTCAGGTTTTTTTGATACTCTCATCCGACGTTCCCGATTCAAGCGTGAACTTAGCGGGGCGATCGAAAAAGCCAATGAGCTATTGAGCCAGTTCAATGAAGAACTGGTTGACAGGGGTTTTACGACCGTCAACGATATATCTCAGATCGATCGCAGACGGTTGGAAATCTGCCGAGCCCTGGCGACCGAACCGGCCTTGCTGTTATTGGATGAACCCTCAGCGGGAATGACTCCGGAAGAGAGCATCGAGCTGATGAATGATATTAAACGGGTCCAGAAACAATACTACCAGCAGCTGTCAATTATATTGGTGGAGCACGATATGCTCGTCATTGAGGGCATCACCGACAGAGTCATAGCGCTGAACTATGGTCAAAAAATTGCAGAAGGAACTTTTGAGGATGTGGCTCGCAATCAAGAATTAAAGGAGGCCTATTTAGGACAATGAGCTTGTTGATGATCGGCGATATAACTGCCGCTTATGGCAAGGCGATCGTGCTGCAGAACCTGAGCCTCAGGGTCGCAGAAGGTGAGATTTGTGCCCTTCTCGGCAGCAACGGTTCCGGTAAAACAACTCTGATCAAATCCATACTGGGAATGGTCAAAACGATTTCAGGGCGCATAGAATTTGACGGAAAGGCAATCCAGGGAATGGACACCCACCGAGCCAGCGAGATGGGCATATCGATCGTCCCCGAGGGAAGAAAAATATTCCCCGAGATGACTGTGGCAGAAAATCTGAGAATGGGTTGCTTTCATGAAGATCGTAAAGATGTCATTCAATTAAGAATGCAAGAAATTTTTCAACTATTTCCCCGTTTGAAGGAACGAAAGCAACAGCTGGGAGGCACCTTAAGCGGTGGAGAACAGGGTATGCTGGCTATTGGGCGGGCCATGATGGGAGAGCTGCGTCTTATGATTCTAGATGAGCCCTCCTTAGGACTTCAGCCCAATCTGGTTGAATTGATGTTTGAAACGATCCAAAGGATCAATCAAAAGAGAGGCACAACCATTCTGCTGGCAGAGCAAAACGCTAAGCGGACACTGGAAATCGCCGATTCCGGCTATGTCCTTCAGAAAGGCAGGATAATTGCCCAGGGAACAGCGGCTGAGGTCGCCGGCAATGAAGTGGTTAAACGAGCTTATTTGAAGGCTGACAGTACACTGATCAAACAGGAAACAGACGCATAAAAGTTGGCGCATCCAATTACCAAAACTCATACCCAGCCGGGCTTCCGTTTTCCGGCCAATGCCCTTGATCGGGGGCAACCCCAATCAGACCTAACCGAATTGAACATATCGGATTATACTCGACCCCGAAATATCATTACCAAGAATCAGATCAAATAGCCCGTTGGTGCGGAAAGCTGGAGTAAGGATCCATTCAGCGGTGAAGTCAACGGCAACAGGATTTACGGCAGAGGTGCTTCAGATAGGACAGGGTTGTTCCGCTTCTCTGTTACCGCAGATTCTTCCGGTTCTGCCGTCATCGCAAGGCTCGTCTTCCGTATCAAATCTCGCATGTTCTGCCCATTCGGGAGCACGTTGACAATATTGTATGCGCCGATCTTCATTTTCGTCGAATTTCAAATTCTTAACTTTTCCCATGAGTGATAGCTCCTAGTTCGGGGGGATTCGATTGGATTATCTCATTTGATATTCGAGGCGATTGCCTTATTCAGTTATCAAATGATTTTCGCAGAATGTATTTAAAATAAGGCGATCAGATTCATGTGACAAGACTGAAAATGTAATCATTTGTATGGACTGGAAATAAATCAAGGATTGACCTTTGACTCCGATAGTTAAGTTACTATTTTTTGGATTGCAGGTTAGAATTCATTGGGAGAATCTTATGGATCTTGCAGATAATAAATGCGTACCGTGCCGGGGCGGTGTTCCGCCGATGGAAAGAGAAAAGGCCGAGGAGATGCTCAAGCAACTCGACAGCGGGTGGACACTCAACAAGGACGGCCACCTTGAACGCCTCTACACATTCAAAGACTTCGCCCAGGCGCTGGCCTTCGTGAATAAAGTCGGCGCCGTTGCCGAGGAGGAAGGCCATCATCCGGACCTGTATCTGGCCTGGGGCAAGTGCAAGATCGAGCTCTGGACGCACAAGATCAAGGGGCTCACGGAAAGCGATTTTTATATGGCCGCCAAGTCGGACCGCGAGTTTCAGCCATTTCGGGCTTCGGGCGCTTGAGCAACAACAAGGTCCGGAATTTGAAAACGCATCTTATGGGCGCTGAAATTCCCGGCTCTTCTATTAGACGACGTCGAGCGGCAACACTCTTTGTTTCCCCCTTTTCTGGGGTGACTGCGAAAGCTATTGGACCATAGCCGCTTGTGTCTGCTTCTTTATTCTACTATACTCTCACCTCCGGAGCTACTCGGCGAAAATTCCAGTGTTTTACTTCGGAATTCTCAACACATGCTTCAACAAGCTGCTCACCATTTTTAATTGCCGCTTCATAGTTTTCGATAGCTTGCAGTTTGGCTTTTGTTACTGGATGAGGCGCAATCATATACGAGCAGCAGTCAGGATACGGTAAAGTCGAAATATCATAAGTACCAATTTCTTTAGCGATTTTAACTATTTCATCTTTATTCATCCCGATTAATGGGGTGAGTACCGGTAGCTCCGATGCCTTGTATATACAATTGATGTTTTCAAGGGTTTGAGATGCCACCTGGCCTGCCGAATCACCGGTTATGATTGCCATGGCATTATCTTTCATCGCAATCCGGTTGCAAATTTTCATCATAAACCTTCGATATATGATCATCCGGTAGCGGGGTGGCACCCATATGATAATCTGCTTTTGTAGCGTTTCGAAAGGAACAATATAAAGCTTCGATTTTAGCTGGAATTCTGTCAGCTGCGCCACTAGATCGCCTATTTTTGAAACCGCAGCGTCGATTGATTGAAGTTGATTGCGAATGTGCACGAAAATTACCCTACAGCCGCGTTTCATCATGAGCAGCGCCGCCGCTGGACTGTCAATTCCACCTGAAAGGGAGCTAACGACCCGGCCGGCAGATCCGGCCGGCAACCCTCCTATCCCTGTATATTTGTTGCAGTAGACATAGGCTTCCTTTTCGCAGATTTCGATATACACAAAAATATCAGGGGCCTTAAGGTCAACTTTTTTACCTCTTGTTTTCACGATATGCCTGCCAACAAGGCTGCTGATTTCATTCGAGGACAGGCTAAACATTTTATTAGGTCTTTTGGTTACAACCCCGAAGGTTTCAGCGGTAACTGAATCCAAAACTTCAATAGCGCCATGCGTAATTTCTTCCATGCTCAGGCGAGCCATTACCCCGAAGGAGAAATAGGCAATCCCAGGGAGTTTTTCCAATATACTTTTTAAATTTTCGATATCGCCATTTTCAGAGGGTTCACAGATAATTCTGCCGTATCTGCGATATACGGCAATTTTGGAAAACTTCAAAGCGCTCTTAATGTTTTCGATCAAGAGTGCTTCAAAAAACTGTCGGTTTTTACCCTTAAGAGCGATTTCACTGTAGTGGATTATAATTCTTTTTTTCATTCTTTGTATGGGGTTTAATATTTCCTTCTTCCTATAAGGCGCACAGGTTTTTTCATCAACGTCATCCATGATATGTCTTCTTAACATGTAGTATGAAATAGCCCGCCCACCGCCTCGGATTTCCGCAGTTTATTGTAAAAACGCACCGCCACTTCGGTTTGCAGGACATGGACGGATACGCCTCTTTATTCAGCATTTCAATGGTTTCAGGACATACACTGAGGGAATTATGAATCCCTTAATTTATATGTTTGACTGCCATGATACTGGCCTCCATTGTATTTTGATCTGCTCAAAGCTTTGAGCATGACCGTGGATAGAATGATGGGTACGCAGAGGAATACCATTTTCCTCCCGATTGTATACAATCTAGCAATAGAGCCGATACTGTCAAGGCATTTGCCAACCCTCATTCTATCCTTGTGCCTATTGCGCCAAACCCTCGATTCTGCTCTCAAGTGAGATCCGGTTAAAATCCAGCTTGCGCTACAGTTGTCCGATATTGGCGGCACCCGATATGCAGAACGCTATTTGTAATAATACCGGTAAGGCAACAATTTCTCCGTCTTCGTACGGCAGGGGAAGTTCCTGCCGGTTTTGCGGCAAATAAGGTCGGCCGTTTTTTCAGCCATCTCCCGCAAAGTCGTGGCTTTACCACCGATGATTGATACCAATCCTTCCATTCCGTCTTTTTCTTTATGGTCATAACACTCAAAGGTACGGCTCATAATCTGGGGGTCATCGGATATTTGGTCAGGAATCAGCGGACGGATGGCCCACCAGGCTGAACGGATTGCTGTTTCTTTGACGGCCGGAACCAAATTGCCGCACAACCTAACGATGCTTTCGACATGATCCTGCGGCAGATCGATGTCTTCGGGATCATCCGTAAGCCAGATTGTAGTTCCCAATGCGGTTATCTTGCGCCTGGGCACTATAATATCACCTTCATCGGCTCTATGGAGCCAATTGATTACCATGTTTGTCAGCCGGCCGTTCAACGCCAACATGACCCCGGGAGCAGGTTGAACCGGCAATGCCACTCCGGCCATGGCGGCAAATTTTTCGGCCCAGGCACCGGTTGCATTGACAACAAGATCACCCTGCATATCGTATTCGCGATGGGTCCTGTGATCAATAACCCTTACACCTGATACCAGACCAGTGCTGTGGTGAAGGCCGATCACTTCGTTAAGATGATGTATTTTCGCGCCGTTGATCTTGGCTGTGGCAAAAAACTGCATTGGAAGCCGCCAGGGATCCATGGAGGCATCGGGAACCTGAACCGCCAGTTTTAATGTCGGATTTACCTTCGGCTCCAGCGTCAGAGCCTGTTCGGGCGTCAGTTTGCGGGTGGGAATACCGCAGGCTCGACAGCTTTCAAGAAATGATCGGCTGTATTCCAGGTCCGCGTCATCCAAGGCCACAAATAGTCCGCCATTGGGTTCGAAAGCCTCGGGCGCAATATGCCGCAAAATTTTGTTTTCCTGAATACATTCACGAGCGACGGCCGGATCGTGGACGGCATATCGGGCGCCGCTGTGCAGCAAACCGTGATGCCGGCCCGTGGCGCCGGACAGTAATTCGCCCTTTTCGAACAGGGAAACGTCGAATCCGCGTAAAACCAGATCATGTGCCAGGGCAGCACCGGTACCGCCACCGCCGATGATGATGATATGGTCCATGTTTCTGAATCCCATTTTTGGGTAACTTTGGGAAGCCGTGCTGACCTATTTTCCTTTCTCCTTTTGCCTGATGATGCGCTTGATCTGCCCGAGACACTTTGTCACCGGAATTTCCTTTGGGCAGACATCCGTGCACCACCACATGGTCCTGCAGCCCCAGATCCCGTCGTCATTGTCGATTTCGGCCAGTCTGCTGCCCATAGCCGTATCCCGTGAATCGGCAATATATCTGAATGCGCGCAATAGTGCTGCAGGGCCGAGGTAATTATCATTTACCCGGTTAATGGGACAAGCCGCTGTGCACGAGGCGCAAAGAATGCAGCGCAGCGCCGGTTCGATAAGGTCCTGATTCTTTTCACTCTGTATCCGTTCGGTATCCGGGGCCACCTCATCGCTGATAAGATAGGGCCTGATCTTACGGTGCTTTTCAAAGAATGGATTCAGGTCCACGATCAGATCCTTAACAACCTTAAACAACGGCAGGGGCTCGATCACAAAATTGTTGCCGGTCTTATAATCTTTGACTAGCTTCTGACAGGCAAGTTCGATCCGGCCGTTGATCACCATGGCGTCCGAGCCGCAAATGCCATGGGCGCAGGAATGGCGATAACCCAAAGACGGATCCTGTTCCCATCTGATTCGGTTCAGACAGTCCAGGATTTTATCGGTGCGCTCGGCCTCAACGGTGTATTCCTGATAGCGAGGCTTTTCGTCGACAGCCGGGTCGAATCGATAAATGATGAAGCTGCATTTCATTCTAATACTTCCTTTCTTCCGGTTGATATTTCGTAATGGTCACAGGCATGGTGAAAATTTGGGGTCCGTCAGTCGCTTGACAAACCAATGTGTGAACCAGCCACTTTCCGTCGTCACGTTGCGGGAAGTCTTCGCGGTAATGCGCGCCGCGGCTTTCTTCGCGCTGCAGTGCCCCGAGGATGATCAATTCGGCCAGATCCAGCATGTGGCCGAGCTCAACGGAATCCTGCAGCTCACTGTTGAAGCTATTGCCCTTGTATTGAAGTGAGATTTTTTGGTAGCGTTCTTTAAGCTCCCTGATCTTTTCCTGGGCCTGCAGCAGTCCGTCGCGGTGGCGAAAAACAGAAACTTTATCCATCATCACCGTCTGCATGTCGGCGCGGAGGTGATCGGTCCTTTCTTGGCCGCTACTTTCCATCAGCCGGGTAATTCGAGCGGCCGCCTCATTTTCAGGCCGTGCCGGAAGTTCAGCAAAGCCGACGGAGTGGATGAATCGGCTCATCGCGATGCCGGAGCACCGGCCAAAGACCAGCAATTCCAGCAGGGCATTGCAACCCAGCCGGTTTGCTCCGTGAACGGAGACACAAGCGCACTCCCCGGCTGCATAAAGGCCCGGAAAGGGGGTTCCCTTGTTGTCGGTCAAGACCTGACCGTCTGTGTTGGTAGCAATACCGCCCATCATGTAATGGCAGGTGGGCAGGACCGGGATGGATTCTTTGACAGGATCCACGCCGGCGTAGGTTCGAGCAAAACCGGCGATTTCAGCCAACTTTGAATTCAGCACATCTGCCCCCAAATGGGTCAGATCCAGATGGAGGTAATCCTTTCCGTCGATGCCTCTGCCGGCCCGCACTTCTTCAAGCATACAGCGACTGATCATATCCCGCGGCGCCAGATCCTTGATAACCGGCGCATACTGCGCCATAAATCTTTGGCCGTCTTTGTTGCGCAGGAAGCCGCCCTCGCCGCGGGCGGCCTCGCTGATCAGGATTCCCAGTTTGTAGATTCCAGTGGGATGAAACTGAACAAATTCCATATCCTCCAGGGCGGCGCCCGCGCGGTAGGCAATTGCCGGACCATCTCCCGTAGACGCATAGGCATTGGAAGTAGTCTTATAGATTCGTCCCGCACCGCCGGTGGCAAGCAACACCGCTTTGCAATGGAAGGTATGCAAAACCCCGGTGGCAAGTTCATAGGCCACTACACCGCAGCATTGTCCGTCAGATGTTATCAGGGATAAGATTTGGAATTCGTCGAAGAATTCTATCCCTCTCTGCTGACATTTTTCCCAAAGCGTATCCATAATTACCCGGCCGGTGCGATCCGCAGCGTAACAAGCCCGCTTGACGGGAGCTTCGCCAAAGTTGCGGGTATGCCCGCCGAAGGCCCGCTGGGCGATCTTGCCCTGGCTGTTGCGGTTAAAGGGAACACCGAGGTGTTCCAACTCATAGATGGCGCGGGGCGCATCCCGGGTCAGGACTTCGATGGCATCCTGATCGCCTAAGTAGTCACTGCCCTTGACCGTATCGAACATGTGCCACTGCCACCGGTCCTCTTCTTCGTTACCAAGGGCCGCACCGATGCCGCCCTGGGCGGCACCGGAATGGGAACGGGTTGCGAATACCTTGCTCAGCACCGCAACACGTGTGTCTTCGCCCAACTCAATGGCGGCGCGCAAACCGGCAAGACCTGCGCCGACGATAACGACATCATATTGATGGTTCATGATTTATCTCCCTAAACGGCTATCGATGCCTTGATACACAAGTGCGGGTCCTAGCGGACCAGCTCGAGATCCTCGGATTTAATTCGTGTCGCCTTAAAACAACCAGAGCAATTCAAGAATGGTGGGTCAGCAATACTCACCGTGTGAAACAGAATTTTCTTCTTAAATTTCAATCCATACCCTACGCCTAAATATTAATGGTAGGTCTCTTCCGCGATGACCTTCCCTCGGAACACCCAGTAACTGTAGAAAATATATGTTAACACAACCGGTAAAACTATCACTGCCCCCCAAAGGATAAAAACCAGCGTCTCCTTTTGCGCTGCGGCATCGTAAATTGTTACATCGGGAAGTATGGCAAAAGGGTAGATCGCCGACTGTAGACCGAGATATGCGGAAAGAAAAAGGAGAACGCTGGCAAAAAAGGGTACAACCACTCGGCTCTTCTTTAAGCTCGTCAGTAGCAAAATAAAGGCAAAAATACCTAGAACCGGAAACACCCAAACAAAGTAAATTCTGGGCTCGCTGAACCACCTTTGCAGTATTTCAGGGTTGTGCAACGGAGTCCAGATGCTGACTACAATCATGAATCCGGCCACGATCAAGGCGGACCGAAATGCTTGGCGGTAAGCCCTTTCGTGGACAACTCCGGCGGTTTTGATGATCAGGTAAGTAGCACCCAGGAGCATGTATCCCACCGGCAAGGCCAGACCGACCATAATCGAAAATGGATTTAACCAATCAAATGCGCCCCCGGCAAATATGCCATTTTTGACGTTAATCCCTGAAATATAGGCGCCCAGAGTCAAACCCTGGGCGAATGCGGCAATCAAACTTCCCGCAAAAAAAGCCCGGTTCCAGGGCGTCTTCCGGCCGGCATTTTCTCGAAACTCAAAGGCCACTCCTCTGAATATAAGTCCGAAAAGAAATGTTAGTAAAGGAATATAAAGCGCGCTGAACAAAACCGTGTAGATCATCGGGAAGGTGGCAAATAAGGCCCCTCCACCAAAAACAATCCACGTCTGATTGGCATCCCACACCGGCGCGATACTGTTCATCAGAACATCGCGCTCGCTTTCACTTTTGGTACTCGGGAAAAGGATGGCTACCCCCAGGCTAAAGCCATCCAGAATGACGTAAAGAATTATGACCAGGGCAACCAGCCCGAGCCACACATGAACAAGATCCATTATTCTACCTCACCAGTGCCCCTAGTTTCTTCATGCGGTTGCATTCCCGCCGGCAGTTGAGTGGATGGGATTAAACTCTCCAAATCCGGCCCGCCTCGCAAGGTCTTTAGCGTAAAGAAAAAGTACGTCGCGCCGATGATGCCAAAAAATAACACAAAGAGACTCAGGGACCAGATGACATTACCTGCCGCTATCGGAGATACGCCGTCAGAGGTGCGCATCAACCCATAAACCACCCAGGGCTGACGACCGACTTCTGCGACTACCCATCCGAGGATTGTCGCCACAAATCCCAATGGCTGCACGACCACCAGGGTTTTCAGAAATGCGGGAGTGCTGAACAAGCGTTTTTTCCACCACAGAAATCCAGCCCAGAGCATGACGGCCAAGAAAACAAATCCAATGCCCACCATGATTCGAAAGGACCAAAAGACTACCGGTACATTGGGGCGATTTTCTTTGGAAAACTCTTTGAGACCTTGGACACGGCCTTCCCATGAATTCGTTGTGAGTAAGCTCAGCAGATTTGGAATTTTAATTTCAAAGCGATTGCGTTCCGCTTCCATATCCGGCAGTGCGAACAGAACCAACCCTGCACCGCCTTCGGTGTTGGTTTCCCAGTGAGCCTCCATTGCAGCAAGCTTGGCCGGCTGGTGCTCGGCCACGTTTTTTCCTTTTAAATCCCCGATGACAATCTGAAGAGGTGCGCAAAAAGCCGCCATGATCAATGCCAGGGAAAGTGAGCGCTTGTAAAAGTTTACATTTTTGTTTTTAACTATGAAATAAGCGCAAATACCGGCCACAGCAAATGCAGTGGTTTCATAAGCGGCCACCAACATGTGAATTAAGTGGGTTGCAAACGCCGGATTGAAAATTGCCTCAGCAAAGCTTGTTACAAAGAATTTTCCAGCCTTCAATTCATATCCTGCCGGCGTCTGCATCCAGGCATTGGCAGCCATGATCCAAAACGCAGAGAACAGAGTGCCAAAGGCCACCAGGCAGGTCGCCAAAAAGTGAGTAGTTGGTGCTACCCGCTTCCAGCCAAAAAGCATGATGCCCAGGAATCCGGCTTCAAGGAAAAACGCCGTCATGGCTTCGAAGGCCAGCAGCGGTGCAAAGACATTTGCGACTGCTTGAGAAAATCGAGCGAAATTGGTGCCGAACTCGAACTCAAGGGTAATCCCGGAAACCACACCGACAGCGAAATGAATGGCAAAAATCTTTACCCAGAAGCGATACATCCGATAGTATATTTCTTTTTTGGTTCGCAGCCAGAGCAGCTCGATGATTACCAGGTACAGAGAAAGACCGATGGTGAGCGTCGGAAAAATTATGTGAAAGGCGGTGGTAAGTCCAAATTGCAGTCGTGATAGAAAAACAACATCCATGGAAAATTCTCGATTAAATTTAGGGTCCAAATAATTAATGTAAGAAAAAATTCGATATTTTCAATTCTCAAATTTGGATGCTTTCAGATAAGAGAGTTGACATTTATCGGGGCTTGTTTAATTTTTCCAAGCGGGCCTCTTTCAATTTCTTGCTGCTTAGAATTTCCTCGGAAACCTCTAATCCAATTGGACTTTCATTAATCAGGAGAATGTAAAGCGAATGGATGCAGGCAGACTTACCATCGATATAAAAACTGGCATTGAACTGCTGCAAAATCAGATAGAGGCGGGCAAGCAAATGCTGAAAAACAAACCCATTCGAACAAAGGATCTCACCGCCTGGAAGAGATATAGTCAATAGTTGTGTATGAAGAAATTAGGCGGCAATCCGTTTTTCTTCGACACCATTGACAAATTTAACTCCTCTAATTACTTCTGCCAGGCGTTGCGGATGGTGAAGTC
>Ga0126326_1000241_pt1 | contig 21219 bp, 14 predicted proteins | sample InaspJWI67metaG_FD_94485 | JGI IMG/M metagenome (GOLD analysis project Ga0126326, IMG submission 94485) | Marine gutless worms symbiont microbial communities from Oahu, Hawaii - Inanidrilus sp. 1 OAHU.JWI-67 metaG | ecosystem: Host-associated > Annelida > Digestive system > Unclassified | place... | reverse complement strand
GACTTCACCATCCGCAACGCCTGGCAGAAGTAATTAGAGGAGTTAAATTTGTCAATGGTGTCGAAGAAAAACGGATTGCCGCCTAATTTCTTCATACACAACTATTGACTATATCTCGCTAAACGGACAGGCCCTGAATTATCAAACACTTAGGTACTAAACCCATGAAAGTAAATTTTTTCAAAGCTCGTTTATCTCGGCACATTGGATTTTGGGTTATCGTCTGCGTTCTGCTAATCGAAGCCATCATTCTGATTCCCTCTTATATGACGCAGAAAAAGTGGCAATTGGCACAACTGGAGCATTTTGGTTTTATCACGGTTTTACCGATTGTGCGTCTGTCTGATTCGGCAACCACGAACAGCGAGCTGCTTTCAACGGCCGAACGGGTAACGGCCAACTCGCGCGTCATCGGCGGGGCAATCTACCGGGCTGAGGATGGCCAGTTGCTCGGCACGTTTGGCGAACCACCCGCATTGACCCTGCCTGCAATGCAGGGTCGAGAGGTCGTGCGTGCTATCAGTCGGGATGGTCTCAGCTACGATGTGGGCTGGTCGGCAGCCAAATCTCAGAGTGCCTATCATGTGATTGGGAGGCTTGATGCGTCATCGGTCAGAAAGGAACTGTGGGCTTACGTTAGCCGTATAATTTTATTTGTCATGCTAATAGTTGCTTTTGTAACGGCCGGTACCATGTTAGCGGTGGGGACAACCGTGATTACGCCTATCTTGCGTCTTCGAAATGATATGTTAACTGCAGGCAGCGAAGGAAGCAGCGAGAACTTCTACTCCCGTTCAGTCAAACGCAATGACGAGTTGGGTGATGTAATGGCGGCTTTTAATTCAATGTTTGACCAAATCGGAAGCCGTACGGCCAAACTCTTTGCCGCCAATGAGCAACTCCAACGAGAAATTGCTGAGAGAAAGCGGGCGGAAGAAGCCGCCGAAGCTGCAAACCGGACTAAAAGTACGTTTCTGGCCAATATGAGCCATGAATTGCGTACCCCGCTAAACGCCATTATTGGTTACAGCGAGATGTTGATGGAGGAGGCCGAAGACCTAAACTACGAAGAATTCATTCCCGACGTGCAGAAGATTCATGCCTCGGGCAAACACCTGTTGGTGCTTATCAACAATATCCTCGATCTCTCCAAGGTTGAAGCCGGCAAGATGGAGCTGTACCTGGAGACCTTCCACATTCCCAACATGATCGAAGATGTTGTAAGCACCATCCAACCGCTGGTGGACAAAAATGCCAATACCCTTAAAGTCAACTGTAACGATAATCTTGGTACGATGCACACCGACCTGACCAAGCTCCGGCAGGTACTCTTCAACTTGCTGAGCAACGCATGCAAGTTCACTGAGCAGGGGATCATAACTCTGGATTCGTCCCGTGTTTTAAAGGGCGGCGTCGAATGGTTCGCATTTAGCGTGTGCGACACAGGCATCGGTATGACATCGGAGCAAAAGGCAAAGCTTTTCCAGGCTTTTTCGCAGGTGCATGATCCAGTGGGGTCGAGTTACGGCGGCTCGGGATTAGGCTTGGTTATCAGCAAGCGATTCTGTCAAATGATGGGCGGGGATATCAGTGTTGACAGCGAATTCGGGGCTGGTAGTACGTTCACTGTTCGGCTTCCTGCAGATTCTCAGGTTCGTGAGGAGGGGCCGCTGGCACCGGCAGAGGGTCGAGCCGAGCCGCTTCCGGAGGAAGGGAGCATCGTGCTGGTTATTGACGACGATCCGAACGTGCAGGAACTGATGCGGCGGCTGTTGAGCAAAGATGGATTTCGGGTGGTAACCGCCTCGGCGGGTGAAGAAGGATTGAAGCTCGCCGGGGAACTACGCCCGGACGTCATCACCCTGGACGTGATAATGCCGAGTATGGATGGCTGGGCCATTCTATCTGCACTCAAAGCAGATCCCGAGCTGGCCGATATCCCGGTGATAATGCTCACTATATTAGACAACAAAAATATGGGCTACACCCTGGGGGCATCGGACTATTTGACCAAACCCGTTGATCGGGATCGCCTTGTGACCATACTTAAAAAATACCGGCGCGAGCTTCCCAATTTTCGAGTGCTGCTGGTGGAGGATGATATCGAAACCCGTGAGATCTTGCGGCAAATGTTAGAGAAAACCGGGTGCAGCGTGACCGAGGCCGGAAATGGGCGTGTGGCGCTGGAACGTATGGCTGACAGCCAGCCGGCGTTGATCCTGCTGGACCTGATGATGCCGGAGATGGATGGATTCCAGTTTGTCGCCGAGCTGCGCAAACACGAAGATTGGCGCTCGATCCCTGTGGTAGTCATAACGGCCAAAGACCTTACTTCGGAAGACCGACAACGGTTGAATGGTTACGTGGAAAAAATTCTCCAGAAGGAGACCTGCACAAGTGAAGAGCTGCTCACTGAAGTTCGTGACCTGGTGGTAGCCCGTATTCACCAGGATACTACTGCCAGCGTATAATCTTTCTAATAAATTTCGTTGACCTTTTTCAAACTCGCTTATACAAAATCTAAAACCCCAATATACTCTCATCACCCCTGTTGTAAATTCCGTCCCTCATATATAAATAAGGGACCTTACGCAGAAATTACTATAGATTTTCTAAATGTCTTGATAAGGAAATCGCATGTCCGATCATCATTATTAGATGGCTCTGTTTGATTCGGAGAAAAGTTAGAGATGAATATACTGCTCGTTAACTCCAACCGACTCAAGCATCCATGGCCCGTGATTCCTTTTGGTCTTTGCTCAGTTGCTGCGGCTCTGGAGGCCGCAGGACATAACGTTGTTTTTCTGGATCTATGTTTTTCAAAAAAACCCGATCGCCAAATCCGCCTCGCCTTCAATGAGTTCAAGCCTGATTTCGTTGGTATCGGCATCCGCAATATCGACAACGCTTCCGGATACAACACCATTTTTTTTCTCGATCAGATAAAAGCTGAAGTGATCGAACCACTGAAGTCAGAATTTGAAGGTCCGATCGTTATCGGGGGTTCTGCGGTCGGAATTAGTGGTGCGGAAATGCTGCATTTTTTCGATCTCCAACTGGCTATCCAGGGTGACGGTGAACAGGCCATTGTTGAATTGTCTGCCAGGCTGGAAAAGAATCGACCTTTGAATGGTCTGGGCGGATTAATCCTAAGACAAAATGGCGAGATTATCGAAGAAAACCCGCCTTTGATGGTTACCGATTTGAACACCTTGCCATCGATAAACTTTAACCGTTACCTAAAAGTTCGACGCTACCGTAAATACAGCTCACCGCTACAGATCCAAACCAAACGCGGCTGTGCTCTGAGATGTGTTTACTGTACCTACAACCGGCTTGAAGGCAGTACTTACCGTGTTAAAGATCCGCTGTGTGTGGCAAGGGAAATAGAGACACTGGTAAATGAAACCGGCATCCGTCATATCGAATTCACTGACAGCACATTCAACATTCCGCTGGAGCATACGAAGGCTGTTTTGCGGGCCGTGGCAGCCAAAGGCCTGAATTTAAAGTGTCGGGCTTTGGGAATGAATCCGGCAGCGGTTGACGAAGAACTGGTGAAGCTGATGAAACGGATCGGATTTCAGGATGTTGATTTAGGAGTTGAATCCGGATGCAACCAGACGTTATTGAGTCTGGGAAAGAATTTTCGTAAAGAGGATGTACTCAAGGCCGGGCAGCTATTGCAGCAGGAAAACATCCCGACCTCCTGGTTTTTACTCCTGGGTGCGCCCGGTGAAACTGAGGAGACACTCCATGAATCGTTTGAGACCATCGGCAAGGCAGCATCACCATGGGATCTTGTGGTCATCGGAGTTGGCATACGGGTTTATAAGGGCGCACCGCTGGCTAAGGCTTTTGTGGCAACAGATGGGGATAGGATCAGTGATAACTTTTTGCGTCCGGTGCACTTTGAGCCGAAGGCGCTCGACATTGAAACCATTCGGGGGATCACCAAGCAAGCCTACCACCGCTATCCCAATTTCTTGATAGTCAATGAGAAATCACAATACCCTGAAATGATATTGAAGGCAGCCAGCACAGTTATGAGATGGTTCTTTCCACATCAGCCCATATGGCGAGTTTATATTTTTGTTCGCAAAGTACTCAAAGCACTGGGTGTGGACTAAGTCAGTAAATCAAGGTATAGCCGGAAGCTTTCATCGGTCCGCCGCAAGCGGAATACTAAGGGCTTTGCATATAAAAGCCTCCGACTCGTGCAAAATTCAGGTAATACCCATGTCCGATCAAAGACAGGTGATGTTTGTAGATAAACAGTTAGTTATTTTTCTGTTTTAAAGCCTCAAGAATCTTTTCAGGAGTAATGGGCAGTTCCAAAAAGTCAACGCCGATGGCATCATAGATGGCATTCACAATGGCCGGTGCCGGTGATAGTTGGGTGCCTTCCCCGGCTTCTTTGGCCCCGTACGGCCCGATGGGATCGTCGGTTTCGACTTCGATTGCCACAATTTCGGGCATCTCCAGAAATGTTGGTAATCCATAGTCTAAAAAGGAAGGATTCATCACCTGCCCTTTATTAACGATTACATTTTCATAAAAGGCCTGCCCCATGCCGCCGACGACGGAACCCTCGAGCTGTCCCTCCAGCAGCATGGGATTGATGGGCCGGCCGCAGTCATGGGCGGTTACCATGCGCAGCAGCGTTACCCGGCCGGTGAGCAGGTCCACCTCGACCTCGGCCGCCTGGGTCATAAAAGAGTAGTTGGGGGAGAAATTTCCGTCCTCTTTGAACAGGGTGGTCGGCTCGGTGGCCGGTGCCATCCATGATCCTCGGCCCACGATGGGCATGGGAAGATCCGCATATTGATAGGCCTTCATGGCTTCCAGGAAAGTCAATCCTTTTTCCGGAGTACCTTTCACAAAAATCCTGCGATCTTCAGCCACCAAATCGGCAACGTTGGCCTCGAGTTTTTCAGCCAGAAAGTCGAGGAGTTTCTGCTTGGCGGCCATCGCGGCCAACCGGGCAGCATTGCCGGCCCGCACGGTCACACCGCTTCCGAAGGTTCCCGGATCCAACGGCGTGATCCCGGTGTCGGCTGCCGTGATGCGGATATCTTCAAGCCGCACTCCCAGTTCTTCGGCCACAATCTGGCTGATCACGGTTTCCGCTCCCTGGCCGATATCGGCAGCGCCGGACAGAACGTTGACCGCCCCGTCGCGGCCCATCTGGACCACGGCACCGGAGCTGATATGACTCATATTGCTGACGCCGCTGGGAAACGAGGCGCCGGCCAGTCCGACACCTTTGCCAAAGGGCAATTTACCGCGCTTTTGCTTCCACCCGATGGCATCGGCCGCTTTTGTTACCGAATCTGAAAACCCGCAGGTATTGATGATAAAACCGGCCGCATGGGGCTCACCGGCGTGAATGCTGTTTTTAACGCGAACTTCGGCCGGATCCAGGTTCAGACGTTCGGCAATCATGTCCAGCTGCCGCTCGACTGCAAAGCGCGCCTGGGGAATACCGTGTCCCCGCATGGCCCCGCCCACCGGTTTGTTGGTATAGACATGATATCCCTCATAGATCAGGTTGGGAACCCTGTAGGGAATCATCAGAAAGAAGCAGGACAGGGCGATCATGGTCGGGGCCGTGCTATTGTAGGCACCGCCGTCGGCATGTGCCAAAAATTTTTGGGCCAGAATCGTTCCGTCCTTTTTCATACCGGTTTTGACGGTGATATACATCGGGTGTCTCTGCCGGGTGGATATAAAGACCTCTTCCCGGTCGTAAACGAATTTCACGGGTCTGCCGAGACGCATCGCGAACCAGGCGGCGCAAAAATCCTTGGCGAACATGTCGATTTTCTGGCCAAATCCACCGCCGACTTTGGGTTTGATGACACGCTCCTTGCCTTCAGGAATCTGCAAGGTATTGGATAGATTTCTTCTCAGGAAAAACGGTATCTGTGTCGAGGACCACAGGGTCAGTTCCCCGTTTAGCGGATCGAACTGGGCCAGGGCGGCATGCGGTTCAAGGGGGGCGTGATTGACCGCCTGGGAAAAGAAAGTGTCTTCATAGATTGCGTCACATTCGGCAAACGCTTTTTTAACATCACCGAACTCTTTATAGATGGCGAAAGAGGTGTTGTTTTTTATGCCGGAATGGATTTGCGGGGCCCCCTCTTTTTTGGACTCCAGCGGATCGAATACCGCCGGCAGTTCCTCATAATCCACATCGATCAGCTCCAGCGCCTCTTCCGCTATTTCAGGATCGATTGCGCATACGGCCGCTACGTCGTCGCCAATGTAGCGAACTTTGTCCCTGGCCAGGGCATACTCATCCCTGGCCTTGGGTACGATTCCATACTGTCGATCAGGAATATCGCTGCCGGTGACCACACCCTTTACGCCCGGCAGTTTGGCTGCCCGCGAGGTGTCTATATTTACAATTCTTGCGTGGGCATGGGGGCTTCGCAACACCCTGCCATAAAGCATCCCGGAAAGGACGAGATCATCCGTAAACAAGGCGCTTCCCTTGGCTTTCTGGGCGGCATCCAGCATGGGCGCGCGGGTTCCGACAACGTTCAAGTCTTTTTTCATCTAAACCTCCGAATATTTATAAAGCAAGGAGGCAAGGAAGCTGGGAGGCTGGCAAGCTAGGAGTATAACCAAAAACATCTTTTCCTTCGCGCCTCCCAGCCTTCCAGCTTTCAAGCCTTCTCGCCTCCCGGCTCGCGTACACTCATCACCGCTTCAACCACTTTTTTATATCCGGTGCAGCGGCAAAGATTACCGGCCATCTTTTTCTTGATCACTTCTTCACTGGGATGCGGTTCTTCATCGAGGATGGCTTTGGCGGTCAAGATCATACCCGGAGTACAAAATCCGCATTGCAGTGCGCCTTTTTCCACGAACGCACTTTGCAGGGGATGCAGCTCACCGCCCTCCGAAAGTCCTTCGATGGTCAGAATCCGTTTACCACGCGCATCGACCGCAAGCATTACACATGACAGACAAGTCTCGCCGTCAAGAAGCACCGTACACGCCCCGCAGGCTCCCAGATCACACCCGCGTTTGGTGCCCATTAAACTCAATCTGTCTCTTAAGACCTCCAGAAGGGTGTCGTTGGGCGAAACAAGCAATGCGTAGCTGTCGCCGTTGATATGCAGTTCGATGGCTTTTTTCATTCGCTGGCACTCCTTTTTACCTCATTTGCAGCGCTTTGCAGCAACAATCCCATCATCCGTCTTTTGTGCGCCGGTGAATACACAGAAGTTTTTAGCGGCCTGGCCTCCTTGGCGGCCAGATCGGAAGCGGCCGCCACGTTTTCCGCACTCAATTTTTTACCGTTTAAAAAGTTCTCGACCTGCTTGCCTCTCAGGGGCTTGCGATCCACGGCTGTAAACGCCACCCGGTATTGTTTTTCCTTTTCAGATGCCCACAGGGCGGTTCCGACGATGGGAAAGTCAATGCTGCTGCGATTGGCAAATTTGATATAGGTGGAAATTCCGTCGGCTGACGCTTGGGGTACAATGATTTCGGTTAAGATCTCTCCCGGCTTTTTTGCCAGGGGTGCTTTGCCATCCCCGGTAAAAAAGTCTTCAACCGCGATCTCTCTGTGACCGTCGGGGCCCGCCAGCGCTGTTCTGGCATTGAGGACCATCAGCGCCGGCGCCATGTCGCCACAATAGGCTGAATAGCAGATCTTTTTTTTGTTGACCACATGACAGATCTCGCCGCCGGCCTTGTAACATGTCGGGCGCGAGCTTCGCCACCATTTGGATTGATTGTAATACATACATCGATTTTGTTGACAGATGTTGCCCCCCAGGGTTCCCATCACCTGATGATGATAGGAGCCGACCGCAGAGGCCGCTTGTGCGAGACCGGGCAAATTTTCCACAATAAAAGATTCGGCATGCAACCTTTTTAACGGGGTCAACGCGCCAATGCGGATATCCCCATTGTCCTGGCGTATATAGTCCAGGTCCGCTATCCGCTTTACATTGACGAGAACCTCAGGGCACTCAACCCGGTGCTTCATATTAGGCAGGAGGTCCGTTCCTCCAGCCAGAATTTTCGCCCCGGGTTCATCAAGTAGGATGGTCGAGGCTTCCTCGATGCTCTCCGGTTCCACATATCGGAATTTGGGTAACTTCACAGCGCCCCTCCTGCTGGTGTTAAATATTCCTCTGAATTATCAAAGCATTTATTTTCGCTAGGTCCCGCCGAACTTTTTGAATCTGATGACAATACCAGAAAGCTTATGCTGTGGAAATGAAAATCGTTGATATCAATTAAATCATTTCAACCTTGGCCCTCTATTCCAGAAAAGAATAAAATCACGGGCGTTATTTCCCGAAATATAATCCGGGTCGGACCAAGATAAGTTACTAATATCACCTTAAATGCGTCAAAAAAGCGGTTCTTTTCTTTTAAAATCCAAATTGAACTCAAACTGCTTTTATTTTATAATAGTCTAACCATTAACCATAAAGGCTATGATTCAAAAGGAACCTTAATATTTCAAACTGCCAAACCGACCAAGGTTTTCCAGGATGTGGTTGAACAAATCCGGCAAGCTATCCTTGGCGGTCGAGTTAAAACCAGAGACACCCTTTCAGCTGATAGAGATTTAAAGGAGGCCTTTAATCAGAAAGAGAAATCATGGTCCCCTGGACCCGGATTCTTTACCATGCATATGAACAGATACCGCATCGCCAAACATCCTATTCTTGATGTTCCTGAGAAAAAAAGGGTGCCTTTTACCTGGAACGGCAAGAAGCTGATGGGCTATGACGGTGAGATGATTTCCTCCGCTCTGTTTGCCAATGGCATTCACATCTTTGGTCACCATCAGAAAGATAAAAGTCCTCAGGGAATTTTCTGTGCCAATGGCCAGTGCTCCCAGTGCCTGGTCATTGCCGACGGACTTCCGGTGAAATCTTGCATGACACATTTACGAGCCAGGATGGTTGTACAAAGCGTGGAAGGACTTCCCAAACTGCCTGAAGACAACAGTATACCTCTGATTTGCGAAATTCCTGTCAAAGAGATGGAAGTACTAATCATCGGCGGTGGTCCGGCCGGACTGTCGGCAGCCATAGAACTCGGCAAACTTGGGGTTCCAACGCTGATTATCGATGACAAAGACAGATTGGGCGGCAAATTGGTGCTTCAGACTCATAAATTTTTTGGCTCGGTGGCGGATTCTTATGCCGGTACCCGTGGATTTGAAATTGCAAAAATTTTTGAGGAAGAGCTTTGCAAGCTTGATTCGGTCGAGGTCTGGCTGAATAGTACGGCAGTGGCGGTGTTTTCGGATAATATTATCGGAGTGGTCAGGGACAATCAGTATCGCAAAATTAAGCCACAGAAACTTCTGGTGGCCACGGGCGCCAGAGAAAAGATGCTCTCGTTTCCGGGCAACACACTGCCGGGTATATACGGCGCGGGCGCATTTCAAACCCTTGTCAATCGCGACTTGGTAAAATCTTCAAAGCGGATCTTGATAGTCGGCGGCGGAAACGTGGGACTTATAGCAGGATATCATGCGATCCAGGCCGGCATCGAAGTGGTTGCGCTGGTTGAAGCCTTACCCCAGGTAAGTGGCTACAAGGTACATGCCGACAAACTCAAGCGTTTGGGGGTTCCGATATTCACCAGCCACACGGTGACCACCGCCAATGGATCAGACCAAGTCGAATCGGTCACCATTGCCCGGCTGGACAAGCATTGGAAGGTTATTCCGGAAACCCGCAAAACATTTGAGGTGGATACGGTATTGATTGCCGTAGGGCTTGCCGAAGTCAATGAATTTTACCTGAAAGCCAAGCAATGGGGGATGGATGTGTTTGCTGCCGGGGATGCCCAGGAGATTGCCGAAGCCTCAGCCGCTATGTTCACAGGCAAGATAGAAGGGATTAAAATCACCCAATCCCTCGGTATTGATGTGGGAAAAAGTCCAGGTGATTGGATTGAGAAGGCCACCATTTTGAAATCCAAACCCGGTCGCGAGCATAGAAAGAGACCACCGATTAAAGAAGATGGCGTGTTCCCGGTGTTTCACTGCTACCAGGAGGTTCCTTGTAACCCCTGCACCTCGGTATGCCCGGCGGAAGCCATTCGCACCGAAAACGATGCGATTACCGGATTGCCGTATATTTTGGATTTAGAGGCCTGCACCGGATGCGCCAGTTGCATTGCCGTATGCCCGGGTCTTGCGGTTAGTTTAGTGGATTATCGGCAACACCCCCAACAACCGCTGGTCACGTTGCCTTATGAAATATGGAGAGAGCAGGTTGAGGTCGGCCAAATAGTGCCGGTCACGGATATTGACGGTGCCATACTGGGATATTATCCGGTTGAAAAAGTGAGCACCAGAAAAAAATATCCAAAAACCCTTTTGGTGAAAGTCAAAGTCGATAAAGCCGTAGCCAAATTCGTGGCCGGTATCTGGGTGCAGGAAAAGCAGATTGAGCCGTCAACAATTTATGAAAAAAAACTGCCGCCGGATGATGCCATTGTCTGCCGCTGTGAACGCATTGCGGTGGGCGAAATTAAGGCCGCCATTCGACAAGGTGTCAGGGACCTGAATCAACTTAAAGCGCTTACGCGCGCCGGGATGGGCGCCTGTGGCTCAAAGACCTGCCGACCAATGATATGGCGAATTTTCAAAGAAGAAGGCATCGATCTTACGGCAGTGACCGACAGAGTCGACCGGCCTTTATTTGTGGAGGTATCGATTGGCGTGTTGGCCGGCGTAAAGTAATACCCAACCCGGATAAACCGGAATTGAAGATTGAAGATTGACGATTGAAGATTTATGGTATCGCTCCGCTCTGTCTTGTCTGTCTAAATCGATCGTTCGACCCTGTCCTTAAATCCTGAGGCTCTCGAAGGGAGGCTCTCGACGGGTAACATTTTTAAAATATTCAATCCGGCTATGGCATCAATCAGGCGCAAATATGATGTGATTTTAATAGATAGGTGGTAAAATAAGCGAGAAATGCATGCAGACGTCATTATAGCAGGAGCAGGTTCTGTGGGCGTTCCAACTGCAATGGCATTGGCAGAAATGGGGGTCAACACCCTCGTCATCGATATGAACTCCTCCCCGGGCCAGGGAGAGAACAAACATGCCATCGGTGGTGTGCGAGCGACCCATTCGGACCCGGGTAAAATACTCACCGGCCAACGGTCTCTTGAAATATTTTCCACCTGGCAGGATCAGCAAGGCGATAACATCGAATGGCTCAAAGGGGGATATGCCTTTCCGGTTTACTGCAAAAGCGACGAACTGAAGTTGAAAAAACTGCTCCCTATCCAGAAAAAGCACGGTCTGAATATTGATTTTATAAGACCTAACAAAGTCAGGGCGTTAATTCCGGGCATCAACACCAAGGGATTGAAGGGGGGTACGTTTGCGCCGGATGACGGTTCGATTTCCCCTCTTCTGTCCGTCAATGCATTTTACAAAAAGGCCTTAAACCGGGGAGCTCAATTTCGGTTTAAGGAAAAAATCAACAAGATACTTTGTAAAAATGGCAAAGTCTTCGGCGTGAAAACAAATCAGACCTCGTATAAGGCCCCGGTAGTTATTGATGCGGCCGGCCCTTATTCCGCGGAGCTATGCAAATCCGTTAAGGTGGAACTTCCGGTATATCCCGACTCCCATGAAGGAGCCATCACCGAACCTGTACAGCCTTTTTTTCAATGCATGGTGGTGGATATCAGGCCTGCGCCAGGTTCCAAAAACTATTATTTTTATCAAAACAAGCACGGACAGGTGGTCTTTTGTATTACCCCTGATCCTCCCATCTTGGGGACAGACAAAAGGGAAACCTCACGCTTTTTGCCCCAGGCATGTGCACGAATGGTCAATCTTGTGCCCCGCTTGAAAAACCTGAGGGTTCGCCGGACCTGGCGCGGTCTTTACCCGATGACACCGGATGGTTCGCCTTTGGTCGGATGGAACCGCGATGTGAAAGGTTTGCTGCATGCAACCGGCATGTGCGGTCAGGGATTGATGCTGGCTCCCGGCATTGCCGAGGTGATTGCCCGTATGATCGCCGGAAAAACAAACGCGAGCGATAAAATAATATTAAACGAGTTTTCTCCATACAGGAAATTTAAAAAAGAAGAAGTGTTGAAATGATTCCCAAAAGAATGGACGAATACTTGCGTGATCTACTTCCCCAGGCTGCCATTAACAACCGCTTGAAGCTCCGGGACGACATGTGCTTCCTGGAGTTTGGTCATACGGATGAGCTTTTGCTGGCACGCCTCGGTGTTACGGTGGATAAGCTGGGTCCGAGCCTGGTGGTCTGTGCCTGGGATGAGGCCGCCGATTTGGAAATCGGCGGCTATCTGGTCGTGGACAACCTGTCCATGGGCCGCCCCTCCATGGGCGGTATCCGCATGCTGCCGGATATCACCCCGGTTGATATTCACAACCTGGCGCGCGGCATGACCCTGAAAAACGCTGCAGCCAAACTGCCGTACGGGGGTGGCAAGTCGGGCATCGTCGCAGATCGCGATCTTTCCCCCGAGGTGCATACAGAAACTGTGACCGGATTTGCGCGTCTGATCCGCCGATACAAGGATCTCTATGTACCCGGTCCGGATGTGGGTACCAATGATCGGGATATGCAGATCGTGGCGGTCCAAAACGGTATGGACAGTGCGGTGTCCAAGCCATTTGAAATGGGCGGCAACCGTATTGATGAGCTCGGCGCGGCCGCCGGCGGCGTGGTGGTGGCCCTGAGTACGCTGCTGGAGATTATGCCCCGGCTGCGGGTGCTGCCGCAGTTTTCAAGTCTGGAAATACCCGATCCCGATGAAATCACCATCCTTATACAAGGCTTTGGCGCCGTGGGGGCCCATGCGGCGCGCATTTTAAAGCAGCGTTTGCCGGAAGCCAAAACCACCGGCATCAGTGATCTGCACGGATACCTCTATGATGAATCTGGACTTCCCGTTGACGAACTCTTCAACATCTGGAAAGAGCACCAGCCGGTGACCCATGATTACTATAACGAGAAAATCGTACCCCGCGGATATCCCTGCAGCACCAAATTCTCAACAGATGCCAATAACCTGTTGCGCGAATCCGCCTTTTGCCTGATTCCGGCGGCAGCGGTCTTCAAATATCTGGGGGTGCTGGCTTCGGAAGACGCTTCGATGAAAGTCAACGGCATGGGGGATTGGTCGGTGATCGTGGAGGGCGCCAATACCTATTCGGCCGATCCCAATGAACAGGCGGCCCGCAAGCGCATGGAGCAAATTGTCTATCGTCAAAACGGCATTATGATCGCCAATGATTACCTGGTCAACTCCGGTGGTGTAATATTTGCGGCCCAGGAGCACATGATCAAAACGCCTGATCATCTGCAGATTCCCGCTAAAATGCTGGGAAATCCACAGGCTGTGGACGGATGGCTGAAATCCAACTCTGCGGAGCTTGCGCGCCTGTCCGAAGAGCGCCTGGAAGCCGGCGATGCCTATCGTGAAAAAGTCATGCGCGGCAACATGATCGAACTGGTTGATCTGCTGGCCTCCGATCCGGACCTGTTGCCCTGCTGCGCCGCCGAGCGTATCAGCCTCCAGCGGCTGACCGCCAAAGAAAGCGCCCGCACGGCCAGCGACATCATGATACCCATGAAGACCATCCATATTGACGGCAGCGTTCAGGAGGCCGCCGCCATCATCACCGACGGGCTGAACAATATGATTGCCGTGGTATCTTCGGAAGACAAACTCTGCGGTGTGGTCACTGCCTGGGATATCGCACGGGCCGTCGCAGACGGGGTCTGCGAGGAACTGCATTTAAAAAACATTATGACCAGCGAGATGGTTCAGGCGTCTCCGGATGACAGTATCCTGGACGTTGTGCGCGAACTGGAGCAACACCGGATTTCAGCCCTGCCTGTAGTGGAAGAAGGCCGCGTGCTGGGCCTGATCAACTCCGATCTGTTGGCTCATCGTTATTTGCTGCAGTACCTGGAATCACGGGAATCGCCATAATCAAAGTTATATAAGAAACACAAAAAAACGATCGGGCAAGGGGTACCCACTGAAAAGTCAGTCCATTGATGATTGATTATTAGCCACCGGTTAAATAAGGGACTATAAATAATTGATCACCAGGTCGTATTTGGGTATCCAGACCGCTGAGCAAGTCGATATGAGTCTCGTTCAGGATTAAAGCTACATTCCCCTTGATTCTCCCGCTTTTTCTATCCAGAACCAACTCGAAAATTTGCTCATAATGGGTTGACAAGTTTAAAAGAAGTTCCCGAAGGGTATAGACATTTGAATTATCAGGCACGCTGAGCTGAAGATGAGAAGGGATACGCTTTTCCTCAGCAGAGTCTTTTAGGAGTCCTAAATTCGATCCCGCAACAATTTTTATTTCGATTAGACTTGAATCCTTCATAAAAGCCTCAACCGGCAGGAGTCGGCAGAAACGATGGCTCATACTCCTGGCTAAAAACAAAAAGCCGACCTTGATTCGGGCAAGATAAAGAAAATCTAATTGTTCATCGCGGCAATTCGGTAGTTACTTCTTTACCTCCATATTCATGGGTGGAGTCGTGAGCACGAATTGTTACGTTTTGAATCGTCCCGGATATCTTCACTCCACCCAGACTCCGCGTAAAGGGTTGTTCATCCTCGTGGGGATGAAGCAAGGTACGGGTGCCGAGAATCGTGCCGTCCGGTGCGACCACATCCCACTTGTCGGCATAATGATCCCATCCTTTATCCTGGTGCAGAACGGTAACAGCAAACTGATAGATGTCATTCCCCGTCCGTTTAACCTTCACATCAACCACATCAGCTTTTCCCATGGTATCCTCTACTTTCGCTATATAAGGTTTGTTTTTACAGGTCCTTGATTACATCATCTAAACCCAAAGATTTTATCGTTTCTGGAAGCGGCTTGCCTGTTTTTGGATCCCAACCCATATGTGAGTAAAAGTCGTTTACCATCTCGTCCCAGACCGGCAAAATCCCTTTTCCTTTAATTGGGCCATCCTCCGGAACCGAACCATAACGAGCAGAAGGTCTCTCCAGTTCTCTTTTCAGGCCATGTTTTATATTAAACGCACGAAGCAGATTCATCGCACGCCTTCCGACAACCATGGCTTCATCGAGATCCATTTGCCATCCTGTAATAGCATCCAAACTTTCAAGCGTCTTCTCAGTGTTTCTAATACAAAACCGGCATACCCCTAAACAATCCGTGAATTGGCTCCAGCCGCTCACGGTCGCGTTCGATCTGGCGACTTCCGTGGATGAAAATTGATTTTCCATTGGATCTTTTCCAAACATTTCCGGTTTCAATGCAGCATATGTTGCTTCAATAGTTCCTGTATCGCTCAAGCAGGTATCTAATAGCTCTGTCCATCGCGCTCGATGGTCATGTCCACGTGGGGTATTGCCCTTATTGGTATATACAGCCAGATTGGCTGCTTCTCCTCCGATCTTTTGGGAAGCCCGTTTTACCCCCTCAGCCAAGATATCCCCGAATCCCTCTCTTCTTGCAATTTTTTCAAGCATTTTTCGGGTTTCCTCAACATTGCCCCACTTCATCTCCAGCCCGTCAGTATCTTTCTTTGTAAGAAGGCCCTTTTCATAGCATTCCATCACCCAAGCAATAGTATATCCGGATTCGTTCACATCCAGGCCTAAATTGTCCGTTAGATTCGAAAGCATCACTACTGCTCCGGGATCGCTATTTCCAGTAAGTGGACCCCATGCATTTACACATTCAAATTCGGGTTCTTCTCCTTCCAAACCTTTGTAAGGTCCCTCTGTAACCCGAACACGCTTGACGTGCTGTACGCCGCATACCCAGCAGGGTTTCGACTTGATTTCAAAATGAGTGCGAGTATACTCTGAAAGCAATTTTTCATATTCTTTTTCATGGATAATATTTGTTGTATAGTTTTTTATGGGAAGAAAACCTGTTTTAACGGCTCGAGAAAAATTTTTGTTTGTTCCCCATTCATAAAACAGCCCATTATCAGAACCCTTCGCTATTGCCAAAAGTTCTTTGGAAACAGCTATCAACTTTTCCTTATTATTTACCGGAGGCCGTAGAGATCCATGATGTGCAGCAATAGCTTTTAAATTTTTAGAGCCCATGACAGCACCAAGGCCGTTATGGCCGGCAACGTGACCCCCGTCGCCCACAATAGCTGCAAATCGAACTCGGCTTTCACCGGCAGGACCGGTGGCATAGACACTCACTTTCCTGCCAAGATTCAACTCTTCTTTAATTGCCCCTTCAGTTTCTATGGTACCCTTTCCCAGCAAATATCCGGCATCTTTGAATTCCACTTGTCCGTCGTGGATAAAAAGATATATGGGGTCCGAAGCACAACCCTCAATGATTATACCGTCAAAACCTGAAAACCGCATAAAAGCTCCAAAAAAACCATTTGCCTGGCTCGAAGCCCCCATGTTGGTCATCGGCCCTTTGCTGACAGCACAAAATGTCCCCGAACCTGCAACTCTTGTGCCTGCCAAAGGCCCTGTCATAAGAATCAGTCGATTTTTTGGGGATGACCATTCCTCTGTGGGTGAGACTTCCTCATAAAGATATTTAGAACCAAGGGCAACTCCTCCCACATATTTTCTATAAATGTCTTCATTTAATTCCTCTTCCCAGGCTTTTTTTTCGGAAAGATCTATCCGAAGCAATTTGCCCATATATCCAAAAATATTTTTCTTATTCATTCCGTCCCTCCTCAACCGGCTAATTTCCATTGTCTGATAACATCTGCATAATCGGCAGGATCAAATTTCCTGCCTTTCAATTCAGGGCTTTCTCATCAGGATTGAATCGACTCTCCATATTGCTGCACGGCAGCATCATCCAGTTCAAATCCAAGCCCCGGGGTATTGGGGATGGTGATCCAACCGTTTTCAATACTGGGGACTTCTTGTTTTCCCAGCCTGTAAAACAAAGGGGTTTCGTCGAACTGATGTTCGAGGATGAGAAAATTGTCGAGGGTTGCCGCTGCGTGGATGCTCGCCAGATGGCCGACCGGTCCCGTGGGATTGTGGGGGGACACCTTTACCCCGTATGCCCCGGCCAGGGCATCGATATGCTGGAGTGCCTTGAGTCCCCCGCAATACTTTACGTCCGGCATGATCACGTCATAAACCCCGGCTTCAAGATAGGGAAGAAATTGTGCAAGGTTGTATTTCTTCTCCAAACCGGCAAAACGGATGCCAAGATCATCGGCAGCCTTCCTGAGACGTTTGAGGCCTTGAAGTCGGATCGTATTCTCACGAACCGGGCTTTCAACCCAATAGGGACGGAATTCTGCAACCTTTCCAAGCATCTCCAGGGCTTGAAACTCATCAAACAACTCATGGCAGTCGATCATTAGTTTGCCCTTATTACCTAAGGCATCCAACACCGCCCTGATCCGTTCCATGCCCTCGTCCAACTTTTTAGTGTCGTCCAAACCTTCTCCCGAACCCAACCCCCCAAAGGGGGATATCTTAATAAATTGGAATCCGCTGTCTAGGGCTTTGTGGGCCTGTTCCGCAAATCCGTTGGGCGTGCGAACCAGCGTCCCCCGGTTGATGTTTGCGTACACCGGAACCCGATCCCGGACGGCTCCGCCAAGGAGAGCGTGAACCGGTCGGTTGAGACGTTTTCCGACAATGTCCCACAGAGCCTGCTCCGCGGCACTTGCCGCAGCTCGCTGGGGGAGTCCGCCCCGGTCCACCGCGAACAGGGGATCGAACGCATTGATGGATTCCGAGTTGCAGCCCTTCATCTGTTGAGCCAACTTCCCAATGCATGCTGATATTTGCAGGTGCTCCCGTGCCAGAGTTGCCTCTCCCAGACCCGTGAACCCGTCATCGGAAACAATCTTGACGAACAGCCAATGGGTTTTATCGGTAACCCTCAGCAGTATAGGTTCCATTTCTTTAATTTTAGCCATAGTTGTTCCCTTCGGGTCTCCTATGCTTTCGTGAAGAAGCCCCGTGCCACTGCCGCCCCTTCCATGATTTCCTCGAATCAATCATAGACAGACCGGCTTTTCGGTGCATGACCTTTTCCCGGCCATTGTTCTGTTGCATGTCGAACGCCCGCGCTGGTCGTTGCTAAGTAGGCCTGAAAATGGCGCAGAATAAGTTCTGATTTCAGTGAGGCGCTTTGAGGATCATCCCACAGGTTAAGGAACTCACCCGGATCCGATTCAAGGTCGAAGAGTTCACCAATGGTTTCACCCTCATAGATGGAAATCTTGTACCGGCCATCACAGTACATAGCCCCATGGGTATGCGCAGGGTGTCCGGCAAGGGCGTCGTTGTATTCGGAAAGCACGTAGTATTTGTGATGATTCGGGTCTGATTGTCCGGTCAAAAGGGGCAAGAGCGATTTGCCTTGCATTAAATATGGGACCTCAAGGCCGGCCGCTTCCAACAGGGTCGGAGCCAGGTCTACCAATTCAACCAACGCGTCGCTTTTTATCGACTTCACGCCTTTCGCCGGCCAGGAAATGATCAACGGTACGCGCACAAGGCTTTCGAAAAACCGGCAACCTTTGTATATCAGACCATGATCCCCCAATAACTCACCGTGGTCGCTCATGTAAATAATCAACGTGTTCTCTCTTTGTCCCGTACTATCGAGTGTGTCTATGATGCGCTTGAACTGGTCATCGATCAATTCGATCATGCCATAATAACAGGCCTTTACCAGTCGAGCATCATAGGCGCTTGGTGGAACACTTCCCATTACACCTCTATCGACAGATCCGGTGATATTGTCTTTATCGGAAGATGTAAGGGGATTTATCGCTTCAGTGGTCTGCTGTTCGAAGTGCCGAAAGGCTTTCTGGCGCTCGATGTCCGATTCCCGGAACAGCGGATAGGGCAGCTTCTCCGGATCATACCGCTCCAGGTATTCCTGCGGCGGGTCAAAGGGCGGATGGGGATCGAACGGATTGATGCTCATCAGCCAGGGGCCGTCCCGTTTCTCAGTAATAAACCGGATGGCCATCTCGGAGCACCAGGTCGTCTGGTGGTATTCCGTTGGCACACCCGCCCCAATCTGCCCGGAGAGCGCCCCATATAGCTCTACAGGATCTACGCCCTTTTCCTCTTCCAGCCAAATAGCGTAATCATGGCCATAGGGATAATCCGGATTGGGATGATTACTCCAGAAAAATATCCGGTACCCGTCGTCAGGCCGGCGCTCCAAGTTGCCCTTTTTGGCCAGCGAAAGATGGAGCTTTCCGGCCAAAGCACAATCATAACCAGCATCCGCAAGCAGTTTTGTGACCAGCACTTCATTAGGTGGGAAGTATTCATTATTGTTGCGATAGACGTGGTGGGAGTTCGGGTAGCGGCCCGTCAAAAATGTTGCCCTACTGGCCGTGCAAATCGGACTCTGAGTATAGGCGCGTGTAAAACCCACCCCTTCCTCGCAAAGGGCGTCAAGGTTTGGGGTATGAATGTGAGAATTGCCCAATGCATTGATCGTGTCATACCGCTGCTGGTCGGTACAGTACCACAAAATGTTTGGTCGTTCCTGTTTTGCCATAACAAGCTTTCTCTCCATCAAATTTAAGGTGTTTTATTAGTCCCCAGGCTCCATCCGAAACTCGGGACAAAGCTATTTGTTTTGTATCCTTGTCCCTCAGACGACGGTTTTTTCTCTTTGAAACAATTTTTGTAACAACGGCCAGAAAAGAAAGACCACACAGACAAGGATAAAAACACAAGAAATCGGCCGAGTAATCAAGGGTAGGAAACTACCTCCCGAGATTTGTAGACCCGATCTCAGTTTTACCTCGGCAATGGGTGCCAGCACCGCTCCAATGATGAAGGGTGCTGCTGGGAAAGCAGTTTTTTTCATCACGAACCCCACCCCACCAAAGACCAACAAGACCCAAACATCGAACATCCGGTTGCCTTCAATGTAAGCGCCTAAGACACAAAAAGCCATGATAACAGGCAACACATAACCTTTGGGGACTTTAGTCAATTTGGCAATAAACCGCACAGTGCTTGTCATGATGAGAAACATCAGAATATCCGCCACCAGAGCTGCGGAGATAATCCCGTAAAAAATTTCCGGATGAGAAGTGAGCAACATCGGTCCCGGCTCGATGCTATGGATCATCATGCCACTCATCAAAAATATATCGACAATGCTGCCCGGAATGCCCATGGCGATGAGGGGTATCAATGCGCCGGCAATGGTTGCATTATTGGCGGACTCAGAGGCGATGATACCCTCCTCCGAGCCTTCTCCAAATCGTTCGGGAGTCTTGGACATCTTTTTAGCTGCAGTATAAGCCATAATAGATCCAATACTGCCTCCAATGCCGGGAAGAATACCTATCCATGTGCCGATCAAAGACGATCGCAACATATTGACCGCTTGGGCTTTAATATCCTTTAGGGACATGAAAATTCCCTTCAATCGGGTCTTGATCATGGTGAATTCCTGCTCACTGTCGACTATCTCGGTAAATATTTGGCCCACAGCGAAAACCCCGATCAACATCGGCATGATTTTAAACCCCCCCTCCATTTGATGAAAACCGAATGTCAAGCGAAGATCTCCGGCTGCAGGATCAATACCGGGAAGAACAATGAGCATACCGAAAAAACCGGCTATAAGACCTTTGATCAAAGAACCACGACTGATGGATGCGATAAGTACCATCGCCATCATCACCAGACCGAAATACTCAAATGGACCTAAGAGTACGGCAGCATCTGCAAGCGGTTTTGCCAGGAGCACCAAAAATACCCAAGAGATCAGCCCACCCGCAAATGAAGCCCCAATGCCCAACCCCAGGGCACGGCCGGGTTGACCCTTTTGGGCCATGGGAAAACCATCGAATGTCGTCAGGACCGCAGTGGGGGTACCCGGCATGGAGAGCAGGATTGCAGAAATCTGTCCGCCGGAGATACCACCCACATACATAGAGGTTAGAAGGATCAGTACATGAACAGGGTCCATGGTATAGGTGAAGGGCAAGGTCAGGATGATCAAAATTGCGGTGGTCAAACCCGGAATGGCCCCGAAGACGATTCCGAGAAATGTGCCCATGACCGCCAAAAAGAAAGGCCAGGGGGTTAGTAGATTCGCGAAAGTGTAAATTCGCAGACAATCTCAGAAAAATTTGCAGACAAACTCAGAAATTTAAAATTTGCGATCGGCAGGACGTAAAAAACCTGCTCGATCTGGGACCGACCAGGTGTCAACCTAAATTT
>Ga0126326_1000240_pt1 | contig 21502 bp, 18 predicted proteins | sample InaspJWI67metaG_FD_94485 | JGI IMG/M metagenome (GOLD analysis project Ga0126326, IMG submission 94485) | Marine gutless worms symbiont microbial communities from Oahu, Hawaii - Inanidrilus sp. 1 OAHU.JWI-67 metaG | ecosystem: Host-associated > Annelida > Digestive system > Unclassified | place... | reverse complement strand
TGCAAAATTCAATGGTGTCCCCCAGCAAACCTTCCTTTTACACCTCAAGGAATGTGAATTCAGATCTAATCACCGAGCGGAAGATCTCTCTGATAGAATACTTACTCTACTGAAAGAAAACCCGCTCTAAAGTTATCTAGACCCAATCGGATTTTTCAAAGTGCCCTATACTCGGCTCTCCCATCCTCATTCCGCATTCATCACTCATCACTCATTGGGCGGTAGCCGTCGGGGATCAGGATGGTGGGTGCGCACTGGGATGCGTCCTCGTCGGGAAAGTCGAGGTTGTAGTGCAGGACGCGGCTCTCGCACCGGCTTTGCGCGGAGCAGATAATCAGGTCCGCTACTTCCACCAGGTTGCGCAGCTCCAGCAGGTCGTTGCCGACGCGGAAGTTGCTGTAATACTCGATGATCTCCTGGCGCAGAAGGTCTACTTGGCGTTTGGCCCGCCGCAGGCGCTTGTTGGTGCGGACGATACCGACGTAGTCCCACATGAAACGGCGCAGCTCCTCCCAGTTGTGGGCGACCACGATCTCTTCATCGGGTTCCGTGACCCGGCTCTCATCCCAAGGGGGTACATCTCGGGGTGGTGCCGATCCTGCCATGCGCTCTGCGATGTCCCGTGCCGCCAGCTCGCTGTATACCAGACATTCCAACAGGGAGTTGCTGGCCATGCGGTTGGCCCCGTGCAGTCCGGTATAGGCGGTCTCGCCGACGGCATAGAGTCCGGGCAGGTCGGTATGGGCCTGCCTGTCCACCAAGATGCCGCCGCAGGTGTAGTGGGCGGCTGGCACTACGGGGATCGGCTCGCGGGTGATATCCATCCCGAGTTGCAGACAGCGTTCGAGGATTGTGGGGAAGTGCTGCTCGATGAATGCGCCGGTCCGGTGGGAGATATCCAGGTACAGGCACTCGCTGCCGAGGCGCTTCATCTCATGGTCGATGGCGCGGGCGACGATGTCCCGCGGGGCCAGTTCTGCCCGCTCGTCAAAACGCGGCATGAAACGTTCGCCGTCGGGTAGCAGCAGACGGGCCCCTTCGCCGCGCAGGGCCTCGCTGATGAGAAAGGATTTGGCCTCGGGGTGGTACAGGCAGGTAGGATGAAACTGTATGAACTCCAGGTTGGCGACCCGGCAGCCGGCGCGCCAAGCCATGGCGATGCCGTCGCCGGTAGCGACGTCGGGGTTGCTGGTGTAGAGGTAGACCTTACTGGCGCCTCCGGTCGCCAGGACCACGCAGCGTGCGACCAGGGTGACGACCTGTCCCGAGCACCGGTCCAGCACATAGGCGCCGATACAACGATTGTCCTCGAGGCCCAGCTTGCGGGTGGTAATCAGATCCACCGCGTTGTGGTCTTCGTAGAGGTGGACGTTGCCGCGCTCGCGGATGCGGGCTGCCAGGGTGCCCGTGATTTCCTTACCAGTGGCGTCTGCCGTATGGATGACGCGGCGGTGGCTGTGTCCTCCTTCACGGGTGAGGTGGTAACTGCTGGGGTCTTTCTCTTGGGTATCGCGGGTGAAGCTCACCCCCTGTTGGAGCAGCCAGCGGATTTCCTGCGGTCCGCGCTCCACGACCAGGCGAACCACCTCGGGATCGCACAGGGTGCCACCGACCCGGAGGGTGTCCCGGATGTGGGAGTCCACCGAATCGTTGGGGTCCAGCACGGCGGAAATGCCGCCCTGGGCGTAGTAGGTATTGCCCTCGTGCAGCGCGCTCTTGGAAATCACCGCGATAGAGATATCCGCGTGCAACTTCAGGGTGAGGCTTAAGCCCGCCGCCCCGCTTCCGACGATCAGGACATCGTAGCGAAGGATGTTGCTCATGGGGGTGGATGTTACTAAAACCGGCGCGGTTCGGTTGCCTGCGACAGACAGGCCCCTGACCTCACCGCATCTTTATCTGGTAGTGCTTAACGTGTAGTGATGAACTCTCTGGTGAACCTTTTTCGGTAGTGCTTAACATATAGTGATAAATTTTTTCTGAACCATTTTCTTCTTCAATCTATCCGCGGAGCGGGTAGTGTGAGGCTATGATATGCATACATTAGCTATCAACATGTCAGGGTATGAGTTAGAATTCAGGGAGCCTGAATGAGCATGAGTTAACAGTTAAGAAAAACATAATGGAATGTCCAACCTACAATTCAAAGGATACCACAAAAAATGGATCCATTCACAATTATAATGCTGAGATTACTGCCAAACTTGCGATCACTACATATTAAGCACTACCTATCTTTGGACGTCGGAAACTATTTGCCGCCAAGATGGCGGCGCTCCCGGCTTTGACCAACCTTTGTAACCTTTTGCTTTCTATCTAATGATCATTCGGTTGCCCTGCGCTACGCCCCACGGATGGGCTTTTGCGACACCCTCTTCTATGGGCAGGTGCAAAAATGCCGCTCTCACTATAAACTGCACCGGGTGTTGGTTCGGAGCGACTGTTTTAGCTGGCCAGACCTTGAAAGACCCTTCCCTCGATGGGATTTTCCAATCCACGCAGTCGAGGGCCGAGAACTTTCGTTTCAGAGAACTGTCAATGCCATCGGATTCCGGTACGTTGGCCAGGGAATTTCGGCTCCATGTCTGAGCGACAGTCCGACCAGGAGTTGGTAGCCAGGGTACAGGAAAGGGATCGGAGCGCATTCGATCTGTTGGTGATCAAGTATCAGCAAAAGGTCGCGAGCCTCATTTCCCGTTATATCCGCGATCCCAGCGAGGTTGTGGACGTCGCCCAGGAGGTGTTTCTGAAGGCCTATCGGGCGTTGCCGGGGTTCCGTGGCGAAAGTGCCTTCTATACCTGGTTGTATCGCATTGCGATCAACACGGTGAAGAATTATCTGGTCGCTCAGGGGCGCCGTCCTCCCGGAGATGATGTAGAGGCGGAGGTGGCTGAACGGATGGAGATAGGCAGATGCCTGCAGGAGCTGGGTACACCGGAGCACCATTTGCTGAGCATGGAGATAGCGAAGAAGGTACAGGGCGCGCTCGATGAGCTACCGGAAGACCTGCGGACGGCGATCGTGCTGCGCGAGCTCGAGGGCCTGAGCTATGAGGAAATCGCGAACGCGATGGACTGCCCCATCGGCACTATACGTTCGCGTATCTTTCGTGCCCGCGAGGCGATCGACAGGCACCTGAATCCCTTGCTGGATCCATGAGACCCAAACAAATTAATGATGAGTAAACAGCAAAGACAGCACCTCTCGGCCCTTGTGGATGGTGAAGTCGCTCCGGCGCTGGTGCATACGACCGTGTCCGCGCTCGCATCGAACGGGCGGCTGAGAGCAGCCTGGGAGAATTATCATCTGATCGGCGCCGCCTTGAGGTCGGAGCAGGTGCGCTCCGAATATCGTCTGATAGCGGCCCGCGTAAGCGAACGCATTGCCGTGGAGCCGATTCCACTTCAGCGGCCGGCGGCGTACCGGCGTCGGGCCTTTCGTATCGGACCCCTGGTCGGCGCCGTATTGACCGCCGTTGCTGCCGTTGCCGCTATCGTTGCCGTGCCCAGGCTCTTCCATCTCGGGCCCGACGTCGAACTTACCCCGAGCCGCTATGCCGCTTCATTCATGCCGGAACAATTCCGGCTTTCCGGTCCCGCTAAGCGTTGGCATGTCAATGAACCGGCCCTGGAGAGCAAGCTGGACCGGTTTTTGGTGCATCACCAGGAACAATCGCCGGTATCCCATATGAAAGGTTTCCTGCCCTATGCGACGCTGGTCGGCTATGAAACACGCCGCTAGGTCGTGTTACATCTAGCTCACTCTCCCGTGAAGACTCTGCTCGCTCAATCGTTGGTGCTACTCTGGTTCGCCCAGGCGGCTGTTGCGGGGCTGGGATCTACCGAACAGCTCGCGCGGATGGCCAATGCACTGCGTTCCCTGAGCTACGAGGGCACGGTTGTCTATCTGCACGACAACCGGCTCGAGTCACTGCGGGTTATACACCGGGTCGAGGACGGGCAGGTGCGGGAGCATCTGGTTTCCCTCAACGGGCCAGTGCGTACCCTGACCAGGGAGAAGGGCAAGGTTACCTGCGAATTGTCCGCTTCCCGTCCCATTTCGGTGCCAGGTTCCCGCGTGGGGAGGGAGATGCTCCACCCGGCAAGGCTGGATCCCAGGGTGCTGAGGAATTACTACGGGGTCCACCCCCTAGGCGCCGCCCGAGTGGCGGGCAGGTATACGCAAGTGGTAGGGGTCATACCCTGGGACCGTCTACGCTATGGATATCGCTTCTACCTGGATCGGGAGAGCGGGTTGCCGCTCAAGTCCGATCTGATGGGACAGCAGACCACCCCCATCGAACAGGTCATGTTCACCTCGCTAAATCTGTTGCCGTCGCAGGGGCCGGTGTCCGGCGTCGGTCCGGTGCTGCCGCAATCTGGGTATAGGACCAAGCGTCCGATTCCCGACCTGCTGCCGTGGCGGTTCGACGCCCTTCCCCCCGGTTTCGTCCTGGTGATGCACGCCGATTGGCGTGATAGCGGTGAGCAACCGGTCGATCATTTCGTGCTTTCGGACGGCTTGGCATCGCTCTCCGTCTATGTCGAGGGCAGTCCACGGGAGGTCCTGGAGGGTGGTACGCGTATCGGCGCCGTCCACGCCGTCGGCAAACGGGTATCCGATCATCAGGTGACGGTCATCGGCGAGGTGCCTCTGGAGACGGTGGAGATGGTGCTTGCGGGTATCCGACACGTTCACGGGAGGCGGCGGTGATCGAGGAGACGGGGATCGTGGTCTCGGTGCAGGGTGATCTGGCCGAGGTGGCGGGGCAAGTTCGCAGCAGCTGCGGGGGTTGTGCCGTCAAGGGTGCCTGCGGCACCTCGCTGCTAGCCCGCTACTTCGGCCCCGAGCGGTTGCTGCTGCAGGCCTCTAACCCTATCGGAGCCAGACCCGGCGAGCGCGTGATCATCGGGTTGCCGGAAGTCGCTTTGCTGGAGGCATCGGTCCTTGCCTATCTGGTACCCTTGGCGGCATTGGTCGGTGGGGCGGTGGCGGGTGCTTTCGTCGTACGCCTGGCCCCCGCGTATACGCAGCTAGTGAGCGTCATAACCGGCGTGGGTGGGCTCGCCGCCGCGCTGACCTGTCTGGTCGGATTCATTCGCGCCAAGCCCTTGGATGAACGTTACCGGCCGCGAATCCTGCGCAGCCTTGGGACGGGTCCGGGTGAACCGCCGGAGGCCTCTTCGATCCCTCCGGATGACCGATGAAGAGGCACTTTGGGGACTTCAGGGTGTTCGTGTGAGGTCGGGATGCTCTGTTGTGTCCAACCGGATAACCGTTTGAACAAGGGGATACTTTCGCCCCTAATACAAAAGTAGGTAGTGCTTAACGTGTAGTGATGAACTCTCTGGTGAACCTTTTTCTTCTTCGATGGAATCTTTTTCTTCTTCGATGGAATCTTTTTCTTCTTCGATGGAATCATCACACGACCACTACATATTTAAGCACTACCAAAATTAGATTATATAAGGGGGGGGGGATGTGAAGAAGATTCTGATCGCCATGCTGCCGCTTACGGCTCTGATCGGTGCATTTCCCGAGGTCGCTTCGGCCGCTGCCGGTGGTGGGGAACGGCTGGATCTTACCAATCACCTGGTGGGTTTCACGGCCTTGGTAATTTTCGTCGTGGCCTACGGCTTCGTGATGGCTGAGGAGTTCACCCACCTGCGTAAGTCCAAGCCGGTACTGTTTGCGGCCGGCATTATTTGGGCCATGATCGCCTTCGTCTACGCGAACCATGGCTTGCCCCACGCCGCGGAACAGGCGGTTCGGCATAATATCCTGGAGTATTCCGAACTGTTTCTATTCCTGCTCGTGGCCATGACCTATATCAACTCCATGGATGAGCGGCTGGTGTTCGATTCCATGCGCGCCTGGCTGGTACGGTCCGGTTTTTCCTACCGTAAGCTCTTCTGGCTCACGGGAGTGCTCGCCTTTTTCATCTCGCCGGTGGCCGACAACCTGACCACGGCACTGCTCATGTGCGCGGTGGTGTTGGCGGTCGGTCGGGACAATCCGCGTTTCATTTCCATTGCCTGCATCAATATCATCGTGGCGGCAAATGCCGGCGGTGCATTCAGTCCCTTCGGCGACATCACCACGCTGATGGTATGGCAGAAGGGGATCGTCGATTTTTGGACCTTTTTCTTATTGTTCGTTCCCTCTGTGGTCAACTGGGTAGTCCCGGCTGCCGTCATGCACTTTGCGGTACCCGCTACGCGACCGGTGGCCTCCGGTGAAGTCGTTACCATGAAGCGGGGGGCGAAACGGGTCATCTTTCTATTTCTCTGCACCATCGCCACCGCCGTCAGCTTCCACAATTTTCTCCATTTACCGCCCGTGGTAGGGATGATGACCGGTTTAGCTTACCTCAAGTTGTTCGGGTATTACTTGGCGAAGACCTTTGACCGGAAGACCGCCTACGAACGGCGCAAGACCGATTCCAATCAGCTTGAGATCGGTGACATAATGCCCTTCGATGTCTTCAAGAACATCGCCCGTGCCGAATGGGATACCTTGATGTTCTTCTACGGGGTCATCCTCTGTGTCGGCGGATTGGGCTTCATCGGCTATCTGGCGATGACGTCGGAGGCGATGTATGGGGAATGGGGGGCCACGACGGCCAATGTGATGGTGGGTATTCTGTCCGCGATCGTGGACAATATTCCCGTCATGTTCGCGGTCCTGACGATGCAACCCGATATGTCCATGGGTCAGTGGCTGCTGGTGACCCTGACCGCCGGGGTGGGCGGCAGCATGCTCTCCATCGGCTCGGCCGCGGGCGTGGCCCTGATGGGACAGGCACGTGGCATGTATACCTTCTTCAGCCATCTGCGGTGGACACCGGTCATCGCACTCGGCTACGCCGCCAGTATTCTGGTCCATTTCTGGGTCAACGGCGGTCAGTTTTCGATCCCGGCGTCTTTACCCTAGTAGACCATTTCATCCGATTTTGCTGGTTGTCATTTCGAGCGTAGCGAGAAATCCTGGGCGCTGAGGACTTTTGCCAAGCCGAAGATCTCTCGCTACGCTTGGGATGACAAGGATGGTTTTAACAGAAAATTTGGGTAATGCTTAATATGTAGTGGTCGTGTGATGATCCCATCGAAGAAGAAAAAGATTCACCAGAGAGTTCATCACTACACGTTAAGCACTACCCAAATTTTAATGAAACGGGGTGCTAGGTTCCGGACCTGCTACAGCAGTGCCAAAATGCCGATAACACCGGTTTGGTTCCTCATTTGGAATTCTTTTTTTCCGCAAAGGAAAACGTGAATCAACAAAAATCGGTTGCAACTAGTTTGCCATCATTGAAAGAGCCAGCGGAGAAATTCGATGGCAGATTTGCAGCGTGCCGTGCAGGCGTTATTGGATGAGCTGGTGGAGTCCGGTGAAGAGCTGGGGTTGCAGGCCGCCGTCTACGTCGACGGTCAGCTGGCGGCGGACTGTGTCGCGGGATGGCGATCACAAGATCGTAAGACCCCGATCTCCGAAGACACCCTGTTCACCACCTTCAGCTGCACCAAGGGGGTAGTCGCCGGTGCCGTGCACATCCTAGCCGAGCGCGGGCTGATCGACTACGGGCGGCCCGTCGCCGAGTATTGGTCTGAGTTTGCTCACGCCGGCAAGGGATCGGTTTCCGTTGCCCAAGCGCTTAATCACCTGGCCGGGATTCCCCAGAGCGTGCAGGTCGAGGGTAAGTCCACCGCCGAGATCTGGGCGGACTTGGAGCTGTGTGTGGCCGAGGTGGCACGCCTCGAGCCGATCTTTCCGCCCGGTTCTACGGTCTGCTACCACGGCCTGAGCTTCGGCTAGATCGCCGAAGGCATCGTGCGCGGCCTCGGACTGAGCCTTGGCGAGGTGGTAGCGGAAGAGATCGTCGAGCCTCTGCGCATGGGTGGCGAGATGTACCTGGGTACGCCAACCTCCGAGCACGGCCGGATGGTGACACTCTTCGAGAAGCCGCCCAGCGGCGAGCCTCCTGAGATCGACCCCCTGGCCCTCCGGTGCGTGCCCCCGGACATAACCGAGGCCCTGAATCGTCCGGAGGTCCGATCCGCCCAAGTGGCCGCCGCCAATATGAGTACCACCGCACGGGCACTGGCGAGACACTACGCGGCGCTGGTGGGGGAGGTGGACGGGTGCCGTCTGGTGTCAGAGGCGCATCTGGAGCGGGTCTTATCGCAGCGTACCGACCTTCCGGATGTCCTGTACCAACTGAACACTGCCATCCCCCCGCAAGAGACCCCGCGCGCGGGGGCCTATCAGCTGAATACGGGAAGAAAGGACCAGAGCATGTACTTTGGCCCTAATCCGAGGGCCTTCGGCCACGATGGCTATGGCGGCAGCCTCGGCAGCGCCGACCCGGAGGCGAAGGAGGCACTCGGCTACACGAAGACCCTACTCCACACCGATCAGATCCCTGAGACCTTGTCGAAAACGAGGTTTATTGAGACCGTCTACGGAAATCTATAATCACGGATGCGCTGGGTCAGAGAAGCTTTATGGTTCTCCCACGCGCCAGCAGGAACAAATCTGACTCGGGTCTGCCTGGGGGTGTGGCCGTGAGGGACCCGAATCTTTACAAACTAGACAGCTTCTCGATTACGGTGGTGCTTAACGTGTAGTGATGAACTCTCTGGTGAAGCTTTTTCTTCTTCGATGGGATCATCACACGACCACTACATATTAAGATTACGACCCCAATGAAACGGCCGGACTACAAGGGCCCAGGTTATGCGTGCACCTGAGCTCACTATCTCGCCGGGGAAGATCGATGCCGCGATCTTTAACCTGGATGGTGTCGTCACCCAGATCGCCAAGCTCCAGGCCAATGCCTGGAAGCGCCTGTTCGACGCCTATCTGCGCGAACGTTCCTCCCAGGAGGGAGAGGACTACCGATACTTCGATATCGCCCACGACTATCGGCGCTACGTCGACGGTAGACCTCGCTATCAGGCCATCAAGCACTTTCTTCTGGCCCGCCACATCGACCTGCCCAAGGGTGAACCCGACGACCCGCCGGAGTGGGAGACCATTTGCGGTCTCGGAAACCGCAAGAACCGGATCTTCAACCAGATCGTCGAGGGCGAGGGCGTAGCAGCCTACGGTTGCGCCATTGCCCTTATCCACAGCCTGCGTAAGGCGGGCATCAAGACGGCCGTGGCTTCCGCGAGTAAGCACTGCGATTTGGTCTTGGAACGGGCTGGGATCGCCGACCTGTTCGACACGCGCATCGACGGCATAGAGGCCGAGCGTCTCGATCTGGACAGCAAGCCGGACCCGGATACCTTCTGGGAAGCCGCGCGCCGTCTGGGCGTGGTGCCTACTAGGATGGCCGTGTTCGAAGACACCGTGGTCGGGATTACCGCCGGCAAGCGGGGTCGTTTTGCCCTTATCGTCGGCGTCGACCATGGGGGGTGGGGGCAGAAGATGCGGGAGCATGGTGCCGGCTTCGTGGTCCGGGATCTATGCCGAGTTGATGTCGAAGGCAGCGATGCCGACAATGGGCTTGCGTCCCCCAGGCCCTTGACGGATATGAACTGGGTCTCGCAGCAGCTCGTGGGGAAATGTCCGGCGTTGTTTCTCGATTATGGTGGGAGCCTGGCTCCCATCCGGGATCGGCCGGAGAATGCCCGGCTCTCCGAGGAGATGCGACTGATTCTACACAGTGCCGCCCAAGTGATGCCGGTCGTGGTGGTCAGTGGCCGCGGTCTGGATGAGGTGTCCGAGCTGGTGGGGCTCGAAGAGATCACATATGCGGGCAGTCATGGCCTGGAGATCCGGGGTCCGGATTTGCACTTGGAGCTCCCCGAGGGCATCGATGCCCTGGACGATCTGGACCGGGCGACACTGGACCTGACCGCAGCGCTGCAGGCCATTCCCGGAGTGCGCCTGACGCGCAAGCGTTTCGCTATTGTCGTCCATTACCGCCGGCCGGCCAGCCAGGACCCGGACCCAGTGACATCCACTGTCGAGCACGTACAGGCACGCTTTCCGCGCCTGCACCTGACGGGCGGAAAAGAGGTGCTCGAGCTGCTGCCGGATATCGACTGGGATAAGGGCAGAGCGGTACGCTGGTTGTTATCGGAACTGGGGCTGGACGGCCCGGAAGTCATGCCCATCTATGTGGGCGACGATGTGACCGACGAAGCCGCCTTTCACTCCGTGCGCGGTCGTGGCCTGGGAATCCTGGTATCGGACCGACCGCAGCCCAGCGGTGCCCTCTACCGGCTACGAGACACCGACCAGGTGGCCGGATTGCTGCGACACCTGGTCGAGATACAGCACATGCTCGGCTGAAACGCTCGAACCGCTTACACGCACTCGCCCTGATATCGGAGTCGATTCCATGTCCCTGCAACCCAATGCCATCAAGGAATCACGCGAATTTCCGCGAATCGATTCGCGAGGATTCGAGTGATTCGTAACTTAATGGAGTTGCCCTGCAACCCAGGCCCTTCTTGAGCCTCATTGCGGTCGAAGCAAGGTTGAACTAGTGCAACACAGCGGAAATCGTAGTACCATTTGTAACAGGGCTTGTTTTAACTGCCTGACTGCAAGGGTGGTATCAGGGTTTTAGCTCTGCTGTACTAGGGCGTGTTGACATATAAACCTGAGCGACTGATTTCAAACGCAATGGAACCACGAATGGACACGAACCCTCATTCATGTGAATTCGTGTCCATTCGTGGTTCGTGTTCCCCGCGCCCGCAGGTATGTTAAATGTCAACAGACCCTAGACTAGTCGTGGAGACGATCAGGCTGAGTAGAAATGGTGTACCAGGAGGAAATCTCATGGGCTCGAAATGGACCGACACTATCGAGATAGCAATCGCACTCGATGAGGCGCACCCCGACGCGGACCCGCACTATGTGAACTTCGTGGACCTGCGGGATTGGACCCTGGCCCTCGAAGGATTCGACGATGATCCGACCCATTCCGGTGATAAGATCCTGGAAGCCATTCAGGCCGCATGGATAGAAGAGCGGGCGTAAGGTGATGTCTTGCCCCAATGGTCGATTGGACATAGTACTCCGGCCGACTTCGGCACTGAAGGGTACTCAAGCCGAGGAAGCTCGTCGCAGCTGCTACTTTGCGTCATAATCAACCCTTACAGCACCCCTGAAACGCCTTAGGACCGCGTTCCGCCGCCAATCCGATCAGGTCGCCCTTGACCTCGCCTACTTGGTAAATCAGATTAAGGCGGCAGTACTCTTTGCCCGGCCTTCATCTCATGCACCACGAAACCATCGCCGAGCTGGCGGCCTGTCTGCGCCGCGGCATGCTTACGAGCACCGAGCTTACCCATCGCTATCTGGTCCGGATAGAGCGCCTGGATCCGCACCTCAACAGCTACATCAGCGTCGATGCCGAGGGCGCCTTGGCGGCGGCGGGGCGCGCGGATGCGCAGCTGGGACGGGGTGAGGGCGGTCCGCTCACCGGCATCCCCATCGCCCACAAGGACATCTTTTGCACCAAAGGGATCAAGACCAGTTGCGGCTCGCGCATGCTGGACAGCTTCGTCGCCCCCTACGACGCCACCCTAGTGGAGCGACTGGAACAGGCCGGGGTCGTGGTGCTCGGCAAGACCAACATGGACGAGTTCGCCATGGGCTCCTCCAACGAGACCAGCTTCTACGGACCGGTGAAGAACCCCTGGGACTGGCAACGGGTCCCCGGAGGCTCCTCCGGTGGCTCGGCGGCGGCGGTGGCCGCGCGTCTGTGCGCGGCGGCTACCGGCACCGACACCGGGGGCTCCATCCGGCAACCGGCCTCGTTCTGCGGGGTTACCGGCATCAAACCCACCTATGGGCGGGTATCGCGCTACGGCATGATTGCCTACGGCTCGTCCCTCGACCAGGGCGGCGTCATCGCCTGCACTGCGGAAGACTGCGCCCTGATCCTGCAGGCGATGGCCGGGTTCGATCCTAGGGATTCCACCAGCGTCGAGCGGCCCGTGCCGGACTATCGGGCCGGCTTGGACGCAGACATTACCGGACTGCGCATCGGGGTCCCGGAAGAATGGCTCGGGGCGGGCCTGGACCCAGGGGTCGAAGCCGTTGTCACGGACGCCTTGAGCCAACTCGAGGTGATGGGCGCGCGGGTCGAGCAGATCCGGCTACCCCACAGCCCCCTGTGCATCGCCGGCTACTATGTGCTGGCCATGTCCGAGGCATCCTCCAACCTGGCTCGCTACGATGGAGTGCGCTTCGGGCACCGCTGCCAAGCCCCCGCCGACCTGACGGACCTCTACCGGCGCTCCCGCTCGGAGGGCTTTGGTGCCGAGATCAAACGGCGCATCATGATCGGTACCTATGCCCTCTCCGCCGGCTACTATGACGCCTATTATCTGAAGGCGCAGAAGATCCGCCGCCTGATCGCCGACGACTTCCGTCGGGCGTTCGAAAAGGTCGATGTTATCATGGGCCCGGTGGTTCCGACCCCCGCCTTCCCCCTGGGCACCAAGACCGATGACCCGGTGCGGATGTACCTAGGCGATATTTATACCCTCTCCCTCAATCTCGCCGGTCTTCCCGGCATGTCCATCCCCGCCGGGTTCAGCGCGGGACTCCCCGTGGGTCTGCAGCTCATCGGGAACTATTGGGATGAGGCACGCCTGTTGACCATCGCCCATCAGTGGCAGCGGACTACGGACTGGCACCGGGACGCCCCTGATGATGCCGGGTAAAGGGATTCCTTACGGCGAACCACCCGCAAACGCAAAAGGCCAGGCTCGGCCCCGGCCTTTTTCCGCCTTACGGAGCGGTGTTACGCTGCCTTATCGACCTTGCCCTCGAGCAGGCTGCCGCCGGTGGTGCGGATCTCGATCTTACGCGGCTTCATAGCCTCGGGGATCTCACGCGCCAGATCGATGTGCAGCAAGCCGTCCTCGATCCGCGCGTCCACCACCTTCACATAATCGGCCAGATGGAACTGGCGCTCAAAATTGCGGGTGGCAATGCCGCGGTACAGGAAGCGACGTTCCTTCTCCTTCGCGTCGTCCTTGTGAGCACCGGACACCTTCAGCACGTTCTCCTTGACCTGGACCTCGAGCTCCTGCTCGGAGAAGCCGCCCACCGCCATGGAGATGCGGTACCTGTCGTTACCGGTGTCCTCGATGTTATAGGGCGGATAACCACCGGTTTCGGACCGATAGGCCGACTCCAAGGCAGAGGCCAGACGGTCGAAGCCGATTGCGGAACGGAACAGAGGGGTAAAATCAAGAGTGGTCATGGACATACCCTCCCAATGAGCAATATGACGGAAATGCGTTCTTACGAACCGCGTTACCTGCAGACCTCATACGAGCGCCTGCATTTGGTTAGATGGTGGTAATCGCCGGAAGTTCAATACCCTGGGACGCTCAGGGCCGGGGGGCCTGGTGGCCCTGCGGATGATGGGTGGTCCCCGGACGTTCTATCCTATAGAGTAACGTAGGCGTTTCGCCTGCTGAAAAATGCGGAATGCGGAATGATGGCTGATGAGGCGCGCGTTATGGTTCGCGGCGGCCAAATCACTGGGGTGCACTTCTGCCAGGCGCAGCCCGAGGGGTCGTTTGCGTGCGCCTGGCGATTGCTATTCAATCCGGATGCGTTCTGCGATCAGGAGGACGGCCTGCCGATGCTGACCGAGCCGGACCGCGCCGGAAGGTTGTCCACGGCGGAGAAGGAGTGCCCGAGGGTGCGTCTCAAGCAGCGTGGTGCCAGCCCTTTCCTGAAAGGCTACCGGGAGCTGTTCCGGGGCGACCACACCCCGCTGGCGGAGCAATTCTGGTGGCAGCGGGATCTGAGTGCGGAATGATGAATACTCATCATTCATCCCTACTAGGTGGATGTATGACCAAGGCGGTGGTTCTCCTCAGTGGGGGGCTGGACTCCACGACGACCCTGGCTATTGCCAAAGCAGAGGGATTCGAGTGCTACGCCCTGTCCTTCCGGTACGGTCAGCGGCACCAAGTGGAGCTCGAGTCCGCGACGCGGGTGGCGCAGACCTTAGAGGTGGCCGAGCACCTTATTCTGGACATCGACCTGCGCCGTTTCGGTGGATCGGCCCTCACCGGTGACCTGGCGGTGCCGAAGGATCGGGGTCCGGATCGGACAGAGGCAGGCATCCCGGTCACCTATGTCCCGGCGCGCAATACTGTCTTCCTGTCCTTTGCCCTGGCCTGGGCGGAGGTGCTGGAGGCGAGCGGTATCTTCATCGGCGTCAATGCCCTCGACTACTCCGGCTATCCCGATTGTCGGCCCGAGTACATCGCGGCCTACGAACACATGGCCAGCCTGGCCACCAAGATAGGCACCGAGGGACGCCGGACAATCGAGATCCACACCCCCTTGATCCGGCTTACCAAGGCCCGGATCATCCGTAAGGGCATGGAGCTGGGCCTGGACTATGCCCTTACCAGCAGCTGCTATGATCCGGGTGCGGATGGTCACCCCTGTCGCCGGTGCGATGCCTGTCGGCTGCGCGCCAAGGGTTTTCACGAGGCCAGGGTCGCCGACCCCTTGCTCGCCGGATGCGGCAGTCCCGCACCATGACCGCGCGTCTCCTGCACCTAGCAGCCGCCTCGTTCGAGGCGGCGAGACGGGTGTCTATCCTCCCTGCAAGACACAGATCACGACGCCTGCATGGACACAGCTTCCTTGCCCGCATGCGGGCCGAGCTGCCGACCGACTGGGCGCCGTTTCCAGGGGGCGAGACGGGTACGTTAAGAGACCACCTGGCACGCTGTGTCGCGGATCTCGATTACCGCGATCTCAACGAGCACCTGCCGGTTCCCACCGACGAGAACCTCGCTCGCTGGGTGCGCGCGCATCTTCGGATACCGGGCATCGAGGCGGTAGGCATCCAGAGTACCCGCGACCAGGGGGTGGACCTCGACGGTTCGGACCATGCTCATCTCTGGCGCCGCTTCCGTTTCGAGGCCGTCCACCAGCTGCCCAATGTGCCGGCAGGCCACAAGTGCAGGCGTATGCACGGACATGGATTCGAAGTCATCCTGCATGCGGATCAGGATCTGGGAAGCGACGGCATGGGCATCGACTTCGACCAGCTCGGCGATACCTGGGCGCCCTTGCACCGAACACTCCACGCCGCCTGCCTCAACGACCTGCCGGGGCTCGCAAACCCCACCAGCGAGCTCTTCTCGGCCTGGCTGTGGGAACGCCTGAAGCCGACCCTGCCAGCCTTGTCCTGGATCAGCGTCTATGAGACCGCTTGCGCCGGCTGCCACTACGACGGCCAGCGCTTCCGCATCTGGACCGAGCAGCGATTCGAGAGCGCCCTGCGCCTGGTCCGGGCGCCCGATGGCGTTTCCGGGCGCCGCCTGCATGGTCACAGCTACCTGGTGCGGCTGCACCTGAGCGCGCCCCTGGATCGGGTCATGGGTTGGGTCATGGACTATGGGGATGTCAAAGAACGCTTCCGGCCCGTTTATAAGCAGCTCGACCATCGACTGCTCAACGAGCTGCCGCGTATCGAGGATGTCGATCCGGCGAGCCTGGTCCGGTGGTTGCGCGAAGAGGTAGCGCCCGAGCTCCCCCAGCTCGACCGTATCGACCTGCAGGAAACCCCCGGCTGCGGGGTCCTGCTGTGCTGGGGCGAGCAGGATCCGGCGCTGCCCACATGAACTACGCCGTCAAGGAGATCTTCTATACGCTCCAGGGTGAGGGTGCGAACACGGGCCGCGCAGCCGTATTGTGTCGCTTTGCCGGCTGCAACCTATGGACGGGGCGGGAACAGGACAGATCCACGGCCCGTTGCCGGTTCTGCGACACGGATTTTCGGGGCACCGACGGTACGCACGGCGGCAGCTACTGGAATGCTGCGAAGCTGGCGGACCGGATTGCCGCGACCTGGCCGTCGCTCCGCACCGGGGAAACCAGCGTCCCCTTCGTCGTCTGCACCGGCGGCGAGCCCCTCCTGCAGCTCGACCAAGACCTGATCGCGGCACTCCATGTCCGTGGCTTTGAGGTTGCCGTGGAGACCAACGGGACCCGGCCGGTCCCTCCGGGTCTCGACTGGGTCTGCGTCAGTCCGAAGGCCAATGAAGAGCTGGCAGTACGCTCAGGCAACGAGCTGAAGCTGGTCTACCCGCAAGCGGAGGCACCGCCGGAGCGCTTCGAGCAGCTGGCCTTCGATTACTTCTTCCTACAGCCGATGGCCGGGCCGAACCTGGAGGCAAACACGCGGGATGCATTGACCTTCTGCCTGGATCATCCCTGCTGGCGGCTGAGCCTTCAGATCCACAAACTGCTCGGTATTTCCTAGGGGCTGTTGACATTTATCTGAGCGAGGACGGTTGCGAGGAATTTTTTCGTGCTGACAAGGCGCGGCGAGGAAGAATAGCCGGCCTATTTTGACGAGCCGCAACGCAGTCAGCGCGGAAAAGGGCCGCAATCGGACCGTGAGCGATGAATGTCAACAGCCCCTAGTCTTCCTGCCCAACTTAAATTGAAGCAATAGTCGCTCACTGATAGTATTAAAAACTTGTGTTGCTTGCAGTGGCAACGGCTGCCGGCGGTAAGGCATTCACCCAAAGATCCGCCGCATTTCCATAAAGCTCAGGTACCATCCCGGACATCCCGCGGCCCTACCCCCGCATCCCGCATCGGCGGTAGGTGGTCTGCGCCTTTCAGGGCTGTTGCGAGCGGACGCGGATTGTACATTGAGATGGCTCGAGCACACGCCATCGCCTGCTGCAAACCCTAGGTTTCACGGCCCCCCGAAGTCGCGGGGAGCGACTTACGCCGTCGCCCAACTGTGGCCGGCCGCGACGGAAGAGATCTTAAGGTGCGTGCCCCGGCACGATCCGGGGCCGGGGTGGGTCTGTCGGGCCCGCACGGCCCGAGGTAGCGGACACAGACAGGTGCCACCGGCGCCGCGGTAGTCTGTCGCCCGGACCTGCACCCTATCGCGGAATTCAAAAATACATGAAGAGAATGCTGATCAACGCGACTCAGCCGGAGGAGTTGCGGGTAGCGATCGTCGATGGCCAAAAGCTCTTTAATCTCGACATCGAAGCGCTGGGCCGGGAACAAAAAAAGGCCAATATCTATAAAGGGATTATCACCCGCATCGAGCCCAGCCTCGAGGCCGCTTTCGTCAATTACGGCAGCGAGCGCCACGGCTTCCTGCCATTGAAAGAGATCGCCCGCGGCTACTTCGACCCGAAGGCCGTCACCCCCGGAACTCGCGTCAGCATCAAGGATGCGCTGCGCAACGGCCAGGAGGTCATGGTGCAGGTGGACAAGGAGGAACGCGGCAACAAGGGCGCGGCACTGACCACCTTCATCTCCCTCGCCGGCCGCTACCTGGTACTGATGCCCAACAACCCGCGCGCCGGCGGTGTGTCCCGCCGCATCGAGGGTCAGGAGCGCACGGAGCTGCGCGAGGCCATGGGCCAGCTCAAGATCCCGGAAGACATGGGACTGATCGTGCGTACTGCCGGTGTCGGCAAAAACGTCGAAGAGCTGCAGTGGGACCTGGATTACCTCGTCCAGCTCTGGAACGCCATCGAGCAATCGGCAACGGAACGTGGGGCGCCCTTCCTGATTTACCAGGAGAGCGACGTCATCATCCGTTCCATCCGCGATCACCTGCGTACCGACATCGGCGAGATCGTGGTCGATGACCGCCGGATGTACGAAAAGGCGGAGCAGTTCATCCGCCAGGTGATGCCCTCCAACCTCAAGAAGTTGCGTCTCTACGATGACGAGGTGCCGCTGTTCACTCGTTACCAGATCGAGAGCCAGATCGAATCCGCATTCCAGCGCGAGGTTCAGCTCCCTTCCGGCGGTTCCATCGTCATCGACCACTCCGAGGCCCTGACCTCCATCGACATCAACTCCGCGCGGGCCACCAAGGGCGCGGGCATCGAGGAAACGGCCCTGAACACCAATCTGGAGGCGGCGGACGAGATCGCCCGCCAGCTGCGGCTGCGTGACCTCGGGGGCCTGTTCGTCATCGACTTCATCGACATGGCCCCCGCGCGCAACCAACGCGAGGTGGAGACCCGACTGCGCGAGGCCCTCAAACAGGACCGTGCCAGAGTTCAGCTTGGCCGTATCTCCCGCTTCGGCCTGCTGGAGATGTCACGCCAGCGCCAGCGCCCGTCCCTCGGCGAATCGAGCCAGCTTGTATGCCCGCGCTGTCGCGGTCAGGGCACCATTCGTGGCGTGGAGTCACTGGCCTTATCGATCCTGCGCATCGTCGAAGAAGAGACGATGAAGGAGAACACGGAACGCATCCTGGCCCAGCTGCCGGTCGATGTGGCCACCTTTCTCCTCAACGAGAAGCGCCGCACCATTCTCGAGATCGAGCAGCGACAGGGCGTTGACGTCATCCTGCTGCCCAACCAGCTCATGGACACGCCTGATTACCGGATCGAGCGCATCCGTACCCAGGATTTGGGAAAGATGGCGAAGGAGCAGGCAAGCTATGAGATGGCAACCGCCGTAGAGGCCGAATCCCCGGGCCCTGCACGCCGGACCGAGGCCGGTCGGACGGAGGAACCCGCGGTCAAGCAGCTCACTCCCACTGCGCCCGTCCCGACGCAAAACCGGGAGGAGATACCAGGGGATACAAGGTCGGCCCATGGCCTCCTGAAGCGAATCTGGACCAACTTGGTCGCCTCCGGGCGCACCAGCGAAGAGGGAACATCCACACCGGAATCTAAGGTATCACCTCAACCGCAGCCCGCGTGGGTACCCCGATGCGGTGGACAGTCGCAGCGGCGCAGGGAATCCGCGGCCAAACCCGAACGCCCCGATGCCCGACCTGAACGCAGCCCGGACCAGGCATCGAAGGTATCTACCTCCAGCCGGGCCACGGGAGGCGAAGACGGGCGCAAGTCGGGTGGCCAAGGTGCGGCGGCGGACGCTTTGGACCAGCCCAAGAGCGGGGAGCGCAGAGCGCGCCGCGGCGGCCGCGGACGCGGCCGTAGGGGTGGTGAGGGACGCCGGGACGACAACCAGCGTCAGGGAGACCGTGGCGGGCAAGCCGACGCGACCGGCGAGAAACCACCGGAGACAGCGAATGGTAACGGGCTTGGTGCGTCCGACAAACACCGGCAACCGACCCGCAAGCATGGACCCGCACCGACACCTGCCGCCGCTGCCACCGACCCGGAGTCTGAAGGTGACCGGTTGCCGGAAACCCAAGCGTCTGCGGACCCGATCATGGACGCCGACGCCCAATCGACCCGAGAAGAACCCAAACCGACAGAGCAGGCTGTACCAGCTCGACCCGAACCGACACCCAGCGCAGAACCAGACCCGGCTCTCGTGCCCGGTGCCCGGACCCCTCTCCCCCAAGCCGAAAAAGCCTCTCAGTCCATTCCGGACGGGTGAAGGGCCGCACCGGCGGAATCCATGGAGGAAAACCACCCGCTGGCGTGCCGCAAGCGGGCAACGACGGGCCTGCCTAGGAAGGAGAACCGAACCAGGATGTCCCTAAACACGCGCCTCCCGCGCCGGCGGCGCGGGAGGCAGCAGGAAAAAGGTAGTGGCCCGTGATGGCAACGGCGAGGAGATCCCATCCGCTCTCCCCGTCGACTCCGATCCGAGCGCATCCGCATCCGGCAAGCAGTCGAATATCGTGACGCTGCAAGAGGCGGAAGAGCCGAGACTTACGTCTGACGCGGCGGCGGATCCGATCCGACCCACGCCCGGTACCGGGCTCACATCGCGACCTGCTCCAGCTAGCGGCACTAGATAAGGGCAATTGAATCACACAGGTGATGTCCCAGCCGGTACCGTGACGGGGGGACCCACATCAGCTTCAACTGAGGATTGAGGCAAGTAAGGTGGAGTGGTTCCCAGGAACCTATCCAGGTGTTGAGGGGTCAAAAAAAGGAGATGCTCATTATATGCAGTGGTCGTGTGATGATCCCATCGAAGAAGAAAAAGGTTCACCAGAGAGTTCATCACTACACGTTAAGCACTACCTAAAAAGACTGTGTCAGATTTCTCAGAGGAATTGTTCCGTCGTTCCACTCGGCTTGGTGATGCATCCAAAGCATCTAACTTTCCCAGAGAAATTACCCAGCATCATGTTCAATCCTCCGCAATGGAGTTGGCTTCTCCCGTCACTGCTAGGCCAAAGCCTAAATGGTTTATACCAGCCCATGTTCTTGAGCACGTCTGTCTCGCCATCGCAGGTATAGGCGGCGGCAACTTAGACAAGCAGCAGGGTATATTGGCATTTGGCATTGGTCTTACGGTAGGTGTTTTTCTGATCGTCGCCAGATTAACGATTGTGGAGCGGAGAAAATGAGATGAGAACACACTAGTGTCCGGGATATTAATTGAATAAATTCAGATGGTTATTTGTTTCGAGATTGCTTAGATCGTAGTCTACATCGATAACCATCTGATTCAGCAATATTTTTGCACATAGTCTGGCTCAAAATTTGTAGGATTGTATAGAGACCTGCGTCGTTTTATCTTACAAGTGGTTACAAGATGGAAGATCCAGTTTCCCCGGACGCTAGTGATGAGAACACAAAAAAAACATTCGGTATACCGAACCTGCTCAGGAAGCTATAGAAAGAGCACAATGGAAATATAAGGAAAAACTAGAATCAATTATGCGAGATCAAAAATATGTTCCAGGCGAGGATTACGTTGAAATAACGGCATCAGACGTAGAGCGTGCCACTAATCAGATTCATTTGGTATCGAAGCGTAATATTAATTATCGAGAATTGATCTTAAAGCTCTATATGGTTTTCGGTATACTCACATCAAGTCCCGAAACGCCGCTTGTGATCCGGTGGGCCGCGTGGGCTAGAAAAACCAACGACTGATGTCGGCCAAGAGACCCGCGGACGCTGCTTCCACAAGATCGAAGACCTGTTCGAAACCGCCGGCGGTCCCATAATAGGGATCCGAAACCTCCCGGATCCGCATGTGCGGCGCAAAGTCCATGAACAGTCTCAGCTTGGATTCGGCCCCACGTGGGCAGACTGCGGAAAGATCCTGAAAATTGTCCCGGCCCATGGCCAGCACGTAGTCGAACCGCGAGAAGTCCTCGGGTGTGACGAGACGGGCGCGTAAGTCGCTCAGATCGATGCCTCTCCGCAGAGCCGTCTCCTGGGCCCGGCGGTCTGGAGGTTCCCCGGTATGGTACCCATGGGTCCCCGCCGAATCGGTCCCGATAACTGCCCGTAATCCTTCCGTCTCCAACAACTTGCGGAAGACACCTTGGGCGGTCGGGGAGCGACAGATGTTGCCCATGCATACGAACAACACCTGAACGCGCGTCCCCGATTCCACATCCGATTGATTATTAGTCACTTTATCGTCATCCTCAGTCAGCCCCTACCGCCCGGCGAGTACCTACTTATAACATACGCATCACTAGTACTGCTGGGTAGAAATAGTGATACCGCTCGTGGTCAAACGGTGAGGGGTTTGGCTTGATATGTCCAACGGAATGGTTTGGCCATGGTTTCGTTGAAGTAGTTGATGAAATCGCCGCTCTTGCCGGCTAGGTCG
>Ga0126326_1000239_pt1 | contig 21662 bp, 17 predicted proteins | sample InaspJWI67metaG_FD_94485 | JGI IMG/M metagenome (GOLD analysis project Ga0126326, IMG submission 94485) | Marine gutless worms symbiont microbial communities from Oahu, Hawaii - Inanidrilus sp. 1 OAHU.JWI-67 metaG | ecosystem: Host-associated > Annelida > Digestive system > Unclassified | place... | reverse complement strand
TTTTTTATAGTTTCGGTTGGGTGACAGCGTTTTTGGATAATTAAGCTTCCCAGATTAAAATGCGCGGCAACCCTCGCATTTTAGGTGAAAATTCATCGAACTCATCACGTGTCAGCACTAAGGAGCGAATTTTACGTTTGATATACCGTTCCGTTTTTCTGCTCAAATCATTCAGGTGATACTGGTCAATATTGCCCACCAGCACCAGATCAATAATCCCGCTGTCTTTTCCCTCTGCATAATCTCCGATCAGATACGCTTGCTCTAAATCACCCAGCCGGTCAACGATGCCATCGATGACCTGGTCGATACCCATGACCTTGCTGACCATCGATTTCAGTTCTGGAAAAAGCGAGTGTTTGGTGTTGGCCATATAAAATATTTGCCGTCCTGATTTTTGTGTTACTAAAAGCCCCGTTTTTTTAAGCTGGTTCAGCTCTTCCCGAACGGCGTTGGTGGAAACATCGAATTCTTTGGCCAGCTCGCGCAGGTAAGCCCGGGTTGCCGGATTGAAGAACAGGCGCACCAGCAGTTTAATACGTGTCTTGGAGGCAATCAGACCTGACAATAGGTTGTCCATTTTTTATTCCCTTAAAGTGAGTAGTTATACTACTCATATCATGTTATGGCCTAAATTGTCAAGCAATCGCTGGTGGTTATCCCCCAATTCTATTCAAGGTCCATGCCATTATGTAACGAGCTGCGCCTTTTTTAGATAGTAGCGAGAAATTTCCCTGCTTAGTTTTAGCATTCTTGCGAATTATCGTTATTTCGGCCTGAATTCTTAAACCTGTCTGCGTTTTTTACATCTTTTTTACATTTATTTTACCACCTGGTGACGACAATTTTCTTTGGGACTGCTTTAATGGATTTCAACGTGAAAGTCGTTGGCGCGCAGACCGCTTTCCGGCAATCAAATTTGAATAGGGGTATAAGTATAGACCGGTAATATTGACTTCGTTTGAAGACAAGGGCGTCAAATTTCTGACAATAAGTTGTTAATAAATGGATATGTCATGTGTTTGATTTCCACATGCAATATGTTAAAAAAAAAGGAGGTAAATATGAATCACATCTTAAAAAAGCAAACAATGAAATGGCGGATGCTTACCTTGGCGGCTGCTGTGAGTGTGGGCATCGGTGTGTATCTTATTCCGTCCGCCTTTGCCAGGATTGCTGGCTCGCAGGTTGTCTGCAGGGTGGAAGTCGACCGCAGTGTACTGCCGGCCAACGGGCCGCAGAGGGCGGTTGTGAAAGTAACCCTGGATGCGCCGCCGCCGCCGGAAACAAGGGAGCGGCCGGCCGTGAATCTGGCCATCGTCCTGGACCGGTCCGGTTCTATGTCCGGCAGCAAACTAGAAAAAGCCAAAGAGGCTGCCATCGAAGCGCTCAGACATCTGGGACCGCAGGATATCTTTGCGGTGGTCGTTTATGATCACAACGTGCAGACGGTGGTTCCGGCTCAGAGTGCCGGGAATATGGAATGGATCGAAGCGCGCATCCGCAAAATTCACCCGGGCGGCAACACGGCCCTGTTCGGCGGTGTCAGCCAGGGTGCCGCCCAGGTTCGCAGAAATTTGGACGGCGGTTATGTTCACCGCATTATTCTGCTCTCCGACGGCCTGGCCAATGTGGGGCCCAGCTCACCGCAAGATCTCGGGCGCCTGGGAGCTGCGCTTATCAAGGAAAACATATCGGTGACAACGGTCGGCGTCGGTGTGGACTATAATGAGGATCTGATGACCAGCCTTTCCCAGAGCAGCGACGGGAACAGTTACTTTGTCGAGTCGAGTTACGATCTGCCCCGGATTTTTACCTCTGAGCTAGGAGATGTATTAAATGTGGTGGCCAAAAAGGTTCGACTGAATATCGAATGCCCCGACGGTGTTCGTCCGCTGAATATTATCGGACGCCAGGGCCGGATCCGGGGAGGGCAGGTGGAGCTGTACTTAAATCAGCTGTACGGCAACCAGGAGAAGTACGTCCTGCTGGAAGTGGAAATCAACGGCGGTCGCAGCGGTGAAAACAAGGAAATCGCTTTTGCCCGGGTGACCTATGAAAATCCTTTTACCCGCAGGAATGAACAGGCAACCGGTCGCGCATTTGCCAGATTCAGCCAAGATCGCAACGAAGTCCGACGCTCCACCAATGTACGGGTTTACAGGGAATACCAGTTGAATTTGAATGCAATGGCCAAGGATAAAGCCATATCGCTGTCGGATGAAGGCCGGAAAGAAGAGGCCGTCGATGAGCTTAAGCGATCCGCACGCAAATTACGGGAAGCCGGGCAGGAATTCGACGACGCCCGGATGCTGGATCAGGCCCAGGAAATGGAAGCCCAGGCAGCGGAAATCGAAACCAAAGGTATGACCAAAAAACGGCGCAAAATCCTGCGTACGGAGTCGTTTCAGATGAAAACCCAGCAGCATAATCAATGATGAATGAATTTAGGAATCGGGGGATTTAGGGATTAAGGAATTGAGGGAATCCGAAAAAAATCCATAATTGAGATTTATCCATTCCTGTGATATCAATGGGTTAGTGGTTAGTTGTCGGTTGTTGGTCCCAGCATCCGGCAGCTAACCAAAACTATTTTGTGAATCTTTCATTAATTCAATAAATCAGCAAATGACCAGACGGGCCATTTTCATATACTGGCTGCTGTTGCTGCTGCCGACGGCGTTTATCTCCACAGCCGCTTACAAACTGCTGCGTCATGAACAGGTGCGCATCGATCAGGAAGCCCGATTGTCGGCCCGGGACAGGGTGCAAGCAATCGGCGACACCCTCCAGGTGACCGTAGCGGCAGTCGAGGATGAACTTACCACAATCTTGAAAGCCATACCCGGCAATGCCCTCATTGAAACCCTTACGCAATGGGAGTCACAGAATCCGCTGATTCGCAATACATTCGTTTGGGATCCGTTACACGGCCTGATCAAACCAGAGCCCGGCACGACCGCCACAGCCGATGAAAGACATTTCATGGCGCGCTACGATGCGTTGATTACCGGCCGTGTCCCCTGGGAGGCTGCTGCTATGGATGCCGCCGGGTTGCCAGAAATAGATGATACAGCCCAGTCGATCACTTCCCGGTCGCAAGCACCCACGGACAACCGGCAAAGTTCACCCTTGATACAAAGCTATCGTCGGTTTCAATCCGGCCGACAAAAGCTGATGAAAATGGCACGCGAACAGCCGGCCGAACCATCTCGAGCAACCATCGACGACGGCATGGCTAAACAACCCCTGTCCGGGTGGATTCCCTGGTTTTCCGATAACAGTCTCTATTTACTGGGCTGGGTTCAGCCGATACCCGGCCAAATCATATACGGTATTGACCTGGAGGTGATGACGCTGCTTTCAAGGTTGATACTCGATTTTCCCGCGGCTGACAGTCTTCCCCAGGGGATGGTGTACGCGCTGGTCGACGGCAGCGGTAAAATACTGCACCAGGCCGGTCAGAATCCGGTTCAATCCGGCCGCCAGCCCGATATCGGCATTTCTCTATCACCGCAGCTGCCGCACTGGCAGGTGGCCGTGTTTTTCACGGATGACAGTGTATCGCAAACTGCCGGCCGACGGTTTTTCCTGCTGTCCGGTCTTTTGCTGTCGATATTCAGTATTGCCATTATCGTTGGTGGCGCCTTGTTGACCCGGCAGGCTTTCCGGAATTTTAAAGATGCCCGTCAGAAAACAAGCTTCGTGTCCAATGTATCCCACGAATTGAAAACGCCTCTGACCAGTATCCGCATGTACGCGGAACTACTCAGCGAGAACAGAATAAAGTCTCCCGGGAAAAGGAAACGGTATCTTCAGGTGATTGTCAATGAGAGCCAGCGGCTCACCCGGCTGGTCAATAATGTTCTCGATTTCAGCCGCCTTGAACAGGGGCGCAAGAAGTATCGGATTGAGGATATTGATGTGGCGGAATTATTGCAGGGTCTTTTCGCAGCTCACAAATTACAATTTGAACAGATCGGTATGATGCCGAAACTGGAACTGCCTAAATACGGGTTGACGGTCCCTACCGATCGGGATGCCGTGGAACAGGTTATACTCAACCTGCTTGATAACGCACTAAAATATGCAGCCGATGGGGGAGAACTGGTGGTGGCGCTGGATCGGCAGGAACGTTTTTGCCGCATCCGAGTGATGGACCGGGGTCCGGGGGTAGCATCAGCTCACCGCCGCAAAATTTTCGAAAAATTCCACCGGGTGGATGATTCCTTGACTACTGCCAGAATCGGATCCGGCCTGGGATTAAGTATTGCCCGCCGGCTCCTCAGGGATCTGGGCGGTGATTTACACTTTGACTCCCGGCCAGGAGGTGGAAGCTGTTTTGTGGTGCAGATGCCTTTGGATATTGATTCCTGAAAGGATCGACCGGATTGTTGCGATCCTCTATTCACAGTTATTGAAAAAGTTGTGAAGAAATGAACCACAGTAGACGAGAAAAAACCTGAAGGTTGAAGCTGAACAAATTTAAAAACGAAACATAGAGTTAATCTTTTTTGACGCCAACCCATTTAAAGGGGAGTTATGCCAAACATCCGAATTCTAGTCGCAGAAGACGATGCCAACATCCGAACGGGACTCGTAGATACCCTTGAAAGTGAAGGATATCAGGTAACTCCTGCCAATGACGGGCATCAGGCCTCCGAGTTGTTCAAAAACAACAGCTACGATTTGGTCATCCTGGACATCATGATGCCCGGCAAGAGCGGTTATGATGTCTGCCGCGATATCCGATCACAAAACCAACAAATTCCAGTAATTATACTGACAGCCAAAGGGGAAGAGATCGATAAAGTTGTCGGTTTGCAGCTGGGTGCCGATGACTATATTACCAAACCATTCGGTGTCCATGAATTGCTGGCCCGCATTGCGGCAGTCCTTAGACGAACTTTGCGCCCAAAACAAAACGAGGAGGTCTCGCAAACGATTCCGCAAGTCTTTCAATTCGGCAACGTTGAGATTGATACGGCTCAGTTTCGTGCACGCCGCGACGATGAAATATTTGATTTGTCCAGCCGTGAAATCGAGCTTTTGAAATATTTCTATCAGCACCCCAATCAGGTTCTGAGCCGGGATACGCTGTTGAATGCCGTCTGGGGTATAGACTACTTCGGTACGACCCGGACGCTCGACCAGCATGTCGCCCGGTTGCGGAAAAAGATCGAATCGAATCCCCGTAATCCGCAAATGATAACCACCGTCCACGGCGTCGGATACCGCTACGAAGGGCATGGCGGCAGTTGACACCAACAAAGAATTGCCATATTTGATGCCGTCTCCAATTTCCCATTGTAAGGATTCAGTGTTGAAATATACTAACTGCAACCTGTGGTAATATAAACTCTTGCCCCAATTGTTGGCAATGAACTACTCCGCTGCAAGCATCGGGGTATCAATTGGAATATTATATTCGCAACAATGCGCGGCGAGGTAAACCTTTACCCGCTTTCAGGAGAGTTTATCCGCCTTGGAGGACTTGTCCACGGATTAAATCCGGCGTATTTCTTTCTGACAATATTCATCGATTGTACCGGCTCATGACCATAATCATACTTTTATACTTTCTGTGCGCCGTCCTACTGACCTTTTACGGCATTAACTGTCATGTGATGGTGCATCTCTTCAAACGACGCTATCGCGAGCGCGTGAGCGCGGATAATAAAGCCCTGTCCGAATTTTACGGCGGCAGGCTTCCTGTGAATGATCCGGAATCTGCCCCCGACAGGCTCCCCAAAATCACCACCCAGCTGCCTATATTCAATGAACTCAATGTTGCGGAGCGGATAATCGATGCAGTGGCGGCCTTCGTCTATCCGACCGGCAAGCATGAGATTCAGGTGTTAGACGATTCAACGGATGAAACCCGGGCGATCGTCGCCGCCAAAGTTGATGCACTGCGCGAAAGAGGTGTGAACATCAAACATCTGATCCGGGACAATCATCATGGATTTAAGGCCGGGGCACTCCGCGAGGGACTTACCCGCGCCGAAGGAGAATTCCTGGCAATTTTTGACGCAGATTTTGTACCGCCTGCTGATTTTCTGCTTAAAGCCATGCCTTTCTTTCTGCTGGATGGCAAGCTTGGATTCGTTCAGGCCAGATGGGGCCATCTGAACCGACATGAAAACATCATCACCCGGCTTCAATCTATCGGAATAAACGGTCACTTCATGATCGAACAGTCTGCTCGCAATGGCAACAATCTTTTCATGAATTTTAACGGAACAGCCGGCGTATTCAGAAAACAGGCTATTGTGGAAGCCGGTAACTGGCAGGATGATACGTTAACCGAAGATATGGATATATCTTATCGCATTCAATTGTCGGGCTGGGGTTGCCGTTATCTGATCAACTTGGTGGCACCGGCCGAAATTCCCCGCAATATCAATGCATTCAAAAGCCAGCAATTTCGATGGGCCAAAGGCTCCATTCAAACCGCCTTGAAGCTGCTGCCGCGGATACTGCGCGCTGACTACCGTCGCTTTGTCAAACTCCAGGCGCTAATGCACCTGACCCACTACGTGATTCATCCACTCATGCTTTTTCTGGCGGTCATGGCCCTGCCGATTTTGCTCAGTGATCAACCGCAGCTGCCTTCCGCTGCCTTTGGCGTATTCGGTATTCTAATATTGCTAAGCTGCACGGGACCGTCACGGCTGTATTTTACCGCCGAGTATGGCCTGAATAATTCAACCCTGAGAACATTTTGGTTGATGCCGATAATGATCTGTTTCGGCTGCGGGCTGGCGATCAACAACACCAAAGCGGTAATCGAAGCCTTCGGCGGCAAGCAAAGCGGTTTTATCCGCACCCCCAAAAACGGATATTTAAAAAAGAAAAATTATCGACCGGCCGGCAATACCCTATTCTGCATTGAATTGTTCATCGGGTTGTGGTGTCTGGTCGGTATGGCGGTTTATTTCGCTTCAGACCTATATTTAGTCGGACATTTCCTGCTCCTTTACGCTGCCGGCTATTTGTACGTCGGCCTTCTCTCCTGGCATCATGGTGTCAAAAATACATGAGTCGATTTGCATTCTTTTTTTACAGCAGCGCCTGGCTGGTTGACATGATCGGTCTGGCCGCTTTAGGGCCTCCGGGTAAACACCCTTATATTTTCGGGCTGATGTATGCAGCGGCCTTTGTCTTAATGATCATGATGGTGCGGACCTTTCCCGTGGACAGCGGCCGCTCGAAAACTCTGATCATTGTCTTTTCACTGGGGATTTTAGGAAGAATTCTTTTTTTACCATTCCCGGTAGGCAACGATGTGTATCGTTACGTCTGGGAAGGTCATGTTCAGAATCTGGGACATAATCCGTATCTGCACGCCCCCAACAGCCCGATGCTGGCCGAAATCGCGCGATCGGAACTTGCACCTGTCTGGGATAAAATTAACCATAAAGATTTTGGGGCGGTCTATCCACCGTTATCCTTGCTGCTGTTTAGACTGTTTGCCGCCGTAAAACCCGATCCGATGATCTTTAAAATATTATTAGCCAGCCTTGATATCGGCGTGATGATTGTTCTGGTATTGATATTAACAATTCGGCATCGGCCGTTAACAGCACTGCTTTTTTATGCCGCCAATCCGCTTACCATTGTTTTTATTGCCGGAGAAGGGCACCTGGATGTGATCCAGATATTATTTCTTTGTCTCGGGCTCTATTTCATTTTCGCGCAAAAGGAGGGTTACGGATTTCTGGCCCTCGGCCTGGCAGTCATGGCCAAGTATTTTGCCTTGATTGCCATACCCTTTCTGGTGACGCGTAAAAATTGCAAGATGATTTTGGCGGCCTGCATCCCCCTGGTCTTATTTCTCCCCTATATGACTGCCGGGCTAAATATAATTCAATCGCTTCAAGCGTTCGGTTTCAGCATGCACTACAATGATGCCGTTACCGGTATACTCCGTTTCTTTTTCGACGAATCAATGACGGTGCTGGTTGCGATGATTATTTTATTCGTCTGCCTGGGCTGGTTATTTTTGTTTGTGCACTCAAAGTTGCGCAGCACATATCTAGCTATTGCCTGTCTGTTGCTTTGTCTGCCGACGCTGCACCCCTGGTATCTGGCAATTATTTCCCCCTTTCTGGTTTTTTATCCGTCGGCTGCCTGGATATACTTGCAGGCTGCGGTGGCGGTTACATTTCCCGTGCTCGGCCGGGAGTTGCAAACCGGTGTTTTTCAAGAAATCCACTGGTTAAAATTTATTGAGTATATACCTTTTTACGGGCTTTTGTTTTACGGCTTCTTCCGGGATGGGGTAATTTACCGCCACCATTTATATCCTGAGCCTCAGAGCATCTCCGTGATCATCCCCACCCTTAACGAAACCGCCAATATCGGTCGCTGTTTGGTTTCCCTGCAGGGTCGCAAAGAACTGGCCGAAGTCATCGTGGCCGACGGTGGATCAGCAGACAATACATGCCGCATCGCACGGCACATGGGCGCCAAGGTGGTGACCGCTGAAAAGGGCAGGGGACTGCAGATAAAGCAAGGTGTCGATCTAGCCTCCGGCGATCTGCTGATAATTGTGCATGCAGACTGTGTTTTGCAGCGAGGTGCTTTTAAGGCAATGCTGAACGCTTTACGGGACAATCCTGACACTGTAGGTGGATCTTTTGGCATGAATTTCGAGGAAGATAATTTTAATTCTCGAATCATAGCTTTCCTCAATCGCTTGCGCACGCGGTTGACCGGCATTTCTTTCGGAGATCAGGCGCAGTTTTTTCGTCGTTCGGCTTTAAATACAAAAGGCGGTTTTCCGGCCATGATGCTGATGGAAGATGTAGAGTTGTCATTCAGGCTTAAAGAGAAAGGCAGGGTAGTTTTTCTTCCGAATGCTGTGCGGGTTTCCAGCCGCCGGTGGCAGGGAGACGGGTTTGTTAAAAAATTCACCCTTGTTTTGCAGCTCTTCTTCCGTTATCTCATCGAGCGCCGCCTGGCAGGTGGCGAGTGTATCAACCAAAATTACTACACCGCTTACTATGGAGACAGCTGAACTATACACTCAAACAAGGTAATAAATGCATTGAAACCGCTTTACCTGCGATTTTAACCCTCAATAACTTAATTGCTTTTCATATTTTGATTCGGGTCTTATCATGTCATGTCTTTTGTGTGGTTGCTTTTCCGTCTTTACTGCTTAGCTATGAGATCTCTGAACTTGTCAATCACCTGTTTGTAATTACCGCTCCCAAAAATCGCCGAACCGGCGACAAAAACATCGACACCGGCCCGGGCAATGTCGGCAATCGTGTGCTCGTTTACGCCCCCGTCGATTTCAATCAAAGTGGACAGCCCGCGTGCGTCAATCATCCGGCGCAATTCAGCAACCCTTTTCAGACTGTTGGCGATAAATTGCTGGCCGCCGAAACCCGGATTGACGCTCATGATCAGAACATAGTCCACATACTCCAATACCCATTCAATACTCGCCAGTGGGGTCGCGGGATTCAGCACGACTCCAGCATATCCGCCGGTTTCTTTGATGATCTGAATCGTCCGATTCAGATGAGGGCAGGCCTCCACCTGAACCGAAATATAATTTGCACCGGCTTTGATGAATGCAGGTATATAGCGATCCGGGTTTTCGATCATCAAGTGGACATCAACGGGCAAGGCGGTAACTTTTCTAACCGCTTCCACGATCAACGGGCCAAAGGTAATATTGGGCACAAAGTGACCGTCCATAATATCGGCGTGAATCCAGTCCGCGCCGGCGCGCTCTATGGACGATACCTCTTGGCCCAACCGTGCGAAGTCAGCCGATAGTATCGAGGGCGCAATCAACTTATTCATCATCACATCTCCTGTATGGTCTGATTCAGCTACAACACGGAATATGCTATATTAATTGTGCTTTATCCCCTGCGAGTAATTATTGAGCAGAGCATCCTGTATACCCCACTACCAATACCCTGCATCCTGGTCCGTTGAGTCACGCCATGGCAGGATTGAGCCCGTTTGCCCATTGGGTGGTTTAATGGCCGAAATAAGATCTTCCATCCTGCATCCTACATCCTGAATCTTGAATCCTGCATCCTGGATCTTTCAATCCTTGCATCGTGTTTTTCCGGGATTACCACGCCTCATAAACCATGGTGCGGATCAATTTCTCGTCTTCATATAAAAAGACCAGGGCGTCCTCATCCGTTGGGATGATCAACCATATTTCTTTTCCGGGCCTGACAAAATCATCGAACAAATCGCTGGTAAATCCCTTTCGCTTTAACTGTATCCGTATGTGTCTTTTTAGAAAGCCGTTGTCGATTCTATAACGAAACAGGCTCCCTTTTTGTACGGTACCAAAGCCACCTTCCGACCTTTCCGGCTTTTTGCGATTGACCACAATGTTAACCGGGCTCTGTTCAAGCACCCGGTAGCCGCCCGATGGCTCCTGTTTGATGACACTGCGCCTGGGTTTGTCGGCGGAATACAGGGTCTGGATATCGCCATGGATCAAATTACTTTTCTCGATCATCACCAAAGCATCTTCCAGGGGCAGCCCTATTAAATCGGGCATTTTATATGCAGATGGTCTCTGACCAAGGCTTACCAGCAGATCGACGCAGTCGCCCCTTTGGATTTGAATACCCGGTTCCGGAACCTGGGCGATAATTGCATCTTTTTGAAGGCTTAAATTATAGGTGTTTGATACCCGCCCTTGGCATAAATCATTTTCTTCAAATATGATGCGCGCCTGGCGCAGTGGCAAGCCACTTAAATTGGGCATGAGAATCATCTGGGTTCCTTTGGAGATGATGATTTTAACATCCCGGCCTTTTTTTATTTCAATCCCCGGTTCCGGTTCCTGGTAAATGACGTGGTGTTTGGGTATGTCCAAGCTGTATTCCGATCCCCTGACTTTGGTGTTTAAGCCGAGTTCCGTAAGGTATTCTAGGACGTATACCACGTCTTTGCCGATAAAATCCGGTACGATGACGGTGTCTTCACTCTTAATCACCAAAGAGAGCGTAAAGTATGCACTGAGCCCTGCTATAAAGGCAAACACAATGCAATACACTGCTATTTTTAATATTCTTCCGATCATCCGATCCGTTTGTAACACACTGCAAAAAAGCCGTCCATATTATGCGGATGCGGCGATGTTTTCAGATAGCCTTCACGGGTGACAAGTGAAGTGAAACCAGCCGGCAAAGCGGGTGAAGGATTTTCGATGACAAAATCCGGATGGGATTTGAGAAATTGTTCGGAAACCAATTCACCTTCTTCAGGCTCGCTACTGCAAACCGAAAATACCATAACTCCCGTGCGATTGACAAGGTGTGCCAGGCTGTTCAGTAACTGCAACTGATTATTACCGTAATCTTTCAGCATCCTTTCCTTGATGTTCCATTTTGAATCCGGATTCCGGCGCAGCACACCGAGACCCGAACAGGGTGCATCCAATAGGATGCGATCAAACGTGCCGAAATTCTCTTTTAACAGGGTGGTGTTCAGGTCATGCTTGGCGCTGGTTACAATTGAAACGCCCATTCGTCGCATTTGCTCATTGAGTTTTTCAAGCTTGGTTTCATTTTTATCCAGGGCAACAATCCGGCCCGTATCGAACATCAACTGAGCCATGTGCCCGGTTTTGCCGCCCAGTCCGGCACAGGCATCGAGGATTTTTTCTCCGGGCCGGGGATTCAGCAGCAGGGTTACCAACTGCGCCGCCTCGTCCTGCACCTGGAACCAGCCCTTTTTAAAAGCAGCAAATTCCGGAATCGTCCTGTTGGGATTTTGAAGCAATACGCCATCCGGGGCAATATTCGTCGGCTGGACGGATTCGGCATGGTCTCTAAGCGACTGTAGCAATGTCCCACGGACGGTTTGCAAGGTGTTGGTGCGAAGGGTTAGGGGCGGAATCGTATTGATGGCGTCACAAAGCCGCAGGGTTTCATCCAGGCCAAAGGTGTCTAACCAGCGCCGGATAAGCCATTGTGGAAAGGATTTACAAGCGGCAATAGCTTGCAGGGGATTGGTTCTGATGTCTGGAAATTGTATATGTTTATGCCCTCTGGCAGCATTGCGCAGGATGGCGTTGACATACCGCACCACCCACGGGGGAGATGACAGCTTAGCCAATTCAACCGATGTGTTCACAGCCGCCGATACAGGTATCCGGTCCAAATGCAGTATCTGGAAAAGACCCAGACGTAAATTACTTAACACCTGGTCGTCTATTTTTTTTAACGGAAACCGTGAATAGGTTTGAATGATAAAATCCAACCGACTGCGCCAGCGTAAAACACCGAATACCATCGCATTGAGCAATGCACGATCTCTTCGGTCGCGTAAAATTTTACCTTTGAGGGTATCTTCGATGACGCTGTCCATCGTCCGGGAGGATTGCTTTTGGGTAGTGAGGATCTGCAACGCCAGCCGGCGCACCGTGAGCGTATTTTTGTCGAACTCCCGAACAGCCTTTTGAAAGGGATTTGCGGCCATTGACTATTTTTTCATGATTAGCAAAAAGCGCTGTGAGCTGCACCCATAGTCCTTGGCGCGTCTGCATCGAAGTTCGCTCACGCACATGATTGCATCATTTGAGGACAGTTCCCGGAGGTATCTTGTATCCGTGCAAGAAATCCTTGATCGGCAGTCGCTTGCCGGATTCGCCCTGGATTTCCAGGATAGAAAGCAGACCCTCTCCAGTTGCAACGCGCAATTCATCGGGAAATCCTTCAACGACCATACCCGGGGCAGCGCTGGCCGTGGACGGGATGACTTTGGCTTTGAAAATTTTCAGACGGACCCCACCATGAAATGTGAACGCCCCCGGCCAGGGTGTCATGCCGCGTATGAAAGCATCCAATAGGTCGGCCGGCTTCTCCCAGAGGATTTGACCGTCACTTTTTTTCAACAGGGGTGCAGATGTGGCAAGAGAATGATCCTGGACGACAGGACGGATATCATCCTGTGCAAGCCCTTCCAAGGTTCGGCTGAGCACATCTGCCCCCAGCCTGGCCAGGCGATCGTGAAGCGTTGAGGCGGTGTCATCCGATCGCACGGTTTCTTTGGCCATCAAGAGTACATCGCCGGTATCCATGCCTTCGTCCATCAGGATTGTTGTAATACCGGTTTCTTGTTCACCGTTGATGACCGCCCATTGGATAGGTGCCGACCCGCGGTATTTCGGCAACAGGGATGCGTGAACATTGATGGATCCAATTTTGGGGATATCCAGAACCTGCTTGGGCAGAATGCGGCCGTAGGCAACCACGACAAAGATGTCCGGATCCAAGCGAATAAGAGATTCTGCGAATTCCGGGGTTTTAATCTTTGTCGGTTGGATAACTTCGTAACCCAGGTCAGTGGCGGTCTTTTTCACCGGCGGCGGGAACACTTTTCGTCCGCGACCTTGCGGTCGATCCGGCTGAGTAATCACCAGAGACAAATGATGCCGGCTTTTATGGATCGCCTTTAATGACGGAACCGCATATTCCGGAGTACCCATAAAAACGATGTTGAACGTCTTTTTCATTTTCGCCTGCGTAATTTTTTAATTCGCCGTTTGTAAAGCTCTCTTTTCAAGGCGCTGATGCGATCGATAAAAAGCGTTCCATTTAAATGGTCAATCTCGTGCTGGAGCACGATGGCCAGAAAATTATCAACTTCCAGGCGCATGGGGTTGCCCTCACGATCTATGCCTTCCACCAGTACCCGGGCGGCTCTTTTGACGTCGGAACGAAAATCCGGCACGCTCAAACAGCCTTCATTTTCGGATATTATCTCGCCCTCGCTTTCGATCAGCTGTGGATTGATAAATGCCTGAAATTGACGTTTCTCCTCTCCCGGAAACTCATCAAAGACCAGAATTCGCTTGTCGCTTCCCACTTGAATAGCCGCCAGCCCCACACCCGGTGCTGCATACATTGTCTCGGCCATATCATCGATCAATCCTTGCAGATTGCCATCAATGTTCTCAACCGGTTTGGTCGGTTTCAACAAAAATTTATTCGGGAATTGTAAGATGTCGAGCTTGGACATTTATGTTCCTCGTTATGTTAAAAGGTTTTACAAATGGTATGCTAACAGTTCATAAAACCTTTGCGTTAGGCCATTAGGGCTTTTTTCTGACAGCATGTTGTAAGAATCCGATTGAATATTTTTGATTATATCCTCCAAGGCGGACAAGTATTGATTGATTAAGGAATTCTACCCGTCGAGAGCCTCCCTTCGAGGGACTCAGGATCGAATGACAGGGTCGAACGATTAATTCTAACAAATCAATAATTAAAATGACGGAGCGACACGCGGCGCAAGCGCCTGCGCTGCAAAAGCGAACGCCACAAATCTTCAATCGTCAATCTTCAATTCCGGCCTATCCCGGTTGGGATTTGGTCGCATAAGATATCTGCATAATGTTCACGCCGCTAATCCAGGCTGACATCAGGCCGATCCATATAACTGGAAACATTTGAACGGCATGATTAACCAGCGTAAAACCGGCGGCATCTTTTTCAGCAATTCCAAAAAGCATCATGGCAAAAACACCCCCCGCCTCCCACAGACCCCAGAATCCGGGTACCGACGGCAGGGCAATGATAAAACACAAGATCACCATTACCGCCGTCATCTCGGTCAGTGTCAATCGCACCTGTGGGCATCCAATCGCAAATACATAGTAGGAAATCGCGGCCGATGTCCAGATGCAGACTGACAAGATGAAACATATACTAATTCTTTTCGGATTCTTTATCAAGGTCATGCCGGTTGCGACATTGTCGATCACGCTAACCACGGGGCGGCCCAGTTTCTCCCGAACTCGGGTCTTTGCAGACGAACTCAGAAAAAACAGGTAATCGGGAAAGCTCAAAACTACACCGCTTAAAATGTTGCGTGTTTTTTCCACGCTGATCAGAAATATACCGATAACTAAAACGATACTCACTTGCAGCATTCCGTTGAAAATGGTCTGCAGAGTTTTAAAATTGAGAGTGTATTTTCCGAAGCCTATGGCGATACTCGGATCGATCTGGGTGCTGGTCGATACGATCACAAACAGGCTCAACAGCATAATTAAATCGAACACCCTTTCCACGATAACCGTTGCCAATCCGGTGGTCACGGGGATGTCTACTTTCCGATTTAATATCAAAGGCCTGGCAAATTCACCCAGTCTTCCGGGCAGAACGCAGTTGATCATGAAGCCGATCATCAGCGGGTGAAAGGCCCGCCAGAAGCCGACACCGTGCGTTGCTCCCAGAATGAACTGCCAACGAAGGGCCCGTAGGCTGAAGCTGACAAGTACGAGGGCCACGGAAGGAATGATCCAAAAATAGTTGATTGACGCCAGATAGTTTAACAGGTCCTGGAAGGGAACGTTTCGAAAAGCGAGATAAAGGGTAACACCTGAAACCACCGTCCCGACGCAAAGGGAGATTAATACTTTTTTATTCATTGAGTATCATTGAATTCGACGATATCAGTGCTGTTGGTGGACTGTCCGAGTCAAAATTTCGCGAGCCGCAATAACATCCTGTTTAATTTGCTGCGCCAGCTCCTCAATACCTGAAAATTTTAACTCGTCTCGGATCCGTTTGATGAAGTTGACCAGAATTTTACTGCCGTAAATATTTTCATCAAAGTCTAGAATATGGACTTCGATGGTAAATACGTGGTCGTCAAAGGTCGGACTGTACCCGATATTGGCTACCCCGTCGTATCGATTGCCCTCGCAATCGACCGTAACTGCATAAACCCCTGTTTTGGGGCACAGTTCATCCTGTAGCTTGATATTGGCTGTCGGAAAACCCAGAAGTTTTCCGCCTCGATCACGTCCGGTAGTGACTGTGCCGCGGATCTGGTAATACCGGCCCAACAGGGGTTGCGCTTCATCAACCCGACCGTCGGTCACCAGTTGTCTTATTTTGGTGCTGCTGATTCTACCCTTTTCAGTTTTTGCCATCTGGATCCAGTCCGCCAGCACCAGTTCGAAATCGAACAACTCGGCAAATGTCTTTAGCATGTCGACATTGCCCTCCCGATCCTTGCCGAAAGTGTAGTCTTGGCCCACAACGATTGCCACCATGCCAAGTCTGCGTATCAGAATATCTTCCACGAATTCTCTGGGTGTCAGCTTGGCAAATTCACGGGTAAAGGGACAACAAATCAGCACATCCAGGTCCGTGCGACCTATCAGTTCGATTTTCTGCTCTATCAAGGTTATGAGCGGCGGATAATTGTTTTTTTTCAACACGCGCATGGGATGGGGCTCGAACGTCATGGCAATCGAAGTGCCGCGAACGTTTTCGGCTCTTTCGATAACTTCATGGAACAGGGCCTGGTGCCCTAGATGCACGCCGTCGAAATTACCTATTGTCACCACCGCATTGTAAAACGGCTTGGTGATCTCTTCAATACTGAAAATAGTCTTCATTTCAGGAACAATTCAGTTTGAAATATTCACTTGACAGAAAATTTAAATAGGTTTATTTAGGACAACTTTTAAAAGAAATCAATCTTTTTTGGTTTTAAACCTTACATGCCGAAGTGGCGGAATTGGTAGACGCGCTAGGTTCAGGGTCTAGTGTGGGTTCCCACGTGCGAGTTCGAGTCTCGCCTTCGGCACCATGCTTTTAAACGGCCTTGTCTAGGCAAGGCCGTTTTTTATTTACATGCCCCAGCGTTTGTATCCTGCAAAGTCTTAAAATATAATCATTTTTTTACCAAATAAAAGCCTGGTCTCCGGATAAAGCTCCTGGTAGTCCTGTCGCGGCGATAGGGATCGTCAAAAAGGAAAATATTGAAAAATGTTGTTTACCCGGTTTGCCGGGGGAATGATCCGGGGATTTTAAGACCGGTTTTAATCAAGATCTATCACCGATTTGTCGAATGGATTCATCGAGGTGCTCCTGGATCTGATGGATCAGGTCTTCTCCATGCAGGGACTTGATCATCTGCGAGAAGACTTGCAGCTGGCCTTTTACCTGGTCCAGTATTACCGACTGGTCATTGTCCCCTATACGCCCGATTCCGCGAACAACTATTTTTAACAACTGCAGCAGGTCCGCCATGTGAGCCTGGCTTCCCTTGAGTTGATAGATATCCGATTCAGGATGACCGTATTCCTTAAGGGCGCTCAACATTAATGATCTGCCGGTGTTGCCGCCCACCAGCGCGAAGAAGATGTAGACTTCCCGTTCAAGGACCAGCAAATCCTGGGGTCCCATAATTTGCTGTTCTGTTTCATCGTCGTCCAGCGCTTCCAACAGTCGGCGGTGGATGGTGCGGATTTTTTCAAAAAAAGCGTCCTGTTTCCGGTCGATTTTCCATGCGGCATAGTTTGTCAAACGCTCATCCAGACCGTTCACTACCAGGAGTACATCTTCGGGGGTGATTTGGTAGCTGACGATTTCTTTTGAATACGTCCGGACAAGCCGGTTTCCAAGCATGAAGGCTTTGCGGTCTCCAAATTTAATAATTGTGGGATTGCTGGAAAGATCCTCAAGGAGAACGGAGATTGCGTTTTTGGGTCTTTTCAGACGATCAACCAGCAGCTGCAATGCGTCCAGGAATGCCCCCCGGTCTGTTTGGTGCAGCGATTCTTTCAGGTTGTGCCAGAGAAATTCAAAAATTTTTCTGTCATAATGCTCCAGATCAGGTATGATTTTATTGAAAGTACTTTTTTTGAAATTACCCTGATCATCAAAACAGCCTTTCAGTATTTTGATCAGCACCTCGGCATCCTGGATGCTTACGTTGAAATCCTTGGCCAGCGTTTCATAATCCTGGGTGTCAAAATCGATGGCGCGGTGCACCATATCGGTCATCTTTCTCTTGGTTGTCGATCGCCGCTTGTAAAAGGTGACCATACTCAGGACTTTGGTATGCATTTTGCCTATCAGGTTATCTTTGCCCGCCGCCGATCCTTTGACTTTATCATCCGCCATGGATATGTTGTCAAAAACCTCGTCGCTGACTTTACCGAGGCGTTGCTCGACATTATTGAGAACTTCAACCTGGATGTCCTTCTCTTCCGGTTTTTGATCGATAGCGTCCAGGAGGCCGGATGTCAGCTGCAGGCGTTCTAAAACCTGTTGTGAGTCGATTCGCGCATAGTCATCGCCATAGACACTTTTGAGCACCCGAGCTGTTTCGGTATTGGAACCACCGGAGCTGTTCATGGCCAACCTGGCCACGGCTGCCATGTTCTCCGTTACCTGCGTCTGTTGCTGATTCACCATCATCCATTTGAGATTGTTGATCTCAATCGGCGGTGGCACAAGCTTTTTGGGCAGGTTTCTTATGCCCAGCAGGGCATCGTAGGTGCTCGCAAATTGAATTGCGGCATTGCCGGGTTCTTGACGGTGCATCCAATTATCCACCTTTTGAACAAGGCTTTGCATCTGTTCCGTCTGCACCCCGTTCAATATCGCCAGCAAGGTCAAATTCAGATCCGGGGCGTTATGCTCGTTGCGCACGGGTGATATTGACACACTTTTGCCGCCCAGTTTATATGAAATGCGAGTATTTTTCTTCAGGGCTGCATCATATTGTGCAGCGATCATGAGCGCCATCCACAGGCGCTTTGACTCTTTAGGGGCTTTGGGAATTTTCATTAGAAAATTGTTGGTACCGCGGCGCCAAAATGATTCAAAGGTTTTGTTGAGCTGATTTAATAGGTTTGTTGTTTCTGCTCCCCGCCGTTTGGCCATCAGTTGCGCCACTTCAGCGTCGAGAATGATGTCGCCGAACAGAATTTCATAATCTACTTTATCCTCTTTCTTTTTTTCACCGAAAGCCCCTTTATGCCGAATGAGGATCGAGTCGCCGAATTTCATACCCCCGCTGAATTGAACGAAAATGTTTTCAAGCTTCTGGTAATTGATTTGGCCCGATTGCTTTTTGCCGGAATACTGCAGGTAATCGAGACTGGTACTCACTTGGCTAACAAGATTGGCCATCAGAGACCTTAATGCATCATACTGTCGCTGTTCTTCTGATAGTCCCTGCGCCAGGCGGTCGGATTCGGCAGAAAGTTTTTTCAGTTTCCGAAAATCGACACCGCCCAGCTGCTGATACAGTGATTCTGCAGCATTATCGAGTTGGAGGTTTTCGTTTTGCGTCTTTGACGTGGTCTTATTTTGCATCCAAAAGATCCTAAATTTCGCTGTTCGCTGATTGTGTGACTAGGTTGGTGCCGAAATGCGCCAGATCCGCATAAATGCGCCAGTCAACAAATCTGCTCTAATTATACCACTTTCTGAATTTTTTTAAAAAACCAAAAATATAGCGATATTTGTATTTATTTTATTTTATCAAATTCGGTTAATTTTGCCTACCGCGATTCTCACTCCGAAGTTAACGGGTGTATTGCAATACTGAGGCAATAGATGGTATGCAAGTTTGAACTTCGGTCTTGAAAAATGATTGGAATTCTGGGATGGAGGAACTGATTTTTTAAATACCAAAGCGGGAGCCGGATTCTATGGGTTGGATTGGAAAAGTTGTGGGAGGCACTCTGGGGTTTGCTATCGGGGGACCACTGGGCGCTATTGCCGGTGCAGTCTTTGGCCATGCATTTGACCGCAGCACCGAGGAACACTATCCTGAGGAGACCTTTAAGCCACGACCCGGCCAGGAAGCCCAGTTTACTTTTTTTGTTGCGGCCTTTTCGATGCTGGCCAAATTGGCCAGATCCGACGGGCAGATTTCCAGGGATGAGATAGACACCATCAACCGCTTCATGCTCAATGATTTAAATTTGGATCCGCAAAGCAGGATGGTGGCCATGAATATTTTCAACACCGCCGTCGAATCACCCAGCAGTTTCGAAGATTTTTGCGCCCAGTTTTACGGCCAGTTCCATGCCCAGCCGCAGATCCTGGAGATGATGATCGATATTCTGCTGCGGGTGTCGGTCGCCGATGGCGCAATGAATGCCGCCGAGGAACGTTTGATCCAAGCAGCCCTTCGAATTTTCAATTTTTCGGATGCTGCTTACCAGACACTTAAATCCAGATATGTGCGGACCAACGACACTTACTATGCCATATTAGGCGTATCGACAAGTGATTCGGACGAAGAGATTAAAAGCCGCTATCGCAAACTCGTCATGGAGTACCACCCGGACAAGATCGTTTCCAAGGGCCTGCCGGAGGAGTTTACCAAGTTTGCCGAAGATAAGTTCCGAGAAATCCAGCAAGCCTATGACGAGATAAAAAAAGAAAGAGGAATAAAGTAAACATAGCAAAAAGATTTCAATTCAAAATAAAGTGGTGAATGGCGCGTTAAATTCCGAAATATCGTTTTCCAACATCCCACCGGCTCGTCCGGGAGAGGTCTCCGGCGGAGATAACCATCATCGATCAAGCACTGGAATCAATCGATTCCCGCAACCGAAGGAGCTTGCAGATGAATGAAATTTACAATCAATTGGCCGATCACTTAAAAGACCTTGTCATGGGTTACCCTTTCAGCCAAGCCCTGCTGGCTTTGCTTAAAGAAAATTTTACGCCTGACGAAGCGCGGGTAGCCCTGGCGATTCCCAACAATTTGATGCCCATGGAAGTTATCGAGGCCACTGAAATAGCCGAACAGTCCGGTTTGTCAGCGCAGGCAGTTACCGATGCCCTGCAGTCGCTTTCCGCCCGCAATATGCTGTACACCGCCAAAACCGACGAAGGCAAGATCGGATACGCCCTGCTGCAGATCGGTTACGGCATGCCGCAGACCTTTTTTTGGAACGGCCGGCAGGACGATCGCGCCAGGCGGATGGCAAGGCTGGTTCTTAACTATTTCACGGTGCCGACCACCGGTAAGGTTTACGGCGGTGTCGCCACCAAAACCTACAAATATACGCCGGCCAACGCATCCATCAATTTGCCCATGCAGGGTGTGATGCCCAGCGAGCAAATAGGTACCATCGTAAATGCCGCAACCCGGATTGCAGTGGCCCATTGTCCGTGCCGGATGTCAGCCAAAATTTTGGGTCGAACGGACTGTGAGCACAGCCTGGAAGTCTGCCTGAAATACGATGAGTTGGCTGAGTTTGTCATCGCCAAGGGATTGGCCCGGAAGATTTCCGGTGATGAAGCCATGGACATCCTCTGCCGCTGTGAAAAAGAGGGTATGGTTCACATGGTGGACAACGCCCAGGGACAAATAAAACACACCTGCAACTGCTGCGGTCACTATTGCTGGAATGTGGGTATCATCAAGCGCCGAAAAATCCCGCGCGATACACTGATGGCTGTTTATTTCATTCGTGAGACCGCCAGGGATGCCTGTATCGGCTGCGGTGCATGCGTTGAAATATGTCCGGTCGCTGCGGTGGAACTGATTGATGATCTGGCCCAAGTGGATCTGAACTGGTGCATCGGCTGCGGTGTGTGTGCTGTTACCTGTCCAACCGAAGCCATATCCATCAAACGGCGAACAGAAGAAAACTCTCCCAACACCTTTACCGATTTACATCAAAAAATAAAGCAGGAAAGAGGACTGGGTTAGGAGTGGACCACTATCAGATGCTCGGAGAAAAACACCCAACTCGGATAAGCCGGAAAGAACAGCCACAAAGTTAATCCGTGCAAAGTCAAGCATTATTTTGAGTTATTTTAGAGTTAAATCAAAGGTTCGCATATAAACGTAACAATGGTTTTTTGATACGATCTTTAAACCCAAAACAAACT
>Ga0126326_1000238_pt1 | contig 21820 bp, 18 predicted proteins | sample InaspJWI67metaG_FD_94485 | JGI IMG/M metagenome (GOLD analysis project Ga0126326, IMG submission 94485) | Marine gutless worms symbiont microbial communities from Oahu, Hawaii - Inanidrilus sp. 1 OAHU.JWI-67 metaG | ecosystem: Host-associated > Annelida > Digestive system > Unclassified | place... | reverse complement strand
TTATCCTGGTTCATGGGTGGTGTATCCTTTCCTTTTTAGTGTGGCCGGTTGACTGCTGCTAACAATCTACCGGTGGATACACCGCCTTTTCCTTTAAACACAACTTTTAAATATAACTCCTGGTGTTTGAAGGCGGTGGAGTCAAAGGTATCGCGTATGTCGGTGCGTTGCAGGTATTAGAAGAAAAGGGCATTTTGCCGAATATAGTCCGGGTTGGCGGCACATCAGCCGGTGCAATCAATGCCGTGCTGGTGGGATTGGACTACACCCCGGCGGAAACCCAACAGATTCTGAACAAGATGAATTTTGAAAAGTTCATGGATGACGACTTCGGCGTGGTGCGGGATATCGATCGCCTGCTGAGCGAATTCGGCTGGTACAAGGGGGATTATTTCCGCAAATGGATCGGGGAATTGATCGGCAAAAAGATTGGCAAGCCGGATGCAACCTTTGCGCAGGTGCAGCAGCAGAAGGCCGATAAAGGATTTCGAGATATGTACTTTATGGGCACCAACATTTCCACCCACTTTGCTGAAGTCTTCTCCCATGAGCACACGCCGCGGATGTGTGTGGCCGATGCGGTGCGCATCTCCATGTCGATTCCTTTCTTTTTCGCCTCACGACGCAGCCCCCGGGGTGACGTTTATGTGGATGGCGGTGTACTTGATAATTATCCCGTAAAACTTTTTGACCGACAGCGTTATCTCGCCGATGAGAATTTAAGTATCCACGGTGAGACACCCGACTACTATAAAAAGCATAATACTTCGCTCAAGCGAAAGAAACTGAACATCAGCCCCTATGTCTACAACAAGGAAACCCTCGGATTCCGCCTGGATTCCGAACGGGAAATCGCAATGTTTCGCGACCAGGCCGAACCGGTGAGTGAGCCCATCGACGATTTCTTCGACTACACCAAGAACCTGCTGAAAACCATCATGGACGCCCAGGCCAACTACCACCTGCACGGTGACGACTGGCAGCGAACCATCTACATCGATACTTTAGGGATTAAAACCACGGAATTCAAAATCACCGACGCAAAAAAGATAGCGCTGGTTGAATCCGGCCGCAAGGGCACCGAACTTTATTTTAAGTGGTATGACAATCCGAAAAGCAAACCTGTAAATAGAGCATAAACAAGAATTATGCATAACCGAGGACCGTGTGATTGGGCATCGTGAACTCAATTCACTGGTGTCCAAAGGGATTTTGCGAAGAGAATATGTGAATACCAAGACCTGCCCCGGAATAAAAGTCGACATGGACACCTTGCGTGATAAGGTGCGCGTTTACCGCGAAGCACCGCCTGCGACCTTGGAATTAGCAGAACTTACCCAGGCTGAGAAAGGCGAGGTGAAAGCCGCATTGAACTTGCTGGAAAGAGACGCAGCACAAATATTTCCAAATGCTTTTGGCGAGCTCAGAGATTTTTTCATCCATCAGGAGGTCATTAATTTCCGACTGTAAACCTCCCCGCATCAATTTACGGGAGATCAAGGGGGAATATTTTTATTGTTCCCTTCACCTACACTCTGATAAATCCCTCCTTTGTAAATTCCGCCGTTTGGCGAAATTTAAAAAGGCTATCCCTTTCCGGCTCAAATGCCTTTGACAATATAGGCCCTGAACACGTCATGGTGAGCCTGTTGCAGGCTGCGGTAAAGAGACGGAATCAGAAGTAACACTATAGTGAGATAAAGGATGTTAGCAACTTAGATCCAGGAATATTATTGAATATTTGAGGACAATCTCAGCCAACCTGCAAAACTAAAACTCGAAAGTTGCCGGACAAAATTGTCCGGGTCGATAAAGGGACATGGCGTTTGCCAATGTCCCTTTTTTTGTAGCTATAACCCGAATCGAATAAAAAAGCAAACTCTTGATTTCCTATAAGTCAGGCCTGCAATTCAATTGAGCATATTTTTTAGGCGCCCCAAGGCGCTTAGTGCCGCTGAAAGCGGGATTGTGTCTTCCAGAGGCGGATCTACGACATTTTGTGGCAATAAGATTCTATCGGGCTATTTTCGTTATCATGGAATGATTGAATATTTAAGAAATTCCTCCCGTCGAGGTCGAATGACTGGGGCGAACGATCTATACTAAAAAGAATGGAGCGACGCGACAACCGCAAATCTTCAATTGGCATTCTTCAATCTTCAATTTCGGCTCGCACAGGTTAGGAGGTAGTCTGTTGCAAAATTGCTAATTTAACCCGGCTATCCATATTTACTAGCTAAACGTATGCCGGACCTTCAATTACAGGATATTTTTTGAGGAACTCTTCATCGATCTCAAGGCCGATGCCCGGTTTGTCAAGTGGAAATACGCACCCTTCAGGGTCAAGCGCATACGGCTCACTGACCAGCTCATCCCGAAACAAATTATTCTTCGACACATCCGCCTCAAAATAACCACCGTTATCGATTGCGGCCAGGAAGTGAATCGTTGCCGCCATATTCAACCCTGTGATCGAAGTATGCGGATGGATGGGCAGTTTATGTGCCGAGGCCATCGCGGCGATGCGCAGCGCTTCGGTGGGACCGCCAGTCTTGGAAAGATCGGGCTGGAGAATCTGTATCACGCCGTCTTCAATCAAACTCGAAAATTCGAAACGTGTGTAGCAGTTTTCTCCGGCTGCCAGCGGCAATGTGCCATAAGTAGCAGCCAGCGCATAGCTGCGTCGGTCATGATTCGGAAACGGCTCTTCCAGCCAGCCCACATTGTAAGATTCGAATTCCGGGATCAGTTCTCGGGTATCATCGATCGAATATCCGGTGTTTGCATCGACCAGTATGGTTAAATCCTCACCAAAGGTTTTGCGAACCGCCGTGATACGCTCGAGATCACGAACCGGCGAATCACCGACCCGCAGCTTTATGGCCCGATAACCGGTGTCCACCAGTGCACTTACCTCATCGACCAACATGCCGGGTTCCTGGTATCCGAGCGACACCCCGCCGGCGTAGGCCGGAATTGGTCGAGATGAACCGCCGAAAAGACGATACAACGGCCAACCGACCGCCTTGCCGCGTATGTCCCATAAGGCCATGTCGATACCACTCATTGCAATCACGGCCGCCGTTCCCATACCATGACTGGAGAGCTGCATCCTGTAAATGCGATTCCAGGCGCCGACTACATCGAAGGCATCCATGCCAACTACAAGTTGACGCAGGGTCGTGTTTACCAGATGGGCCACTGCACCGGGACAGCGACCGTGGTGGGATTCACCAAAACCTATCAGGCCATCTTCGGTGGATACCTTGATGATTACCGCATCGCGTTTGACAGTGCGACCAATCCCCAGTGTCACGGTGGCATCGGCTGCCAGAGGAAAGGAACTCGGATACGCTTTTACTTTGCTAATCTGTGTCATTTTACCTGCGACTCCAATAATGTATTTCGATGGGATAAATTTCGTAATTATTCAGGGGACACACCTTAGTGTTTCACTGGCCCTATGACAATTTATTCACCGCAGAGTCGCCGAGAGCGCAGAGTTAATTTTCTTTTTCATTTGCCGCTGAGACGCCGGCAAATGAAAACCATCATGCCTTCGGCAGTTTAAGTACATTATAATTCTGCCCGTCAGGGCTTGAGTTTATTCCTTTTCACACTTGTTTGCATCTCGCTGCTTTTTAGCGGGGCTCAGCAAAAATGAATAAAAAATATTCTTTGTGAACTTTGCGGCTCGAATGAGCGCAGCGAATGGGCGGTGAAAATTAACCTAATGAATAAGTACGAAAATTCAGCTCGCAAGGCAACACGTGTCCAAGCCCGATTCATTTTTTATAAAATCGCTCAGACGAATTTAGGCAAAAAGAGCCGCGGCAGAAACATAATGATATCGGGAAAAAGGATGACGAGCAGGAGTACACCCAGCATGGGCAGCAAGATGATGGCGACATCCTTAAGCGCGTTTATCAGCTTTATATCACCGATGGCACAGGCTATCAAAAGACACAGCCCATAAGGCGGTGTCACCAGACCGAAGGCCAGCGAGATGACGCCGATGATGGCGAAATGGATGGGATGAAGCCCTGCGAATTCGGCCACCGGCCAGAGTACGGTACCCAGAATGATGATCGCCGGAATGGCGTCGATGAACATACCGATGAAAAGGAATGCACCAGCAACGATAAGTCCGGTGCTAATGGGGCCGACGCCGAACTGCTTCAGGAAGGCCACCAGCGCCAGCGGGACTTTGTAATAGGCAAGCAGCCAGCCGAAGGCCGATGCCGTTCCGACACAGAAAAGGGAGATCGCCGCAAACCGAGCCGATTCGTAAAGCACCTTCGGAACATCTTTTATTTTTATGGAGTGGTATATCACCAACCCCAGGATGAGCGAGTAAAACACCGCTATGGCCGAGGCTTCGGTGGGTGTAAACAATCCGACGACAATACCGCCGACGATGATCATCGGCGTCATCAACGGTAAAATCGCCTGGACAATGGCCAGTGCGGCTGCCTTGAACGTCGAACGTGAGTAGATGGGATAGTTATATATTTTTGCGTAAATATAGACCGTAATCATCTGCGAGGCCGCCACCAGCATACCCGGAATGACTCCGGCCAGGAACAATCCGCCGATGGACACCGTCATGAGACCGCCCCAGACCACCATTAAAATGCTTGGCGGGATGATGACTCCCATCACCGATGAACACGCTGTTACCGAAACCGTAAAACTCGTTGAAAAACCCTGTTTTTTCATTTGGGGAATGAGCAATGAGCCGATACCGGCAGCGTCGGCGGTCGAGGAACCCGATATCCCCGCAAACAGCATGCTCACAACCACATTGATATGGCCCAAGCCGCCCGGAAGGTGTCCTACAAGCGCCTGGGAAAGACGAACCAGGCGGTCGGTGATCCCTGCCGAGTTCATAATGTTGGCCGCCATGAGGAAAAAAGGAACGGCCAGCAGCACGAAGGCATTGTAAGACTTGAACATCTCGTTCATCAGCAGGAACGGTGTCAGGCGCGGGTCCAGCATGAACACCGGAACACAGGCCAGACCCAGCGCAAACGCCACCGGAACTCTCAAAAGCACCAGAATCCCAAATATCGGAAATAGAATTGCCGAAACTTCCCAAGGTGTCATCAGATTTCACCCCGCCATAATTTGATGTTGTCGACCAGTTTTTCCCCCAGAAAGACCAACCATGTTATCCCGGCTACCGGCCAGGCCCCGTAAATAAATACCATCGGCAGTTCTGCCATCTCCGATTCCTGCAGCAATCCGAATTTTACCAGCGGCCAGCCCCAGACGATAAATATCAGTGCAACCAGGAATATAATGAAATCCACAAACAGTTTTGCCAGTGCTTCTCCCCTTCTGGTCTTGGGCGGAGGGAACAGATCCACGGTAAAGTGGGTTCCATCCCGCATGGCGATCATCGATCCAATCAGTATGATCCAGATAAAACAAAACCGTGCCATTTCCTCTGTCCAGATGTATCTCGGGATCAATCCGATATAACGGGCAAAGATTTGAAGACCGACCGGAATCATCAGAAGTCCCATCAAAGTTGCGAGCAGAATCTGGAGAATCCGATAGTATCCTTGTATTATTTTTCTCATGGTTAGTTATCCAGTCTGGTTCTGGGGCCTAATGGTTCGCCCAAGGATAAAGTCACTATTTAAAAATGAAATGACGGTAGATATTAGTGCCACAAAATGTTTTGAAGGTGACCAAAATTTACAGAAATAGACATCATCCTATAACAAGCAGGAATACTGGAGGTTTGGAGTGCTGGAGTATTGGATTTTTCTCCATTACTCCAATAATCCAACACTCCAAGATTGCCATTTTAACGGGTTATAAATTTGAATTATATATTCAGTGAGTTTCGAAAAAGTTGTTCTGAATTTGGACAAGAGTGGCCGGCGGCCTTGCTACCGCCGGCTTGCATCTGTCATGCAAAGCACAAATTGCGCTGGATTTTCAATGCATTTTACTGGGCATTTTGAATGTTCTGCAGGACATTCGATGCTTTATTTTCTTCAAAATACGCCTTGATGACTGGTTCAGCGGCTTTAACGAGTGCGTCACGTTCCTTGAAGTAGATGGTCTTGAGCTTGCCTTCGCTTTGCATCTGCATCAGTTTCTGAATGTCTTCGGACGACTCGAGAATTCGGCCATAGGTGCCCGCATCCTTTCCCGCCTGCAGGACAGCCGCCTGCAGATCTGCGGGCAGACGCTTGAAAGTCTTGTTGCTGAAGCACAGCGGACGAACCGTGATTGAATGGGCTGTCAGCGCGATGTTCGGCCCGACTTCATAAAACTTCATCTGCTGAATGCCGGCCGCTTCATTCTCGGCTGCATCGATGACGCCAGTCTGAATCGCGTTGTAAACCTCGGCATATGCAATGACGGTCGGTGCCATACCGAATGCATTGAACATACGGGTCTGAATCGGGGCACCCATGACCCGAATCGGAAGCCCCTTGACGTCGGTCATGGTCTGAACCGGTTTGTTGACGATCAGGTGACGCGTTCCGCCGCCGCCGTATCCGATGAGCAGGACATCGGCTCGTTTCAGTACGTCGTCTTTTATCGGATCAAGGGCGTTGCCACCCAGGACCTTGCTCCAGTGAATGTGATTTTTATACAGCATCGGCGGATCAAGCAGCGATGCCATCTTGGAAAAGGTCGACATGTGAGACGGGGCAACGACCGCGTAATCCACCGAAATGCCCTGGCTCAGATAGGCGAAGTAGTCTTTTTCAAGACCCAGTTCGCTGTTCAGATGCATGACGAATTCAATCGATTTGTCACCCGTGTAATACAGTTGAACAAGCTGTTCAAACTTTCGCATCAACCGCGTGAATGCATGGTTCTCGTCAAACTGGCTGGCGCCATGAAAAGTGTAATCTGCAGCCAGAGATACGGATACCATCATAAAGCTTGCGATAATGCAGATACTAGCCAGTCGAGTAGTTTTTCGTAACATGAGCCCTCCTTTTTTGTTGGATTAAAGGTTTTTGCATGTACTTCACCCTCAACGCTCTCCGATTATGATGAAAAAATCCTATTTTCAGAGGATACTTTTTTCATCATGTCAAACAATCGATACGAAGCCGCCGTCAATGGAATAGGCAAAAGGGTTTGTCAATTCCTCAGCATGAACCCTATCAAGCGGTTTCGCATCCTGTCCAAGTCTATAATTTATCCCTGTTTGTTCCATAGATTATGTTTTTTTCAAAGTCAAAATGAATTTTGCCATTTCAGACGTGGTTGTGTCACAAACGTCTCGGAATTTCTATAATATATTGAAATCATGTAGTTTTTAACGGCACTGGTTTTAAGCCGGCTTGTCCGGGTTGGGATATGCCCTTGGCATTTCATATTCTCCCCGGCAGGCATATAATCATCTCCATTTCTTCTGATGATGAATCGAGCTGTATTTGAAGCTTCTCGATAGCAGCCGGAATAAAGAATCGACTTGAACGAATCACGCGTATGTGTTCATCGCTTGCTTGAAGGATTCCTTTTCCATTCAGGCAGATACCGACACAAAAACGTTCATCCAATGACCTGGTACAGGACTTTTTTACAATCATCTTCAGAATCTCAAAACAGGGCGTCTGCCGGTCGCCGATAAGCCGTTGAAGAGTATATTTCTCATTATTTTCAAGAACTTCCGGTGTTACCCGGTAATCCTGCAGGGCGTTTTCAAGCGTAAGTTCGGTGAAATCGAATATCTTCAGGGCCAATTCAGGGTCACGATCCATGAATCTCGCCTCCGGCGGAACCTCAATACCTTCACGGATAAATTCGCAGCGTACCACCAGGTCGGTGGGTTCCATTACCTCGACCATGGTCAGTCCTTCACCGATCGCATGGGGGAAACCGCCCGGGATATACCAGACATCTCCGGGCTTGACTGGAATTTTTTCAAAACAGGCATCCATGGCATCGATATCCTGTTCGAAAACGATCCGCTGCCATTCCTCAGGTGATGGGGGGTGCTGAAATCCGAAACGGATATAGGGGTCAATACCTTCACGGCAGTCTAGAATGTAATAACACTCCAGCTTGCCGAACTCGGAATCGAGGTATTTGCGGGCGAAGTCCGCCGTCGGATGGGCCTGGACATGCAGCCGCATGGAAGAATCCAGCAATTTAACCAGAAATCCCAGGTTGACGCCGTGTTTTTCAACGTGTTTATTGCCCAGGTAAAAACCGGGATCACCGGCAAGAAAATCGATAAATAACCATTCAACACCGTCAACCGAGATCTTGGCAAGGCCCTCATTGGCAATTGGCGCAAGACCCGGATTATTGGCACGCACCGTGGAAGCAATCCAGTCTTCGGGACGGTCGGAATCCTTACAATTCAATTCCCCGTCAAAGCGGTCAATACCGGAGCCCCCGCCATAGTTACGCCTGACCCTGTTGGCAGTGAAATGGATTAAACTTTTTTTCATGGATCTACCATTTTTTCATTCAAGTAAATAATCGATTCACAGATTACAAGTTCGTATATGACAATCGTAATTACCGTATATAGATAGATCGCTCAGATGTGTCAACTAGGTAACATTTATAAAATTGTATGTACCATGATTGGCTAGAATTTATCTTTCAAAAATCCGAACAGGCGCTTAGTTTCCATGATCTTTCTTTGCGTCTTGACGCCTTGGCGTGAGAACTTAATAATTTCAAGGCTATGTCCGAAAGAATAACTTGTCCTGCGGGGGTAACAGTACAGATTCAGTGATAGTGGCATTTATCAGGAGTTAGTATTGATAAAGGCTGGATCTTATTTTGTCTTAAGATTTCTGCTTGAAGCCGCTTTTGGCTGATTGTACTTTTGCAACCATGCTTGGGCTCTGGTTTTCAAAGTTTCCCGTTCAGTTGCATTGATGCCTTGCGGATCAAATCGGTAGCGATAGTGAAGGTTCAGAATGGCTCCCAGCTTATCAAGCCGCTGTGAAGTAGAATGCTCGTTTTGCAGCCCCTTGATCCAATTTTGAAGCGTCTCTGAAGGGTGCCTGAAAAAACCGGAGTTGTTTAAGGCTTTCTCGATTGAATAAAACTCGGAATCCGAGCCGTTGGCAATACCCCCCGCTCCGGCTCCGGCCGGCTTGCCGGCAGCGGGGCGCTGTGACCGTTTTATACGGGAAATTCTCCGTACGACGATAAAGGCAAGGGGGATGATCAACCACCACAAATGCTTTATCTGCCCGCTCTGTCGCAGTTGAGCGAGCACTTCCGAGAGCTTAAAGAGGCAATAGGACCAAAGATCAGAGACAACATTGTAGCCTGGGATCGCTGCTTCCTCAATACTTGTCCAGTCGGCTGGGGTCGTGTCGAAACTGTGCCATGCGCCATCCACGTGCACAAGTGTCCATGCATGGGCATGGCGGTCTCTGACGACAAATCGATTTTCCAAGCGACTGAATTCATGAACGGAGTACCCCTTTACGTAGCGAGCCGGTATGCCGGCCGCACGCAGAAGAAGTACGGTTGCCGTGGCATAATATTCACAGTGCCCGGATCGGGACTTGAGCAAAAAATTTGCCAATGGGCTACGTTGATTACCCTTGCCGTGAAGTTCAAGGGAATAGCTGAAGTTTTCTTGAAAATACGTCTCGATACGGTTCAAGATCTCCCTGGGTGAGTGCCGTGCCAATCTCAAATCTCCGACGATTTTAATTATCGTTGGCTTTTCTTTGTCTGGTATCTGCAGATCTGTCGCGGTAGGCGGGCTTTCACCGGCAATTCCTGAATCATATTGAATCCGATATCCGACCAGCCCGGGACTCCCTTCCACTTTGACCGTACCGTACTTATTTCTCTCCACGGTGACAACCGGCAGCTGATCTACCCTAAATGCACCGTCCGGCAGCTTCAATAATCCCTGACCCTTGTGATGGTATGCATACACCGTGATTGCCTGACGTGGGGAAAGACCGCGTCTAAACCGCCAGGATGTTCCGTTGCTGTTCGGTTGTACGGTTCTGAAAGAAGACTTGGGCGCAAACCACATCGAATAGTTGTACGAGCTGTAGACTGCTTCTCGCAGGAGCATGGATGAAGATTGCTGTGCGTCGGGTTTTACTCTGAAAATAATTCGATTGGAGGGTTTCAATGATCCTATATCCCCGATAGCCGTTATAGTTTGAAAAGGATTTAAACCTTGGCGATTAGAACTAGTCAACCATTCTAGTCCTTTTTCTTCCAGAGTAATGTGCAAGCCGTGAAGACCTATATGCCCCACAGCTCCGGCACCGGCAGCAATGGATACCAGGCAAATCCAGAGCCAAACAGAAAATCGCCTGGATCGCATAAACCAGAATGCCAGCGCTGAAAGTACAAACAGGCCGATATAAAAATAGACATCTCTGTTATTGGCTGCGCCGGCAGACAAAATGCACAGAGCAAAATATGGATACGTAAGATTCAATTTGGTGCGAGATTTTTGTTTCTCTCTTTTCTTCTTTTTTCTTCTTAGCAAGAACAGGGTTTGAATGTCGATACGCTCGCTGGTGGCGTATGCCTGGGCAACCAGAAGCGGGAAGCTGACCATCGGAAGCCATTTGATAAGAACATAAACGAAATAGGCAGATGTGTCGGACATGTAAAGATAAACGAGAAGTATTATCAGGAGTATTGAACACAGATCGAAGATGCGCCTGAAGTCGGCGGCAGACAGATCCCACCTCATCCTGATCAACTGCGACCCTTCGAAAATTAGAGCCATCGATAGTGCGATGATCCACAGTCCCGTCTGCCAGCCCCAGAACTCAATGCGGCGCCGAGAATAAGCGGAGGGGTTTTCATATTCTCATGAGCCCTTCTTGAATTTTATCCGTTGTCAATTGATGAATATTATTCGATTCATCCTGCGCAGATTCCTTTACACGATTATCAGCACCGCCGTTTGCTTGCGCAATTATCAGCGCCAATGTGGGTATGCCCATCGATTTGAGATGATCGATTAATTTTTTTCTTTCCTCATCCCAAGATAGCAGTATGCAGATACATCCACTGAGCATAGACGCCCTTGCGGTCACTAACGACGTCAGGTGATCGAATGATTTATTCCGGCAGGCGACAACACCAGCCAGAATTTCAATCATTTTGTCTTTATGAGCCAGGCCTCTTCCGGATGTAAAACAATAGGCTTCAGGCCCCACGAACATCAAATCCAGCAAAGACTCCTGAGTCTGGATTTCACAGGCAATTGATGCTGCGATCGATACCGCCTCTTCCAGAATTTGGCCGTGTGCTGTTTTTTGAAACGTATCCAATATCAAGGCGTGCCGGACGAAAAATTCATCCTGGTATTCTTTTACGATCGGTTTGCCGGTTTTGGCCCAGCTTTTCCAGTGGATTTTGCGAAGCGGATCTCCGGGTCGGTATTCCCGCAGGGATGTAAATTCTTCGGAGTCTCCAACCGAGGATGCTAGTGCAACACCACCGGACTGGTATCTTCTCGTTCCGGGCAGTGCAATCGGCGGCAATTTATATCGTTTTGGCAGAACCAGAAAGGATTGGGGTAAAGAAACAGTCAGGCAGGCGTTGAACAGGCCGAATGGATCAGGTCGGGCCACCGTGAGACCTGTCAACCGGATAACGCCTCTGTTTGAAGGTGTTATTTCAACATAAGCCTCTGTCACAAAGTTGGGTTGCAGGTCCGGCAAGGCGACCGCCTCGGCTGTTGCTTGCCGTTTTATTGATATGAGCCACAGCCAGCGGTAATAACCAACCGCCCTGTCAAAGAGATTGCGCCTTTCTTCTCCAGGTTCGGGGATTTCCATGAATTCTTCGAGACTTGGGCATGGATCTTCAAATTCTTCAAAAAGCGTCAGCTCAGTTTGAATTTTGTCGGTTTCATTATAGACTTTAATCCGGTACTCTGACATGACACCGGCGGTTCCGAAACGGGGCATGAGGCGGGTGGCACTGAAGCGCAGTCGAAAAAACAGACTGGATAGCATGGCAATGACCAGAATGGCTAACAGAAAGGTAAAGGCCTGGTAGGCCATGGTCCCTTTGGTATCGAGACCGACAACGGCGGAAATAACCAGGCATAAAACAACCATCCTTCCGGTCTTTGTGAACCTTCGTGTAAACCACGTCTTTGTGACATATGTAAAGCGGAAAAGATGGTAGAAAATTCGTCTCATAATATTAAATTGTGTAATTGGCCAAAGGCATCTGCAGTCGTCAGGTCGGGGATGGAACAGACTTTAGTATGTCTTCGACGACACCACCGGCCTCTTTTCCTGAGAAACGCGCCTGAGGGTCCATCACGATTCGGTGGGCAATGACAGATACGGCAATTTCCTGGATGTGATCGGGCGCGACGAATTCATAACCATCAAACAGAGCCAAAGCCTGAGCAGCCTTCATCATGGCAAGGGATGCTCGGGGGCTGGCCCCTAATTGAACACCGGCCGCAGATCGCGTTGCGCTCACGATATCCACGATGTATCGTTTTATTTCCGGGGCAATCCTCACTTGCGCTGCCTGCTGCTTCAGAGCGACAACCTCCGCCATTGAAACGCAGGGCTCAATTGCATCGACAGGGTGGCGTTGCATTTGATCTGATAAAACATCCGTCTCCTCCTCGGGTGATACATATCCGAGACTTAACTGAATGCTGAATCGATCCATCTGAGCTTCAGGAAGGGGATAGGTTCCGCGTGATTCCACCGGGTTCTGAGTGGCAATAACGAAGAAGAGATCTTCCAGTTTTCTCAATTCACCGTCGATACTTACCTGAGACTCGGCCATGGCTTCCAGCAGGGCGGATTGGGTCCTGGGAGAAGCACGGTTGATCTCGTCGGCCAGGACAATATTGGCGAATATAGGTCCTGCATGGAAATGAAAGGATTGATCCTGGGGATTGAAAACCGAAATTCCTAATATATCGGACGGTAAAAGATCCGGCGTAAATTGGATGCGTTTAAAATCGGCATCGATTGATCGTGCCAGCGCTTTGGCCATTGTGGTTTTACCTGTTCCGGGATAGTCTTCCAGGAGAACATGCCCCCCACTGACCAAGGCTGACAATAACCTGCGGATGACAGTGGTCTGGCCTTTCATCACTTTTTGAATGTTGTCGAATATTGCCTGATAAATCTTCCTGCCGGTTATTTGTTTAATTTCTGTGTTTACATCGTCCATATTCACTCAACCTCAAATTGCCTGTAATTATATTAATGCGCCAATAAATATTTTGACAAATTTATTTGAATTCAAAAGCTTTATTCATCGATATTATATCAATTTTATGGATCTTCCACTATTCAGACAAAAAGCAAAGCCGTGTTGTAAACATATTATCAGGTAGATTTGGTTTACCGAAATGACGATGGTAATTTGGCGGGTAATCCGGATCTGAATGAAATACTCCGGGAATTATGTCATGCCGGTGAGGCGGATTTTCAAATAATCCTGGTTACTTTTATGCTGTCATCGATATAGTTCAGCGGGTCGATATGATGAGCTTCTGATCTGATTTCTTCCGGTGAAAAATAGCCGATCTTGTGTTTGCGCTCATCGTCTGCTCTGATTTTTATTAGGGCCGTGCTGCTGGCGCACGGCGTGCCTTCCAGCGTGAGGGCCGTTAATATTCCGTGTAGAATAAACCGATCAGGTTCCGGCCAGAAGGGCGGTTTGAAGATATGCAGCGTCACGATCTCCGGCGGCATGCCCTTAACACATTCAAACAACCAGAAGAGCTTGTTTTTGATGTTAAATACCCAACCTTCATACTCCCACCAGTCTTCTCTGCTTAAATGTTTCATCGGTGATATCATGATGCGACAGTTCATCAGCCCATTCTTCAGATCAAGGTCATACATCTCGATCAAGTTTCTGCGTATTTTGCCCGTATCATTCGCATCACCACTCTTCCAGTAGTGGTACATGTGGTAATAGCCCTTCAGGTAGGCAAAATCATTCTGGATTGTTTCCTTCTGTATCATCTTTATCGTAGCGCCTAGCAAGGCTATATCCCGTTCGTTTCCTCCCGCAAAACTCTCATAGATCGTGATCACGTCGTCCGGGCTGTATCGGACCTTTTCTGCCGGTTTTAATTGTGAGTGTATCTCTGCGATTTTTTTCGAAAATTCATCCTGCGAAGATATCATATCGGATTCTATCATGCCGATTACACCGAAATACTTTTTTAAAGAGGTAAGGTAGGGGGCCGGGTCTGGATCTCGCAACCATTTATCGACTGTTCTGGGGTTGAGCGCCGATCGCATGAACTTCTCCCCAAAAACAGCCTCAAGCGTTCTGACCTTGGACTTTAAGTCCGGCACATGAAATTTTTGTCCGTTTTTCTGCTTCACAAAACTTCCTTATCAAGCACTTTTTCCCTGAATCTTGCGTATGAAAGCCTCTGATTTATGCGCTTTGTATGGTGATAAATACTATTAGCCACAAGGCACCAAGACACAAAGGAAACCCGAAGCTTTTTATTTCAATTCAACTTTGCGCCTTGGTGTCTATTCCGCATCTGGGGGACTCGTGCAAAATACAGGTTGTAAACAACTACAAATTTTACACTCTTTTACAAACTATTACAATATGGGCCGAATAATAGACTGCAAAGCCAAGCAAAAGTTTGTAACTAATTGATATAATTAAATAAAAATGCACTTTTTGCTTGATTTTGCCATCCAAATTCAGTAATATATTTGCAATACAAAGATCTACAATTAAGTATTGCAATATAGAAAAGGAGTCCAAAAGGAGCCATGCATATGAATCAAATCAACCAGCCCAAAGCAATGATCCAAAACAACAATCGCCTTAATCGCCTGTTTTATAGATGGTTCGTTCTCTATAATCCCCTTTATTTTATCAGCGCCCTCTGTTTCGTATTCGGGGTATATCTTGTTTCAACGGGAATGAATCAGATAAACTGGATCGACGGTCAAATTATACTCACCGCAGTCATCGAATTTTATGAGATATTGCTGCTGGCAGGTAGTTTACTGTTATATCGGATCGCCTCGCTGCGGCGTCCGGCTGTGATTCTTGCGATCATCAATATTTGTTTTCTTTTCGATTGCACCTATCAAATAGAACACATCTCGAGCGTTCCGTATTTTGGCCAGATTTCCACGCTAATCTGGATCTCTCTGTTTGCCCTGAAATTAATTGCCCTGACCTGGATCTTCCGTCTGGACGTTCCACTGGCCGGCTACCTCATTCCCATTCTGGCCGGAGTCGGCATCGCTGTACCGCCTCATTTTCTGTACTACACGACGATTGATAGTTCACTGATTCATCTCGTATCGACCTGGTATGGCGCTGTGCTGACTGTTATTTTTCTCTGGTTTCGGCCCGTTGTTGGCTGTCCTGAGGCACGCGATCCACAGCGTAGAACAATTCTGAATCGGGTCTTTAATGCTGCCTGGTTGATATGGAGCGGTTTCTATCTTTTCCATACAATTTCATGGATTAGGTTTTTTGACATCGATGTTAGTCTGGCTAACCTTGCCCCTGTTTTTGTGGTTCTACCGTTCGTTTCCAAAAAAGAGGAATTTACCTGGATCGGTTCGGCTCTGGTAATGCTTTTGTCTTTGGCGCATCCGCCAATCTTTTGTGTTGCGGCCTTTTTTATCGGGATGGTCTTCCTGTTGAACGGAATGAAGAATCGTCAACCCCGATTGTATATCGATGCCATACTTTCCATTTATCTGGCGTTAGCAACCGTGGGCTGGCAAAACTTCCCACTGCCTAAGCCTGACCTCTCACTTACGGTATTAACCGGGATGGGTTTGGTTTCGATAGGATGGTACTTCCGATTAATCTCGGCGTTTTTAATCGCTATATTGGGCGGATTGGCTTACTGGAATCCGCGCGGACCCCGCGACATAATGGAATGGGGCGCTTTATTTATCGCCGTCGGATTTATCAGTCTTGGTGCCGGAATCTTGGCGAATTGGAAATTCCGATTTATGTCCTCAAATATGGAAGAGAATTCTGTGTGTGGGAGGTAAGTTATGTGGTTTCCTGAGATGATGAAAACAGCCCCGAAGCTCGATGATCAGCGCCAAACCAGCGCCCCGCAGCCCAATGTTGCTCTCTTGATCAATCCGTTTTACCGCAAAGATCCGCGCGCGAGTTTCGGAAAGCACGTATTGACCCCGACCCTGGCCCTGACCTCCATAGCGGCTGCCACGCCTCGCGGATGGGAGATCCACTACTGGGATGAAAACCTTTTGCAAGGACATCCACCGTGCGATCCCTTCCCTGAGGTGGTCGGCATTACCGTTCATCTGACCTTCGCCAGGCGGGCCTATGAACTGGCGCGATGGTACCGCAACCGGGGTGCCAAGGTTGTGATGGGCGGCCTGCACGTAATGAGCTGCCCTGATGAAGTTGCACCCCACGCCGATGCCATTGCCATCGGAGAGGGGGTGCAACTGTGGCCTCAGATCCTGCATGATGTGCGGGCCGGAAGCTTAAAAAAGCGTTACATCGGAGATTTCAGACAGCCGTATCGGCTCGATCCGGCACCGCGGCGAGATTTGCTGCCCCGTGACGCTTTCCTGACAACGCTGAGTCTGAATGCAACCCGCGGATGCCACAATCGTTGTGGATTCTGTTACATGTCGACCAAAGGCGTATCCATGCCGTACCAGATGCGCGATCCAAAGCAAATCGCCAAGGAGTTTCAGCAAAGTGATGAGCCTTATGGTGTCTTTTTGGATAACAACCTGGGATCGAGAAAAAACTATCTCCGAAAGCTGTGTAAAGAACTTCGCAAAGTGAACAAAATATGGAGCGCGGCGGTGACCATCGATATTACCGATGATCCTTCTCTGGTGCGCGAGATGGCACTTTCCGGCTGTAACGGTGTTTTTGTCGGCCTGGAATCTTTGGTGGCAAAGAATCTAATGGATGCACGCAAAAGGACACCGCTACCGGATGACTATGCCCGGCGAGTCGCCATATTTCACTCTTGCGGTATTCGCGTCAATCCAAGCTTTGTCTTCGGATTTGACCATGACACACCGGATGTTTTCGAGATGACCGTGCGCTGGATAGAAGAGAATCGGATTTCCTGTGCCACCTTTCACATTCTCACACCATATCCAGGCACACCGCTCTTTCGGCAGCTAGAAAAAGAGCAGCGGATCCTGCACCGCGACTGGAACCGCTATGACACCGCGCATGTCGTTTTTCAACCGTGTAACATGACGCCTGATGAACTTCAGGCCGGCTACGAGTATTGCTACAAAAGAGTCTTTTCTCTGCCGTCTATTATACGGCGCTGTCCACACAGCCTCGAAGACATGCTACCCTATCTTGCAATGAGTTTTCTCTACAAGCGGTCCAATATACTCTGGTCTCTGCTGATTCAACACGGCCTGACAAACCGTGTATGGCGCCCCCTTGTTGAAATATCGCGCAGAAGCCATATGCGTCATCGAAAAAGTCTGGAAAGGAAGAAAACTGCCACCGGGTTTATGGCACCGGTGAGCCCGGGAGTGTAGTATAGATAGAATCACAAGATTTATATAAAAGGGTGACTTTATATACATATAGTAAATCCGGGTTGTTGGTAAAAAGTACTAATGCCCGGTTTAAAAGAAACCACAAGCGTAAATAATTTGCTACATATATGGTAAAATCTTATAGTACCAAGCAAACAAGTCTCTCAACAGGAAAATACGATGAATAAATTGGCTAAAATTATAATCGTCATTGGTTTGTTCATGCCTCTGCACATTCTTTTGGGTACGACAGTTGCGAGGCTGTTTTCTGCCAGGTTTGATGAAATATTAGCGACGACACTTTCTATCAAACCCAAAGACCGTGTTTTCGATATCCCGGCATCTGATCGATCCGAGACGAAGTACAATAAGATCAAGCTTTTGCTCGAAAACGCTTTTGCCAATAGGCAGTACGAAGACGACTACGACGATCCTACAAAATCTCCTTATCTTAGAGATGTGATTGCAGCTATAGCGGCTGTGGATCCGGACAAAGGACTTCGTCTTTTTGCGGAGATAGACACACTGTATCGAGGAGAAGACTTGTCAAAATTTAAGGCAAGTACCGCCTCTGCTCTGGCAAAGACACTTAAAGGTACTAAAAAGCATGAATTTATTAAATTATGCAATAAGTTCGGCGATAAAGAAATCGCACTGGCAGCTGCTTATTCTACCTCCGTTTCTTCGCTGCAGGACCTGAAAGCCATCGCCAGTTTAGTGGACGCTTCATCCGTTGAAGGGAGTTTTGTCCTGCTGCTGGCTGCAGCAGATTTAAAGGACAGCTGCCGTGAATGGAAAAAGGCCTTGCAAATGATCAAGCACGATAGCGAAGGCCACGGCGACAACGATCCGCTATCCGTCGCCATAAAAATATTTCGGGCCTATTTACTCGATGACACGACGCCATTGATAGCCCGGCTGCGCCGGACATCCGACACATCTGAAACAGAAAGACAAAGGCTTACGACCATTGCTGGTGTCACAGTCCCCCTCCAGTTTATGCTCACGCGGAAAACACCGGGAAAGTCCGATCAGCGTATTGAGTATGCCAATTGTATTTGTGAGGCATCCAAAAAAATTCCTTCAGACCAGGTTGCCTTCACCACATTGGGATTCGTCGCAAAGACTTTGGGTGAAAAACCGACTGCCTGTGTGGCCGCCCAACTGAAAAAACGCTGGCGTAAAAACCATCTGAAGGGAAGTGTATCCGTTGAGAAACATTATGCAGCATTTTATGCATTCGAGGCCATGCTTTCTGTAGATGAAAAATGGGCAACAACAGTGGCAGAAGAATTGATTCGCTCGCTGTTAGCCCAACAAAATTCACGGAACTACTATCACATGGTCGGAACCACAGCCGGTGTTCTTGCCGGCAAGAATCCAGAGCGGGCACGGAAAATCGCGCTGCAGATCAGATCACTGGAATGGTATAACAATGCTTTGCGGTGCATATACCGGGAATGGGGCAAAACCGATCCGGAAGCCGCCCTTTCAACTGTTAAAACGGAGAACACCTGGATGGAAGGCATGTCCAACAGGCGTATGCTGGCCGATTTGAAGCTTGAGGCCGCTGTCGGGGCATCGTTCGTAAACCCGGGGCTTGCTGCTGATGAAATCGCTCTTCTTCCGAACACAGAGATTCGTTTTACTCAGGGGTACTGTCTCATTGCTCCGCCCCTGGCGCACGAGGATCTGGATCGGGCGCTGCGACTGCTTGTTCCCGCAGAGAAGGAGCCGTTGGTTGCCGATGCGGCTACGGCCTTGGCTCATATCCTCTTGTCGCGCGCCGGCATCAACCTCGATCCAACCATACCGGACTTCTTCCCGGATTATATACGGCCCAGAAACCTGTGGCCCGGCCCGCGGGTATGCCAACCGATCCGGTTTTGACGTTTTGTGGCATCCTTTGGGGGGCCGAACACGCTGTCTATCCGACAGTTTTTCCACGTGCAAATAAAAAAGGAAGTATGGTCCTTAACATCCCTCGATGCCACGAAATTTTCCGGTTCAATTCCGGCTCCGAGTACCGGCCTGTTGAGATTTTACCGGAGCGCTTCAGCGGCGCGCGATCCCTTTGCGCGTCCGTCTGCAAGCGCTTGTTCGCTGGGATCCCCCTTTTTAATGGCCTGTCCGCAATCGGAGCGCACCGTCCCGACGTAATGGTTTTTAGCTGCTGGGTGTCAACTTTAGAAGACGACCACCGGAACCGTCTTCGAGCACGTACAAAGCCCCTTCGGGTCCTTGTTCGACCTCGCGTATGCGCTCACCCCATTTAAAGCGTTCGGATTCTTCGGCAGTGTCCCCTTTTATATCAACTTGAATAAGGGCTCTGGATACAAGTCCACCGATAATCGCATCGCCTTTCCAATCGGCAAACATATCACCGTCATAGATAACAAGACCGGACGGTGCAATGGAGGGCACCCAAAACGCCCGAGGGGCTTCGAATTCAGGACGGGTGTCATGATCGGGGATCGGCCGACCCGAGTAGTGGTCGCCATTCGATACGATCGGCCAGCCATAATTTTTACCCGCAGTGATTAGATTCAACTCATCGCCGTGACGCGGACCCATCTCATGCACCCACAAACGTCCGGCGGCATCAAAATCGATGCCCAGCATGTTGCGGTGACCGACGGTCCAAAATTGCCGGGCAATCTCGCCATGATCCTGCCACGGATTGTCATCGGGCACCGTTCCGTCGTCGTTTAAGCGCAGCACCTTGCCAAGATGGCCCTCGAAATTTTGGGCCGGCTTCAGTTTCTGGCGATCCCCGGAAGTGATGAACATTTTACCGTCGGGTCCGAAAGCGATGCGATGGCTGTAGTGTCCTTTTCCGGTAACTTTTGGCGCCTGAACCCACAATTTTTCCATTGACGTGAGCTTGAGCGGGCGGTTTGTCAGATCGAACTGTGCGCGGATAACCACCGCACCGATTCTGGAGTTGCCATCCGCACGTTCGGCATAAGACACATAGACCCAGGAATTGCGTTCATAATCAGGATGCAGCACCACATCGCCCAAGCCGCCCTGACCGCCATAGGCGACCTTCCGCAAGCCCTGAACTTCTGTTTTCGATCCGTCGTTGGTAACATGCCACAGCTTCCCTCTCTTCTCAGTTACCAATAGAGTGCCATCCGGCAGGAAAGTCATGGCCCAGGGCTCATCGAAGGTAGCGACCAGCGCGGCCGAAAGTTCAGTGCCCTTCGTGCCCTCAATTAAAAAGTCTCTAGCTGCAACCGGTGCAGCAATTGTAATGATAATCAGCAAGAGGATAATCAAGCGCATAGGTATGAATCCTTTTTCTGTGTTTACCAATTTAAAGATAAAAGGTGCCTTCACGGCGGTTGAAACCCCATTGAATCTTTCGAAGGGTTTTTTATCATCGCCGATTACGCACCTTAACGGCTTTGACTAAAAACGATCGCTGAATACACTTGTAGCTGCCTGACGTTCATCCGGTTAATCTTTCCAATCACCGGTTAAGGTTACGAGGATAACGCGCAGAAATTAACGGCGGGTGATCGGAACCGTCTAAAAGCCAAAACAAATACTATGAATAAGCTAAGGTGCCGGATGAACGCTGTCAAACCGTCCGCTTTCCAAGCATAGCAGCCGACTCGTATTTATTTTTTACATATCGCGGATTCATCGGGCAGGCGGTTTATGATTTCTTGGGACGACTAAAATCCGACTGTCTGAATTTCGACAACGAATCGTTTCCCGGCGGTACGACCCTGTTGATAAGCCTCCTCCAATATGGCCTGATCAACTGTGTTACGCTCAAGCTTCATGGGCTCCGGTGGTTCTAATTGCTGAATCACCAAACCATTCGGTGGATTGGAGATAAATCGCACGGTATTCATGTAGGATTGCGGCCGCTGATTAAAGGTCTTGTGTAAGGCCCGCTGGCGGTAATGAAACACCTTCATGAAAATCAGAGCCAACAAGTTGTGTTTTTTCACATATGAAGACGGCCGACTCCTCAGAACCAATATTTTATTGGCACCACGGCGCACTGCTTCTTGGACCGGAATCGAATCGGCCACCCCCCCGTCGATAACAGGCACCCCATTTATGTTCAGTACTTTTCTATACAATACCGGCATGGCGCAGGAGGCTTTGAGGTAGTATCTGAGATTATCGGCCGAAGGTTCTAAATACATGGCAGTTCCACGGGCCACATCTGTAACCACGACCACGAAGGTTTTTCCCGGCTGCGATGGAGATATAGTCAATAGTTGTGTATGAAGAAATTAGGCGGCAATCCGTTTTTCTTCGACACCATTGACAAATTTAACTCCTCTAATTACTTCTGCCAGGCGTTGCGGATGGTGAAGTCG
>Ga0126326_1000236_pt1 | contig 21915 bp, 14 predicted proteins | sample InaspJWI67metaG_FD_94485 | JGI IMG/M metagenome (GOLD analysis project Ga0126326, IMG submission 94485) | Marine gutless worms symbiont microbial communities from Oahu, Hawaii - Inanidrilus sp. 1 OAHU.JWI-67 metaG | ecosystem: Host-associated > Annelida > Digestive system > Unclassified | place... | reverse complement strand
TCGACTTCACCATCCGCAACGCCTGGCAGAAGTAATTAGAGGAGTTAAATTTGTCAATGGTGTCGAAGAAAAACGGATTGCCGCCTAATTTCTTCATACACAACTATTGACTATATCTCCCGTCTTCGCTCTTCGAGCTTGAGGCTTCGCCTTAGGGCTACGACCCCACAAGACGACGTGACAAGACGACCCAACAGGTCGAACTTACGTCTTCGCTAAAGCTACGCCGCACAAGACGTCGCGACAATTCAATCGGATAACCCCGCCTCCGATGGGTTCAGGTAACCTGTTCGGCGAAGCAAGAGTGCGAAGCTGGATCATCGACGCTGGGCGATGAGGACTCATCATAGATGATAAATGCTTCAGTTGGCGGGTCGTTGGCTCATAGCAGCGGTTTGGAGGGAGCATGGGGGGTCTTCATTCTTGACATGGCGTAAAGGATGAAGACTTGATGCCTATTTCTGATCTTTACATATATCCCAATTGCCGCAGCCTTTCCATTGCCTTTTCTTTATCCTGTTGACGGCCGGATCTTTCTTCCGTGTTTTCAATATCCTGCTCCCAGGCAGGTACGTCCGATCGCTTTTGCGTTGAAGATTTTGCCCCCAAAGACCTGTAGCCTCGCCTATAAAGTGGGCAAAAGGGAATCTTGAAGGCAGCATATGTATCCCAGAGATCTTTCTCAGTAAAATGCAAAATTGGACGTATTCTTGTGTGCTGAGGAATCAGGTGATCGGCAGTGATTTCTTCAAAATATTCATCCTCGAATCTCACTGGATGTTCATCCCAACGGAGTCCCTGGAAAATTGCCTTTATTTTATTATCTTCCAGAAACTGATTAAAAACGACCGTTTTCATCAAATGGTTACCAACAAAAGATTCCGCTTCGAAAGGAAACTCTGTTTTATCAAATCCGATTTTTTCTATCTCCATTCGATTACGTTTATTTAAATCAGACACTTTTATGATAGCGCCGAGTGTGTTATTGGCGACATTTAGTACATTTTCATTCCTGCATCTTTGCAGGGGAACTTTCCAATCATTTCTTATTTTCTCAGTAAAATCCTCGATTTCCTGGAATTCATCTCCTTCACCGATTAGTAATGTATTGGGAATCGGGATATTTCTTTCATCACATACTTGTTTAATGATCCACAGGCCCAGTCCACTGTCTTTACCACCCGTCCATGTTACTGCAATTTTATCCATTTGAATTGATCAAAAGCCTGCCTTATGACATTCTTTGAAACTTCAATCAATCTGGCACATTGCCTTTTTCTTTTTTCACTTATTTCTTTATCCAATATTCCATAAACTTTATTATCATCAACCTGATCAGTCTCAGAATCAAATATTTCGACAATAATTCTATTTTCCTCGTATCTATTGACTCTTGGGATTATAATGTTTTTCATCATCTCAGCATCAGGATGTTGATCAATAACATTATTCCTTTCTTGATGGTCTGATTCGCAGTCATACAGTTCCCAGTTATTATCAGTTTCACGGTAGATTATTTTCAAATCACCTTCGCGATAGTAGTGCACTTCTTTTTCGTCCCCTTTTTCTCGGCTACCGCGCTTATCAACACACTCCCCAAATACACCTTTTTCTGAATAGGCGTCTATTGGTAACAACGACACGCCTTTAAAGTTTGGCTCCGGCTTTATATCAAAAAGTTTGAGAATGGTTGGAGCTATATCTAAAGAAGATACCAATTTTTCACAGACAATATTCTCTTTTCTTTTAGGCTCATAAATTAACAGGGGGATCTGGATAAGTTCTGAATACATTTTTCCATCGTGGGACAACCCGCCATGTTCATTGAATTCATCGCCGTGGTCGGCTGTGATGATGACAACTGAATCTTCTAAAAAACGATGTTTTTCTAAAATTGAAAATAAGTCTTTAATAGCTGCATCCGTTTCATACACGTGAGACTGATAAAGTTTTTTAAGATGCTTTACATTATCGATATTTGAGACGTCGCGATTAAGCAGGGTATCCTTAAAAATAACAAACATTTCGTCGTCAGAAATAGTTAATGTTGGATCTACATGTTGAATATATTTTTGGTCGGGAACATATGGTTCATGCACATCCATATAGTGTAGCCAAAGGAATATTGATTCTGGAGAGGATTCATTAACAATTGATGACAGCCAGGAATCCGCTTTCTGATTCAACTGGAATGCTTTAGTGTATGGTGATTTGTCATCAAGCTCTTCCTCCATTGAGTCATAAAAATTATCCCAATCCCGATCCCATCCAAAATAACGACTTAGATGTGGATTGGAATGAAACGCTGCTGTTTTAATTCCGCACTTTTTCAATGGCTGAGATATTATAGTTCGCTGGTCAGGTAGCTTTTTCTGCCGGCCATATTCAAGATAGTATGAAGATGCCAGAATACCAGGCATGGCCGCCTCGGTGTAAGGTCCCGTGGAATGTGCCCTGGTAAATCGAATACAATTCTTTTGAATCGAATCGATAAAAGGACTCAATTTAGGATTTCCTCCATAACAACCCAGAACATCCTTTCTTAACGCATCGATCGTCAATAAAACAACATTTCGCATGGAACTCTCCCAAAGAATCACGCTACAAAAAGCAAAAAATTTATCCTAAATATCCTAACTGTTCCAAACGCTTTTTAATTCTATCATCAGAGCTTTCTTTTTTTTCTTCGACCTTGTTTTTAGAATCTGAACCTTTCATAATTTCTTGGCCTGAAATTTCTTCTAAGGCGAATTCGTCAAACCATACCTTGCCCTTTCCCACAACCATCAGTCTGATCTCGAGGGCTGTTGCCTCCTGATGTGATCGGCACTCAAAAATATCTTTGGTCCAATCGTTTGTGCCCTGGAATTGTTTTCCGCCAGGCAATTGCCGAATTGCATGCAGTGAACACCCTTCTTCGTCCAGAAAAGAAAGTTGAATTTGGCTGAAACCATCTAATGCTTCCGTCTTGATATAACCGGAAATCCGGTAATTTTGTTCAGATTTAACCCTTACAATTTGTTGCCACCAAACTGCTCCGGGATTTGTATATTCAATGCCGATACTATGCTTGCCTGAATGACTGGTTTGCGAATCCCAAATAAAATTTGCACCACCTTCAGAAACCAGATCACATGGATACCAGTCGGCTGGAAAGTTAGCCCTCGGAAATGCTTCTTGTTCGAAGTCAGGATTTTTAAGCTCGCTGAAAATAGGTGCCGGCCGGTAATAATTTTTAAATGACCAAACGATGTTGCCTGCAGGATCCACTTCGATGACCTTAAATCGCTGCTGCACGGAAATGAGCGTGTTGCCATTCGGCAAACGATCTGCTTCATAGAGGTGCCCGTGTTTATCCATCTGATATGACCAGACGATTTCGTTTTCGGGCGTTACTTCGATAACTCTATGATTTTTAGAGTCGGTGATTAATGTATTGCCGTTGGAAAGACGGTCTGCATCTCTGGGCCAGTTAAGGCTTTCCAAGGGAGAATTGCCGTATGACCAGACAATTTTACCGGTAAGATCTACCTCCTGTACCAGATTAGCGTCTGAATTCGCAAAGAGAAGATTTCCGTTAGACAAAAATTCACCATTATGCGGGTGTTTCAAATTTTTAAACTGCTTGATGATTTTACCTGTTCGGTCTGCCTCAACGACACGATTATTGTTGCGATCCGTAATGACAAAACTGCCTGAAGACATAAAATGGGCGTCATTTGGATAAGATAATCTGCTTCCGTCACTTAAGTATCCGGATCCATCCGACCACTCATCCGAACTGAAAATCAATTGTCCGTATCGATTGACTTCAATGATCCTGTTGTTGGAGGTATCGGTGATTAAAATATTGCCATTTGACATCAATTTGGCGGAATGGGCAAACCGCAATCCCGTGCCATATATCCAAACAATGTTGCCAAGATGATCAACTTCGATAATCTCACTGCCCTGTCCGCTCCAGTAGCCTGCATCTGTTATCAATGTATTTCCGTTAGGCAGCCGCTCCACATCGGTTGGCCAATCAAGTCTGCCCGGTGGAGAATAGGCCTGCTTATTTCTTAAGTTCTTCATTATGCATCCTTTTTCAATCTCTCAAACAATCTGTTATCAACCTTTTCTCAATCAATCCATTAAAGTCCCTCCATTTACATCAAGTATCTCACCGGTGATAAAAGAAGATTCGTCCGATGCAAGAAAGAGTGTTGCGGCTGAAACATCCTCAGATGTTCCCATTCTTCCCAGCGGTACCAGGGGTATAATCATTTCCTTTTTTTCTTCAGGCGTTCCTTCGGGAGCAACAGATCCCGCAGCCAAACCGTTGACATTGATATTGTAAGGTGCAAGTTCGTAAGCCAAAGATTTGGTCAAACTGATGATTCCAGCTTTAGAAGCACAATAATGGGCCTTTGTCGGACTCCCGAAGGTGCTGTACACTACCCTTCCGGTCTTACCGGTAAAAGAAGTCATGTTCACAATTTTTCCTGATTTTTGCTTGATCATCTGTTTGATTACCGCCTTTGCACAAAGAAATACCCCTTTCAGGTTCGTCGTCATGATTCGATCCCACTCTTCTTCTTCAAGGTCCATGATCCTGACTGACTCTGCAAATACCGCGGCATTGTTGATTAAAATATCAATTCTGCCGTGATCCTCAATGATCTTATCGATCATGGACTCGACATCTCCGCTATTAGAAACATCTGCCTGAATCGCAGTTATTCGTCCACCCTCCTGACTTATCTCCCGGGTGGCTTTTTCCAATGCATTCATATCTCTACCGTTAATCACAACTGAAGCGCCTTCCTGCACCAGCTGTCCGGCGATAACTTTTCCCAGGCCTTTTGAACCACCTGTCACGACTGCAACTTTTCCCTTAAATCTCATTTTATTTCTCCTCTATTTACTCATAAACAAATTAGGCACGAACAGTACTATTTGCGGAATGTATGTTATTAACATCAAGACGACCAATAAGGGTAAAATGAATGGAAGCGTGTGTCTAAATGCCTTAAAAAAAGGAACTTTTCCGATTGTGGAGACGACAAACAAAACCGGTCCTACCGGCGGCGTAAGATTGCCTATCATTAAATTAAGGATTACGACAATACCGAAGTGTGCCGGGTCTATCCCTAGTTTTACAATAATGGGGTAAAATATGGGCGCTAACAAAATTATAGATGGTGTAACAGTGGTTATCATACCCATAATTAACAAGATGATATTTGCTATCATCAGAAATACAGGCGCTGAAATTTCGGCGCTCGAGATATAATTCAACAGGAGTTCAGGGACATTTTCTCTGGTCAAAATCCAGGTAAAGATTCCAACTGTAGCCAGTAAAAAAAGGACAACGCCCATTCTAACAAAGACGTCCAAAAAAATTCCCGGCAGGTGATTTAACTTCAACTCTCTGTGGACAATAAGACCTAAGAACATTGCCCAAAGGACAGCAACCACGGCAGCCTCCGTGGGAGTAAATATTCCCGAAAACATACCACCTAACAAAACTGCCGGGGTTAGCATTGCCAATGCGGACTTTTTAAGGGTTTGGAGGATATTTTTAAGAGAAGGTTTCGACCCTCTTGGAAAGCTTCTTTTTATGGAATAAAAATATATCATGACCATTAAGGCAATTGTCATCAGTATCCCAGGCAAAAATCCACCCAGAAATAGACGGCCGATCGAAGCGTCAAATGCCATTGCATAAATAATCACTGGCACACTCGGAGGCACGATCGGGCCAATTGTCGATGAGGCAGATGTTACAGCGACAGCAAACCCTGCCTCATAACCGCGTTCCGTCATGGCTTTGATTTCAATAGAGCCCAATCCACCCGCATCTGAAATGGCGCTGCCGGACATTCCGGAGAAAATAAGACTAGCAACAACATTGACGTGGGCCAACCCACCCCTTAGATGTCCTACAAGAGACTCTGCAAAATCAAATATTCTTCTGCTCATCCCGCCTGTGTTCATAAGCGACCCAACCAGCATAAACATGGGAAAAGCCAAAAAGGGAAAAGAATCGACTATTTGAAACATTTGCTGGGGAATAACAGAAAGCGGTATATCTTCAGCCAGTATATAAAGAAGAGAGGCTGATGCCACAGAAACAGCGATCGGCACATTCAGGCAGACCAAAAACACAATAACCAGAAATACAATAGCCAGCATAGAATCTTCCCTGCGAATAACTAGTTTCCATCCGAAAATGGCCCTTTTTCCGCTGAGCGGCGTTCTCCGCGGCTTTTAGACTTCGACGTACTCAAGTACGCCTCAGCCTAAAAACCTTGTGCGGTTTGTTGAACACATTAATGTAATGAATCAAGGCGTGAAATCCCGCCGCCTGGCGGGGCTCAGCGAAAAAATTGCTCATTTTCAAATTGGAAACTAATTTGTGCCCTTTTAATTTTCGGATGGGCACTAGCTAACGGTCAATTAATTGATTGATTAAAAATACCAACATCATAATGGCAAATATGACCAGACAAACGTGAATAAAGCCTTTAGATATCTCCAACGCCGCGGTAGGGAATGAAATAGTCTGAATAAGAAATCTGGTTCCTATGATGAGTATCAATACACAAAAAAACATATTTACCAGCCATCCAAATCTGACGGCAATCTTTTTTGCTTTTTGAGGAAGCCGTGAAACGAAATAGTCCATTCCGATGTGGGCCGTGGAAGTTCCTTTACGGAAACCCAGAGCGGCACCAATAAAAATACTCCAGATGAGTAAAATTCTGGCTACTTCATCTGTCCAGAAAAAAGGCTGATTAAATACGTATCTCGAAATTACACCGGCCGATAAAGTTAGGATTATTGCAACTGTAAGGAGAATTCCAGCCATACGGCCGAATGTATTAAGCCAATAATCTACTTTCTTCATGGCAAATCGAAATATTTCAATTGCTTTCATTAAGTCCCCACTTCCAAATTACTATGATGTTCATAACTTCCAGATTGAATCTTTGGAAATCAAATAAAACGCTGAGGAGAATATTCTCCTCAGCGTTTTGAAGGTATAAATGCAGTTCTACTCTTGTGCCTTTAAAACCCTGTCGTATAAGCCCTTGCCCCATTTGTCTTCAAACTGGTAGGGAACGTCTCTAACAGCCTTACTGAACGCTTCGACATCCGGTTTCATTACGATTACGCCGGCATCCAGTATCTTTTCGAGTAACGCGAGTTTCATTGTTTTAAATTCAGTGAACAAAGTGTCTTCATAAACTTTAGCGCCTTCTTTGAGAACCCCTTGCGCACTTGCTGATAGGCCCTTAAATCTTTTTTCATTGATGAGTAATATCTCAGGGTTAAGTGCATGGCCCGATAGGATGAGATATTTTTGAACTTCGTAAAATTTAGCTGTAACAATTTGTGGGAGAGGGTTTTCCTGGCAATCGACAACACCCTGCTTTAACGCTAAGTAAACCTCTTGAAATGCCATTGGTGTCGGTGCGGCACCTATCGCCAGAAATGAAGCTTTTCTCAAGGGGATGTTAGGTATGCGTATCTTCAAGCCTTTCATATCTTCTGGTTTATAGATAGGCTTGTTTGCAGTTATATTCCTTTGACCTAAATAACCTATTCCCAACGCGCGAATACCTCGTTTTTTTATTAACCTGTTTTTTATGTCATCCCCAACCGGACCGTTCAGCACTTTGAACATGCTTTCCATATCTTTAAAAACATATTCTCCGGCGATAAGACCCCACGCTGGTTCAAGTCTGCTGAGTAGTCCTGGTCCCGCTGTCCCCATGGCAACGGTGCCCAGGTGAATGGACTCGGCTAAATTTTTTCCTTTTCCTAAAGCACCACCGGAATACACTTTTATCTCTACTTCTCCATTGGTCTGCTTGGCGACATAATCCGCCATGGCTGTTGTTGCTTTTTGTACAGGGTGTGTAATCGGAAAAATGTGACCCAAACGAAGTGTCGTTGCAGCATTGACGCATATTGGAGAAATTATGAACATTGCTATAATAACTGCCACGATAATAGAATTACCCAAAATTTTATGTTTCATTTTTCCCTCCTTTGAATAGTTGTTAAAAACTGAAACCGGATTAGCCTACTTGGATTTAAATAAATTACCTCCACCCCCTCTCCCATAGCTGATCCATATCCTTAAATTATTCTGTCTATAAGCAGCGAATCATTATGGTTACTTTAAAATATGGCTTTCACCCGGATTTAAAATTATAACTTCCGCATCGATACTTTTTAATTTCAGCTCGTTAATCAGTTCTTTTGGTTCTGCCTTAAGATCAGGATTTGTATTATAATGTATGGGAATTGCAGCATTCAAACCTAGTAATTGAATTGCCGTGGCAGCGTCTACTATGTCCATGGTAAAGCGTCCACCAATTGGCAATAATCCCAATTCGGGGTGGTAACGATCAGCAATTAATTTCATATCTGAAAATAAAGCTGTATCACCAGCATGATAAATAACCTTATTCTCTACAGTAATTATATAAGAAGCGGAACCGCCATCAGGGAAATATTTTTTCTGGGTATGCCATTCATCGCCATATAGTGCGCTTGGATGAATAGCACGGACCATAGCAAGCGTAAATTCACCCACAGTCAATTGACCACCGAAACCTAAGGGTAATGCTTGCGTACCGCGGGAGATTCCTTTGCCATCGGCATACCAGGCAATCTCCGGTGTACAGATCAATTTAGCATCGAAATTTTGACATATCTCCAAACAATCCCCAAAATGGTCAAAATGACCATGGGTAACAGCAACGGTATCTACACGTTTTAGGTCCTCGGGCTTAATTGGCGAAACCGGATTTCCCTTGAACCACGGGTCTATCAGTAGGACATTTTCATTGTATGTTATAGTAGTTGCTGCTTGGCCGTACCACGTAATCGTTACACTCATAAAATAGCTCTCTTTTTGGTTGAGCTAGATTCATGTCCAAAAGCATTTCCCGGAGTATGAAATTGTTCGAGCGGATCGAACGGAGAGATGGCGCGTATTTTCTCAGTATGAACAGTCAGATGAACGTAAATCTGTTCTTAAAGAGATAGTTTCGCGACGAGGTTCCGGGAAAGAAGCATCTGTCTTATAAACAAATCGTTAGTTCAAGTGGCGGGAATTGTCAACACCGTTTAAGGTTGAAATACGGCCGAGTGAAAATTCTCTTTTTGTTGCGCAATCAAGCTGTTGGTGCCTACATTTCTCATCGAATCCGGTACCGGAAGGGACGCTGGATCATAAGTGCGGGTTTGCCAAAAGCCGTGAGGCCGCTCTTTCAGATGACGACTTCGTCTTCAACAGGAGATGCCTCTCAAGCTTTATAAAGTACTCGTACACGCCGAAATGTTCGTACTTAAGATCATCTCTGGAAACCCGGCTGTCATAGAACTGTGCAAATCTGTCGGCGAAGAATTCCGAAGGATCGACACTTCTCGGGCAGTGCCGGGTAAACGCGGGAGTCTGTGAAATCCGACCCATGGCAGAATCAAATAGGTGCCCATATTCATGCAGTTCCAGGTTGATGTTCTCAAACCGGTGAATGCCGCTGCCAATGACTTTGTAGTGGTTGTGATTTTGCTTTAGAAATGCTTTGCGTATGCGGTGTTTTGTTTTGGGATCCTTATATTCGATAAACAATCCCGGTAAGTGGTCATAGGTTATGTCGGAATGGGTATAGGCTCTTTTGCCGCTTAGATGACGCAGCTCCGGGTTGTCGGTCAATCGGCCGTCAAAGAAAACGACCTTGCCACCCTTAGCATTGACGATCCGCTGCATCATATCCGGTACTTTTTCCAGATGAGATTTCTGGCGTTTGATAGCACGCTCGTTAAACCTTTTAATATGGTACTCATAATGCGGCCGGTAGCTGATGGTGGACAAATATGGATCGAGCGGCGCCTCTCTAAACAGGCTGCACCCGGCTGTTGCACTGATGGCAACTGCGCAAATAAGTACTTTAACGATCATGCCGAGTCTCATGGCTACCATGCCTTGTCTCATTACTACCCAATCTGAGCGGTTTAGGTACTCATTGTCGCAGCGGTCGGGGTATTGATCCGCGCACCTGATCTTCGAAGTTCCAATCAGAAGCTTAGAAGTAAAAAGCTCTCAAAGGGCGTAGTTATAGCCCTTGAGAGCTTTCATTGGCTCGAATGAATAGCATCCAGCCTCCCTATAGCAGCTGCTTGTCTCTTTCAGGTTTCAGGTTATTTTGGTGGACTAAACCAGCCCTATCAGCGTTGTTTGTAGGATGTCAAGAGATAATTAAAGGTTTGGAATCATTGTGAAATTCGATGCCAAAAATATGCAAGGAATTACCTAAAATTGGGAAATAACTTTCCTTTTTTCATTTCATCAAATTTAACGCTGAACCTGCCTTGAACCACTCCACCTGCGTTTGGCTATAGGTGTGGTTCAGCAAAATGGTTTCTTTTTTTCCATCAGCATGGCTGACGATGCAGGCAACGGGTTGGTTGGGGGCCAGTTCCGATAGATTGATCAAATCAATTCTATCCTCCTCCTGGATCAGATCATATTCATCAGGATCGTTGAATGTGAGGGCGAGAAGCCCCTGTTTTTTGAGGTTGGATTCATGAATACGCGCAAAACTACGGACGATGACGGCTGCGGCACCAAGAAGTCTCGGGGACAGGGCGGCATGTTCTCGGCTGCTGCCCTCACCATAGTTCCAATCTCCGACCACGACCCATTGGGCGCCTTTGGCTTTGTAATCGCGTGCAATCTTTGAAAAAGCTATTGATTTTTCTGCGGTCAATACGTTCTGTCCTTGCCCTGTTTCGCCGGTATAGGCGTTGATGGCACCCATGAACATGTTGTCGCTGAACTTGTCCAAGTGTCCACGCAGCCTCAACCAGGGTCCCGCCGGAGAAATGGCGTCGGTTGTGGTTTTGCCCTGTGCCTTAACCAGGACCGGCATATTCATGAAATCGTTGCCGTCCCAGGCCGGCCAAGGTTCCAGTATTTGCAGGCGGGCACTGTCCGGATCGACCCTTACCTCGATGCCGCTCCCGTCATCAGGCGGCGTGAAGAATGCTGATTCTCCTTTCTCGAAACCTTTTGCCGGCACTTCGGGCGCTTTTTTAGGCGGGTTCAGGTTGAACGGTTTGCCGTCGGCATCTGTCAATGTGTCCGTCAGGGGATTGAATGACAGTCGTCCCACTAGAGATAGCGCGACGGCCACCTCCGGACTGGTGATAAAGTTCATGGTGGTGGACCGGCCGTCATTGCGGCGCGGAAAATTGCGGTTGTAAGATGTAACAATGGTGTTGGATTCATCTGCCCCCTCAGTGTCCCGGCGCCACTGTCCAATGCAGGGCCCGCAGGCGTTGGCCAACACCGTTGCCCCGATGGATTTTAGAGATGCCATCTGACCATCCCTGTCGATGGTGGCTCTGATCTGCTCGGAACCCGGGGTCACCATTAACGGCACGGCGCATCCGATACCATGGGCTTTGGCCTGCTCGGCCAGGTCCGCGGCCCGGCTCATGTCTTCATAGGAAGAATTCGTGCAGCTTCCGATCAGACAAACAGAGATTTCGTCTATAAATTCGCCCTGGCTGTCTTTTACCTCTTTGGCGAGCTTTGAGAGAGGTCGAGCACGATCCGGCGAGTGAGGGCCTACGACATGGGGTTCCAGAGCCGATAGATCGATTTCGACAAAGCGGTCATAATATTTCTCCGGATGCTGCATAACATCTTTGTCGAGAGACAACAGATCGATATTTTGTTCGGCGAGAGCGGCCAGTTCACCACGTCCGGTAACTTCAAGATATTTCGCGATATGGTTGTCGAACTCGAACATGGAGGTGGTGGCGCCCAGTTCGGCACCCATATTGGTAATCGTCGCTTTTCCCGTGCAGCTTATGGTATGGGCCCCGGGGCCAAAGTATTCGATAATTGCATTGGTGCCGCCGGATACGGTTAGCTCGCCTGCCAGATAAAGAATGATATCTTTTGGGGCTGTCCAGCCGTTCAATTCGCCCGTCAGCAATACACCGATATGTTTCGGATAAAGTACCTCCCAGGGCAATCCGGCCATGGCATCCACGGCGTCGGCACCACCGACGCCGACGGCACAGGCACCGATTCCCCCGGAATTGGGTGTATGTGAGTCGGTACCCAGGATCACGGCCCCCGGAAAGGCATGCTGCTCTATATTTACCTGGTGGATAATGCCCGCACCAGGCGCCCAGAAGCCCGCACCGTATTTGGCAGCGACAGTTTTGAGAAAATCGTATACTTCATTATTTTCGTCCAGCGACTCTCTGAGATCAAGGTCTCCCGCCACCCGCGCCTCGATCAGGTGATCACAGTGAATGGTGGTCGGAATCGCCACTTTGTCGCGTCCGGTTTGCATAAACTGGAGCATGGCGGATTGCCCCAATACATCCTGGAGAACGACACGGTCGGGGCGTACCTGAAGATAGCTCTTTCCGGCGATCATCTCCTGATTCTCAGGATCGTCCAGATGGGAGAGCAAAACTTTATCGGCAAGGGTCAACGGGCGATCCAGTTTCTTGCGGACAATCCGAAGATTTTGATTCATGGTCGCATATACCTTCGAGACGAATCGGGGAGTGGAGTGAAGATCTGTCATATTTCATACCTCCTGTGTTAATAATATTCGATCACCGCTAATCATACCTTCGGTCTGAAGTCAACACCTTCTCATTTTATTAATCCACAGATTTCACCCCGATGAAATAGGCTGGGCTCCGATGAAATAGGCTTCGCCCCGATGAAATAGGCTTCGCATTTCATTGGGTAGGCATTTCACGGGGCAGGCCCCGGTGAAATGGTCTTCGAATTTCACAGGACGGGCCCCAGTGAAATGGTCTTCGAATTTCACAGGGCAGGCAGATAACACAGATTATAATGATTGTGCGGTGGAGATTGCGAAATCTGCCGGGTTTAATTCCCCAGCATTAGTTTCACCGCCAATTCGCTGTGACCATACATGCCGCCAAGTTCGCAGAGTCCCGCCATGGCGTGATCATTTCTTGTTTGAAAAAGCTCAGTTGGAATAGCTGTTTACCTGTTTTAACTTTTTCCACAACGTCGTTCGGCTGATTCCCAGTAACTTGGCCGCTTTTGTTTTGCTGAAATTCGAAACCTCCAAGGCTCTTTTGATCGTTTCATATTCATTTTGAGCAGTATCTGCTTTTAATCGATCTTTCAGGGAATCTGTTTGTGATGGCTTGCTTGCCGAAAATTTTTTGGGGCGATATTCCATTAATTCAACAATCAGTTCATCAAAAACGTTCATGCTGCACCCCTTGTCACAAATCAGAAATAGTCGTTCGACAAAATTTTTCAACTGACGGATATTTCCGGGCCATGAGTATTCCTGCAATTTTGTTATGCATCTTTTGGGAATTTGAAACGGCTCTTTATTATGCTCGATGGATAAAATTTTTAAAAACTTCTCCACGAGAAAAGGAAGGTCTTCGAGTCTGTTTCTGAGCGGGGGTATTTTTATATTCAACACGTTCAATCTGAAAAACAGATCTTCCCGGAAACTGCCTTTATTTACTTCTTCGACCAACTCCTGGTTTGAGGCAGCTATAACACGCACATTTACGGGAATTATCCGGTCGGCACCGATACGCATCACCTCTCTTTCCTGAAGAACACGCAACAGATGCCTTTGAACATTATGCGACGTGGCGCCGATTTCATCCAGAAAAATGGTGCCTTTGTGAGCGGTTTCAAATAATCCGGGTTTGCCGCCTTTTCTGGATCCGGTGAAAGCGCCTTCTTCATAACCAAACAGTTCGCTTTCCAGCAGCTGCTCGGATAGGGCGGCACAGTTTATCGACACGAAGGCCTGTTTCGCTCTTTGACTCAGATTGTGAATACTTTGAGCAAGTATCTCTTTTCCTGTTCCGGTTTCACCAACAATCGTGATCGTCGAACCGGTTGAAGAAAATTTTTTAATCCTTGCGACCATTTTTTTCATGCCGTCGCTTTTATATATCAGGTCCGACAGGTTGTATTTCGCGATCAATCCTTTGGAAAGCGACCGTCTGATTTCGCTTTCGACCGCCATCACATTGGAAGCATCTTTGAAGGTCGTCACGCCACCGACAGCTTCGCCATTTATGATTATGGGAATATGATTGAACACATAAAGTTCGCTGCCGATTCGTTCGATTTTGTCGGCGATGGGCAGTTGCGTGGAAATTACATTCATGCCGGTCGACCGAGGCAGAAGATCGTCAACGGATTTATCGGCTGCAGCTTTTTGGTCGACCTTTAAGAGCGCATGCGCTTTCTTGTTGATTGTGGTGATGTTTCCTTCACGGTCATATGCGATTACCCCATCTGAGACGCCATCGATGATCAGGCTGAAACGGTGTGATTTCTCCTGCTCGATACGATTGTATTTAGCGACGGATATGGCGCTATCCAGTGTGGACTCGATTGCTTCTTCAGAGGTTTGCGTTTCAACCGCTTTTAGACCATATTTTTTGGCCACGGCCGAAGATGTGGAGCCACCCACCATGGCATCAAACTCGTCACAGCGGGTGGATATCAGTTTTTGCATGTCCTTGTAATTCCTGCAGACGGACTGCGTCAAGCGGATATCGAACAGTTCATTTGCAAACTCTATTCCTTTCATTCTTTTGTTGAAAGTAACCAGCAGAATGTTTCTTCCAAAATTTGCCGCTTCGCGTATGCATTTCAGTAAATCGATGGTTGACAGGGGGAAGGACAACACCGGTACCTGGATATGGCTTCTCACCAAAGGAGTCGTGCCGCCTCTTGCCAGAACCACTTCTATCCCCTCGGATTCCATTTCTTTTGCAACTTCAATCGCGTCATCGAGCCCTGCGTAGGCACTTTGAATATCGATGCCTTTTTCAATAGCGAGTTCTCGCGTCTTGTCGACCAGCGACCGGCCGGAAGAAACCACACCGATTTTAATTTTTGCCATTTGTAAGCCCTCTCGTTAAAATTAATTAACGAATCGTTAAATCAAGATGAACTATATGTCAACACCGTTCATCTTTGCCGGGTTGAGATTCAACACCAGCAGAGGCTCGGTCAAACACCCAGTCGGAATAAAAATTCACTTAACTATTTATTAATATAGAACTATTGAACATATGGCGGTTAACAAAAGTGGTGATATCCTAATTTGTCCAAGGTGGCATGATGTTTGAAAACGAACTTTAGCATTGTGATGTAATATCCAATTTCAGACCGCGTCATTCAGCTGGGGAAAATGACTGTGAGCCTTTAAATGTCGCACAATTGCATGAGAATTGGAAATGGTCTGATTGGGGAATTCAGGAATTTAGGGATTGAGGAATTAAAGGATAAAATCTATAAAATAAAATAGATAGAATTCGTTCAATTTCTAAATCCCTAAATCCCTGAATTCCTCAATCCCTTAATCCCTTAAATTGGCGCAAATAAAAGTAGAAAGTGCCCAAAAAAGTTGACTTATGATAAGAGTAAGTTGCGATAACTGAATTAATAGCTGCGCCCACCAGCAATGAGAAAGGGAGGCATAATGGGATTAACCGTAACAGAAAAATTAATATCAGCCGCGCTGGTTGAAGGCGAGATGAAAAAGGGTCAGCGGATCGGGATTCGGGCAGACCAAACCTTGTCCCATGACGTGAACGGAATCATGTCTTACCTGGTGTTGGAGGCGATGGGTGTTGAAAAGGTCAAGGCGGAATTGTGTGTGCATTATATGGATCACAACTTGATTCAGGCCGATTTCAAAAATGCCGATGATCACAGCTATCTTTATGACATTACCTCAAAGCTCGGTGTTATTACTTCCCGCAAGGGCAGCGGCATTTGTCATCAGCTTCATTTAGAGCACTGGGGCATACCGGGTAAGTCCTTGATCGGTGCCGATTCGCATACCGTGGCCGCCGGTGGCATCGGTATGCTTTCCATCGGTGTCGGGGGGTTCGACGGGGCGATGGCGATGGCGGGTGAGCCCTTTTACTTCACCATGCCTGAAATCGTTAATGTCAGGCTTTGCGGGAAACTGCAGCCTTTCGTTTCGGCCAAAAATGTTATCCTGGAAGTCTTGCGCCGAATTTCCGTCAAAGGCGGTATCGGAAAAATTTTAGAATATACCGGCCCGGGGATTGCAACCCTAAATGTTGCCGAGAGGTCGACCATAACCAATATGGGCGCCGAAACCGGTGCAACCACATCGGTTTTTCCCAGTGATGAAAACACGCGCAGGTGGATGCACGCCTACCATCGAGAAGAAGAGTGGATTGCGCTTGAAGCCGATTCCGACGCGGCTTATGATGACTTCATCGAAATCGATTTATCCGGCTTGGAACCGCTGATTGCACTGCCGCATCAGCCGGATAAAGTTGTTCCGGTCAGGGAAGTCGCCGGCCTAAAAGTCGATCAGGTTATGATGGGCAGTTGTACCAACACTTCATTGAATGACGTCCTTTCGATTGCGCATATCCTCGACGGCCGGAAAATTCATCGCGATGTCGACGCCGGACTTTACCCGGCCACCCGCACAGTGGTACGGGAGAGTATTGATCGCGGTGCCTATGAAAAAATTGTGGCCGCGGGCGTAAGGATTTTCGAAGCTTCCTGCGGCGGCTGCAACGGCAGCGGTTTTGCACCGCAGACCGAAGGGGTTTCACTGCGAACCGGTCCACGAAATTTTCTGGGACGCAGCAGTACGGCCACTGCGCAAGTCTATTTGGTCGCACCCGAAGCGGCTGCCGCTTCAGCAGTTACCGGCGTGATTACCGATCCTCGGGATCTGCTCATCGAGCCGTATGATTATGAAATGCCGGCGGTATTTATCGACGATCGTGATCTTTTCATACAGTCATCAACCGAGCCGGAAAAAATTGAAATCCGCCGGGGACCGAATATCAGACCCATACCGAAAATGCCGCCCCTGCCGGATACGATAAACGGTGAGGTTTTGCTCAAATTGGGTGATAATATCACAACCGACCACATCTGCCCTTCCGGCGCGCTCTATCTGCCGATTCGGTCGAACATCCCGGAGGTTTCAAAACATGCGTTCAAAGTCGTAGATGACACGTTTGCACAGCGAGCGCATAAAGCAGACGGCGGTATTGTTGTGGCCGGCGTCAACTATGCCCAGGGATCCAGCCGGGAGCAGGCGGCGATGGTTCCCAGATATCTCGGGGTCAAAGCGGTTATCACCAAGGGTTTTGCCCGTCTGCATTTGGCCAATATGGTCAACTGGGGGCTTTTGCCGTTGATATTTGTAAATGAAGGCGACTATAAAAAGATCGAGCGGGGAGACCGATTGTTGTTTGACACAAAGGAATTGATCGAAGGAAAACAATACCCCGTTAAAAATGAAACCCAAAATGTGGAATTTTTGGTTACTTCACCCTTATGCCAGACAGATCTTATCGCGGTAAAAGCGGGCGGGGTCGTGAATCAGATAAAAAACAGGAGCCGATAAAGATGAAAAAGTTAAAAAATGAAATGATTCAAATCCTGAGGGGCTTGAGGGAGACGCACGGCATCACGGCTATCAAGGCTTCGTTTGAAACCGAGGATATTCAACTGTTTGAGCTGTTAAGGATCGTTGAGCTGGCCGCAGCCGCCGAGGTCGGCATTGTGGTTAAGCTGGGCGGCAGTGAAGCCCTTACGGATATCCGGCTGGCCAAGATGCTCGGCGCCACCGCCGTACTAGGTCCCATGATTGAGTCGAAGTTCGCGCTGGAAAAGTACCTGGAGTTGTGCGGGCGTACGTTTCAGGCCGATGAGGATGTCAAATACCTGATAAATATTGAAACAGGTGCGGGGTGCAGCCGAATTGAAGAAATCACCTCAGCCTATAACGTCGATATGCTGGATACCGTAGTGCTGGGCCGCACGGATTTGTCCCAGTCCATCCAGGCCAGCGATGTCAACGCGCCTGAAATACTGGTCCTGGCGCAGGAGCTATTCGCCAAATTAAAACAGCGCTCGATTCGATGCCTGGTGGGAGGCGGCATCACGCCCAAAGCGGTGTCGTTTTTAGAAGCGCTCGACGGGCTGGTGGACGGTTTTGAAACGCTGAAGGTGGTTTTCGGCGATTACGGCAAGGCTAAACACAACCTGGCCGAGGGGATCCAAATGGCCCTGGAATACGAACTGAAATGGTATCAGCTCAAGCAGCAGTATTATGAAGGACGGTTGAAAGAGGACGCCAAGAAGATCGATCGTTTGTCTACTCAGGTGTAGTTCATTGTCATTAAATTCAGGGCTCCTGATCTGGCGTAAATTCAGATTCAACATATTTTAATAAAGAATCCGAACCTTGAGGGCATATTAAAGATGAACGTTGAACATCGAATAATGCATCCTACTATTTATAATAAAGACAAAGCGAAGTGCCTTTCACATTCGACGTTCTACGTTGAGCGTTCGATGTTCGATGTTCAAATTGTTGCATCTGAAATTACACTGCTTATTTGCTGCAAATTTTGTAGTCCCTTGCAATATTGAGTTGTCGTTCCCAAAGATATCGAAAAAGGAGTTCGCAATGCGGATTAAACACGTCGAAGCCCTTAACCTTGTCGTCCCCACGCAAGTAGACAAAAAACCCATCAGCCTGGCCTACGATGAGCATCTGACAAAAATCGTTTTCGACAGTTACAAATCCACTCTCGTAAGGATCACCACCGATGATGAGGTAACCGGGGTGGGAGAGTGCCTGGCGAAGCTCACCCCGAGGGCCATCAGCGCCATTATCGAGGATGCCTTCAGGCCCATCCTCGTCGGGCAGGATCCTCTCGACGTGGAGCCCATTTGGGAGATGATGTACGCCATGATGCGGCACAGGGGGCACTCAAAGGGTTTCATGATCGAGGCCATGAGCGGTGTCGAGATCGCCCTATTTGACCTCATCGGAAAAGCATTGGAGCTTCCCGTACACAAACTTCTGGGCGGCTGCTTTCGCAAGCGCCTGGATGCCTATGCTTCTTCCTTGAGGCTCAGAGACACCGAAACCATCGTAAAGGAGGCCGTTGGTTACGTGACGCAGGGCTTTACCGCCATAAAAATGAAGGTAGGCCGCGGTGAGGAGGAAGACATCAAGAGGGTTGCGGCGATAAGGGATGCGATCGGATACGACATTCAGCTGACGGTCGATGCCAACTGCGCTTACAACATAGCGACGGCCATTAAAATGGGCAGGGCGTTGGAGAAATACGGGGTATACTGGTTCGAGGAGCCAATTCTCCCGGATGATATAGAGGGCTACGTCAAGTTATCCAACTGCCTGGACATCCCCATCGCCGCCGGGGAGACCGAATTCACGCGGTACGGCTTCAGAGACCTGATAGCCAAGAGGGCCGTGGACATCGTCCAACCGGACATCTGCAGGGCAGGTGGATTTCTTGAGTGCAAGAAAATAGCCGCCATGGCAAGTGCATACAATATCCCTTACGCGCCCCATACGGGCGGTGAATCCGCCGTGGGAATCGCCGCCTCTATCCAGCTGGCGGCTGCCATCCCCAATTTTCTCACCTATGAGTACATGCGCAGCGACTGGTCGGAGACCCATCCGAACCCCTTGAGGGAAAGCTTGACCTTGGAGCCTGTGGAGAAGTTCGCCGATGGGTACATAGAAGTTCCGGATAAACCGGGGCTCGGCATAGAGCTGAACGAAGATATCGTGTCAAAGTATCTGGTGAATGTTTAATTGCATCAAAATCTTAAGCCTTGAATAAAGCACCTGACACCTCGTATGAAACTCTGCCCGGCCTGAACAGTGAAAAGATTGAACGTCGAACATCGAACGTCGAACATCGAACGTCCAATATTGATGACGCTACGCTTTATCTATTTTAAATTGACCGTTCGACACTGAGGCGCACGACAGGCCGTTCGACACTGAGGCGCACGACAGGCTGTTCGACACAGTCCTTAGATCCTGAGGCTCACGACAGGACGTTCGACACAGTCCTTAGATCCTGAGGCTCACGACAGGCCGTTCGACACAGTCCTTAGATCCTGAGGCTCACGACAGGCCGTTCGACACAGTCCTTAGATCCTGAGGCTCACGACAGGACGTTCGACACAGTCCTTAGATCCTGAGGCTCACGACAGGACGTTCGACACAGTCCTTAGATCCTGAGGCTCACGACAGGCCGTTCGACAGTCCTTAGATCCTGAGGCTCACGACAGGCAGAATTCATTATTCAATGTTGGACGTTCAATGTTCGATGTTCAATCTTTATAATACCAGTTTGCCCTTTTGCACCAGGAGTTGCTTGTCTGCCATAACGGTCGGTTTTAACATCAGTCCATCTAGGTGAATACTGCTTCGGACCACCCCACCCAGAGATTCATTGTCTCCGATTGCGAAATGAACGGTTCCGGCAAGCTTTTTGTCTTCTGCCAGATTTCCGATCAAGCGTGCATTGGGGTTTGTCCCAATGGCAAATTCCGCAATGTTGCGCGCAGTCGCATCTTTTTCGAACATGTTCTCTATGAATCGAACATCTTCAATTCCGCCGGAGACCGAGACGACTTCTCCGTTCTTAACCTCGAGGTTCAAGGGCTGGCTCAGCTTTCCGATACCGTCCATGGAATAATCAAACACCAATGTTCCGTTCATTGTCCCTTCGACCGGGCAGGTTGGTGCCTCGCCGGGCGGCAGAGTGGCAAACCCGTAGTCTTCATGGAAAAAACCGTCGAGGGCAAAGGCCTTGCGCCCGGCGACACTGAAGGTGACATCCGTCCCTTCATCCGATTGCACGGTGATATCAACCGCACCGGCCAGGGCTTCAGCGTAGGATTGCGTGGTTACCCTTAATTTTTGAAAGTCGACGGTCATACCGCCTTTTATCATCATATCTTCTGTGACGCCCCTCAGTATGATCACTCTGGCACCGGCATCAAAGGCTTCGAGCCTGGCACGTGTGTGGGTGATGGCATGGGTCGTTGGCGCAAAAACGATGTCGGCGGCTTTCATTGCGGCTGCAATTGTTGCCGGTGGTTCACTGCCATGTTCGCCTGTCAGCGGTAAAATGGCGATGACAGTTTCGGCGCCCAAACCACGGCATGTCATTGCAAAGGCTTTGCCTACCCTCAGCTTTTCGGCATCCGTAACCACAAGCACCGAATCTTTGTATTTAACCCGTATAACTTCTCTGGCCAGTCTTTCCGCAGATGCGATCAATTCGAGATCATGCATGTAAGATTTCCTCCTGAAGTCTATTTTTGAAACGATATTCGTCTTGATTATTTAAACCCGACCCGGATAAATTGAAAATTGAAGATTGAAGATTGAAGATTTATGGTATCGCTCGCGCAGCGCAGGCACTTGCGCCGCGTGTCGCTCTGTCTTTTTGAACATCGAATAATGATGTCGCTCCGCTCCGCGATTTAACTTCAATTGTTCTCAAAATCCGATATCAAACCTTGAATGACGATTTCTATTTCTGTTTCATTTCAGCCCTTCGACTCCGCTCAGGACCGTGAGCCTGTCTAACGGCCGTTATGAACTCGTAGCTGAAAACTAAATTAATTCTTTTGCGTCCTTTAAATTTTCATTCTTTATGATTCTCGCCAAATTCTCGAACAGCTATTCTTTCATGTCAGTGGTCCGTTTCTTACCTTTTCCCATTCTCCATTCGATGTTGGACGTTCAATGTTCGATGTTCATTTTTTTTAAGCGAACCTTCCACGTCCCCCGCCGTAACAATAAGTTAGCGCTTATGGAGGAAAGCCCCAAACTTGCATCAAGTCGCAACGAACACAATAAAAAAATGAGAGGTGGCATGAAACCAACCGTTAATTTCTATGAGTTATATTTAAAAGTTGTGTTTAAAGGAAAAGGCGGTGTATCCACCGGTAGATTGTTAGCAGCAGTCAACCGGCCACACTAAAAAGGAAAGGATACACCACCCATGAACCAGGATAAT
>Ga0126326_1000235_pt1 | contig 21933 bp, 24 predicted proteins | sample InaspJWI67metaG_FD_94485 | JGI IMG/M metagenome (GOLD analysis project Ga0126326, IMG submission 94485) | Marine gutless worms symbiont microbial communities from Oahu, Hawaii - Inanidrilus sp. 1 OAHU.JWI-67 metaG | ecosystem: Host-associated > Annelida > Digestive system > Unclassified | place... | reverse complement strand
GGTTTTTTGCTGGGCGTCAGAGCCGGCGGTTGTGCGGCCCCCGTGCACGGCGTTTGCGTGCGACGCGAGGCGACCAGTCAGCGGCGGCGCGTAGCGACCAAGCTGCAGGCGGTGATCGATGTCATCGGCACCGATGTCGAAATACCGGACCACGACATTATCTGCGACGACAGCATGCTTGGACCCGGATACGGCTTGCCCAACGAAGCCACCGTCGACGCCATTAAATACCTGGCAGGTCGAGAAGGCATCCTGCTCGACCCGACTTATTCGGGCAAGACTTTCGCGGTCTTGCTGGCAATGTTGCGACGGGGTGAATTCGGGCGGGACGATGAGCTGGTGTTTTTGCACACCGGCGGTAGCGCCGCGCTGTTCGCCTACCCGGAACTGGTAGACTAGGCTTGGAGGCGCTTGATGAATAATCTGGAATGGAATATTGCGACTGTCGCCAATGTTATCGACATTGCCGTGGCGCCAGTGTTCCTGCTGGCCGGAATCTCCGGTTTACTGGTGGTATTGACAAACCGCCTGGGTCGCACCATCGATCGTTCGCGTTCGCTGCAAGCGGCGGAATCGGAATTCATGCCGGATCAGCATAAGACCATGATTGAGCGTGAATTGGCCAGCCTGCTCCGGCGTATCCAGTTGAGCCATGTCGCGATCAGCATGTCCACGCTCAGCGCTATCCTGGTTTGTTTGGTCGTCGTAGCCCTGTTTCTCGGCAGCCTGCTGCAGCTTAACGTATCGGTAGTAGTCGCGACTTTATTCATCATCTGCATGATGATCCTCAGTCTTGCTTTCAGCGCGTTTCTGCTCGAAGTGTTGATATCCACACGCACCCTCCGGGCTTCGCTGATTCACACCGAGACTTTCCGCAGTGCCGATAAAAACAATTCAACCGAACACATCGATCTTTGAGCATGGCGATTTTGCGATGGTTAAATAGCCGGTGCGCGATTAAACTACCCGGGTTTTTTTTCGGATTGATGTCTGCATAGATTTGAGGAGATTTTTTGATGCCCAAGCCCAGAGTAATTGTTACCCGCCGCTGGCACCCCGAGGTAGAGCGGGTGCTGGTCGAGAAATTCGATACCCAGCTCAATGACGACGACCATTCGATGTCGGTGTCCGAGTTGCAGGATGCGCTACGCAAAGCCGATGCGGTACTGCCGACGGTCTGCGACAAGGTAACCGCGGAAGTGCTGGGCGCCGATAACATGCGCGCCAAAATTCTCGGCAGCAACGGAGTCGGTTTCAATCATATCGACCTGGACGCGGCTAGGGCGGCCGGACTTACGGTAACCAATACGCCCGAAGTGCTGACCGATTGCACCGCCGATCTGGCGCTGACCCTGCTGCTCGGAATTGCGCGCCGCGCCGGCGAAGGTGAACGTCATTTGCGTAACGGTGAATGGACGGGTTGGCGGCCGACGCACATGATGGGCACCAGCGTCACCGGTAAAACGCTCGGCCTGATCGGCATGGGTCGCATCGCGCGCGCCGTCGCCGCCCGCGCCGCGCATGGATTCAAGATGAAAATTATTTTTCACGATCCCTTTCCGCCGCGCGACGAAGACATCGCGGGTCTTAACGCAGTCCAGTGCAGCTCCCCCGAGGAAGTGTTTGCGCAAGCCGATTTCGTCTCGCTGCATTGCCCGGGCGGCAAGGACACATATCACTTGATCGGCGCCGAAGCCTTTAAGTCAATGAAATCGGGCGCCTTCCTGATCAATACCGCGCGCGGCGACGTAGTCGATGAAACGGCGCTGGTCTAGGCTCTCGAAAACGGCGATATCGCCGGCGCCGGGCTCGATGTTTTCGAAAGGGAACCAGCGGTTACGACGGAATTACTGCAAATGGAAAACGTCATGTTACTGCCGCACCTCGGTAGCGCCACGATGGAAACCCGCAAGGCGATGGGCATGCGCGTAGTTGAGAACATCGAAGCCTTCTTCAATGGCGAAACCCCGCGCGACAAGTTAGTTTGATCTGAAATCACTCGGTCCCGCACAGATCGAGACAAAGTAATAATTGCTCCGTTTAGGAGCGTCATCCCGCGCAAGCGGGGAGCTTGCAACGGCGGCGCGTCATAAGATTGCCCGCTTGGTGCGGGAATGGCGGCGAATTTCCAGTGCAGCTAAAAACAGGCCTCGTACAATCGTCGGGTATTGTCGGCATCCATGGCGACTGGGTTACCGCCGACGCTGGGATCCTTGAGCGCCGATGCGACCAGCCAGTCCAGATCCGGATTGCTGGCGCCGAGTTCGGTTAGATTGGCGGGGATGCCCAGCGCAGCATTCATTTCGACGACATAATTATAGAAGCCGTCAAAGCCCCGATCGATGCCGAGATAGGCGGCCAGGGCCTCGATACGAGTTTCGATCGCAGACCGGTTGAACTCGAGTACCGGCGCCATTACCACTGCATTGGTGGTGCCGTGGTGGGTATCGTATAAGGCCCCGATCGGATGTGACAGCGCGTGAATCGCGCCCAGGCCCTTCTGGAATGCGGTCGCCCCCATCGCGGCGGCCGACATCAGGTGCGCGCGTGCCTCGAGATCGTTACCATCGGCGAAGGCGCGCGGCAGATTCTCCTTGACCAGGCGCATGCCTTCGACCGCGATTCCCTGACTCATCGGATGATAATGCGGTGAACAATAGGCTTCGAGGCAATGCGCGAAGGCGTCCATGCCGGTACCGGCGGTAATTGCCGCCGGCATGCCGACGGTCAACTCCGGATCGCAAATCACCACCGCCGCCAGGATTTTCGGATGAAATATGATTTTCTTTTCGTGGGTTTCCGAATTCGACAGCACGCCGGCGCGCCCCACTTCGGAACCGGTGCCGGCGGTGGTCGGTATCGCGATTATCGGAGCGATCTTGTCGGCCTCGGCGCGTCTCCACCAATCGCCGATATCCTCGAAATCCCACACCGGCCGGGTCTGGCGGCACATGAGGGCGACAATCTTGCCGAGATCGAGACCCGACCCGCCGCCAAAAGCGATCACACCGTCGTGCCCGCCATCGATGAAAGCGCGGATACCGGCCGCGAGATTCTTTTCGTTCGGATTGGGATCGACATCGGCGAACAGCGCTTTACCGAGCCCGGCCTGTTGCAACAGCGCCAGCGTGTTGGTGGTGATTGGCAGCTTGGCGAGTCCGCGGTCGGTGACCAGCAGGGGGTTTCGCATGCCGGCGGCACTGCAGGTGTCGGCGATTTCGTCGATACGACCGGCACCGAATCGAATAGCGGTTGGATAAGACCAGTTTCCGGTAAGTTGCATGTTTTCTCTCGGTAATATGTGTTGGATACTAGGCCCTTTCGAAGCCGCGGCTGACTTCGTAGTCGGTAACCTTGTTGTTGAAATCCTCGAGTTCCCAATGCGCGCAACGCAGGTAGTGGTCGATAACGTCGGAACCCATGGCGTCGCGCAGCATGCTGGATTTTTTCAATGCCAGCGCGGCCTGAGCCAGCGTAGACGGAATATTACGCGCCTTGCGCGCCTGGTAAGCGTCGCCCTTGAACTCCTTTTCCAGCTCTAGTTCTTGTTCGATGCCGGCAATGCCGGCGGCAATTTGCGCGGCGATCGCAAGGTAAGGATTCAGGTCGCTACCGCCGACACGGCACTCGACCCGGACGTTGCGGCTGCCGTCGCCGACCACGCGATAACCCGCGGTACGATTGTCGAGTGACCAGATCGCCTTGGTCGGCGCGAAGGTACCTGCCATGAAGCGCTTGTAAGAATTGACGTAGGGCGCCAGAAAATAAGTATTGTCGCTGGCGTATTTCAGCAGTCCGGCGAGGTAGTGGCGCATCAGCTCGGACATACCATACTCGGCCTCGGCGTCAAAAAATACTTTAGAACCCGCGGTCGACACCAGCGACTGGTGAATATGGCTGGAAGAGCCGGCCGCATCGTGGCTCCACTTGGCGAGGAAGGTGACCGCCCGATTGTTGAGGAAAGCGATTTCCTTGACCGCGTTTTTGACCAGGCAGTGATTGTCCGCCATTTCCAGCGCATTGCTGTAACAGACGTTGATCTCGGCCTGCCCCGGATCGGCCTCGCCCTTGGTATTTTCAACTCTGACGCCCGCGCCCTGCAAGCCGTTACGGATGGCGCGCATCAAGCCCTCTTCCTTGGTTGTCTGGAAGATGTGGTAGTCCTCGTTGTAGGGACTAATGGTCGTCATATTGCGATAAGATTTGTCGCGCAATTCCTCGAAACTTTCGCGAAACACGAAGAATTCCAGCTCGGTAGCGACCGCCGCTTCAAGTCCCATGCTTTGCAGGCGATTAATTTGCTGTTTCAGCACCGAGCGCGGTGCCTGTGGCACCAGCACATGGGTATGGTGATCGAACAGGTCGCAGGTAACCATGGCGGTGCCTTCCAGCCACGGCAACACGCGCAGGGTCGCAAGGTCGGGTTTCATGACATAGTCGCCATAACCGGCGGACCAGCTGGTGGAGGCATAACCGTCGACGGTATACATTTCGAGGTCGGTTGCGATCAGATAATTGCAGCAATGGGTTTCTTCCCAGGCGCTTTCGATGAAGAACTCGGCCTGGAAACGCTTGCCCATCAGACGTCCCTGCATGTCCGGAAGCGCGGCGACAACGGTGTCGATTTGTCCGTTGGCGACTTTCTCCTTAAGCGTTTCCAAGGTGAGATTGCCTGGCATTTTTTATTTCCCGGATTAATAAAAGGGGCGCGGCGTATCCTTGCGGATACGCCTAGAATACGCCCCCGGGTTTCAAAGGATCAAGTCTATCCGTAACGATAGGGGCGCCCGGCTTTGGTCATGTCGGCATTGTACTGCTTGAAAATGTTGACGACCTTCGCCTTGGTCGGCGATTCGGCGGCGATTTCGTCCCAGAACTTGACGGCCGCGGCTTCCACCGTGGCCCATTCGCTATCCGGAATCGACGTTAACTTCAGTTTGGTACCGTTGACACGCAGCGCGGCTTCACCGCCCCAATACCACCACTGCCGATAATAGTGCGAGCTATCCATGGCCAATTGCAACAATTCCTTGAGATTATCGGGTAATCTGTTGTAGCTATCCATGTTAGCGAAGAACGATCCCGCCCAGGCGCCCGAAATATTATTGGTCAGGAAGTAGTTGGTCACGTCGGCCCAGCCGACGGTGTAATCCTCGGTGATACCGGACCAGGCAATGCCGTCGAGTTCACCGGTTTGTACCGCAACTTCGATGTCTTCCCAGGGCAGAGTGACCGGCACGACGCCGAATTGGGCCAGAAACCGGCCCGCGGTCGGAAAGGTGAAAACGCGCTTGCCTTTCAGATCCGCAAGGCTGCGAATCGGGTCCTTGGTATTGAAATGACAGGGATCCCAGGCGCCCGCCGACAGGTGCTTGACGCCGACTCTGGAATACTCGGCATCCCAGATTTCATTGAGGCCGTACTGGTTGAACAGCACCGGTACGTCGAGCGAATAGCGGCTGGCGAACGGAAAGTATCCACCGAACACGGTAACTTCGGTGGGCGAGGCCATCGAGTCGTCATCCGATTGCACCGCGTCGATAGTGCCTTTTTGCATGGCGCGGAAAAGTTCGCCGGTCGGCACCAGCTGATCGCCGTAAAACAATTCGATCTGCATTTCGGCGCCGGCAATTTTATTGAACGAATCGATTGCCGGCTTGACGACGTGTGCCGCCAGCGGAGCGCCTGCATAGGTCTGCATGCGCCACTTAATCGTCGACTTGGCCGAAACGTGTACTGCCGGTGCGCCGAGCGCCGCGACGCCGGCGAGGCCGGCGCCGGTTGTAGTTAGAAATTTGCGTCTGCTTGTCATCTCGTTTCTCCAGTTACTGTGTTATAAGTTGTCGGTTGTTATATTCCCGGTCGTTGCTTTACCCGCCGTTACCCTGGTCTAGCGCGTCTATACCAACCGCGTCTAGCAGCGTGCGATTCCCGGGAATTTCATCGGCATAATCAGGGCGAACCCCGATAAACGGCGTGATCGAGCCATAAGTTTCGCGCAAGGAGTATTCGTATGCGGTCGCTGCGCGCAACAGAAACCTTTGACAGCCAGAGGCTGGCCTCGTGTTTTCGGAAATTTTCCCGCTCGGGTTGCGGGTTGACGCGGTAAATTTCCGCAGCGACACCACCGAAACATTGACTATGCGCGCCCGGCATCGTGGTTCCTTAGCGGGATGTCGTATCCGAACGTGGCGGCCGAGTCCGAAATTAGAGCTGCGAGTATGCTTGCCATTTTAGCGCACTGTTCGAAGCCAGCCAGCCAGTCGTTTTTAACCTCGAGCATGGTGTTCAACAAACCTTTTTCCATACCGTGTACCTGCAGCGTGTGCGTCACCTGGTCGGCGGGGCCGTATGGCTGGTTGGATGCCACGCGAAGCCCGCAGTCCCGCTGTGCCAGCTTCAACATCTGATCGCCCAGTCGACTGTCCTGATCGCTGATGATGCCGATATCGAGTTCACGTTCGATGCCTTGATAGATCGGGGTGAAGCTATGAATTGTAACGATCAGGGGCGCTCCAGTAAATTGGACAAGCCGCTCGGAAATCGCCGATTCAAACGGCAGATAATAGGTTTTATATCGCTCTATCATTTGCGGTACGCTCAAATCGCAATTTCCCGGGATCCGATATACCTCGCTTTGTTCGGGTATGGCTTCGTGGGTATCGAAGCTCCGGTTACAGTCGTATACCAGCCTTGACACTGTCGACGAGACCAGCGGAGCATCGAGTCTATCGCTGATCTGCCGAGCGAGATCGAGTGCTCCGATATCCATCGCGACGTGGCTTTGCAGCACGTCGTCCGCCAATTGCAGCTGCTCCAGCTGTGGCGGAATATAATTTGATGCATGCTCGCAAACCAGCAGCAAGCGTGCCTGGCCGCCCGGGTTGTAGTGTGAAACCGCGGGAGCGTCGATCGAGGATTCCATAAATCAGCTAGCTTTGAATGACTGAATTATTGTTATAGGCATTTATTTTCCAGGCTAAAGAAAGCTGGCAATATCTTTTCATATCCATGATCGGGTGTCAATTGGCCAGGCCTTGCGACGCGCTGGAAATGGGTTAGATCTGGGGGCCAAGCCCAACTGCGACCTGGTGGGATGCCGGGATTGGAATCAGGTGAATTTTCGGAAAAAACGGGTGCGGTCGAAGATATCCTCGAGTTCCTCCATGCGGGCGCGAGTTTCCGGCCAGGTCAGCTCCTGAACCGCGGCCAGCATGGTTTCCACCAGCAGTAGCAGTTCGACAGTTGAATCCCAGGCCGAGGGCACGACAATTTTTGCGCTGAAGCAATAAGTACAGAATTTTTCAGCGGGCGAACGCCATTGATCCGTAAACAAAATGATTCGCATACCTTTTTCGGACGCAAGTTCGGCCAGTTTAAGCATGCTGTTTTCGTAACGGCGGATATCGAATATGACCAGGACGTCGCCTTTATTTACATCCAGCAGGTAATGCGGCCAGGAATTTGACAGTTGCTGGACGAGAGTGACGTTTTTTCGAATTACCTGCATGTGCAGGAAAAGATAGTCTGCCAGTGCGCGCGTAATGCGGCCGCCGACGATATAGACCGGGTAACGGGTATCCGCCAAAAGTTTACAGCTGGCGTCGAATGCATCGGATTCGATTTGTCCCAGCGATTGCCGAATATTCTCGATTACCGCTTCGGAAAATCGGTTCAGGATATGACTGTCGGGCGCCTTCTGCGCCCAGGAATCGTGTTTGGCGATGGGTCCGGTAATCTTAGCTTCCAGTTCGCGCCGCAATTCGGCTTGAAACTCGGGAAATCCCGTAAACCCGAGCTTCTTCACCATGCGCACGATAGTGGAGGTTGAAACTTTGGCCTTGTCCGCGACCTGGGTAATAGTCCCAAGGCCCGAAACCGGATAGTTTTGAATGATCTTGCTTGCCAGTTGCCTCTCCGCCCGGGTTAGACCGTCAAACGCCCGTACTATGGCATCGGCTATGGTCTCGATGGATGGAGTCTTTGCCATGACCTTCCTTTCCTCCGGCGGTTGCGATTCAATGGCAGCTGTCAGCCGTTACACCGGCAGAGCCGCTGACCAACCTTAACGCGCATAAACGGCCTGTGGCAACCAGAGCGCGATTTGCGGGAATTTCATTAGCAGGATCAGGGCGAGAACCATTACCGCGACAAACGGCAGGATCGAACCATAGATATCGCGCAGGGAGATTTCGGGTGGTGCCATGGCGCGCATCAGGAACAGGTTGTATCCAAACGGTGGCGTCATGTAAGCGATCTGGGTGGTTATCGTGTAGAGCACGCCGTACCAAATCAGATCGAACCCCAGCAACTTGACCAACGGCACGTAAAGCGGTGCAACTATCACCAGCATCGCGGTGTCGTCGAGAAACGTACCCATGACCAGAAACGACAGCTGCATCAGGATCAGGATAACCCAGGGATCGAGTCCCAGTTGTTCGGTGAACAAATTGTCGATCGCGCGCACCGCGCCAAGACCGTCGAAGACCGCGCCGAAACCGAGCGCCGCAAGAATAATCCACATGAACATGCAGGAGATGGCGAGCGTGTTGCGTACCGATTTTTCGAACACCTGGCGCGTCATGCGGCGTTTGATTACTGCCGCCGCGAATGCGGTCATAGCACCGATGGCCGAGCTTTCGACCAGGCTGGTCCAGCCGTTGATAAACGGTACCATCATCGAGGCGAAGATTACGATCGGCAGCAGGCCCGCGCGCAGTAAGCGTAGTTTTTCGGACATCGGCATGTCGCGATCTTCTTTGGGTAACACCGGGCCAAGTTCGGGTTGCAAGCGGCAACGGATCGCAATATAGAGAATGAACATTGTCGCCATCATCAACCCAGGCAACAATCCGGCGAGCCACAGTTGTCCGACCGGCTGGCGCGCGATCATCGCGTATAGCACCAGGACGACCGATGGCGGTACCAGGATACCGAGCGAGGATCCGGCCTGAATCACGCCGGTAACCATGCGTTTATCGTAACCCCGACGCAACAATTCGGGCAGTGCGATGGTGGCGCCGATCGCCATTCCGGCAACCGATAGACCGTTCATCGCCGAGATCAATACCATCAGCCCGATGGTGCCGATTGCCAGGCCGCCGTGCAGCGATCCCGTCCAGACGTGGAACATGCGATATAAATCATCGGCGATCTTCGATTCGGACAGGATATAACCCATGAAAATAAACATCGGCAGGGTTAGCAGCGGGTACCACTTCATCAGTTTCATCGCCGCCGAAAACGGAATGTCCGATCCACCCACGCCCCACAAGGTAATTGCCGCAACCGAAGCCACGATACCGATGGCGCCGAATACCCGCTGCCCGGTCAACAGCATCAACATCATCGACGAAAACATCAATATGGCGATCATTTCATTCGGCATGGCCGCACTCCTCGCCACGGATCTTCATGATATCCTTGAACAATTCCGAAATCGCCTGCAGCAACATCAGGCCGATGCCAACGCACATGACGACTTTTATCGGCCACATATAGGGTCGCCACGCGGAATAGCTGCGCTCCTTGTATTCGAGCGCGTACTGGGTGCTTTCCAACCCGCCCCATAGCAATACACCCAGATAAAAGATTAAAAACAGTACGGTAAACGAATCGACCCAGGCCTTGGTTTTGTCGGACCATTCGTTGTAAAACAAATCCATGCGCACGTTGGAGCCGAGCTGCATCGAATAAGGTCCACCCATGATGTAGTAGGCGACCATCGCAAACTGTGCGACTTCCAGCGTCCACAGCGATGGGAGAAAAAAGGTCTTTGAAATCGACGACCACAGCAGAATTCCGATCATGACGAAAATAAAATACATCATGATCCGACCGATTTGATAATTGACGCGGTCCACAACAGAGACGTAGCGTTTTGCTAGTTGCAGCATTTCGATCCGGATTAATGGCGTCGATAACGGCGTATCGAAGCCTGTGTTTTAATTATGGCCGGCATCTTTTCATCATAGCCAGGCGCAGTCAAGCCGGGTCGGCAAAGCGCCGGCCTGGTAACGGGATAGCTTGGTATGGGGTCTAGAAGTCTTTTAACAGGTTGCGAAACGAAAAGATGAAACTGTTTTCGAGTTGTTTTTTGCGCTCATGGCGCTCGCGTTCGAGCTTGGCGCGAAGACTTTGGCGCAAGGGTTTCACGAAACGGTCGCCAACCGCGCAACTGACCGCCCGGGTGTAGGTTCCCTTATTGCTGTTATCGGAGGCATCCATGGCGTCGGCTTCGCTACAGCTGGTGTCGTCGTTCATCGAGATGTCCCGAGTATCTGTTGGTCCAGTAATTGTTCTAAGATATTGTAGTGAAAGGCGAACTCGATACGTTGAGCCATCCCACAAACTACCCAGATAAATGATTTTTCTGCATTTTTGTGAAGCAACTCACAGCCAGGGGGGCTATCGATAAACCCACGACAGCCGGTCGGAATCTTACTCTGTGGATACCGGTCCTTCGTTGCTACGGCCGGCCAGGAAGGTCGGTGAAAATTTTTTTTATCGCCTGATCGAGGCGGCTCAACGCGCGCGAGGCCGGCTGAACCAGGGCCAGCTGGCGGGTATCTACCGGTGTGCCAAAGGGAATTTGCAGGATGTTTTCAGGGTTTGATGCGGCGTGCAGCCGGCGCGGTACGATGGAAACCCCGAACCCCATGGCCACCAGGTTTTCGATCGCTTCCAGTGAATCGATCTCGATCGATTCGCGAATGTGGATGCCGCGTTGCTGTAGTTTGGCGGCGATATGCTGACCCACCCAGGTGCGCCGACTGAAGGCAATATACGGCATCGAACGCAATAACTCGTCATCGGCGCTCACGCCCGTCCGGTCGGCTGGCGCGATGACATAAAAAGGTTCCGAGGCCACCGCGGTTATATCGAGTTCCGGAATCTCGACGGCCGGGGTTGTCAGCAGGGCATAGTCGAGTTCCCGGCGCGCCACCGCAGCGGCAAGTTCCCCCGACAACCCGGACTTGACCCTGACCTGAAGCTCGGGGAATTCCCGCCCCAATGCTTGCAGTACGCGCGGTAACAAGTATTGCACGGTGGTCGGAATGAATCCGATCGCGACCGAATCCATCGATTCCGCGCCGTTGGCGACTTGCTTGATGGTTTCCAGCTGGTCCAGAATTTCGCCCGCGATATTGGCGATGCGGACACCTTCGACCGTCAGCGCTACCGGGCGGTGGCCGCGGTCGAACAATTGGGTGCCGAGCGAGTTCTCCAGTTGTTGCATTTGCACGCTGATCGCCGAGTGACTCAAGCCGATGCGATCACCAGCCGCGGCAAAGCTACCCTGTCGCAGGATGGCCGCTAGCGAACGCAACTGCCTAAGATTCATATTGATCCATTACTTGAGAAAAATTAAAGTTTAATTCAATTTATTTTAAATTTCATGAAATTTAATAAAGTAATACAATGCTGGAGATGCAACCCTCAGACCCTATTCTGGTGGAGGTTTGGCGTGGTGATGCCGCGGGTGGCGGCCTGGTCGAATTCCAGGTGCCGCGGCAACCCGCACAATCCGTACTCGACGTCGTTACCTGGATTCAGCGCCACGCCGATGCCAGTTTAAGCTACCGTTTCGCCTGCCGGGTCGGAATGTGCGGTTCCTGTGCGATGATGGTCAACGGGGTTCCGCGCTGGACTTGCCGCACGCATGTCAACCGGGTCAAACGGGACAATCGACTCGTCATCGAGCCGTTGCGCAATCTGCCGTTAATCAAGGATCTGGTTTGCGATATGAGCCAGTTTTTCGAAAAATGGAAACGCGCCGGCGGGCAATTTGACGGTGACCTCTCGCGCGATCATCCGGTAGCTGCGATTTCACCCCGAGAACCGGCGCGGCGCGCGGCCGACGCCGCCATCGAATGCATCAACTGCGCGATTTGTTACGCCGCCTGTGATGTGGTTGCCTGGCAGCCGGATTATCTCGGGCCTGCTGCATTGAATCGCGCCTGGAGCCTGCAAAACGATAGCCGCGACAGACGCCAGGCCGAGCGCTTGCAGGCGGTAAGCTCCGACGGCGGCTGCCTGCAATGCCATTCGCAGCAAGGCTGTACCAGTTTCTGTCCGAGTGAACTCAATCCGACCGCTTCGATTGCCGGCTTGAAACGTCTGGCCACGCTCGATTTTATGCGTAAGAAGTACCGCGAACAGCATGAATGAACTGCGTTTATATCTGGCTCAACGCATTAGCGCTGTAATTATGGCGCCGCTGGTGTTACTGCACCTCGGGGTGATGGTATACGCGATTCAGGGCGGGTTAACGGCCGAGGAAATCCTCGGGCGCACGCGCGGTAGCCTGTTTTGGGGTGGCAGCTACGGACTGTTTGTTATCGCGGTTGCCGTGCACGCGGCGATTGGTCTGCGTAATGTCATGGCTGAATGGCTGCGCTTGCGCGGCCTGTGGTTGAGCGTCTTGAGCTGGTTGGCGGGGTTGGCGCTGCTCGCCGCGGGGCTGCGCGCGGTCGCGGCACTGGTGGTTAACGCATGAAACCCCATCGGCGCCAAGCACTCTACCTGGCATTTTTAGCACACCGCCTGTCCGGGCTCGGGCTGGCGCTATTTCTGCCATTCCACTTTTACCTGCTCGGCTTGTCGCTGCAAAGCGATGCGGCTTTCGAGAACGCCCTGCACTGGACCGCGGGGCCGCTCTTCAAGCTTGCCGAGTCGGGGTTGGTGTTGCTGCTGGCGTTGCATTTTTTTGGCGGTCTACGCTTGCTCGCGCTGGAGAATCTGGCCTGGAGCGAGCGCCATAAGAACTATGTCGCGGCGGCGGTTGCGCTCTCGTTTCTGCTTGCCTGCGGATTCCTGTTACGCGCCTTTTAAATGCAATACCAGAGCTCCAAATCGGATGTATTGATCCTCGGCAGCGGCGGCGCCGGTCTGTTTGCCGCGCTGCATGCAAAACAAGCGAACACGGATCTCGACGTCACGATTGCGATCAAAGGCTTGCTCGGCAAATGCGGCTGCACGCGCATGGTTCAGGGCGGTTACAATGTGGCACTTAGCCCGGGTGATTCGATCGAGCGTCATTTCATGGACACGATTATCGGCGGCAAGTGGCTGCCGGACCAATCTATGGCCATGCGTCTTTGCCAGACCGCGGTGACCCGGGTGCAGCAGCTCGAAAACGAGCTAGGTTGTTTTTTTGATCGCAACGACGACGGCTCGTTGCACCACAAGGCTTTCGCCGGGCAAACTTTCGATCGCACCGTGCACAAGGGCGACTTGACCGGCATCGAAATCATCAGCCGGTTGATGGAACAGGTGCGCGCCTTGCCGGTTAACCTGCTGGAGGAGCATCGTGCGCTGGCCCTGGTGCCGTCGCGCGATGGCGCCGCCCTCGCCGGCGTGTTGATGGTCGATATGCGCAGCGGCGAATTTCGCCTGGTGCAGGCTAAAACCGTGCTGCTGGCAACCGGCGGCGGACCGACCATGTACCGCTATCACACGCCTTCGGGCGACAAGTCGATGGATGGCTTGGCGATGGTATTGCAGCTAGGTCTGGGATTACGCGATATGGAAATGGTGCAGTTTCATCCCACCGGCCTGTTGGCCGGAGTCGATACGCGCATGACCGGGACCGTGCTCGAGGAAGGGTTACGCGGTGCCGGTGGTTATTTGCTGGACGGTTCCGGTGAACGCTTCATGCGGAATTACGATGCCGCCGCCGAGCGCGCCACGCGCGATATCGTCAGCCGCGCGATCTACGCCGAAATGCGTGCCGGGCGCACCACGCCCAACGGCGGGGTTTACCTTGCGATGGGGCATTTGGGCACGGCCGAGGTGGCGCGCAGGTTTCCCGGCATGGTCAAGCGCTGTGCCGATTGCGGCTTCGATCTCGCCGGCGGACGGGTCGAGGTGGTGCCGACCGCGCATTATCTAATGGGTGGCGTGGTAGTCGAGGCCGACACCCGCAGCGGATTGCCGGGGCTGTTTGTCGCGGGTGAAGACGCGGGCGGCGCCCATGGCGCTAATCGGCTCGGCGGCAACGGGGTTGCTAATTCGACCGTGTTCGGCGGTATCGCCGGGGATGAAATGGCCGTCGAAGCAGCCGCGCAAGACTATTGGATCGACCCCGATGTAGGGCAGGTCGAAGCCGGCATCGAACAATCCCTGCTCCCGTTTCAGCGCCAAGCGGGCGACCTCAATGCGATTCGCGAAGCACTGCTCGACCTGATGTGGGATCGGGTCGGGGTTTTGCGTGACGCCGCGGGTTTGGCTCGGGCGCAAACGGAGCTGGCGAATTTAAAGCTTGAACTGTCGCAAACCGGGATCGGCGGCGACAACCGCGTGTTTAATCTGAGTTGGCACGACTGGCTCAACCTGCGCAGCCTGATCGAAGTATCGGAGGTGGTAGCCGCCGCCGCGCTGGCGCGTGAAAATTCGCGCGGCGCGCACTATCGCGAGGATTTCCCGCAAGTGGGCAGTCTCGCGCAATCCTATTTTACGATTGCCAGCCGCCACAACGACAAGATCCGGGTCGAGCGCGCGCCGGTCGAATTCTCTATCATCCAACCCGGGGAGTCTCTGATCGAAGATGATTGATTATCAAACCGTTGAAAATGCGGCGCGCCGCATTATGGCGAACGCCGCGATCGATATCCCGCCGGACTACCGCCAGGGCATCGAAGCCATGGCCCAATGGGAGCAGGGCGAATTATCCTGTTTCGTGTTGCAAACCATGATGGATAACTGGAACGCGGCGAGCGAGGATCGTCGTCCGATGTGCGCCGATACCGGCTTGCCGCGTTACTATGTCAAGGTCGGTAACAATGCGCGGCTGGCCGACGGTTTCATCGGCCTCGAGCGCGCGTTGCGCAGCGCCACGGCGCAAGCCACGCACGATATCCCGCTGCGTCCGAATCGGGTGCATCCGCTGTGGCGTACCGATCACAATAACAATGTCGGTATCAACGCGCCGGAGATCGATTGGAGTTTCGAGCCGGAAGCCGACTGGGTCGATATCACGACTGTGCATAAGGGCGGTTTGTTCGGCACCGATTACCGCATGCTGTTTCCCGGCGACGGTATCGACGGTATCAAGCGCTTTTACCTCGATACCCTGGTGGCCTTCGGTAAACGCGGCCTCGCCTGCCAACCGGCGATTATCGGTATCGGGCTCGGCGGTTCCAAGGACATTACCATGGTGCTGGGCAAGCAGGCGGCCTGCTTGCGTGTGGTCGGCGATCGCAATCCCGATGCCGGAGTCGCCGAGCTTGAAGTCGAGCTGAAAAAGCTCGGCAACAGCATCGGCATGGGTGCGATGGGTTTCGTCGGTAACGCGATGGTGGCCGATTGCCATATCGAGGTCGGCTACACCCATACCGGCGGCATGCCGATGTCGGTACACGCATTTTGCCTGTCTTCGCGCCGCGCAACAGTGCGCATCCAGGCGGACGGTAATTGCGAGTATCGCCACGATCCCGAGTGGTTTACCCCCTATATGAGAAGAGAATCAGTCGAATGGCCAAGCAGCGACAACAGCGAAAAACAATCCGGTTGAAGATTCCCGTTAGTGCCGAGGATCTCGCCGGGCTCGAAATCGGCAGCGTGGTTTACCTCGACGGCGTGATTTACACCGCGCGCGAGGGTGTTTACAAGAAGCTGCTCGAACAGGGCGCGGAACTACCCGCGGATGTTTTTGATCTGAGCAACGCCAATTTTCACTGTTCGCCGGCGGCCGCGGTCGAGCCGGACGGGAGCTACTCGGTGGGTGGCGTGACCGCGACCGCGAGCTTCCGTTTTTCTAAGTGGATGCCGGAATGGCTGCGGCGGTCAAAGGCTAGGATCATAATCGGTAAGGGCGGCATGTCGGCCGACGATTATCGCAATATTCTGGTGCCGGCCGCCGCGGTCTATTTGACCACGGTGGGATACGGCACCGGCGCCCTGCTGGGCCGCGGCATCAAGGGCGTCAAGGCGGTGCACTGGCTCGAGGAACTCGGTAATGCGCAAGCGATGTGGGTGTTCGAGGTGGCGGACTTCGGACCGTTTATCGTCGAAAGCGACCTTGCTGGCAACAGCCTGTTCGAACAGCAGGGAAAGCTGGTTAACGCCAAGCTCGAAAAACTCTACCAGGGCTTGCAAGCACCCGCGCTCAGCCGTTACGGTGAAACCGACGATCGCAAGGATGAATTGATCTGAGTGTTAAACCTCGACAGGTTTAAAACTGTATAAACCGTATGGATTTGAACCGGTTGCGGTGTAGCCGTAGACAGCATAGAATCCTCGGTGCAAATATAAAAACGCAGGTACAACCTGCAGCTCGACAATCGGAGGAGCGAAATGAAAAAACTATCCGTGCTATCAATTCTGATGGCAACTGCCTCACTGCTGTTTTCCCAGGCAAGCCTGGCCATGTGCGGTGAGATACACCTCGGTTCCGCGATCTCGCTGACCGGTAAATATGCAACCAACGGCATCCACGCCAAAAACGGCTATGAGTACGCGATCCAGAAAATCAAGGACGCCGGCGGCGTCACGGTCGACGGCAAGTGTTACAACTTCAGGGTGACCTACTACGACGATGAGTCCAAGGGCGACCGCGGCGCGACGCTGGCCGAGCGCTTGATCAACCAGGACAAGGTGCAGTATATGCTGGGGCCGTATTCTTCTGGACTGACCAAGGCGATTGCGCCGGTCACCGAAAAGTACAAAATCCCTATGGTGGAAGCCGAAGGCGCCTCGCGTTCGTTGTTCAACAAGGGTTACAAGTACCTGTTCGCGGTATTGTCGACTTCAGAGCAGTATCTCGCTTCGGCGGTAACGCTGGCCGCCGAGATGGCGGAGAAGCAAGGCAAGAAGCCGTCTTCGGTCAAGGTCGCGGTTGCGGTCGAAAACGATCCCTTCTCGCTCGATATTCGCGCCGGGGTGCTGGAGGACGCCAAGCGCTACGGTATGAAGGCGGTTATCGATGAGCAGCTGCCGCGCGACCTGTCCGACATGAGCGCAATACTGACCAAGGTCAAGTTGCTGAAGCCCGATCTGTTGATCGTCAGCGGCCATTCCAAGGGCGCCGCCACCGCGGTACGCCAGATCGGCGAGCAAAACATCAAGGTGCCGATGATTGCGATGACCCACTGCGAAGCGGCCGACGTAACCGGCAAATTCGGTGCTACCGCCAATGATATTCTGTGCTCTACCCAGTGGGCCGAAACGCTGTCCTACGAGGATCCGCTGTTCGGCACCGCCAGTGAGTACGAAATGGGCTTCAAAAAGGCTTACCCCGAGTATGCCAGCAAGAAAGTCCCGTACCAGACCGCCCAGGCAACCGCCGCGGTATACGTGTTTAAAGATGCCTTCGAACGCGCCGGTTCGCTCGACAAGGACAAGTTGCGTGAAGCGCTCGCCGCCACCGACATGCAAACCTTCTACGGCGGCATCAAGTTTTCCGACGCCGGTAACAATATCGCCAAGCCGATGGTGTTACGCCAGATCCAGAACGGCAAGTATAACGTGGTGGCGCCTTCAGCCTTTGCCTCGCATAAGCTGAACTGGCCGCGTAAATAGTCATCCATACTGGAAACAGGACGCCGCGGCGTCCTGTTTTCTTTGCTTACCGGTAAATTCTATGGACCAAATACTCGGTAATATCGGGCTGCTTTTCGAGTTCCCGGTCGTTAATCTGAAAATCGTTATCGACGGCGTGATGATCGGCGCGCTGTTCGCGCTCGCCGCCTATGGCCTGGCGCTGGTGTGGGGTGTGATGAATGTCAAGAACCTGGCCCAGGGCGACTTCGTCATTTCCGGTGGTTATGTTTCCTGGTGGCTGGTCCAGCAGGGTTTTCCCGCGCTGCTCGGGGTACCGGCGGCATTTATCGTGATGTGGGGGATCGGCTGGGTAGTCTACAAGCTGGTCATCTCCAGGGTCATCGAACGCGATCTGTTCACCTCGCTGCTGGCGACTTTCGGGTTGGCTATCATGATGGCGCAAATCCTGAACCTATTGTTTGGCTCGGATACGCAAAGCGTCGATCTCGGTTACGACACCTTGTATTTGTATTTCGCCGATGGCTTGATCGACATTCCCATCGCCAAATTGATCGGCGTGATCATGGCCGCGCTGCTGGCGGCCGGCGTTATCGTCTTCATGAAATCGAGCCGCATGGGGCAGGCGATCCGGGCGACCGCGCAGGACGCGCGCGCGGCGCGCGTGCTCGGTATCGATACCGAAAAGGTTTACGCCTTTACGTTTTCGCTCAACGCGGCGATTTGCGGCGCGGCCGGCGCCATCATCGTCATGGTGTGGTTGATTCAGCCTTTCTACGGCATTACGCACTCGATTCGCGCTTTCGTCATCGTCACCGCGGCGGGATTGGGTAATCTCCCCGGCGTTATTGCCGCCGGCCTCGGCATCGGTGCCTTGGAGCAGTACGGTGCTCACATCTTCGGCATCGGCTATCAACAGGCCATCGCGGTAATGCTATTGCTACTGGTGCTACTGATCCGCCTGATACAACAGCTGCGCGTGCGCCAGGTGCTGAAATGAGTAACAACAAGATTATGCTCTATGCGGCGATCCTCGCGCTTACGATTCTGGCGCCGTTTATGTTCCCGGCTTTCGGTACCCAATTGGCGACGCTGTGGTTGATGATTATCGTCGCGTTGACCTGGGATATGACCGGCGGGCAAATGGGCTATAACTCGCTCGGCAATATCTTTTTCTACGGTACCGGTATGTATGTCGCCGCGGTGATCTGTATCGGCATGGTCTACGATGTCGGGGACTACACCAACGCCGCCGGCGGCGGCATTTACAAGTTCACCGATCAACAATACTTTCTCGGAATTTTTCTCGGTCTTATCGGCGCCGGGCTGTTTTGTTCGGTCTGCGCCGTGATAATCGGCTATCTGACCTTTGGCCTGCGCGGGCCTTATTTCGCGATCGGCACCCTCGGTGTCGCCATCGCCGCGGGCGAACTGGTCTCCAACTGGGACTGGATCGGCGGCGGGCAGGGCATTGCCTTGCCGGTGTACCCGGGCGACCTGGATCAGGGCAAGATACTGTTTTACTTCCTGTATGCATTCACCGGGGTAGTATTGTTCCTGTTTTTGAAATGGTTTTACCAAACCCGTTTCGGCGCGGCGATCAACGCGATTCGCGACGACGAAGAAAAAGCCGATGCGATGGGGATCCACACGCTGCGCTACAAGCTCGTCACCTGGGCCATGGCCGCGTTTTTCGTCGGCATCGCGGGTGGTATTTCGGCATTCCAGCTAATTCACTTCGAACCACTGGAAACCGCTTACCAGACGATTAACCTGGGTATCTTCATGGTGGTTTGCGTGTTGCTGGGCGGCAAGGGCACCTTGTGGGGGCCGGTAATCGGTGCGATCCTGTTCCATGTCTTCAAAGAAGTCACCTGGAATTATTTTCTCGGCTGGCAGTGGGTGGCGCTCGGCGCCCTGATCATCGTTACCGTGGTTTATTTTAAAGATGGCATCATGGGCTACCTGCTGCACACCAGGCCTGAATGGTTCGGGGTTCGCATCGAAGAGAAAGCCGGCGAGGAAACATCGTGAGCGATATCATCATCGATGTGCAGAATGTCTCCAAGTCTTTTGGCGGCGTCAAGGCCAATACCGAGGTTTCGATGCAGGTGCAGCGTGGCGGTATCACCGGCCTGATAGGTCCCAATGGCTCGGGCAAAACCACCCTGTTCAACTCGATCGTCGGTTACCATCCGATCGATAGCGGTTCGATCCGGTTCGAGGGACAGGAAATATCCAAGCTACCGGTGCAGAAAATTGCGCGCCTCGGCTTATTGAGAACCTTTCAGCAAACCCGGATTTACAGCGCCATGAACGGGGTCGAAAACATGTTGATCTCGTTGCCGCATCGAAAGATGAGCTTGCTGGATGCGCTGAAAAAGAATACCAAAGAGGATTACGAGCGCGCCGATCAGCTACTCGATTTTGTCGGGCTGTATGAAAAGCGCATGCTCAAGAGCGGCGATTTGTCGTTCGGGCAACAAAAACTGCTCGAATTTGCGATGGCGCTGATGAATGAGCCAAGCTGCCTGCTGCTCGACGAACCCACCGCGGGCATCAATCCGACCCTGATCAATGGCTTGATCGACCGGCTCAAGCGCGCCAACGAAGAGTTTGGCATTACCCTGTTCGTCATCGAGCACAATATGCGCGTGATTATGAATCTGGCCGAGTCGATCTACTGCCTGGCGCATGGCGAATTGCTCGCGCATGGCAGTCCGGAAGCGATTCAGAATGACCAGAGCGTCATCGACGCCTATCTGGGGGCGCACTAAATGAGTGAGCCTGACGATAACAAAAAAGCCAGCGGCTACCACGGCGGTGGCGTCGATACGGTAATCTCGGTTGACGAGGTGACGCGGCAGGCGGCAGCGATCGCCGAAGACATTACCCTCGAGCAGCTCGAGGCCTTAGCCGGCAATGACCCACATGTGTCGATCGACAATCTGGTCGCCGGTTACGGGCAGATGGAAATTTTGCACAATCTAGATCTGCGCGTGGGTAAGGCCCAGTCACTCTGCCTGATCGGACCCAACGGCGCCGGCAAGTCGACGATTCTGCATGCGATATTCGGCTTTAACCGCATATTCTCGGGCAGCATCGAGATCGGTTCGGGGGGCGACAAGCGGGATATCACGCGCTTGACGCCAAATCAGAAGCTGGCGCAGGCCGGCATCGCCTATATCCTGCAGGATAAGTCGATTTTCCCGGGCATGACCGTCGAAGAAAACCTGTGGATGGGCGGTTTTCTCAAGGACAAACCCCAGGAAGCCAAACAGGCGGCTGAAATGGTGTTCGACAAATACTCGCGCCTGGCCGATCGTCGCAAGCACAAGGCCGGGGTACTCTCGGGCGGTGAACGCCGCTTATTGGAAATATCGCGCGCCCTGGTGATGAATCCGGAAGTGCTGCTGGTCGATGAGCCGTCGATCGGTCTCGAACCGCGCTTCATCGACATGGTATTTGAAATCCTCGACGATCTGCAAAACCAGGAAGGCAAAACCATCATCATGGTCGAGCAAAACGCCAAAAAAGGCCTCGAATTCGCCGATATCGGTTACGTGCTGGTGTCGGGGGAACTCGCCATCGCCGGCAAGGGCGATGATTTGTTGAAGAATCCCAAGGTAGGCGAACTCTTCCTCGGCGGCTGATCAATATGCTGCCGTTGCGAAGCGTCGGCACGGCGCATGAATGGGGATCTTGCAATGCGCGTTATTAAGATTCCGCTTGCGCGGCAATGACCCAGGGCGAATACCATGGCAAACTCGAAATATCGGATAGCGGTAATCCCGGGCGACGGAATCGGCATGGAGGTCGTACCCGAAGGCCTGAAGGTGTTGCAAACGCTGGCGCCGCGTTTCGATCTGTCCCTCGAATTCGAGCACTTCGACTGGAGTTGCGAGCGTTATCTCGCAAGCGGCGCGATGATGCCGGAGGACGGCATCGCTCAGCTGGCCGAATTCGACGCCATATTTCTCGGCGCGGTCGGTTTCCCGAGCGTGCTCGATCACGTCTCGCTGTGGGGCTTGCTGATCCCGATCCGGCGCGAATTCGAGCAATACGTGAATCTCAGGCCGGTGCGCCTGTTCGAGGGCATGCAGTGCCCGCTGGCGGGTAAAAAACCCGGCGATATCGATTTTTACGTGGTGCGCGAGAATTGCGAGGGCGAATACTCCAACATCGGCGGTCGATTGTACCAAGGTACCGACGCCGAGATGGCGATGCAGCAATCCATTTTTACGCGCAGGGGTACCGACCGAATTTTAAGATACGCTTTCGAACTGGCCATGTCGCGCCCGCGCAAACGCCTGACTTCGGCGACCAAATCCAACGGCATTATCCATACTATGCCCTACTGGGACGAGCGGGTCGCGGCGATGGCCGAGCATTACCCCGGGATCGATGTCGACAAGTATCACATCGATATTCTGG
>Ga0126326_1000233_pt1 | contig 22245 bp, 17 predicted proteins | sample InaspJWI67metaG_FD_94485 | JGI IMG/M metagenome (GOLD analysis project Ga0126326, IMG submission 94485) | Marine gutless worms symbiont microbial communities from Oahu, Hawaii - Inanidrilus sp. 1 OAHU.JWI-67 metaG | ecosystem: Host-associated > Annelida > Digestive system > Unclassified | place... | reverse complement strand
GACTTCACCATCCGCAACGCCTGGCAGAAGTAATTAGAGGAGTTAAATTTGTCAATGGTGTCGAAGAAAAACGGATTGCCGCCTAATTTCTTCATACACAACTATTGACTATATCTCCAATTGAAAGATGCTCGGGCAATACATTGTAAATGGGTTGCTTCAGGGGGGAATCTACGCCTGTCTTGGTGTCCCGTTTTCTATTGTGTTTGGGATCACGAAGATTATCAATTTAGCCCATGGTACTCAAGTCATTCTTGGGGCGTACATAACATACGCGGTGAGTCAAACTCTAGGGATCGATCCTTTCTTAACGCTTCCGATAAGCATGCTGAGTCTATTTATCCTTGGCTATCTGGTCCAAAAGTATGTGATCAATTTAGTGGCCAAAGGGGGATTGGTCATCACAAGTCTCCTTACTTTCGGTCTCAACTTGATCCTTATCAACATTTTACTTTTGATATGGAAAGCCGATTATAGAGGGATGAATCCATGGTACCTGGGGATGAGTTTTGAAGTGGCCGGTCTAACGATACCCTATGTTCGGCTGGGCATTTTTGTGATTGCTGTCCTGTTAACCGTCTTTATGGAATTGTTTTTTCGAAAGACTGAAACTGGAAATTCTATCCTTGCCACTGCACTCAACCCTAAAGCAGCTCAACTCATGGGGATCGATATTGGTAAGACTTACGCTATCACATTTGCTGTTAGCTCGGCCCTGGGTGGCGCCACGGGAACGCTCTTCATCTTGGCAAAACCTGTCTCACCCTTTACCGGTGGAAATTTTTTGATCATTCTTTTTTCAGTGGCGATCTTAGGAGGACTCGGTTCAATTCCCGGTGCGTTCCTTGCCGGGATCATTCTAGGATTGGTTGAATCCCTCTCAGTCATGCTCTTTGGCATTCAGTACCAGAAAATTTTGTTGAATACTTTTGCTATCCTAATCCTGATCTTTCTGCCAAATGGACTACGAGGAAAACGGTTCTATGGCTAATGTAAGGCGAAAAAAACGGTTATTGATGGGAACAGGAGTTTGCCTGTTGCTTATTTTTGCGCCGTTTCTACTGAAAGGCTATTGGGTTAGACTTCTTACCAACATATTTATGTTCGCAGTCTTGGCAGAAAGTGTAAATATCATCGCGGGCTATTGCGGGTACCTTTCTCTGGGTAACATGCTCTTCTTCGGAATCGGTGCTTATGTTGAGGCCGTTCTCATGAACAGGTTTGGTTTCTCTTTTTACACAGCCCTATCCTTGGCAGGCCTGGGATCAGGTCTTTTCGCTGTGATAGTCGGCATTCTGATCCTGCGTCTTAGAGGGCACTATTTTATCATGGGAACGATTGCTCTCATGGAGCTATTGCGAGAGATCACCAGCAATTTATCCCTTACCGGAGGAGCACAGGGGATTATGCTTCCTATTTTTCCAGGGGATGCGGCTACCGCCAACCTTTTCTTTTACTATTTTATGTTCTGTCTGATGCTCATATGTGTTGCCTGTACTTTCTACCTCTCGAAAAGTTACCTTGGATATGCCTTCTGCGCAATCAAGCTTGATGAGGATGCCGCATCCGTCATGGGGATCAACCCCACTCTTTATAAAACAGCGGCTTGGGCCATCAGCGCCTTTTTTACGGGTCTTGCAGGTGGAGGATATGCATATTGGCTGAGCTTCATTTATCCAAGCGATGTCTACCAGTTAGCGACTTCGATCAAGATGTACCTCATGATGATATTGGGAGGAGGGGGAACGGTCTTTGGTCCCATTGCAGGGGCGTTTTTTATTGAATTCATTTCTGAGCTGGTCTGGGGAAAATTTTTGGATTTGCACCTCCTCATATTGGGGCTCATATTGGTCCTAGTCGTCATCTTTGCTCCAAAGGGATTTATGGATTTGCTTCAAAAAGGGTTTAGCCTCAATAACTTAATGACGGGAATAAAGGAGAATAGAGCCTAGACATATGGCGATTTTAGAAGTCCATAGAGTAACGAAAGATTTCGATGGCCTCATCGTGGCTAATGAAATAGATTTTGCAATTCAGGAAAATGAGATCTTTGGACTCATAGGACCGAACGGATCGGGGAAAACGACACTGTTAAACCTGATTAACGGTATTTACCCTGTCACGGGCGGTGAGATAAGGTTTCACGGTCATCGGATTAATGGCTTGAAGCCTTATCAGATTACCCGTTTGGGAATCGGCAGGACTTTTCAGATTATCCGCGCCTTTGAGGATCTCACGGTGATAGAGAATGTGTTGGTGGGACGGTTGTTCGGGACAAAAAAACACAAGGATATTGCCCGGGGAATGAAAACTGCACAAAAAATCCTTGATTTTGTAGGTCTTGAAACCAAAAGTGATCGTAGGATTTCGGAAATCACGGTTGCTGATCGCAAGCGCCTCGAACTTGCGCGAGCATTAGTGATGGAGCCTAAACTGCTGCTTTTGGATGAAGTGATGGCCGGTTTGAACCCACGGGAAATTGAGGATTTTATGAAAATGATCGCAGAGGTGAATCGACAGGGGGTCGCTATCTTGATGATTGAACATGTTATGAAAGCAGTCATGGGCATTTCCACCCGAGTCATGGTGCTTCATCATGGTAGAAAGATTGCTTTGGAATCACCCAAAAAAATTTCAAAAAACGAAGCAGTTGTTAAGTGCTATTTGGGGCAACGGTTTGTCTGCAGATAAGCAACGCAAAGAGTTACTGCATCAACGATCGAGAGAAGTTGATGGGCTTTATAGTAACTCCTTGTTAAGCACAAAGAACCTTCACGTGGGGTATGGGGATGTCCCGGTTCTGTGGGATATCTCACTAACCGTAAAGCACCGGGAAATCATAAGTCTATTGGGGAGTAACGGAGCAGGGAAGTCGACTTTACTCAATGTCATTTCAGGGATACTTCCGCCGATGAAAGGGGAAGTTCGTTTTCGAGATAAAGAGATCACTTTTTTAGACCCAGCAAGGAGAGCACAAATGGGAATTGCCCAAGTCCCCGAGGGACGCCTCCTATTTTCTGGACTCAGCGTAAAGCAGAACTTAAGAATGGGTGCTTTTGCCAGAAGGGCCCGGGCAAGTGTGCCAGAGGACCTGGAAGCCATTTTTCGTCTGTTTCCGGTGCTGGCAGAAAGAAAGGATCAGCTTGCCGGTACTTTAAGTGGTGGTGAACAGCAGATGTGCGCCATCGGTCGAGGATTAATGGCCAAACCCGAGCTGCTCCTGATTGATGAACTTTCTTTAGGGCTCGCTCCCGTTGTGATCGATCACCTAATAAGCGTCTTAAAAAAGATCTATGAACAGAAAGCTTTGAGTATTGTCCTGGTTGAGCAAGATGTGCAGCTGGGGCTAGAAATTTCTCACCGGGCTTATGTCTTAGAAGCAGGTCGCATTGTGAAATCAGGGAGATCTGAAGATTTGGCTGGAGATCCAGATATTCAGAAAGCCTATTTGGGAATGTAAAATACAAGTCAAAGAGGTCAATATGAGTCTAGCCAAAAGGATTTTGGACGGGGACTTAGGAGCTGCCTCACGCCTGATGACAAATATCGACGATGAAGAGGATTCGGCGATAGAAGAGTTGAAAGCACTCTACCCGATGACCGGCAAGGCCTGGATTATCGGCATCACCGGCCCTTCTGGTGTGGGGAAAAGTACTCTTGTGAACAAAATGGTAGAAGCTTTTAGAAGCGGGCCGAAAACAGTGGGAGTCATAGCAGTTGATCCCACCAGCCCTTTTAGTGGGGGAGCCATTTTAGGGGATCGGGTCAGGATGCAATCCCACAGTACCGATGAAGGCGTCTTTATTCGCAGTCTGGCCACGAGAGGACATTTGGGAGGGATTTCCCGCTCTACCCATGACATTATCAAGGTGATGGATGCCATGGGGAAAGACAGCATCTTTGTAGAAACTGTCGGGGTGGGACAAGATGAGGTAGATATTGTCAACGCTGCTGATACCACGATCGTGGTCTTGGTACCGGGATTAGGTGATAGTATTCAAGCTATGAAAGCTGGAGTCTTGGAGATTGGGGACATATTTGTAATAAACAAATGCGAGCAGGAAGGCACCGACCGGCTCGAACAAGAACTTAGTTTCATGTTGCAAACTGGGGAGAACCGTTCTGATGATTGGACGATACCTATTTGCAGAACAGAAGCCATTAAGGGAGTTGGAATCAATAAATTGATATTGGGAATCCATCGACACCAAGAGATGCTTAATCGAAAAGGGCTTCGTCAGCAGCGTGAGAAGGAGAGAGTGAAAATTGAATTTCTCGAAATCCTTAGATCTTCTTTAATGAACAAACTTTTACAAAAATTAAGTCAGAATGGGAATCTGGACCGCATGTTAGAGACTATAGCGAAAAGGGAGAGAGATCCCTACACTGTGGTTGAGGAGATCATACAGAATATTTTACCTAAAAATGGAACGAAACTATAAATAATAATAAGGGGCAAACGGATTTTGGGGTAATTTTCTCGAACGATTGAGTCGACTTGTGCCTGAATGGCATCAATCCTTCTTTCGAACTGACCATCGATGGACTGGAAAAAGCCGTGGCCCATCTGATGGCTAAATAACATATAGTTTTACGAGTAAAAACTATTAAGATAATGCCCGCAAGTTTTTCCTGACAGGTGCGGTTGGGCTAAAAGGTATTACTTCCAGTGGGCTTGCATGCGATCCAGTTCTTTGACGACATCCTCGGGTAAGGGAGTCGGTTGGTGGTCCATGGCTTCTTTTATCAGATCGCGCAGCCGTTCTTCAAAGCGTTTGGCACCGGCCTCTTGCCACTGGTCGTAGACCATGCGCTCAAAAAGCTTTGAATACCGTACGTTGCGGAAGTGCCGCAAGGTGTGATCCTCTTGCAGATAATGTCCGCCCGGTCCCACCCGATCGATCACATCCAGGGCCAGGGTTTCGGCAGTGACCGGCAGGCCTTTCATGAACTGATTGACATTCTCGAGGATTTCGTTGGCCAACACCATAAATGCCGGAGAGACCAATGATCCGTGGTCCATCCAGCTGCTGCAGTCATGCACCAGGCCGGAGCCGACGGCGGCGGCACTGAGACACTGAAATGTCGCTTCTGCCGCCGCCTGGGCATCACAGAATTTGGCGTCGGTGGAGCCGGCGGTGCCGAAAAAGGGCAGCTGGTAATACTGGGCCATCTGGGCCATGGCGCTGACCATCAGGCTCATTTCCGGGGCACCGTAGGAAAAAATCGACGTTTGCATGTCCATGATGGTGGTAAAGGCGCCGTAAATGAACGGGGCTCCCGGCCGGGCCACCTGGGCCAGTACCAGACCGCTTAAGGATTCCGCACTCCCTTGCACGATCGTACCGGCAAAGGTCGCCGGGGCTGAACCGCAGGCCTGGGGGGCTGGAAAGTTAATCAGGGGGATGCCGTGTTCGACCGTGAAAAGCATCTTTTCCACGGCCGGATCATAGTACTCCAGCGGGGAGATCGGCTCGGAGTATTGAACGATGCACGGGGCTTTTTCGAAGTTCTCTTTACCCCCGCAGATGAGCAGGGCCATTTCATAGATGTCGCGTTCACCGCCGGCGTCCTTGCAGCAGAAGACCAGTGGTTTTTCACAGTAGCTCAGAGCCTGGCGCACAATGACGCGATCGGCGATATCCGGCGGTTGATCATCGGCCATGCCGATGATCATCGACCAGTGGAAATTGGGCAAGGCATCGGCCAGGGTGGCGGTGATGCGGCAATGCTTGCTGGTAAAACGTGATCGTTCATCCGTGATGGGGTCCAGGTAGTCAATGCAGTCCAAACTAGGACCGAACCAGGACGTGTCGCCCTCCAGAATCACCGACCGACGGCCGTTGCGATTTCCCAGGACGAACCGGGAGGGCGCTTTGCGGATGGCCTCCTCCACCAGCCAGGCCGGGATGCGCACCCGGTCGCCGTCCACCCGCGCCCCGGCCCCGTCCAGCAACGCCAACCCGCGGGGATGGGTTATTTTAACGCCGGTTCGTTCCAACACCTCCAGGGTGGCCATGTGGATTTGTTTGATTTGATCGTCATTGATAACGCGCAGTTTTGGCTTGAAATACAACTCGGGTTGTTGCATGCCCATCGGTGATTCCTCCCCTATCGATCACCACATATCGCGATCCGTTTTCCCGATCCTATTCGAACAGACAGCAGTCGAAATCAATTATCAATGTAGCGCGAACTCTCTATTTTTGAGCCGCGGCCTTCCCGGCCTCGCGCTCTTCGGCCGCCTGCAGGATTTCGGCGATCTTTTGCTGGGCCTCCGCCGGCACCTTTGAAATGGGTCCTTCAAAGTTGGCGATGAGGTCGCGGGTCTTTTCGATGACGCGATCGCGCATGGTTTTCTTGCCGTCCGCAGCCCAGTCCTCGTAAAGGCGGCGATCCATGAGGGTGGGCTGCCAGTGGTCGGCCGCATGCTTTTGGGTGTGAGCGCTGTTGCGGAAGCTGCCACCGGGTCCTGCCTGGCAGATTTCCTCGACGGCCAGGGTCTCTTCGTTGACCTCGACGCCCCTGGCCACCACGTGGCTCATGCCGATTTGTTCGTCGGCCATCACAAGCTGGAGCACGGAGCCGGTCATGCCGGATTCGAAATATCCGACATCGTGAATGAAATTTGCACCGCTCAGCATCGCCGAATGAACGGAAGTAGCAGATTCGATCGCACCCTGGGCGTCAAGAACTTTAGTATCGGTGCAGCCGGCGGTGGAAAACATGGGTAGTCCTACATACTGTGCCATCTCGGTGAGCGCCGCGCTCAAAAGACTCATCTCCGGCGCTCCATAGGCGTAAACCGAGTATTGCATGTCCATGATCGACTGAACACCGCCCATGATGACGCATGTGCCAGGATTGATCAGCTGGGAAACCACTACTCCCAGCATCGATTCGGAAAAGGCGCATATCAGTTGCCCGGCGTGGGTAGCCGGCACGGTTGCCCCGCCAATGCAGCACGGTGTATAGACCTGAGGAATGCGGTGTTCGGCATTGTACATGAGTTTGTCCATGGCGTGAAAATCGCTCAGCAGCGGTGATATCGGTTCTCCGTAAAAAACGTAATTCGGGCATTGCTTGAAGGCTTGTTCGCCGCCGGCCATGGCAATGGCAATCTGATGAATGTCGCTGCAGGTATCGCGGGTGTATGACCAGGACAAAATGGGTTTGGTCGTATTCTGGATCATCTCCGCAAATTCATAGACATCCGCCAGGGTGACCGTGACATCACTGATGGTCCCCAGCGATTGCACAAATCCAATGTTCGGCAGGGCTTCGCAGATACGGGCCACGATTTCGGCGTCTTTGCGAACATACTTGCGGCGTTCGAGGGTATCCGGATCGGTGAAATTCGGCGGGGTGGGTCCGGGGCCGAATATGACCTGGTTTTTTTCGATCAGCGTCTTACGGCTGCCGTCCCAGCTCTGAACGACGGTTACCGGCGGAACAGTGGCCAGCGCGTCCAAAACCAGATTTTGCGGAATTTTGACCGAAACGCCGTCTACCAATGCGCCGTGTTCCTGGAGCAGGTCTCGAGCTAGTTCGTGGTGCAGATGGACGCCTGTATTACGCAGCGTTTCGATCATGCCTTCAAATATTCGCATTTTCTGGTCTTCTGATAGAATGGAAAACCGCGCGGTTTGATTGACTGTCTGATTCGTTCGCGTACTCATTATCAATCCTCCTTTTTGTCCGCCAGGTCGACGATCTTTTTCATCTCCTGCATAACGGTTGCGTCCAGTGGTTCGGGTTCGTGGGTTTCCAGGATGCGGTCGGTTTCGGGTTCCAGCCGGTCGTTGTAATTTTTACTGCCCGCCTCTGCCCAGATTTCATGGTTGGAACGATCGATTATGGTGGGCCGGAACCAATCCTTCCAGTGATCAAAAGTGTGGTCGTGAGTGAGGAATTCACCGCCCGGTCCCACTTCTTTGAGAATGTCCAGCGCCAGCGTTTCATCGTCAACGTGTATACCCTTGCCGATCTGTTTAATCATCCCGATAATTTCATCGCACATCACCAGACCCGACAGGGATGCGTTCAGACCGCCTTCGATGGCTCCCACGTGGTGAATCAGGTTGCTGCCGGCCATGAAATTGTTGTAGATGCTCATCACGGCCTCTGAGGCCGCCTGTTCATCTAAAACTTTGGCGTCCGTGCACCCGCCCGGTGCGGCACTCAACAGACCGGCCCACCTGTAAATTTCGGCAATGGCCGCCGAGGCCAGATGAAGCTCGGGGGAACCGTGAGATAGATCGGTATTATCTTTAGTGCTGACCGACTGAAGGCCGCCCAGGATTAACGGCGCTCCGGGTTTTCTCAAGTAGCACAACACCACCGTCAGCAGGGCATCTGCCAGAGTCTGAACCAGCATTCCGGCGATCGTGGCCGGTGCCGTTTCTCCCAGAGCCGAACCGGCACTGAATATGGCGGGTATGCCCTTGTCCGCCGCGAACAGGAGTTGGTCCACCACCTCCTTGCTTCTTACCAGCGGTGAATCCGTGGCGATAAAAGCTGCAAACAAAGGGCTTAAGCGAAACTCTTTCTCGCCGCCGGTTATCAGACAGGCCATTTCCCACTGGTCCTTTAATCCGGTTGCATCTGCAGCGGCAACCACCAGCGGTTTGGTGCAGTTTTGGATCATGGCCATAAATTGGTGCCGGTCCTGAGTTCCGGGGTTGGGTGCATTCGACACCTGGCCGTGGGCCATACAAAAATCAAGCCGGGGCAGGTAATCCACCAGTTTGGCGGCGGCGGCCACGTCAGCGTAGGTGCAACTGCGGCGTTCCCCGCTTTTGCGATCCCACACAAAGACGGCATTTGCACCACTTCCGAAAGCAACCTCGTTTTTTTGCAGCTTCACCGTTCGTTGGCCGTTGCGGCCCGCCAAAGCAGATTTAGAGGAGCAACTGCGCAGCGCCTGCTCGACCAGGGGGGCAGGCAGGCGTACACGGTTCGTATCAGTCAGCACGGCATCACTGTTGCTGAACATTGTCAGCGCCTCTTCATGAAATATCCGGCCGCCTGACATTTCCAGAACATCCAAAGCTGCATAAAAAATCTGTTCGATTTGATCATCGGTGAGAATCTGGAACATGAGAGTTCCGTGCGCCTGTTGATTCATTTTAATCAGCATTGTTTTGTTAAACATAGTTCCGTCTCCTATTTATCGGATTTACAAAACAGCATTCCGAGGCCATGAGTGCACATGGATCGCCTTGTACCTGAAACTTACCGTTGCCCGTTGATACCGACGCCCGGGTCAACGACATTTAACCCGGCACCTTCAAACAGCATGCCCACCAGGTTCTTGCCAATATCATGCAGGTCGCCTTTGACCGTGTGGATTGTTTTAAAATTTGTAAGACGCCTGTTTAAAACTTTTCTTTGTAAAGATTAAACAGAATATCATTTTCTCGATAGGCCTGTTCGAGCTTTTCCTGATGTTTTTTCAACCGGTCACCATCATGACTGGCCAGTTCCAGAACCAGATAGGTGATGATGCAGGAAATCGTGGTCGGATTTCCGATAAAGGGAATGTTTTTTGACGGTGCCACAAGCGACAGGTGGGCGAATTGTATCAACGGGCAAAGAGTGCTATCCGCAATTACCAGCAGCGTCAATCCGAGCCGACGCACCATTTTGCCCAACCGGATCAGTTCGTTCGGATATCGGGTGGTGGCGATGATAATCACCAGGCTTTCCGGCGCTGCGATGGTCAGCCAGTCGATCGAGGTACTGTCGCTGCCTTTGATAATGTGAACGTTCTGACGCACTTTAGTCAATGACCAGCCCAGGTAATAAGCAAAGGTGTACGACAGACGGGATCCGATGACATAGATGGACGCGCTTTTTTCAAGATATTCCACCACGCGGTTGAGCACATCCATATCGACGGTTTCGTAGAACTGTCTGAGATTGTCCATCTCTTCGAACACCACCCGGCGAAGGCGTTCGGTGCCCGGGTCTTTCATGCCGGACATGTCGGTGCGATCGAGCAACGTCAGTTCCGTGTCCACAAAATCTCTCAGCGACTGTTGAAACGGTCCGTAACCTTTGTAGCCGAGCTGGCTGACAAACCGCACCACCGTCGCTTCGCTGACGTTGCACGTATTCGCCAGTTCTTTGGTGGTCATGAAGACGGCTTTGCGGGGATTTGCGAGGATATAGTTTGCAAGGATCCGCGCCTTTGGCGTCAGTGACGACTGCAGTTCGGCGATGCCTTTAATCGTGGGATGGGATTGCTGTTGCAGCATGGTATTCGGTTCCATTTAGCATCCATCAAAAATGAAATGATTTCAATCAAATGATATGAATTCATACAAGCGGACACACATTTTAATAACTGGCAATATCGGCCATGCTATTAAAATTGTCAACCCTTTTTGAAACAAAATATTTCATTATTTCGTTTTTTTCTTGACATGATTTGTTTCATTTGCATAAGTTGTGAGCAATTTCGCCAAGCTTCGACGGGACAGGCTGGGGTACCAGCATGTAAAGGTAATATAAAAGGTTGCGAGTTACGGGTTACGAGTTAAATTTGTAGTTATCTTCTTCAATAACGCGTAACACGCAACCCGTAACTCGCAACTCGTAATCCGACTGTATCTGTTTTCCTTTTGAAAAATCCAATTTCATTACCAAAGGCAAGTACTTATGTTTGGGAGTAATAAACCCCTGTGGGGTAAGAAGACCCAGCTAAAGTCAAGCTACGATGCGGTTATCATCGGCGGCGGTCTGCATGGTCTGGCCACTGCCTATTTCCTGGCACGGGATCATGGACTTACGGACGTGGCGGTGCTCGAAAAACGGTATATCGGTTTCGGCGGTGCAGGCCGCAACACGGCCATTGTGCGTGCCAACCAGCGCACCCAGGAAAATGTGCCGCTTTACAAAGAAGCCCTCGAGCTGTGGCCAATCCTGACAAAAGAACTGGATTACAACCTGATGTTTTTCAACTGCGGCAACCTGAATCTGATGCACAGCGAGGCCGCCATGAATGCAGCCCGCATGAATGTTGCCACGGCGCAGTTTCACGGCGTTGAAAGTCATCTGATCGATGCCAAGCAGTGCCGGGAGCTGTTGCCTGCATTAAACATTTCCGAGGACATTTCCTATCCGATATTGGGAGCAATGTATCATCCTCCGGGAGGTATTGTGCGCCATGATGCCGTGGTTTGGGGTCTGGCCAAAGGCGCCTCCCGGCGTGGGGTGCACATTCATCAGCAGACACCGGTTACCGGTATCGGTGCTGAAAACGGCAAAATCGTCTCGGTGGAGACCAGCCGCGGAAAAATAAACACCCCGCGGATTCTGCTGTCGGCCGGGGGATACTCGGCCGCCATTTCATATGAAATGCTGAGCATCAAGTTGCCCATCAGTGTTCTAACGATCCAGGCCATGGTGACGCAACCACTGAAACCGATATTGAACCATGTGATTTCATCCGGTACCTACCATGCCTACGCCAACCAGACCCTGAAGGGTGAAGTCGCCACCGGCGCGCACATGGACCCCTGGCCGAATTATACCACCCAAACCACGGCCTATTACATCAAACATCAGGCTGAGGCCCTGGCTGAGATGCTGCCCTGTTTACGCGGCGTCAAATTCATGCGGCACTGGGCCGGCCTGGCGGATATGACGCCGGATATGGCGCCGATCATGGACGGCAATGATCCCATCGATGGTTATTACATGAACCTCGGATGGGGGTATTTCGGCTTTAAATCCTGTGCCGCCGCCGGTAAAAACATGGCACAGTTCATGGCAACCGGTAACTGTCCCGACAGGCTCAAACCTTTCAACCTTCGCCGTTTTGAGCAGCACCGGCTGATGGGAGAAACCGCGGCAGTGGTGAATTACACACCGGACAACTAAAATTGAAGATTGAATATGGGTGGAATTTTATCATTTTAGTTAAGGAGGCCAAATATGGCGGCAACCCTTACCTGTCCCATATGCGGTAAACGCAACGGTTATGAATTCCGTTTCGGTGGAGTGGACAAAGGGCCAAGACCTGACGAAGAAGGACTCACTCCCGAAAGCTGGTGTGATTATGTCCATATGAACAAATCTGTGGCCGGCGTTCAAAAGGAGTGGTGGTTTCACCGGGATGGCTGCGGCGCCTGGTTCACCACGCACCGCGACACAACAACCAATCTCGAAGTAGACCACCCGGAGGCAAGCTAATGGACCGGCTCAGCCAGCTGCCGACGCTGCGTATCGACCCCGAGCAAAAGATTGCAATGAAATATGGTCGTAAAAGTTACTACGGGATGGCCGGAGATACCATTGCGACCGCTCTGTATGCCAACAGCATCCGCATTTTTTCACGAAGTCTTAAATATCACCGTCCCCGGGGATTGTACAGCCTGGATGGCGAGTGCAGCAATACCTATATGCAGATCAACGGCATCCCCAATGTGTGCGCTGAAAAGACGCTTTTGAAAAGCGGGATGAAGGTAGCGGCGCAAAACGTCATCGGGAGCCCCGAAAAGGATCTGATGGGCTTCCTGGACAATCTGGATTGGGCCGTGCCCGCCGGATTTTACTACCGCACGATGCACAAGCCCGCTAAATTATGGCCGATCGCCCTGAAACGAGTGCGCAAGGCCGCCGGACTCGGAAAGATTTCTCCGGATTTTCAGCACAAGGGGACCTATGACGAAATCTTTCCCCGGACGGATGTGTGCGTTGTCGGCGGCGGGCCGGCCGGTATGGCGGCGGCCCTGGCCGCAGCCGGACAGGGGTTGCGCGTCATTCTCATGGAATCCCGTCCCTGGCTGGGTGGGTTTTTCGACTACCGGGCGGCAAGATACAACGGCCGCCATTTGTTTGAAAGAGCCCGGGAACTGGCAAAAGCGGTTGCGGAAACCCCCGACATTCGCACGATGGTCCATACGCCCATGGTGGGTGCCTACAACAACAACCTGATCACCGCTTTTCAAATAGGGGATGATTCCGATCATTTCGATGAACGCTACATTGAAATCCGGGCCCAAAGTGTCGTGGTGGCTACCGGGTGCATCGAGCGCCCGCTGCTTTTTGAAAACAACGAGCGGCCCGGCGTCATGCAGATCGGCTGCGCCCATCGCTTGGCGCGAACCTATGGCGTGTTGGCCGGTAAAGAGGCGGTCTTCAGCATCGGACATGATCTGGGTTTGGAAGCCGCGTTGGATCTTCATGATCTGGGCCTTAAGATAGCTTATGTCGCCGACATTCGCGAAGACGGACAGGATCCCGAGCTGATGGCGGCGCTTGCCGCAAAAAATATACCATTCGTGCTGGGATGGACCGCGGTTTTGGCCCACGGCGACAAAACGGTCAATAAAGTGACGTTAAGCACGCTCCAGGGAACCCAGCGGCGTGATGTTGATTGTGACCTTCTGGTGGCTTCGGCCGGGATGACGCCGGTCAGCGGTCCGCTTGCCCTGGGCGATGCGCAACTTAATTATGACAACCATACCGGTTACTTTTTACCGGCCAAACTGCCGGCCAAAGTGCATGCAGCAGGACGTGTACTGGGCTTGAATGATCCTGCATCCATCGAAGTGTCGGGAACGCTGGCCGGGCTCGAAGCGGCAGCCGATTGCGGCGCCGGCGTGGGGACGGATGTAAAACAGGCGCGGGAGAAACTGGGTGATCTACCCGGTCCGGTCAGGGGATCCAAACTGGTCCAGGCGCCGGTGGGGGGGCGCAAAGTCTTTATCTGCTTCGATGAAGATACGACCGTTAAAAACGTGGAGCAGGCTCTGCAAATGGGCTTTGACGCCACGGAATTAATCAAGCGCTTTACCACTGCCGGAACCGGACCGGGTCAGGGGGGCATATCCGGACACAACCTGCCGCTGTTTGTGGCCCAGTATCAGGCTGACGCCGCGGTGGAGGCACGGCCGACAACTGTCAGGGCACCGCTGGTTCCCACGTATATCGCCACCTATGCCGGCCGAAACCACGATATGTGCAAACGCACGCCGGTCCATGATTTGCAAAAGACTACCAGCGGCATCATGCGGCGGATCGGTGTCTGGAAAAGGGCCCGGTATTTTTCCCGGGATTTCAGCTGCAAGGAAGAAATTGAAAACGTACGCAATAATGTCGGTATGCTCGATGCATCCACTCTCGGCAAATTTAGGATTTGGGGGCCGGATGCATTAAAGGCCCTACAGCGGGTTTATGTCGGCAACATGGCCAAGATTGCTGACGGCAAGGTGAAGTACTCGGCCATGTGCAACGACGACGGCTGTATCATTGATGACGGTGTGGTGGTCGAGCGGGCAGAAAACGACTACTACTTTACTACTTCCACCGGCCGGGCCGGCAGCACGGTGGAGTGGATCCGCTACCATACCCGTTACGACGGCTGGAATTTTCACATGGTCAATCTGACCGATGCGCTGGGAGTCATCAACCTTGCCGGACCCAATGCCCGCAAGGTCCTCGAACAGCTTACCGATGCGGATGTCTCCAACGAAGCCTTTCCTTATGCCGGGTATCGCGAATTCACCATCAAAAATACGATTCCGGTGCGCATGATGCGCCTCGGATTTGTTGGGGAACTCTCCTACGAGTTTCATGTGCCGTCATCCTACATGCAGTCCCTCTGGGAATTGATTGCTCAGGTCGGCGAGCAATTCAACATCCGAAATTTCGGGTTGGAGGCCCAGAACGTGCTGCGGATGGAAAAAGGCCACATCATCATTGGATCAGAATCCGAGCAGCGAACAACGCTGCACGATGTCGGTCTGGGCTTTTTATGGGATCGCACCAAGGCCGAGGCCAAAACCATAGGCGCCGTCGCCCTCAAGCACACTGAAAATCAGGAAGGGCGTTTGACCCTGGTCGGGTTTGAAATGGAAAACGGCTCCCGCACACCCAAAGACGGATCCATCATCGTGGATAGGGCCATTCAGGGATATGTGTGCATTGCCCGTCATAGTTTGGCGCTCAACAAAAGCGTCGGGCTAGCGCTGGTGCAATCACCGCTGGCCGAGGAAGGGAAGCGTTTGCAGATTTATGAGGACGAATGCGAGGGGCGGCATCTACATGCGCGGGTGGTGCCGACGCCTTTTTATGATCCTGAAGGCAAACGATTGCGGATGTAATAACGCTTAGTAGTCTTTTTCGTATATTCGATGACGTATTTTTTTTAATGATATCTACGGAAGCTAAACTTAGAAGTGACTAAAGTTGAAAGTTTTAAGTGAATTAAAGTTATGGACTGCGCTTTCAGCGCGGTCTAATTATAAAAAGATAGAATACTTCAATCCATCTCGGATTACGGTATCGCTCCACTTCATCTTTTTGTATAAAATCGACAGAATTTCATAACCCTGGCCCAGACCGATCACCGGTACTGTGCAATCAAAAGTTAGGTCTTGAATGACACTTAGGTCGGACCTATACACAAAAACAAGTCGCACCAGGGCGGGCTTTAGTCACTTCAAACTTTTCAGGCAAAAGTAATATGATATCGTATTTATGAATGCATGTACTTAGCGCCTACGCATCCAAGAAATACTGAGGATAATTATATGGAGACGCTTATCAGACGATCGCCGGTGTCATTTGACAGCCAATCTTTGAAAACGGGGATGCGCGATGATTGGACCGTGGTCCTTGAATATGAGGATGAAGGAGAAGGACCGTATTTGGTCGATTTGAGTCACCGAGCCAGATGGGATTTGCAGGATAGTGACGTTGACAGCATTCAGCCCTGGGGAATTCAGCTTCCCGATTCCCCCGGCCAATGTGTATTTCAAAATGGAATTCTCATCAATCGCATGAACCGCACCCAGGCATCCATCTGGCATCTGTCGGGGGAAAAGCCGGATAATCCAGATGGAGCCGCGTTTAGCGACGTAACCGATGCAACCGTGTTCCTGGCGTTGTTTGGTAAAGATATCTTTGCAATAACGGAAAAACTAACATCGCTTGATTTTTTAGACTTTACAAAACAGCCGCCGTTTTTACTGCAAGGCCCGTTTTCCCATGTTCCATGCCAGATGGTAACTCTGGAAAAAACAGCCACTGGATCCGGCCTTGTATTTACCTGTTCCCGGGGATATGCTCGGGACATGACCGCTGCGATTTTAGAAGCCGGAGAGGAATTCGGTATTCATCCAGCCGGTGAAAATACTTTTGCGAATTGGTTAGACCAGCTGTGGGGCTGACGCACCAATGGATTGGGGAGGAATATGACATTAGAGGAAAAGATTGTACTACTGCTGGAAGAAAATAAAGTAGCCTATGAGGTTGTCGAGCACGAACCGGTGTATACCAATCCCGCAATGGCCGAGGCACTGAACGTCACCGAATCGGAAACGGTCAAATCCCTGGTATTAAAGACCAAAGAAGGAAAGCTGATTGTTCTGGTTCTGCCCGGTAATAAGAAGGTGAACTGGAAACAAGCCGCTGCAGGGGCAAAGACCAAAAAGGTTTCATTTGCCAAACCGGACGAGGTCAGACAAACCGTGGGATGCGAGGTGGGCTGCGTGCCGCCTTTTGGCCACCTGACATTGCTACCGATCTATATGGATCCGGATTTAACCAGGAAAAAGGAGGTTTATTTCAATCCGGGCGTTCACGACAAATCGTTTAAGATAAAAGCCTGGGATTTGAAAAAGCTTTGCAAACCGTCTTTCATCTGATTGTTATTGATCAATCAGGGTGATAGGCGCTTTATATCGCAACCAATAAATCATTACAAAATGGTAAACAACATAAGGAGGTTTTGCCATGAACAAAAAGTACGATGCCATTATTATCGGAGCCGGTATCATCGGTGCCCCCATCGCCTATGAACTCACCCAGATGGGTTATAAGACCCTGAACATCGATAAGTTGTCCGATGCCGGTGAAGGTTCCACAGCTGCATCCTGCGCCATTGTGCGGGCGCACTATTCGACGGAAGACGGCGTGGCCATGGCGTACGAGGGTTTCAAATACTGGCTGGACTGGAAGAATTATCTGGGTCACGTCAAAGACGAAAAAGGCCTGGCCAAATATATGAACACCGGATCGCTTCTGATAAAATCCCAGGGTCACGACTGGCGCAAAGTGAAAACACATTACGATGCCGTGGGCGTCAAGTACGAAGAATGGGACAACGATAAAATCAAGGAAATGGTGCCGGTTTATGACATGCATGAATTCTGGCCGGTGCGCCGCCCCGAAGATCCGGAATTCTTCGAGGAACCAAACAAAATGCTAGAGGGCGGACTTTTTTGCCCCGAAGGCGGTTATGTGAATGATCCGGCCTTGTCCACCCACAACGTGATGCGGGCGGCCGAAGCCAAAGGGGCCGAATTCATGTTTAACACCGAAGTTGTCGCTGTCCGCAGCCAGGACAAACAGGTTCTGGGGGTGACCCTCAAAGACGGGACCGAGATCGATGCACCGGTCGTGGTCAATGCGGCCGGCCCCCATTCTTTTAAAATCAATCAAATGGCCGAAGGCGTCTGGGAGGGGTGCAACATCAAGACCAAAGCGCTGCGGCATGAGGTCATGCATTGCCCGTCTCCCGAAGGATACGATTATCTGAATGACGGGTACCATACCTCCGACGGGGACATTGCCTGCTACTACCGGCCGGAAGTCGGCAACATGTTTCTGATCGGCAGCGAAGACCCGGAATGTGACCCCCAGGAGTTTGTGGATCCGGATGAATTTTATGCCGGGAAGGGGGGGCATGGCAGGGACAATGAGCTCACGGATGAACAGTGGAAAGCGCAGACCTACCGCTGCGCCAAGCGGGTGCCCAGTATGCAGATTCCAAACCAGCCCCGGGGGACGTGTGACCTGTATGACTGCTCCGATGACTGGATTCCGATCTACGATAAATCAGACATGAAGGGATTTTACATGGCCATCGGAACCAGCGGCAACCAGTACAAAAACGCCCTGGTGGTGGGCACCATGATGGCTGAATTAGTCGACGCCTGCGAGAACGGTCTGGATCACGACAAAGAACCCTTTCAGTTCAAATTTCGCTATATAGGGCGCACCATCAATGTGGGCTTCTTTTCCCGCAAACGTGAGATCAACTACGACAGCAGCTTCTCGGTCAATGGATAGTGAATGCTGGCATGCGATAGGTTGGGTTGATCCGCCGGCGGATCAACCCAACTTACTGCTGGAGTAATAAAAAAAGTTGCGAGTTGCGAGTTACGGGTTGCGGGTTATATCTGGAACAATCTCTTTCAATAACGCGTAACCCGCAACGCGTAACTCGCAACCCCGCAACTCGTAACAGGACTTGGGCATGAAAATCTGCGTTTGTGTCAAGCACGTGCCGGACTCCGCGGCCAAAATTACCATATTAGAGCAGAACCAGATTGATGAATCGATCACCTTCATTATGAACCCCTATGATGAACATGCCGTCGAAGAGGCTGTTCAGATTAAAAAACAGGTTGGCGATTGTGAAGTGGTTGTCGTCAGTGTCGGCAAGGAAAGCGCCGAAAATACTCTTCGCTCTGCTTTGGCCATGGGCGCGGATCGGGCAATCCTGATCAAGACCGACGGTCGCCTCGACAGCATTATGACATCCAGGGCACTTGCGGCCGCCATCGGGCAGGAAGGCAAACCGGATCTGATATTTACCGGCAAAGAATCCATCGACAGTGAAGGATTTCAAACCATGTATCGGCTGGCGGCGGCTTTGAAAATGCCGGTGGCATCCAATGTGGTGGCGTTATCATTGGAACAAGAGCGGGTGTTGGTGGAATGTGAGATGGAGGCCGGGGCCAGGGGCGTGATCGAAATGCCACTGCCCTGTATTGTTGGAACCAGCAAGGGCTTGAATACACCCACTTATCCCACCTTGCCGGCCATCATGAAGGCTAGAAAAAAGGAAGTCAGGATAATTGAACTGGATCGTCTGGCCGTTAAAAAACCGGGGGGTGGCGTTGAAATACGTGATTTGAAACCCGCGGTTGAGCAGCGCAAGGCCAAAGAACTAAAGGGACGGCCGCAAGAGGTGGCCCGGCAAATAGCGCAGATCCTGCGTGAAGAAGCGAAGGTATTACACTAAGGCAATGGAAAAAATTGGAATTTTGATTGAAACCAAAGACGATCGGGTAAAAAAGACCAATTTCGGTGTCATCACTGCTGCTCGTGGCGAAGGGCATGAGCTGTATGCCTTCTCGCTAGACGGTAATGGTGAGCAATATCGGACTGAACTGGAAAATTATGGTGTTCAGAAGGTCGTTGATATTTCTTCAAGCCAGGGGGCTTTAGCGTGGAATCCGGTTTCCTGGTCGATGGCGGTCATGGGTGCCATGGAGCATTTCGACGTCAGGACGCTGCTGGGATTGGCAAGCCCCCTGGGCAAGGAATTACTGCCGAGAATTGCAGCCCATCTCGATGCACCGCTGATTATGGATTGCATTGCTGTTAATCTGACCGAGCACACCGCAGCCAAATCTCAGTTTTCAGGAAAGACCATCGCGACCATGGATGTCAGCGGCAGTTTCTACATATATGGCATCCGACCCAATTCGATTGAAGCTCAACCCGCACCCTGTGAAGCGGAAGTGATTGCCTATCAAACTGGTGTTGAAAGTAAAAACCTGATCGTTAAGGAGATAAAACGAGCCGCCTCCGATAGAATTGATTTGACCGAGGCCGATGTTATTATATCCGGTGGACGGGGAATGAAAAATTCGGAAAACTTTCGCATTCTCTTTGAATGTGCCGACGTAATCGGAGCGGCCGTCGGCGCTTCCAGGGTGGCGGTGGATGCCGAATGGGTTCCATATGCCATGCAAGTGGGGCAGACCGGCAAAACCGTGAGTCCCAAAGTCTATATTGCCTGCGGTATATCAGGATCGGTGCAACATTTCGCCGGTATGAAAACATCGGGCCTCATTATCGCGATTAACGAGGATGCCGAGGCAAACATCATTAAAAATTGTGATTACTATGTTGTCGGGGATTTGCATGAGATAGTGCCGCTGCTGACCAAACTGCTGAAGGAGGTCGCCGGAGATATTTGATCGAAGAAGATAAACTATCGCTAACTAATTGTGATTCTTAAAGTTTTTTTATAGAATCTCACGCAAAGACGCAAAGGCGCCAAGTTAATAGATAATAAAAACTGGGATTATTCAAAATAATCTTTGCGTCTTTGCGTGGAAACCGATCATCGTTAATCGACAAAACTAAATCTCGCCCCAAACGGAATGATATTTTGAAATATGTTTTAACGCGAATCTGCGGCAGGACTTTCGGACAGCATGGGCGTTTCCCAAACCCCAGTTGAATACCCCTGATCAAGACTATAGGTGCTATATTCCCGAGAGTCTTTTCATCGTCATGAAGATCTCATCGGTCAAATCCTTACCGATATGGTAATGATCGCGGTCGGCCCAGTTGTCCTTTAACTAATGCATCCAGTAATTCGGTTGGGGCGGCGTTTTACCCCATTCAAGACCCGCTTCATAAAACAAGTAAGTATCCCACGCCACCTTACCGTTCCAGCCCAAGCAGTTAGCAATGACTTTACCTGAACGCTTGTTAGAATCGTAAAATTGGTGAACACGCGGATCATTGAATATTCCGGCCGATTTACTAGCAACCGCCTCGGTATCATCGGCGAGCATGGGGATCCAGATAATACCGATGAAGATGTCCGTGTTGGGGAATTTTTTGGTAATTGACGCTTGTACCGCCCGGGCACCGACTTTGGCTCACCCCGGTCATGATGGTGACAGCAAGGCCATGAAACGCATCCTGCTTTTAGATTCATTGAATCTGTTTATTAGGGGGGCAAGCGAATTTTCGAGTGAAATCAATTCTAAATGCGCCTTTGATTCCATTCGTCAGCCTTTTCTTTGAGCGATATTGAATCGTTATTAGATAGTTGTCTGAAAAATTTGACGACTTTCGGGCCAAACTTTCCAATCAGCAGCAAAACGATAATTCCAACCACGGGAACTATTATTGTGGAGGGGGGTCACAATTCCCCGGTAATTATTGGAAACGGGCCAAACAAGTCCATATTATATCATCCTTTCAGAACATGGCATTAGCTGGTATCGTATATAATATATGTCCTTTCGGCAAGCGTGCATGAAAAATTTTACTCTCTGTTTTCGATATCCCGGTTTTAGCATTCTTTTGCATCTATAGATTTTCATATAAAATTTAGTATACTAAGGGTTCGCGAAAAAATAAATTTACATTTTAGGGGGTCGAGGCGCCCGCTTGGCAAGGCGCGAGGAGGGCGAATAGCAAGCTATTTAACCGACGAGCAACACAGAAGGCCAGGCGGGATGGATCGGCTCACTAAAATGTGAAGTTATTTTTGAGCGAGCCCTAAATATTTAACATAATGTTACTAATGATTAATGTATTATTATTACTCTTTAGATTCCTAAAAACTTCGTAAATCCATGCGTCAATCCCATTGCAATTTTTCAACGGTGATTCTATTCGTTCTTGCGTTATCGGCCATTTCTACACCTTTGCCGGCGTATGCTACGGCGTTTTCTTTAGATTATTCAATAGGATTCAATGGTCATTTCCAGCTGAATACATGGACACCGGTAACCGTAGTTCTCGAAAACAGGGGAAAATTCATACGCGGCACTTTGGAAGTCCTCGTAACCTCCGGTAGTGAATATCGCCAGGATGTTTACCCGACCATCTATACCATGGATGTGGAGCTGCCGCATAATTCAAAAAAGCGCTACGCTTTCACGGTTTTGATCAAATCCTTTACCCATAAACTGATCATACGGCTAAAGCAAAATGATAATTTGCTGATTGCAAAATCTATAAATCTGCGGCCGCTTTTCACCGAAAAGAGTTTTGCCGTTGTCGCGGACAATTTTGTTTCCCCCGACATTTTGTCCGTGATGCCGCAGCGTCTATTCCCCGTCACCGTGCGTCCTAAATTTCTTCCGGAAAATTGGTATGGTTATGACAGTGTGAAAGTACTGATCATGAAAGCAGACACCATAAGACGTTTAAGGGAGAGACAGTTTCAGGCCTTGACCGAGTGGTTGAAACAAGGGGGCTACCTGCTAACGTCCGGAGGATTTAATTACGGTGCATTATCCCAAAAAAGGATAAAATCTATTTTACCGTTGATCGTACTCGGGCATAAACGGCTATCTGAATTTTCATCATTTGCACGTTTTTTTAACCAGCCGCTTTTGGGCAACGAACCCTTTCTGGTGCTGCATGTTCAGAGTGACGCTGCCGATGTGCTGGTAAAAGAAGGTGATATTC
>Ga0126326_1000231_pt1 | contig 22518 bp, 20 predicted proteins | sample InaspJWI67metaG_FD_94485 | JGI IMG/M metagenome (GOLD analysis project Ga0126326, IMG submission 94485) | Marine gutless worms symbiont microbial communities from Oahu, Hawaii - Inanidrilus sp. 1 OAHU.JWI-67 metaG | ecosystem: Host-associated > Annelida > Digestive system > Unclassified | place... | reverse complement strand
TTATCCTGGTTCATGGGTGGTGTATCCTTTCCTTTTTAGTGTGGCCGGTTGACTGCTGCTAACAATCTACCGGTGGATACACCGCCTTTTCCTTTAAACACAACTTTTAAATATAACTCGATCAGATGCTTGTATGACCTAGCTCGTCGAGTTGAATCAAATAGGATCCCAGGAGACATTGTAGAGTGTGGTGTTTGTAACGGAGGGACAGCTGCGATCCTGGCTCATGTTGCATCAAATTCCAAACTTGAGCGCACAATTTGGCTGTTCGATTCATTCGAAGGCATGCCCGAGACTTCAAAGGAAGATGGAAAGCTTGCAGCGCAATATGCAGGTCAAGTCGTCGGATCCATCGAAAAAGTTTATTCGGTGCTTAAAAAGGTCGGTTCTAACATGAACCGGATCAGAATAGTGAAGGGTTGGTTTAAAGATACTTTTCCAGCTGTAAACATTCCAGAGATAGCACTATTAAATATTGACTCAGACTGGTATCAATCCGTCAATCTCTGTTTGGAAACGTTTTTTGGAGCTGTTGTACCTGAAGGATTCGTTTCAATAGATGATTATGGCCATTGGCCGGGCTGCAAACAAGCCGTTGACGAGTTCTTTCGATCGAAAAATCTGACTTATAGACTTAATAAAGTCGACTACACAGCTAGATGGTTTCAGAAAATATAAAATGCGGCTATTAAATCTAGGTTGCGGCCTTCGATATCATCCGGACTGGACAAATGTTGATCTGAATTCCAGCAACTCTTGCGTTAAGGTTCACGATTTGCGCCGGGGCATTCCGTATCAGGATTGTACCTTTGATGTCGTATATCATTCCCACCTGATAGAGCATTTTTCCAAACAGGAAGCACATGGCTTTTTGAAAGAATGTTTTAGAGTGCTTAAATATTGCGGAATTATTCGCGTCGTTGTGCCCGATCTGGAGCGTATCGCCCAGATCTATCTGCATGCGCTAGAGAAGAGTTTACAGGGCAATGGTGAATGGCAGTTTAATTATGAGTGGATAATGTTGGAGTTATACGATCAATCTGTACGCAATTCGCCAGGTGGTGCTATGCTTGAATATCTTAATAGAGAATCTATTCCAAACAAAGTATTTATCGAACAGCGATTCGGTGCCGAAGCAAAGAAAATATTTCAAAAGGACAAAAAAAGTAATTCGGAGAGCAAAAATGATAAAGGTATTATTCTGAGAACAATTGATTCTCTTAGAGAGAGAGCCAAATCAATTCATGAAATTGCCATCAGAAAACTTTTAGGTAACTCAGATTACAGCGCTTTGCAAATAGGACGTTTCCGTTTAAAGGGAGAGATACATCAATGGATGTATGATAACTATTCATTAGCTAAATTGCTAAAAACAGCGGGTTTTATCAATCCTGCCATAACAAAAGCATTTGAAAGCGCCATACCCAACTGGACTCAATACAATCTTGATACTGACCCAGACGGCAGCGCATATAAACCGGATTCTTTATATATTGAAGCTATTAAACCAATGCAATGAAAATACTACATATCAACACTGTTGAAAATGCAGGTGGTGCCGGCAGAGCTGCGTATCGTTTGCATCAAGGTTTGCTCCGATTGGGCCACGAGTCCTCTATGTTCGTATTGGATAAAAAAAGCGATGATTCTACGGTAATGGCTTTTATCGCCTCCAAAAAACTCATAAGGCGAATTCGCCGCCGCTTGTTGCAAGAGTGCCTCGACAAAACTGTTTCTCGATATCGAAAATCACGACCGGTAGGATATGAAGAATTTAGTGTCGAACGCACCGCGTTTGGAGCCGATATGTTATCTCAACTGCCTACCTTTGATCTCGTTAACTTACACTGGATCAGCGGGTTTTTAGATTTTAAATCTTTTTTTGAAGAGGTTGCAAAAAAAGTTCCAATAATCTGGACACTCCATGATATGAATCCGTTCACCGGCGGATGTCATTACGATAACAATTGTGGAAAACATACCGATAGTTGCGGTGCATGTCCCCAATTGGGATCAACCAGCAATCGAGATCTTTCTCGTGTCGTGTGGCGACGTAAATATAATATTTACAAGCAAATAAACCCTGAAAATTTTCATATCGTCGCTCCAAGTCGCTGGTTGGGTATTGAGGCTCAAAAAAGCACGCTTTTCAAACGCTTTTCGGTCACGACCATCCCATACGGTTTGGATACCATGATTTTTTCACCCCAAGACAAACAAATTGTTCGTGCGGCTCTTGATATACCTAAAAATGCCAGGGTCGTATTATTTATAGCCGGTTCTCTAAATAACCGGCGAAAGGGATATGAATTTCTCTTTAAAGCTTTGAATGACCTACATAATTTACAAAATGTTATTTTGGTCGCCTTAGGAGTCGGTCAATCAAAAATTTCGTCTAAGTTAGCATTTCGTCATGAAGGCTTCGTAGAGAATGATCGGTTGCTAACACTATTCTATAATGCAGCTGATATCTTTGTGATTCCTTCAATGCAAGACAATTTGCCGAACACGGTTTTGGAATCTATAGCTTGCGGGACACCAGTGATAGGGTTCGATATTGGCGGAATCCCTGATATGGTACGGAACGGCGTAAATGGCGCATTGGTGCCGCCAGGAGATGTAAAAGCTCTCAAAAGAGCCATCGTCCGGTATTTAAAAGACACCTCGCAATTAAATAAACTGGCAATCAAATGCAGGCAGATCGCTGAAGAAGAATACCCCTTGCAGTTACAAGCCGAAAGATATGCAAATGTTTACTCAAGATTATTAGACAATCAAATAGACATTAGATAAGCGCAATAAATCATGAGTCATTTTCGTTTATCAATTTCGATCTGCGGATTTTGGAATATACGTCAACCAAGCGCTACACAAAACCCTTGATTTAATCATGCATTGTCCAACCCTAAAAGAACTGCCGCTCCCTGCACTTGGTGAAACAGGTTGGCCATGGACTGAAGAAACTCTACCGTTACCAGAAATAATGCACGGCAGTTCGCGTTGGCCCAGAATTACCATTGTTACACCGAGTTTAAACCAGGGACGGTTCATTGAAGAAACCATACGCTCCGTGCTGCTGCAAGGTTACCCGAACCTGGAATATATCATCATCGACGGCGGTTCAACCGACCAGACGCTGGAAATTATTAAAAAGTATGAACGATGGCTCACATACTGGGTCAGTGAACCGGATAAAGGTCAAAGCCAGGCGGTCAATATAGGTTTTACACACGCTTCCGGTCAAATTTTGGCCTATATAAACAGCGACGATGTTTATACATCGGGGGCATTCGCAAAGGTTGCTGGATGTCTTAGCGAAGATAGCAAGAGCGATGTGTTGGCTGGTCGTTGCGCAGTGCTGGCAGACGGCCTGGAGAAGAGAATTTTCGAACCGGGGTGGCCGGAAGACCTGTCTTTTTTCCTCAGAAAGACCTTCAGTTCGACTTTTGCACAGCCGGCCAGCTTCTGGACCAAAGATGTTTATGACCAGGTCGGAGGGTTTGACGAATCGCTTCATTACTGTTTTGACCGCGAGTTTTTCCTGAAGATCGGCCTGGTCGGTCATGTCCCGTCGATTGTACCGCACTTGCTTGCCCGTTTCCGGGAACATCCAAACAGTAAATCTATGCTGCAGACCATAAAATTTCATGAGGAATCGATTGTTATTCTGAATCGATATGCCGTGGCATGCGGAATACCAGATCGTGAGGAACGTGCCATCGCAAAGCGGATGAGGGATGAGATCGGTTATTTGCAGGTGTTCAACCGCTGGCGGCAGGAGGGAAGAGTGGCCGCCTGGTGTCGATTTTTATCGATGATCCTCAACTCTCCGCTGCTGTTAAAAGAACGCAAAATACTCGGGCAGGCAAGGCGGCTGCTGTTATTCAGAGAAAAAGCCGTCGCCGAACTTCAATAGATGAACGACATAAAGCTGTCGCCAGTGCCTAATAACGCTTCGCAGAAAAAGAACGTGCTCATGGTTGCCTATCTGTTTCCACCACTGGGCGGTTCCGGGGCCTTGAGGCCTTTGAAGTTGGCCAAATACCTGCCGGAGTTCGGCTGGCGTCCATTGATTCTCACCGTAGACAATCCCGACTGGTACCATGCCCGAGACCCTGAACTTTTAGACGAACTTGCACCCGAAACGCTTATCTTTCGCAGTTCTATGGTAAAGGCCGCCTGGATTTATCGGATGTTCAACCCTTTTCGAATTCGCCGGATCGACCAGTGGGTACGAAAATACCTGATGCACCCCGACGAGCAGATCGGATGGCTCCCATTAGCCTGTCACAAAGCCTTCGATGTCGTCCGCCGATACCGTGTCAAAGCCGTTTATTCAACTTCCGGACCGTTGACCGATCACCTGGTGGCCTATTTTGTTAAAAAAAAGTTCGGTATCCCCTGGATTGCCGAATTTCGAGATGAGTGGTTTGAGGCACCCTACTTGCAGCTGCCCACCAAGTGGCACCAAAATATCCACCTCATTCTGGAAAGAAAAGTGGTTATAAACGCTGATACAGTCATTGCCATGGCACCGACGTTCAATCGATTTCTGCGCAAACACAGTAAAACAGAAAAGAAATTCGTCACTCTCACCGCCGGTTATGATCCACTCGATTTTGTACCGGATGAAACCGCAACCCCAGCTTTTAAAGATGCTGATACCTTTCTGACCGTGTTCACCGGTCTATTTTATGACAGCTTTCGGCCGAAAGGGTTTATCCAAGCTGTTTCGCAGCTGATTGCCGACGGCAGCATACCAAAGGATGAAGTCCAAATACTGTTTGTGGGTTCGAATCGATCTGACGGCCTTGATCGGGTCGATGAATACGGAATCTGTGAGTTTGTTGGCTTCTTGCCCCGCAAGCAAGTCCTCAAAATCCTGCATGTCGCCGACGTGCTGCTCCTGCTTTTGAGCAAAGAACGGGGAGCCGGTGTCATTCCGAGTAAAACTTTCGAGTACCTGGCTGTATCCAAACCAATTCTGGCCCTGGTTCCGGAAAATAGCGATGCTGCCGAAATCGTCCAAAAGAGCGGGTCCGGGCTGGTGGCCGACTTTGGGGATGTCGGCAAAATGCAATCAGCTTTTCTCGAGCTCTATCGACGCTGGAAATCCAAAAAAAAACACAGCGCTGGATTGCCGCTTGCAGGTAGCGGTCAGTATAACCAGCGGAATATCTCGGGCAAACTGGCGGATCTGCTGAATAGATGTGCAGTCGGGTAGAAAAGAACCTGATCGATTTTCGCAATACCGGGAAAGATTTTTTTCGGCCGCAAAGTGCTCTGCGATTTTTTGTTTTCGGAATATGCACCCTGGCATACATTCTTTTAGGCAGGGTTTACGGCTTTTACCGCAAAGCGCTTTTTCACCGCCGACCGGCAAATATCCGGAGATTGATGGTTTTTGGTTTTGGCGGTATCGGCAATCATCTCATGCTTACGCCGGCTTTACTGCGTCTTAAAGAGACCGACCCAGCCCGCAGTGTTCACCTTGCCGTCGGTTCGCCAGTCTGCGGCGAACTGTTTCAATCAGATCCCAATGTGGATTCACTGTCGGTGTTGAACGCAACCAAGTGTCGAACACTCAAGGAATTTATGAAAACCGGTTTCGCCTTGAGAAAATTGTCTCCCGATTTCGTCATGGCAGCCTCCGGTATAAATCCGTTGGCCGGCGGAATCATCTCATTGATCAGCGGTGCGAAGATACGTGTCGGTGAAGATTGGCACGGCAGAGGTTTTTTGTACACGCACAAGATCCAAGTCGATTCGAAAGTATTCGAAGCCGTCCAAAATCTTAAACTGGCAAATCTGCTGGATGGAGTTCCGATCGAGCCGGTACCGCCGATCATGCTCAAACTCACGGCAGTTGAAATTGCGGAGGCGCAACGTTGGCTGGCTGATAGTTCGATTCCCACCGGCGCAACAGTTGTCGGCATGCATCCAGGATCAGGACCGGAGCAGAAGTGGAAAAGATGGGACACGCATAATTTTGTCAGGCTTGCCAGGCAGTTGGCACAGACCCAACGTGTTATTACCATCTTTTTCGTGGGACCGGATGAATGCGAGCTGGTGAACGAGTTAAAGTCTTCCAATGACGGTTCGAGCCGGATCTATCAGGGGCAGGGATCTATTCGCAAAACTGCGGCGCGGATTGCCGGTTGCGACCTTTTTCTGTCCAACGACAGCGGCTTGCGCCAGATAGCTGTGGCTCTGGGGGTACGGACATTCGGTATTTTCGGGCCGACCGGCATCCGTAAAAATTTTATGGCCGCCAAACAACACACGGCGATTTTCCGTAAAAACGTGCACTGTCGTCCCTGTCACTACACCCGCTGGCGGCTGGCCTGCGGTGAGCAGCGACCTTGCCTGAAGCACATCTCGGTCGATCAAGTATATAAGGCGATGGCGCCGCATTTGAACCGGGCGGGCAGCAGTCCGGATGCCGTGGCGGCAGTCAACCACCCCAAACAACTGTTATGAAAATCGAGGTCAACAACCCCTGCATCGTTTGCGGCGTTTTACATAGCAATGTCGTCTATGAAAACCTTTATCCCCAGCACAGTTATCCCGGCATATTTGCCATAAGAAAATGTCGGGGCTGCGGCCTGTGGTTCAATTCCCCCCAATTGCCGCATGACGAAATACGCGCGCTGTATGACAAGAATTATTATTTTTTCAACCGCACCGATAAAAACGAGTTCAAGCGCATGGTTGAAATCTATCGCCGCTCGGTGGCGATGGTGGACAGATTTATCAGGGAAAGAAGGGTTCTGGAAATCGGCAGCGCCAAAGGTTATCTGCTGGCGGCCTTGCAGGGCTTGGGCTGGACGGTACAAGGGGTTGAGCTCTCAAAGAATGCCGCGCAATATGCTTCGGGAAGATTCAAAGTACCCACTTATACAGGCACGTTGGAAGAGTATATCGATATCCACACCAATGCGTCGTTTCCCCTGGTATTGGCCCTCGATGTTCTCGAGCATGTTACCGATCCGCGAAGGTTTCTAAAAAGCGTAAGCGAAGTTATTTCCCAAAACGGGTATTTCATCATAGATACGCCCAACGGTGCGGCGGCGGACATCATTACGCATAAATCAAACTGGAAGGGTTTCAACCCTTATCATCTTTTCGTTTTTTCAAAGAACAACCTATCGATGCTTCTGGCTGATTACGGCTTTGTCATCGATAGAATACTGGCCTATAAAAACGGTGACCATGCATCAATTGGAAATGCCGAACCGCGAACCGGCCGGTTCAAACCCTACATTAAAAGAACGCTTCGACGGATGGGTATCCTTCAGTCGATCCAAAGACCTTACCTGCGGCTTCGGCAAGTCATGGAATTTCTGCTGCTCAAAGATGAATATCTGAACCGGGCTGTCGAAAATATGCGCCTGACCGCCAGAACGTCCGCTTTTGATCCGGATGTTGAAAGCCTTTCAGGCGACAACCTGGTTGTAATCGCTAGAAAAACATGAATACCGGGTTTACAATGGCATCAGCACTGCCGGTCATTTTGTTGAGCCGAATCGGCGATCGACTGGACGCTTAAATCCGATAAAGACATCATGATGAGAAAAAAAAGGGTGAATTATCCCACGCTGAAAGAAGATTTTATACGTAACGTGCGCCGCGCCATTAAGCTGCGTGAACAAGAACAAAGATAGTTCAAAAGAAGCTGGCTGATAGTCGCCTGGCACCACGTTTATAAGGTGTTGAACACACCGATGACCGCAAACACCGTTAAAAAGCGCTTTTTTATTGTCGCATACTGGCATGACCGACGCTGGAAAAGATTTGTTGGCGCCACCGTCAAAATCCGGGACCTGGCCGACAATCTAAGTCGATGCGGTCATGAGGTTGTATTATTTTTGCCACGATACCATTTTGATTCCGGCAATTCAACGGGCCTTGAGATTGTAGAGGTGTCTTTCGTTGACAAAGCGTTTATAAGGTACTTTACTTTTAACTTCAATTTGCTGCTCAAACTGCTGGGCAAAGCGATGATAAAGCGCCCGGATGTTGTCTACGCCAGAAGAATGAACAGCATTGTGCCGGGACTTACGGCCATATTACTGCGAACCACCTTTTTTTACGAGGTCAACGATGATCCTTTCCGACATAATTACAAGGAAGGTTCCAGAATATTATTCAGGCTCCGCTCCAAAATTTCGCTGATCCAGGACATGATCAATCTGGTCATCTGCCGCCGCGCTTTGGTTGTCACCCATGAAATTGCAGACAAACTGATTAATAAATTACCGCGACTGACCGGCAATGACTATACGATCCTGCCGAGAGGGGCCAATATCGACTTGTTCGTACCCATGCCCAAAAAGGCTGCGCGTTCGAAACTGAAAATCGATCCGACAACGAAGGTTGTGGGCTTCGTCGGTACGCTGGCAAATTATCAGGGAATCGATACGTTGATTGATGCCTCAGGATCTATCATCGCAGAGGAGCAAAATACTGTTTTTTTCATCATCGGGGAAGGACCCATGAAACGAAACTGGCAGCAGCGAACCCGGCGGGCATGTTTACTGAAGCACTTTCGATTTTTGGGTCAAATCGAATATCATGAACTCCCGGTGTGGATTAATGCCATGGATGTTTGTGTTGCACCATTTCTCAGGATTGCCGGGACAAGGTCTCCGGTCAAAATTTTCGATTACCTGGCCTGTGGAAGACCGGTTGTGGCCTCGCGAATCGATGGTACAACGGATGTATTCAAACAATCCGGCGGCGTTCATCTTGTCGAACCGGAACACCCGCAGCGTTTGGCTGCCGCGATTGTTGACATTTTACAAAACGAGCAGAACGGTGATCGAATGGGCAGGAAAGGGCGTGATTTTGTGGTTGCCAATTATGACCGGGTCAAGATTGCTAATACAGTTGTCTCCCTAGCGGCCTGATCGTTTCCGCTGCTCACGGACCTGCACCAGTAATACGTTTAGTCAAACTTTATGATGCCCAAGGTTGCTGTCATATACATCGCCAGTATCGGCCGGTCCGGTTCCACGCTTTTGGAACTGCTGCTCAACGGATTTGAGAACCTTTGGACCATGGGTGAACTATTTGTTTTGCCCTGGTACATCGGTGAAAACAGGGGCCGCTGCGGCTGCGGTCATACCGTCGTCGAGTGCGATTTCTGGCAGCCGATCGTCAATAGGATGCGACCGCTTCTTGGAGTAGAGGGCAACATCGCCTTATTTAGAGATACTTACTCGAACGGTAAATTTTTCCGGCCGGGCGATTTGTTGCGGATCTTATTTAAGACCCGGGCCGTATTTGAATCGAAGACCGACAGTTACTGCAGCGACAACTTTAAACTGCTTGCGGAGATTAGAGAACAAGCCCAGATTCGGCGACAGAAGAAAATTGAGTATCTGGTGGATGCTTCCAAAGATTTTTATCGTCTGCACCGATTAAGCCGTTGCCGTGATATTGATTTGAAAGTGATTCACATCGTCAAGGATCCGCGTGCCTATGTTTACTCGAAAATTAAAAATGACCGGATGTCTTTGACAGCCAGGGCGGCCAAATCGATCCGAATGAGTTTGAAATATACCATCGAGAATTATTTAATAGAAAAAGTTCTTAAAACGGTCGGCGTGGAAAATACATTCTTTGTCCGCTACGAGGATCTGGCTTCGGATCCGCAAAAAACGTTGAGATCCATCGGTCGATGGTTGAATCTGTCCGGGAGTCGTCACGCCATTCATTCTTTCCGGCGGGTGCCTAATCATGGCATCGCCGGTAACAGCATGCGGCATCAGACCGAAGAAATCTTTTTGGATGAACACTGGAAAAACGATTTGCATCGATGGATAAGCAAATTGGTGACCTTGCTAACCATCATTCCCGGCCGGGCGTATCATTACTTTCGTACTTGACATCTCGAGTTGCCAGTAAATGAAGAGTGCCATCGCAGAAACCAGTGGGTAACCGAACGCCGGACAAAACCAGAGTCATTCACCTTGCCAGTTCGGCCGGTATTGCAGGCGGTGAACGGTATCTGCTGGATTTAATCCAATTTTCCAGTCGTGACCTCGAACATTTCGTCATTCTTCCACAGCGCGGACCCTTTGAGCGTTTGCTGTGCCAGTCCGAAATTGCCTATGCCATTGTAAATGTCAACCGCAAGCTGTCGCTGAAGGTGTATTCAAATCTGATCTCGAGGCTGCGCCGCCTCAAAGGGCATATCCTTCACACCCACGGCTACCGTTCAAATTTTTACGGGCGGCTGGGAGCAATAGCAACCGGCCTAAAAAACATTTGCACGGTGCACGTGTCTCTTTACGATTATTTGGATACACCATGTTTACTGCGTTATGCCTATATGTTTGCCGAAAGATTGATGGCCTTCAAAACAAGCCGGTTTATCTGTGTGTCTCCGGCGATTCGGGATGACATGCTGAAACTAGGGATGACCGGCCGTAAACTTTGCCTGATTCCCAACGGCGTTGATATGAATCGCTTTCATCCCAGACCGGTTTCAAAGGATAAGTTGAAAGTCCTTGGTCTGAAAAAAAACGGACCGGTAATTGGAACCGTTGGCCGCATGGTCCCGGAGAAGGGACAGACATACCTCATCGGTGCACTGAAATTTTTGAAAACAAGATGGCCCGAATTGGAGTGTGTGTTTATCGGTACCGGACCGCTGCGCGATCAACTCATTAATCGAGCTTCTGAGTCGGGGGTACTGGAAATGTGTCGGTTCTGCGGAGAGCACGCCGATATCGAGAATATTTACCCGGTATTCGATATCTTTGTACTGCCGTCGCTGCGTGAGCCGTTCGGACTGGTCCTGCTGGAAGCGATGGCTTCAGGCATACCGACAATCGCCACCTCATCCGGCGGCCCCACGGATGTCATCGATCATAATGTCAATGGTTGCCTGGTACCGCCACAAGACAGTCGCCGGCTGGCCCAAAAGATTGACGATCTGCTCACGGACCGTTTGCAGGCGGCGTCTGTTGCCGAAAAAGGTCGGCGAACGGCAGAAAAATTTTATGATGTTCGGTCTAGCGTACAAAAGACCGAAGATATTTATCGCTCAATTGCATGAACGAATTGCCGGGCCTATATACGAGCCATACCAATCGGACGTGGAATTTACGATTCTAGTCGCTACCAATAATTTTAAATCGATTTGAACGTTCTGTTTATATCAGATGTTTCGATTGAAAATCCGTCCAGCGGAGCGGAACAGGTGCTGTTTCACCAGGCTACAGGACTGGTGAAAGAAGGTATGCGCGTTTGGGCCCTCATACGGGACAATCGATCCGCCACTTCTCCGGCTGCAGATACAGTTTCCGGTGTCCAGATGATCCGTTTCAAGGCTTCGGTGGACAATTTCCTTTGCTTCTGCAAGTCTGTCTTCCGGTTTCCCATTAACCGGTTCGACGCCGCTGCAGAGGCAAATCCGTTTGACGTGGTTATCGCCCACCAGCCCTTAAATTATTGCTTTCTTTCCGGCGCAGGCAGGTTAAAAAATATACCGCTTATCTACAACTTTCACTCCCCCTGGCATCAAGAATACTTGCTGATGCGTGAAGAAATTCCAAAAATAGTCAAGATATGTCCGGCCCTGATCAGGAAATATCTGGAGCGGATTTGCCTCCGCAAGGCAAAAAAGATCATGGTTTTGAGCAGGTATATGCAGCGCAAATTACAGAGTATTCATGCAACTGCCGCCGATCGTATCCTCCTTAACCCGGGGGGGGTGGATACGATTCGCTTTAAGTGTACTGCAGGTCGAGAGGAATGGAAACACAAACTGGGACTACCGCCCGAAAGTGTTCATTTGCTGACCGTGCGCAATCTTGAACCGAGAATGGGACTTGATCGTCTTCTGCAATCCATGGTTATTCTCAAAAAAAAGTATCTGCCGGTGCATCTGGTTATGGCGGGCGAAGGGATTGAGAGGGCGCGTCTGCAGGCGCTTATCGATCACTTAGACCTGGGAGATACAGTTCGCATGGAAGGATTTATCCCAGCCGGGCAACTTCCCGGTTATTATGCTGCCGCTGACTTTTTTATTATGCCGACCCGCGATCTTGAAGGATTCGGTTTGGTAACTCCGGAATCCCTGGCCTGCGGTACACCCGTACTCGGCACGCCGATCGGAGGTACGCTGGAGATTCTGGAAAAACTGGATTCGGATCTTCTTTTTAAAGATACATCACCGGAAGCAATGGCTGAAGGAATCCGGCAGGCCATCCGACAGTTTTTCAATGACCGGACGAGTTATGCGGTCCTGAGAAAAAGATGCCGCAAATATGCGGAAAACAGATATTCCTGGCAAAGGCATATCAGGCAACTGGTGACGATCATCCAAAGCAGCCATTTGCCTGCGGCATCCTATCAAAATTAAAACTTTAAATATGAAGTGTCCCTGCTGTTTGTCGGAACATATCAGTATAAGAAAAATAGGCTCAACAAAATATTTGCAGTGCAGAAATTGCCGTCTCCTGTTCGCATTTGATGATATCGGGCCGAACCGGATGAAAAAACTGTCCCGACATTATGATTCGATTGATCCTCATAAAAGTGTATCAACAGCCAAAAAAAAGTTTTTTTCATACGTTCTAAACCATTTGGGGCACTCCAACGCGAGGAAGAGATCAATATTGGACGTTGGTTGCGGGTATGGCTACTTTCTTGAAATGGCGTCGCATAAAAAATGGCGCACAAAAGGAGTGGAGGTTGCAAAAATAGCTGTTGAAGAATCCCGAAAAAGATTTGGAGATAAAAATATTTTTTACGGCACACTGAGAGAAGCCGAGTTCGATGATGACTCCTTTGACGCCGTTACTTGCTGGGATGTTTTGGCTTATGTCGAGAATCCTGCCGGTGAACTCAAAGAATGCTTCCGAATTCTAAAAAATGGCGGTAAACTGGGAATCCGAACGAGAAATGTTGCACTGCAAATACTTTTATATCGGTTATATTCCTTTTTTCGAAAGCCGCTTTTATTTCTGGATTCAAAGAAACCGTATGTATTTAATTATTACTGTTACAGCAAATCATCTCTTTACTTATTATTGAAGCGATTAGGATACACAAATATACAAATCAAAAATTCACCGTTGACCCGTGGAGATCCATACGGCCATTTAGAATTAAAAAAAATCATATCCATCATCAAATACTTAATTGCTTGCATGTCCGAAATAATCTTTCGGCTCAGCAACCGGCGCTGGGTCCTTAGTCCTTCGCTATTGATCTGGGCCGAGAAACCCCATTCATCCAGCGAGACCGGCAACACACCCTCCGATGGTTAAGGTTTTGCATATTATCACCCGCCTAGACATGGGCGGATCGGCGCAAAATACACTGGATACTTGTCTGAACTTAAACCATAGCAAATATGATGTTTATCTTATTCACGGTCTTTCCCTGGAATCGGCAATGACCGAAAAGGAAAGGTCGACGGTCGCAAAACGGATCGCCAAAGCAAGGCAGCGGGGTGTAAAAGTTATATCGCTGGAGACTCTGGTGCGGCAAATAGACATTATCAAAGATCTGAAGACATTTTTTTCTCTGTGGCGGATCATGCGGCACGAAAAACCGGTCATTGTTCATACGCATACATCCAAAGCCGGACTCCTCGGGAGACTGGCAGCCTGGTTCGCCGGCGTGCCGCATATTGTTCAGACCCCGCACGGAAACGTTTTTTACGGCCATTTCGGCTTGCTAGGATCCAAATTCTTTCTGCTCCTGGAGAAGTTGGCTGCCAGGTTGACGCATCAATTGGTGGCACTCACCGAGCGGGAGCGGCTGGATTATGTCAAATTCACGGTGGCGCCTGCGTCCAAGCTGCTGACCATCCACAGCGGTGTCAAACTCGATCGCTATCTGAACGGACAGGCCGATAGAAACCGGAAACGAGAGTTCCCGGGATTCGCCGATGGCGACATGATTATCGGTTTCGTCGGATGGCTGCTGCCCATCAAAGGCGTCATGCACCTGCTCAAAGCGATGGATATTATTTGCAGCAAACATCCGCACGCCAGGCTGGTTTATGTCGGCAAGGGCGGATCGGAAAAGGAATTGAAGACCGAGACCGAGCGGTTGGGGCTGACTGCGAATGTAAAATTTCTGGGGTGGCGCGATGACATAGATAAAATAATGCCGCTATTCGATATATTTGTCCTGCCGTCATTAAATGAGGGCATGGGCAGGGTTCTAGTGGAAGCCATGGCGGCTGCCAGACCGGTGGTGGCCAGCAACGTCGGCGGAATTCCGGATCTTGTCAAACCCGGTGAAAGCGGGATCCTTGTCCCACCGGGAGACGCACAGGCACTGGCCACGGGCATCATGCGCTTGATCGATCAACCGGAGGTGGCCCGCAAAATGGGTCAACAGGGAAGACGACTATCCCGTCACTACAGTATGGAAATGATGATCGAAAAAATAGAGAGCCTGTATGAAGAGCTGCTGCCCAAACGATCGGCAGTTCTCAACCGTTATGGAGTAGAAAATCCGGATAATCCTGTACCACATCAGTAAACTGCTGGTCATATTTTGTGTTGCCTGGATGTTGTTGATCGACAACAGGGCGTTCGCTGACGAATACATCCACTTGCCGGGCGTGGTTCATGTTCATTCAACTTTCAGCTCCGGCCAGTATACGGTGAAAGAACTAGTTACCAAGGCCGGACAGAAGGACATCGAGGTGCTGGCCCTGACCGATCACGACCTGGCGGCAATGGAGTACGGACTTTTTCCCCTCAGAAACATCATAAAAAAACGGGAGGAAAGATCATCGATTCTGAAAGCCGGGCCTGAAAAATACCTGACCGAAATCGAACACCAGAATAGGCGGCAAAAAGATGTTATCGTCATTGCCGGTGCCCAATCGTCTCCATTCTATTACTGGAGCGGCAGCCCGTTTGCTAACAAACTCGTGGCCCACAATTATCGTAAAGAGCTTCTGTTGATTGGAATGGATTCTCCACAGGACTACCGCAGCCTGCCGCTGCTGCACCGGGGCTTTTCAACAGCGTATTTTTATGATCTTCTACCCCGCAGCCTTTTTTTTTTGCTGACATTTTTTATAGGCATCTTTCTCATATTTCGAAAGGGTGCGTTCAAATTTATCGGAGGATTTGTCAGTATTTTCAGTTTACTTCTTTTGTTCAATCATCATCCATTTAAAAGCTCGCGCTTTGATCCCTATCACGGCAGTCAGGGGATTGCACCCTACCAGGAGATGATTGATTATGTCACCCAAAGAAGCGGACTGGTCTTCTGGGCCCACCCGGAATCACGCTATGCAAAAGACGGCGTGCCGCTCGGACCGGTAATGCTCAAAACCGAACCCTACCCGGATGATCTGCTGGAATCGATGAACTACACCGGTTTTGCCGCGATTTACGGTGATACCGTCACAGTGACAAAAACCGGCAGGCACTGGGACCGGATCCTTTTGCAATATTGCCGGGGCGAGCGGGAGAAACCGGTCTGGGGTATTGCCGGGGCTGATTTTCACCGGGAGAAAAAAGGGGTCGAACTCGACACTTTTCAAACCGTTTTTCTGGTGAAGCGCAAATCACGCAGCGAGGTGCTCGAGGCGCTTTCCAGAGGACGTATGTATGCTGTTCGCAAACGAAAAGGCCCACGGTTGATACTGAAACAATTTCTGGTCAGAAATCCGGAAAGCAAAAGGACAGCCGTCATGGGGGAGGAACTCTTGGTTGACCGAACGCGGGTCGTCGAGGGAACAATTGCAGCCAGCGACAGCGGCCGATATGCGCTAGAAGTTGCCATTATCAAAAACGGCAAAGTCTGGCAGTCATTTAAAGGCAGAACACCACTGACGTTTCGCTATATCGATGTTGACGGCCAAAAGGCGAAACGATTTTACCGGCTTGATGTTCGCAGCCGGTTCATCGGAAAACTGCTCTCGAATCCAATTTTCGTGAAGCAGATATAATCAATCATAGAAATTATGGTCCTCTGGGCCCGGATCTTTACTTTCATTTGTGAGGATTTACTTCATTGATCGCTGCCATTCACCAGCCGCAGTATCTCCCGTGGTTGGGGTATATCGACAAAATGGATAAAGCCGATGTCTTCTGTTTTCTGGACAATGTCCAGTATAAAAAAAACGAATGGCAGAATCGCAACCGTGTCAAGACGGTCGGGGGATGGCAGTGGGTGACGGTGCCCGTATCCTATAAATTCCCAGAGAAGATAAACGCGGTCAAGATAAACAATTCCGTAAATTGGAGAAGAAAACATCTGCAGGCGCTTGTCACCAATTACGGCAAGGCCCCTTACTTCGATGATTATATTGATATTTTCCGGCAGGTATACGCAAACCATTGGGAACACCTTTCGGAGCTGAACATCCAGATGGTTGAACGTATTCGCCAGATATTGGATCTGGCGCATAAACCCGTTCTCCGGGCTTCGGAGATGCAGTTGAGCGATGATCCGACCGAACGTCTGATTGATATCTGTCAGGCGCTCGACTGTGACACTTACCTGGCCGGCGCAGCCGGAGAAGGCTATATGGACCTGGAGCGCTTCCAGCGGCGCGGGTTGCGCGTGATCTTTCAAGACTTCAAGCACCCGGAATATCCCCAGCTGTTTAGCGGTTTCATATCTCATTTATCCATCGTGGATATGCTTTTCAACTGTGGTCCCGACAGCATGCGCAGGATCAGAAAAGCAAATCCCGCACTGTGATAAACAGGTAAAGAATGAAAAAATTGAATATACTGGCGGTCGGTGCGCATCCCGATGACATTGAATTCGGCTGCGGCGGGACACTGGTTAAATACACCGAAAAAGAACACCGGCTGTCGCTGCTGATCATGACCGAAGGCGGCCTGGGTGGGCAAGCCCATGTAAGGATTTCAGAGCAGCTGGATTCCAATGGTATTCTGGGCGTCGAGAAGATCTTCTGGGGCGGATACCAGGATGGCCAACTACTGGTGGACCAGGGCGTCATCTCCAAAATCGAGAACGTGATATCCGCCGTCAAACCGAACTTTATCTTCTGCCATTATCCGGATGATACCCACCAGGATCATCGTCATCTCTCCCAGGCGGTGATTTCAGCCACCCGCTACATCCGCAACGTTCTGTTCTACGAGGGACCCACCACACAGAATTTCAGCCCGCAGATCTATGTGGACATTTTCGATACCATCGACAGAAAACTCGAAGCCCTAAAAGCTCACTGCTCCCAGGTCTCCAAAACCAATATCGAAGACTTGACCATCATTGAGTTGGCAAGATCGACCGCCAATTTCCGCGGAACCCAGGGTCGGGTGAAGTATGCCGAAGCATTCAGTTCCCTGCGTTTGTTCATTAATATTTAAACAGATCGTTAAGTCTTGGCAGCCGACGCTGGTTTCTTTTTATGCGCTGTTGCGTGTTGCGAGTTACGAGTTGCAGGTTGCGAGTTACGAGTTGCGGGTTGCGAGTTACGAGTTGCGGGTTGTAAGCCAATGTCATTATCTAAAGGATTGTTGTTATCTCTGTGGGAGCGGCTTCCAGCCGCAATTAAGACTATAAACAGACTCCTTTTCGTTGCGAACCTGCGACGAGCTCAGCCGGGTCGAAGCCACTGCCTCGAGAAGTTGTGTTAACGACATTGAGTTGTAAGTGATAAATTAACAATCCCGCAACTCGCAACTCGTAACTCGCAACACTAGGCGCCAAATCACACTATTTACACAGCATTGAACCCATCTTCAAATCCAAACTCATTATCAGTCATCCCCCATTCACGACCGACGCTGGGAAAGGAAGAAATTCGGCGTGCGGCCGAGGTGATTGAATCCGGCCATATTGCCCAGGGTGAAATGGTCCGGGAATTCGAAAACGCCTTTGCCGCCGGAATCGGTGTCAATGCGGCAGCCGCGGTCAGTTCGGGGACAGCTGCTGTGCACCTGACGCTGCTGGGTATGGATATCGGCGCCGGTGATGAGGTCATCATGCCCAGCTTTGTATGCAGCGCCCTGCTTAACGCGGTTCATTACACAGGCGCCACACCGGTTCCGGCCGATATTCATCCGCATACCTACAATCTCGATCCGGCGGATGTCAAAAAACGGATCACCGTCCGCACCCGTGCGATTATTGTGCCCCATCTGTTCGGTCTGCCGGCGGACCTGGACGCGCTGTTGAGATTAAATGTACCGATCATCGAGGACTGTGCCCAGGCAGTTGGAAGTACATATAAAAACAGGTCGGTGGGTGTTTTCGGCCATGCCGCCATATTCTCCTTTTATGCAACCAAGGTAATGACGACCGGCGAGGGGGGGATAATTGTTTCCGGTTCAAAGACGTTGATTGACCGGGTTAGAAACCTGCGCCAATATGATAATTGCGAAGAATATAAAATTCGCTATAACTATAAGATGACCGATATTCAGGCAGCTTTGGGCCTGTCGCAACTCGAGCACCTGGAAGATTTTATCCGGTGCCGCAGGAAGATTGCCGAAAGATATTATTTGGCATTTAAAGGGTGCGGTTTGCAGCTTCCGCACCGCGATCCCGGTCATATTTACTTCCGATTTGTGATCGAATCGGCAACCAACGCGGTCACCTGGATTCAGGCAGCAGCAGCGAAAAAAATTACCTGCTCGCAACCGGTGCACAAACCTTTGCATCGCCTTTTGAAATTTGAAGGCTATCCGCATACCGACCATGCCTGGCAGCAGTCGATCTCTGTTCCCATTTACCCATCGCTGACCGAAAAAGAGCTGGAGCGAATCATCGATGGGGTTGTCAATCTGGCTGAAGGAAGAAAAGGTGCGCAGTAAATTTAAAATCAATGTTCTGGGAAAATATGACTACCTGCCGATGCTCATCGGCATTGGTGTTCTGGTTATTCCCCAGGTGAGAAGGGGCTTTATGGATATCGGCTTGCGGTGGGTATATATATTATCCCTCTCGTTTGCCCTGTCGTTTGCATTAACACCCGTGTTCGGGTGGCTGGCGGCAAGACTCGATGTGATTGACCAACCCAATGAAAGGAAAATTCATCTGGCTGCAACTCCGCTGCTCGGTGGGGCGGCTGTATTCATCGCATTTTTGGTCTCCATTTTGTTGAATGGAATATTTACTACGAAGCTTGGTATTATCCTGATTGCAGCAACGATTCTATTTACAATAGGCGTACTGGATGATGTGAAAGAACTCCCGGCCGGAACGAAACTGGCGACCCAACTGCTTTGTTCCGTTCTGGTCATGGGGGCCGGCGTCTACTTGAAGGTCGTTCCCAACAGCCTGGGTTTATTTGCGCTCGCCGCCAACCTGACATTAACCCTTTTCTGGATTGTCGGTATTACCAATGCAATGAATTTTTTTGACGGTATGGACGGATTGGCCGCCGGGCTGGGGGCGATCATTTCCTTTTTTCTGGGCGTGCTGGCCTTTCAGACCGGGCAGCCTTTTCTAGGCTGGGTTGCAGTTGCAATGATGGGATGCTGCATCGGTTTCCTGCCTTATAACTTCAGGGTGAACGGCAAAGCCGTAATTTTTTTAGGTGATGCCGGCAGCACCGTCATCGGATTTATTCTGGCGTGTGTCGCTGTCTACGGCAACTGGTCGGAAACCAGCCCGATTGTCGCCTTCGCATCACCGTTGCTGATTTTCTGGCTGTTGATTTTTGATATGGTGCATATCACTGTCGACCGCATCCTGTCCGGCAAAGTCTTAAACTTGCGCCAATGGGTCGAATATGTGGGCAAAGACCACCTGCACCACCGCATTGCCGTTGCCCTGGGCGGCAAGAAAAAAAGCGTACTTTTCATTTATCTCATGAGTTGCTACCTTGGTGCCAGCGCAATATTACTTCGCAGCGCTAGAACGGTCGATGCCCTTATTTTACTGATTCAAGCCTTTATTATGGTTATATTGATCACCATTCTGGAAAGACATGGACGAAATATCGTCAATCATAACCGCCAGGACAAGCTCAGCTGAAATTCTTCCAGGTTGCGGCTGATTTCTAGTAATAAATAATTTATAAATCCGCGATAATGTTGTATAATAAAACGAATATCACCTTATTATTTCAAAAGGTTGACGTTCCATTGTGCTAGGAATCAGGAATCCGGAACCAACCAAATATGGTCGAGTAATTATGGAAAATTCAAAGCAATCGAAAGTCAAATTTAGAAGCCTGACGGCCGATCCTTCTCGTCACCCTTCGGTCGCCCAGAGTAAAAATGAAAACCGGAAAGTCCTTTACGAAAAGGCATCCGGCTATTTAAGCCGTGTTTTTGCTGCGGCTAAAAGAAAAGAAACATTTTCACTGGAGCCGGGATATCAAATCATGCGCAAAATTGTTGATACCCAGCCTTCCCGCGATATTCTTTTTGTGATGGCCATCCATCTGAATGACCTTTCCAAGTTTATGATCCATCACTGTGTCAATGTCGCTATTTTTGCTGTTAAAATGGGCGCTGCGCTGGGACTTTCAAAAAGTGAACAGGTAGAGATGGGCATGGCGGGCTTGTTGCACGATGTCGGCACGGCCCTGATACCGGAGCGCATCATCAACAAAAAGGGTCGATTCACTGCCGAAGAATTTCGACTTTTCCAAAAACGCCCCACACACAGCTATGAAATATTGCGGTCCCTGGGCGGTAACACCGGATACCTGGCTGAGATAGCCCAACAGGTGTATGAAAAAATTGACGGCAGCGGATATCCGCTGGGTTTAAAGGGCGAAGAAATTCATGAACACGCCCAGATTCTCAGCCTGGCTGATATGTATGAAGCCATGATCCATTCTCGACCCCAACGGGATAAACTCTTAAACTTTACTGCTGTAAAGGAGATTATAAAAACTAGTAAACATTCCTTTCGGCGTCAATATTTGAAGGTGTTTTTAAGCGTATTCTCAATTTTTCCCATATACAGTTACGTGCGCTTGAATTCTGATGCCATCGGCAAAGTGATCGAAACGTATCCGGATCAACCGATGCGCCCAAAAATTCAGATTATTTATGATTCACAAAAAAGACGCGTGTTAACTGAACGAATCATCAATCTGCCCGAAAATCCCCTGTTGTACATCGTGGATTCTGTTGCGGAAGCAGCTTTGAAAGAGATGGAACCTCAATAGCCAAGAGCATACCGGACTTTTTATCGTGAATCAGATCCTAAGGAGAATCATTTAACCATGTATTTAGAATACTGGGGACTTGAAAGTTCGCCGTTTGCTAACGTGCCGAGTGAATCTTTATTTTATCCGTCTCCGCAGCACGAGGAAGCCATGAGCCGAATACTCTACGTTATAAAGAACCGCAGGGGGGTTGCGATGCTGACCGGCGAGGTGGGTTGCGGCAAGACGACAGTTACTAAAATATTGATGAAATCACTTAGCAAAGACAAATTCCGCTTTCAACTTTTATCCAATCCGGCCATGGGCCCACTCGATCTCATCCGGGCCATACTGCTTAATTTGGGTGAGAAGACCGTCAACGGTTTCAAACCGGTCCTACTGTCCCAGCTTCAGGATCGACTGATCTGCAATGCCGCCGAGGGTGTCAACACCATCCTTGCCATCGATGAGGCCCACGTGATCAACAACCGTAAAACCCTCGATGAACTGCGGATGCTCCTGAATATACAACATGATGATCAGTTTTTGATTACCCTCATTCTTCTGGGGCAGCCGCCGCTGTTGAAAAAAATTGCCGAGCTTCAACCCCTGAAAGAGCGTATCAGTGTAAAATACAACCTGACTCCCCTGGATGAAAAAAACACCCTGCGCTACATAATATACCGTTTAAAAAGCGTAGGAGCCGAGCGTGGTTATTTTACCGCCGAATCCATCCTCCCGCTTTTTCAATACAGTGGCGGAATACCGCTGCGGATAAACAATATATGTGACCGCTGCCTGTTGATCGGATATATGCGCAAGTCCACGGTGATTGACACCCGAATTGTAGCGGATGCGATAGCTGACCTTCAGTAGCGATGGTAATTAAACGTCTCGGAATTTCTACAACTTTTTAGAAATATAGTGTTTTTTGTGGCCGCCCGCGTTAATAAGCCACATGGAATGATGGAATAGTGGAATGTTGGAGTACTGGGTATGAAAAGCTGAAAAAGATCTATTGTACAAAAAATGTTGAATCTAACCTTTGTAATGATAGGCGTCAGATATCCATTTTCTACTTTTACCCCAAAAAATACCCCAATGTTACGAGAATATCAATACAATATTATGAGTGTTGATTCTTTTTTCTTTGGATCCATCATACCATTGCTCTCTCCGAGCCGTAGGCGTTACCCTCCGGCCTGGAAGCCCTACGGGCTGGAAGCGGAGCCGGAGGCCATAACCCATTATTCCAGTATTCCAACATTCCAATATTCCAATTGTGAGCGAAGCGAACTAAGTTCTACCTATTTATTGAAATCACATGAGATATAGTCAATAGTTGTGTATGAAGAAATTAGGCGGCAATCCGTTTTTCTTCGACACCATTGACAAATTTAACTCCTCTAATTACTTCTGCCAGGCGTTGCGGATGGTGAAGTCGA
>Ga0126326_1000229_pt1 | contig 22827 bp, 23 predicted proteins | sample InaspJWI67metaG_FD_94485 | JGI IMG/M metagenome (GOLD analysis project Ga0126326, IMG submission 94485) | Marine gutless worms symbiont microbial communities from Oahu, Hawaii - Inanidrilus sp. 1 OAHU.JWI-67 metaG | ecosystem: Host-associated > Annelida > Digestive system > Unclassified | place... | reverse complement strand
GATCGAACTGACGGAGACCTCCGCCAGTGTCACCTATTGTACATTTACGCAGTGGGGGGGATTCAGTATTCAACAGGAGGTGTTCAGTAAAGTGCATCCGCATTTGTTGCTGTGTTCGGAGGTACTGCACACTGCTGAGTATAATTGCGGGATTGTTTTTTAAGCAATACGCTTATGGAGTGGCTAAAATTAAAACCGGGTAGTGAGTTTGAACCCTATCACTACCCGGTAATTTTTATAGTTTTGTTTGTAAATACATAGACCGGTCTGTCGGTCCTGATCAATTTACGCACGCTTTTCCGGAGACCTGCGCGCCGTCGACCACGCACACGAGATAAGACTCAACCCCATCGCTGCGGATGAAGTTAGCATCTGCTGTGTTTACCTCGTTCTGGGTTGTTCCTTTAGAAAATGATCCCGAAGCAACCAGCGCACCATTGTAAGGACTGGCGGCAAACGCGATATCATCGGCAGAGATGACATCCCAGGATGCTTTTGATTCACCGGCGCTACTACCGGCAGAAGACTTAGCAGTGGTGAACGTAGCGTCAAAAGAAGCTACCACGCCCGACACGGAGCGTCCTTCCCCTGCAAAGAGCGCGTTGCCGGCCACCAGGGAAAATACCAGAATTCCGACCAGGGCGATTGCTGTTTTTTTCGTCATTTTATTCATGATTGACTCCTTATCCAGGCCTAATAGCCATTATCTTTTTTAGTAAACGTTTCAGTTGGAATGAAATGCTAGGATCGCTTGTCATTGGTCGCATCGCTATCGGAAACCTTACTGAATAATACTGAATACCTTGCTGGCTTCCTTAAGCGTCCCCTTATTGGCCCTCGCCACCAGGAACTTGCCCCGCCGCTCGGTGGTAATCAGATCGGCATTGGTTAGTTCCTTAAGGTGGTGAGATACGGTTGGGGCACCAATGTTCAGCGATTTCATAATATCGGAAACGAAGCATCCATTGTCACTGGCTTTGAAACCTTTTTCATCGTGCCGGGCAACCTCCAGGTACATTTCCAGGCGTTTCTGGTGGGAAAGTGCCTTCAAGACTTTGGCCAGTTTATTGGTTTTCATATCAGACTGCCTCATATTCAAATTTCGATAACTTTCGAAATGAAACTAAGCCCGGACCGAATATCTGTCAACCGGCAAGTGAGATTTTTTTTGAATGAGTTTTGGGTTAATTGGCTAAGTGATTGTTTTGATGCTGAAAACAAAGACAATTTTTCAAGCACAGATTGACAATCATTTCCATTTAAGGTTAAGACAGTTGGCAGGGAGAAAAGCCGGGCGGCGTGACCGGGATAACGGTTTATGTTGATTTGCCCCCTCTTTCCTCATGCATTTCGAATAATGCTTTTCAGACCCAATTTTGCGGCTAAGACCAGAGTCCACATACGTGATCCGCAGCCACGTCCGGAAGTAGGAGAACGCCATGGTGCTTGGTAAAGAATTTTGGGCGGTTACAGTCAAGCGGCTCAAGCGGGCCGATAAAAACGCTGAAATAGTGGCGGTTGCCAAACAGAATTTGCCGTTGCCCGGCACATTCAATGAAATGGCCGTCGCGCTGCGCAAACAGATTCGCGCCAGGCGCAAAGATAAGAAACGCTACAATGACCTGCTGCGGCAGCTCTACCACGCGGCCGTCTGGGAAAATTTCTTTGGAGATATCAATGCCCTGTGTCTGCGAGAGCAGGGAGCCTCTTGCAAGGTTGTCAGCCAGTTCATTCCCCGAATTAAATGTGACTACCATCTGATCGGCTATGAGCACCTGGACGTATTGGGCGTAAACGACGTCAAATGGATCGTCGCAGCATGGGGTGAAGCGAGAAATCACGCTCCGGCCCGACAAATCAACCAGAAGCTACATGAACAGACCGTGGCCCGCTTCAAACTCGAGAAAGAACGCGAACAACGCTCAGCCGGGGAACTTTTTGGTGGCCAGCAATTGTCGCTGGTGGATTCTCAGGACAATTTAAACCCAGAGCGTCAACCACAGCACGAAGATCCGGTAGTCAACACTAGAAAACAAAGACAGCGCAAACTGATCGTCGCCATATTGATTGCAGCAGCATTGGGACTTGTCATTATCCTGGCGACTTGAAAAAAGCGATAAAAATGACATATACCCTGAGCTACGACGAACGCGGATTTATAGCGCTGAAGTACTCCGGCTTCATATCCCTGCCGGAAGCACAGGAATCTTCAGTCAAAACAATTGATCTGGCGGTCAAATACAATGTCAAGCTCTACCTGGCAGACCACTCCGAGTCGGTGGTGGTTCTTCCCACGGAACAGGGCTACAACCTGATGGACAAGTTTGCAGACCTCACGGATGTATCCCGGAATGCAAAATTGGCCTGAGGAAGACCAATGAGATGCCAGCAATGTAATGCAGATTTGCCGGAAGGCGCCAAGTTCTGTAATCAGTGCGGGCGACGTGTCGAGGTTACCTGTCCGGACTGTAATAGTGTTCTACCACCTGAAAGCCGGTTTTGTCTCAATTGCGGTAAAGACTTAGGCAAGGCAACGCTTCGCGACCACATCGATTTATTCCATCCTCAAGAGTATACTCCCAAACACTTAGCAGAGAAAATCCTCAGCAGTCGCGCTGCTTCAGAAGGGGAGCGCAAGACTGTCACGATCCTATTTGCTGATGTGGCGAACTCTACTGCTCTGTTTGAATACCTCGACCCCGAAGCCGTCCACAAGATCATGAATGGGTGTTTCCGGATTCTAATGGACCAGATCCACCGGTTTGAGGGCACAGTCAACCAGTTCCAAGGGGACTGTATAATGGCATTATTCGGGGCGCCAATTGCCCATGAGAATCATGCCCAGAGGGCTTGCCAGGCGGCCTTGGCCATTCAAAAAGCACTACCGCCCTACCGGGAAGAGCTCAAGGAGCGCCTTGGAATCAACTTTTACATGCGTATCGGGCTCAATTCCGGGCCAGTAGTGGTGGGGGCCATTGGAGACGACTTGCGGATGGATTATACGGCCCAGGGGGACACGGCCAATCTGGCCGCGCGGATGGAGGCTCTCGCCGAACCGGGAACCATCTATGCCACTGAAAACACCTTCCGGCTGGCTGAGGGCTTACTCCGCTTCGAGTACCTTGGCATGCATACGGTCAAAGGCAAGGTCATGCCTGTTGGGGTCTACCGGCCCATTTCATCCAGCAGCAATCGTACCCGTTTCGATGTGAATGCTGAACGAGGCTTGACCCCTTTCGTAGGTAGACAGGGTGACTTGGAGGTTATCTATAAGGCTTTCCTTCACAGTCGGGAATGCTCCGGACAAGCCGTAGCTGTTACCTCGGATCCTGGCATGGGAAAATCCAGGTTGCTTTATGAATTTCGTAAACACATCACCAACGAGGATGTTTACTTTTTAGAATGCAAGTGCCTGTCTTTCAGCCGCAGTGTGGCGTACCACCCTGTTATCGATATACTGAAATCGTTATTTCGTATTGATGAAAGACAAACCGATGCGCAAATCAGGGGAAAGCTCGAAGCCGGCTTGAACGCACTGAAGATTGATTTGCGTCATTCGCTACCCTACCTGCTGGAGTTGCTGGCAGTCAAAGACAGCGGCATTGATATGGTGAAAACGAGTCCGGAGGCCCGCCGGGAGTGGATCAATACCGCGTTGATCCGAATGGTGATTGCCCAGGCCCAACGAAAGCCCCTAATCCTGGTTGTTGAAGATCTCCATTGGGTTGATTCGGCCTCGCGGGAGGCCATCAGCGAGTTGTTGGGAAGTATACACGCGGAACGGGTATTGCTCTTGCTTACATATCGGCCTGAGTTTGTTCCGGAATGGCGTACCAAATCGAACTTTCACCAGATTGTTCTGGGACGGCTTTCGGAAGACAACAGCCTGTCCATGGCTTGCCACTTGCTTGAGACCCAGGCTGTTGGCAGCGATATCGCCCGGCAGGTTCTTGAGAAGACCGAAGGTGTGCCATTCTTTATCGAAGAGTTCGTTCGATCTCTCAAGGATTTTAACATAGTCTGGGAGCATGAGGAGGAGAACGGTTGTGCCGGCGAAAATTCTCTGCGCGTGCCGTCTACAATTCAAGATATCATTATGGCGCGGGTTGATATTTTGCCGGAGGCGGCCCGACAGATAATCAAGACCGGCTCCGTGATCGAAAGGGAATTCAGCCGTTCCCTGATCAGCAAGGCAACCGGGCTGGAGCCCGAGAACCTTGCAGCGGGTTTGACCGCTTTGAAAAACGCCGAGTTGATTTACCAGCGCGGGGCCGGTTCGGATGCCGCCTACCTTTTTAATCATGCCCTCACCATGGAGGTGGTCTACGAATCGCTACTCTCCTCTCAGAAGCAGCAGATTCACAGCAGTGTGGGAAGGGCCATCGAGGCGCTTCATCCGGAGGGGTTGGATGAATACAGCGCGACGCTGGCCAGGCATTTCTCTGAGGCCGGCCTGTTTGAAGACGCGGCTGCCTATGCTAAAGCCGCTGCAAAAAGGGCCATGCGATCCGGGGCCTATCGCGATGCGATCGCCCATTCGCAAAGCCAGGTCCATGCGCTTGAACAGTTGCCGATCAGTGCAGTGAACCAGGAACGGATCATCGATGCTCGTACGGTACTTGCCAATTACTATTTATCCTTAGACTTATATTCGGAGGCCAAAGACGCGGTGGCACCCATCGTGGATGCCGCCATCGAAATGGATTACCAGAAAAGACTACCCGGCATCTATGTGGCGCTGGGCAGTTATTATTATTGGGTTGCCCAGAGCTCCGCATTGGCGCTGGAATACCTACAAAAGGCGGTTGATGTCGCCGAAAAAACCGGTGATATCATTTATCTTTGGTTTAGCAATTTTTTTCTCGGAACAGCCCTTTCAACAGAATGCCGGTTTGAAGAAGCCGCTGAGTGCTACAATGCTTCCATGGCGCTAAGTGAAATGGGCAATCACCAGCGGGGACTATCCGCGGCCAAAGCGGCAATGACAGCCTATACCTGCCTTTTTACGGGACGCGTAAACGACGCGTGCAAATTATCAAAAGACGCCTTACAAGCTGCGGAAGAATGTGCCGATGCGCATACAAAAGGGATCGCATACGGAGCCTATGGCGCCGCCAGCTTTTTTAAAGGAGACTTCGCTGAGGCCCATCGTTTTCTTTCCGACGCCATCGACTTTAGTCTCAAAGCAAATCATTTGGCCTTAATGGGCTGGGTAGAGTTATGGCTGGCGTACATTCATTTTTATAGCCAGCGCCACACGATGGCCATACTCTTTTTCAAAAGGGCCATTGCTACCTGGAAGAATACAAACCAGCTGCAACAATGGCTGCCCTATTTGAGAATCTCATTGGAAAGAGCCATCATAACGGATGGCGGCTTCCCGGCAACGGGCTTTGATCCGATGATCTGCCGTCAGGAAAACAAAAACAAGATGGTTACAGGTATCATCGATGCGACGATTGCCGGCATCCTTATAAACATGGACCAGGCGTTCATCCCTAAGGCTGAGTCTCTGGTTCAATCGGCGATCGCTGCCGACCAACGCAACAATACCAAGTGGTGTCTTGGTCAAGATTATGCGGTTTATGCCGAAGTTTGTCGTACCAAAGGAGACCCCGCCGGTGTAAAAGAGAATCTTTGCAAAGCCGTAGAGATCTTCAGGGAGTGCGGCGCCGATGGCTGGGTTGAATTCTATGAAAATCGTTTGGCTGCCTTGCCTTCTGAATAACGACGAACAATTCAGCTGTTCTCAGCCGACGCCACGTGAACCGGCCCAGAGATGCGGATAAAACTGTATTTAAGGACACCCCAGTTTTTCAGGTCATGCAGGAATAGTTTTTATGAGGGAGGGGCGGCAGTGGTTCAAACCTTCAGGTGTCATTATTTCGGCTTTGGCTGTTTAGATTTAATTTCGCGCTTTAGTTTTTTAATCTCGCTATCGATTCCAGTGAGAAAAGACTTCCGTGTTTTTTCAAGCAATTTGTTGCCCAATTGGTTTTGAGCTTCCATGAGAAGGCCACGGCCTTTTTCTAAATCGTTCTTTCTGAAATGTTCGCGTGCGCGTTCGATATGGTTAGAAACCGTCGCCACCCTTTCTCCCATGATATGAACTATCAATTCTTCCAATTCAACCGCTGATTTTTTTAGCACCTGGTGGGTGTAGTCCACCTCCTCTTGTAGTTCCGCCATGAGATCAACGGCCCTATCGGTCTTTTCATTGGGGTAGATTTTTTTCTTTTTGCCAAAACGGAGCGCCTTTTTGATCGTCTTGCGCGCCTCTTTGATCTTCTTTCTGATCGATCTGTTTTTTTCGAAATACCCAATGGTATCTTCGAGTAGAAATTCATGTAGTTTAATGAGCCCCAAAGGGAGGCCGTCTTTCTTGTACCGAAAAAGAAAATGCATTTTTAACTCCTGGTTTAACACCGAAAATTGCCCGATAGGTATCTGGACGGGAAAGTTGCTCTATATGTTGATATCGGCCTTTCAATCGAAATCTTAAGCGGGGATTTTATAAAAAGCGATGGGATATAAATGAGATGAGGCCGCAACGGATCAGATTTAATCAGTTCCTGCTGTCACCACCTTTATAAGTGGTTCGTACAAGGGGCAGAATTCTCGGATATGGGCTGTTCTTAAGAGAAAACAAAAGGCTACTTCTTTCACTGTAGGCTTCAGATATGATTGTGCCAGAGGCCGGTTTCCATTATATTGCAATGAAAATAATTAGTTGAATAGTTTGAAGTACCATTTAGCACCATTAACTGGCTAATTGTACGATTCTGGCGGCATAATCGCATCTGAAATGCATATCAATGTTTCCACATTATATCAGAATCATTCCTCGTTTAAGAAAAGTCACTGCTAACCAGGAACTTTTTGGCAATAGCAATTGGTTCAGATTTTTTAATCATACATGCAGTTTTAATGGATTTGTGATATTGGCAATTTATATGTAGGTCAACAGATCGGCAGGTTACCGCTTCCAACCATGGACAATCACAGAGGACAGGGAAATGTTCAATTCTAGAATCCTTATTGCGGTACTGATGTTCTTTTTGGCAATGCCACTCGATGCCTTTGCCGATGGTTATTATTGCTCGCGAAAACTGTCCGGAGTTACCAGCAGAATTGTCGAAATCAACAGGTACAGGATCCTCGACGGTGTCGAACCACGAACCGTAGGCCTTCCCACCCAATTCATGGTCGATTTTGAATCTAAAAAGCTGATACCTGCCAAAGGCAGCAGAGTCAGCAGAAGTGTTTCCTTTAAACAGGTTGACCAGATTGAGGATAAACTGGTCATCCAGGGCGTTGATGAAGGCGTTGAGGGGGTCAAAGATGGGGTGGCCTGGAGCCTGGTAATTTCTAAGAGTAATGGCCAATCGGTTCTATCGGTAGCAGGTGATGGCGTTGCATATGCGGTTTTTGGGGTGTGCAAACCCACCAAAGACCCGCAATAGCATGGCGAGACTCACCCTATGGTGACGCAGCCCTGATGAAGGCGCTGGCATAACTTTTAGGTTTTCAGGCTACCTCTGCCCTTGGTGCTGTTTGGCTTTATGACGCAGTACGTCCCGGTGAGCAGAGCGGTTATGCGGATCAGCGCAAGGCGGCCAAGAGACCGCCGGGTTTCAAAAAGGTTGAATGCTGTCATCGGGTCAAGCAAGGAAAGCCAGTCGCGGCTCCATATCTCGGGATGCAGAACATACCCAAAATATTGGAACTCATCAGGGCGGATCTGGGTAGACATCATCCGAAGGCGGTCCTGCTGTTTGGTTCCGCCGCCCGCTATTTGCAGAAAAGCCAGAAGGAGACGCCCCATGATTTTGATGTGCTCTACGTGGCGGCCTTCACGCCGGTACTCTCCAAAACACTGCCGGTAAAAGTCGATCTGCACGTGTACACTGAATATGAATTTGTCCACATCTCGCGCTCCCTGCGCTACGGCCCTCGATTTTTATCAAGGGCCAAGATGTACATGCAAGACACCTGGCGCGGCACCCTGCGCGCCGATATCGCCGCCTGCCTGCTGCTCGGCCCAGCCTATGCAAACTACGGGTTTTTGCAGATGGAAAACGAGAAGCGTTACCGGGACTACTCCGTTCACGAAGTGATCTTTGGCAGACGCTGGTGGCGGGCCCTGCAGTCATGGACCCAGGACTACCGGGGACCCAAAGGCCTTTTTGTGGACAAATCCCTGGGAAAAGACCATTTCAAACCGAATATCACCTAAAGCTTCAAATCGGTGGACCTCTCCACACTATTTTGCTTAAAACCTTTTGTTATCTCCGAGATATCAGGAGAGTAGGTGGCCAGTTGAATGTGCCAGCTTGAATGTCGGGCTATGGCGAGGTTACGCTGAAGGTAAGCGAAATGGGCCTGGGGTTTGAGATTTGGGGGAGATGCCGGCTGCTAACCTTTTAGCGATTCAAAACACTATAGGGTTTTACAGACTTGTCTTAAATAGCTGTTCCCACCAGTTTTCATTTTAGACAACTTGCAGTTGATTTGCCCATGCAAACAATTCGGGGGCACCGCCCGTATGCCAGAATAAAACGGTCTGATCTTTTGTGAAGTGCCCCTTTTGGATTAGATCTGTCAGTCCCCCCATGGCACGCGCTGTATATACGGGCCCCAAGAGGATGCCTTCATGACGCGCAAGGTCCCTTATGGCTTTGAACTCCATATCACCGGGGATTGCATAACCTGCGCCCAGATAGTCACAATTAAGATCAAAATTTTCTTCATTCAATTCAATAGAAGTGCCAATTGTCCGTGCGGTTGTATTCGCAATCTCGGATAGGATCGGAGGGAATGGTTCTTCTCCGGTTTTTGTTTGGTCTATGCTGATGCCAAGGATCTGCCCCTTGAAATTTATGATCTTTCCTCCTAGTGTCAGCCCTGCTTGGGTTCCCCCGGAACTTGTTGCAAACACGATCGCATCCAACTGAAATTGCAAGCTTTTAACCTGGGTTTCAAGTTCCAACATCGCATTGACATACCCGGCAGAGCCAGTGCTGTTTGACCCCCCGACCGGTATGACATAGGGCTTTTTACCATCCGCTGACAGGTCGTCGGCAACCAAATTTAATTTTTGATCCCTTTCTTTTCTATCGCAAAAATGTACCCTGGCCCCGAATATTTCATCCAATAGAAGATTGCCGTTGGAGCTTTCCGGCTTTTCTCCGTTTAGTACCAGGTGACAAGACAGGCCTGCTTTCCTCGCAGCCGCAGCTGTCAGGCGGCAGTGGTTAGACTGTATACCCCCAGCGGTTACCAGGGTGTCTTTTTCCTGGCTCAGGGCCTCACCAATGAGAAATTCCAGTTTACGGGTCTTATTGCCACCCATACCAAGCGAGGTGATGTCATCTCTTTTCATAAATATTGCTGGTCCGTTGCAGGCTTTGGAAAATGACGCCAGATAGTGGATGGGTGTTGGGAATTCAGCCAAATGAAATCGCGGTAAATTTTCTAAAATCATTCTAACCTCCTCATGATCAGCCGGCTGGCATCGTCTAAAACAATTGTCTTATTTCCATAATTTGGGGTCATTTAAATAACCCCGGGTTTAACGACATTAAAATCCCACCATTATTTACGGTTGAAGTCAAATTACGGCCGCCTCCAGAATGAAATTTCAGTCGTTGCTATCCCCCAAAGCGCTTAAACCTGAAATGCTATCGAACTCTGGACTTGATTGACCAAGGTTCTGTAATGGAAAATGAATATTTAAATAATATTCTAAAAACAAACTTTTTCATTGATTTTTATTTTAATTAGATATAGATCATTCGATAAATATTGCAATAAGAAAAAAGAGGGCGTGATGGACAAGAAAGAGCTAGATACGCTTGATTACGAGATCATTCGCCTCTTAACTGAAAATGGCCGCATGCCGACCGGCGAATTGGCCAAAAAACTCAACATCACAGCCCCGACCGTATGCTACCGCATCAAGGACCTCGAAGAGAACGGCATATTCAAGGTTTCCGGCCTGATAAATTCCAGCAAACACCACGAAATGATAACGGCATTGGTAGCAATGAGTGTCCAATCCAGAGGAAAATTGAATCAGATATTGGAAAAGATCTCGGATCTGCCGAATGTTGTTTGGGCTGGGGTAGTGGCCGGGCGTTACGATATTATTGCCGAGGTTGTCTGTGTGGGAGGGCAAGAGGAACTCTATAAATTTACAACAGAAACGATTCTCTCCATTGGCAATGTTGTCAGAAGTGAAACCTTTCTGGTGATGAAATCAAGGCACAACTGGGTATGCCTGCCGGAAGGGGTGGAAAAGATCTAAGGATAAAGAAGGGTCGAGTTTAAGCAGTTAACCGAGAACGTTTCAAATACCAACAAGAGGGGAAAGAGAGGGAAAAAGATGAAAAAGTTAAGACTATTATCGGTATTGGTATCACTGGTTGTTGTATTCGGTTTCCTGACAACTGCCTCGGCGGGAACCCTTGACGATATCGCAAAGCGCGGAGAACTCCGCATCGCGTGCCAAACACAGGGCGCGCCTTTTAGCTTTGTGGATAAAAATGGTAAACGGACCGGTAGTTCTGTCGAATTGTGCAAAATGATCGCCAAGGAGATGGGGGTGAAGGTTAAATTTCTGAATTACGACTGGGACGGCCTCATTCCCGCCCTGCTCTCCAAAAAAGCCGACATGCTGGCAGCCGACATGACCCCGACCTTGAAAAGGGCCATGAAAATATCATTCGTCGATCCATACATGTATACCGGCAGTGTGGTGTTTGTTAAGCAGAACAGCCCGATTAAAACATTGGAAGACATTAAAGCCGGAACAAAGTTGGCCGTGCTTTTGGGTTCAACCGGTGAAACCGATGCTAAAAAAGCATTTCCAGGTGCCAAATTGAAGACCTACAAAGGCGGTGGACCTCTCCTGATCAATGCGGTGCTGGCAGGCCATACCGAAGCCGGAATAAACGACGGGTCCGCAGTCCGGGGCCAGGCCGCATCCTTCCCCCCCAACAGCGTACGCATCCTGGATGGACAGCTTTCTAATTCTCCGCTGTCCTTTGCTGTACGGTATGATTCACCAGACCTGCGCAATTGGCTCAACTTGTTTTTCCTGCACACCAAGTTGGATGGACGTCTCGATGCGAATCTGGACTATTGGGTCAATTCCTTGTAGTGGAAAGAAAAGCATTAATCCATACCAGGCCTAGCGAGAATATGATTTTTATATGGGGTGAGCCGGAGAAACGGCTCACCACCATTGGAATCGAACCCTTACCATAAAATTACGGGTTACAAACATGCTAGAAGCCTTGAATTTTAGAGTCATCCTGGAATACATGCCGCTCTACCTGCAATGCTTTGCGGCAACCATTTGGCTATCAGCCCTGTCGTTACTAGGAGCGATCCTGGTAGGCATCATCGCCTGCGCCATGCGACTCAGCCAATCCTGGTTTCTCAAGCGCATGGCCGGTATCTATATTGAGAGTATCCGCTCGACACCGCTGCTGGCACAGCTGTACTTTTTCTATTTTGGCCTACCGTCGCTGGGCATCATGATGCCGGAATGGGTTACCGGTGTGATCGCGCTTACCTTGAACAGCGGCGCTTATTATGCCGAAATTATCAGAGCAGGCATTCAGGCCATTTCATACGGTCAGATCGAAGCCGGCATTTCCTCCGGGCTGAGTTATTTTCAGCGCATGCGCCATATCATTTTGCCGCAGGCGCTTGGCATGACAATTCGCCCCATGCTGGGGCAGGCCATCGTTCTCGTCAAGGATTCCTCGCTGCTTTCATTGATTTCAATCATGGAGCTAACCCGGGCCGGTCAGATGTTGACCTCTGACCGTTTCATGCCTACCGAGGGATTTTTGACCACCGCGGCGTTTTACCTAGTCATTTATTATATGCTCAAAGCCTTCTCCAGTTGGTCTGAAAAACGCCTGATCTTTCAGGAAATGCATTGAGACACGAGGGATAAATTATGTGGGGTTTCTACTTTAACGAACTAGTGAACAGTCTGCCCTTTTTTCTTAAAGGGGTCTGGATGACCGTGGCGGTTTCCGGACTGAGCTTGATCTTTGGGACTATCGTCGGTTTTATTTGCGGCATCCTGCGAACCAGCGGGAACACTTTCGTGAAACTGATCATTGGTATCTGGGTGGATCTCATTCGCGGCACCCCATTTCTGGTTCAGGTGTTTATCATTTTTTTCATTCTGCCGAGTATCGGGATTGAACTGGAAGCTTTTCCGGCAGCTGTCATTGCCCTTAGCAATCTGGCCGCCAGCTTTATCTGTGAAATCGTGGCCGGCGGTATTCTGGCCGTTCCAACCGGGCAAAGAGAAGCGGCCACCGCCTCAGGCCTGTCTGGTTATCAACAACTTCGTCACATCATTTTACCCCAGGCGATGCGGACCATTTTACCCCCATTAGTCGGCCAGTATGTGCTTCTGGTGAAGGATTCTTCCGTGGTCTCAGCAATCGGTGTGGTCGATATAACCCGGGTTGGGTGGCTGACGGTCCAGCGCGTTCCGGAGGGCCTGATGGTGTTCGGTCTGGTTGGGCTATTGTATTTTGCCATTTGCTATCCGCTCATCAATCTGTCGAGCTTCCTGGAAAAGCGGATGACGGTTTAAGTACAAGGCTTTAAGATCCAGCGCCCGATACGGCTGTATATAGACAGCCAAAATAATAGGGGAATGAGTCTATGATCTCTTTTAAAAGCGTAAACAAATGGTTTGGTGATCTGCATGTCCTGAAAGATATCAACATAGATGTTGCCCAAGGCGAAGTGGTAGTGGTCTGCGGACCGAGCGGCTCTGGTAAAAGCACCCTTATTCGTTGCATCAATCGCCTGGAGCCAATCCAGGAAGGTGAACTCGTCGTTGATGAGATGGCGGTACACGACAAAAAAAGCAATATGACCAAGATACGGGCGGACATCGGATTTGTCTTTCAATCCTTCAACCTCTACCCGCACATGACGGCGCTGCAGAACACAACCATCGCACCTATGAAGGTCAGAAAAATGAAAAAGGAGGAGGCCGAAAAGCTCGGCCACAAGGTGCTTACCCGGGTGGGTTTGGAAGATCGGATTGACCACTACCCGGCCCAACTTTCAGGGGGGCAGCAGCAGCGGGTGGCCATCGCCAGGGGCTTGTGCATGCAACCCAAAATCATGCTCTTTGACGAACCTACATCTGCTCTGGACCCCGAAATGATAGGCGAAGTGCTGGATGTCATGAAGAGCCTCGCGAAAGAGGGCATGACCATGATGGTGGTAACCCACGAGATGGGTTTTGCCCGCGAGGTGGCCAACCGGGTCGTTTTCATGGATGAAGGCCAGATAGTAGAGGTTGCGCCACCCAACGATTTTTTCACCAATCCGCAAACCGACAGAGGTAAATACTTTTTAAGCTCAATCTTAACCCATTGATCTGGTTTTGATTACATCGCTAATCTGAGGAATCAGGAGTGTAACCATATGGACATTGCTGTATTGGGTTCGGGGAACGGAGGCTGTGCCGTTGCCTTCGATTGTGCCGCCCATGGCCATCAGGTCAGGTTATATGATTTTGAAAAATTTCCGGCGAGTATCCAGGTTGTCAAAAGAAACGGCGGCATACACTGCGAAGGGGTGCTCGCAGGTTTTCAGCCGGTGGTTTATGCCGGACACGATATCGGCAAGACGCTGGAAGGGGCCGACATCATCTATGCCGTTGGTCCGGCCTACAGCACCAAACCTTTTGCCGAAGCCTGCAAGCCATACCTCAGAGCAGAGCAGGTCGTGATTGTGAACCCAAGCTCGTGTGGTGGCAGTATTGAATTTAAAAACGGCGCCGGTCTTGATCTTCGTGATACGAACATCGTCGTTGCCGAAACATCGACGCTGCCGTATGCCGTGCGGCTGCTGGAACCCGGTAGTATAAGAATCTTCAACAAACTCAAAGGCGGCTTGTTGCTTGCTGCAATCCCTGCCGAAAAAACCGAATCTGTGTTGGCACTGGTACGCGATGTTTATCCGGCGATGAGCGCGGCCAAGAACGTCCTCCAAACCAGTTTGCAAAACGGCAATCCCGTCATCCATCCTGCGATTACGCTCATGAATGTTGCGCTTATAGAGCGCACCCAGGGTGATTTCGACTTTTATCACCAGGGCGTCACCCCGGCGGTCGGCCGACTCGTTGAAGCGGTTGATAGAGAACGGATTGCTATTGGGGAAAAATTGGGAGTTAAGGTCTTTCCTGATCCGGAATTGGGCGTTATCCAAGGCTACATGACTGAAGCCACGTATGACAAAGGATTTAATACGGCGCCTGGATTCGCGGGGGTCAAAGCCCAGAGTAGACTGGATTACCGCTATTTCAATGAAGATGTGGGGTATGGCCTGGTGTTTCTCCAAAGACTTGGTGAACAAATTGGGGTGGCGACTCCGACCATGTCGGCAATCATCGAACTGGTATCTGTACTGATGGACCGCGACTATGTGGGTGAATCCCGGCGGACACCGGAAACATTGGGGCTTGCGAATCGTACAGCGGAAGAGCTGGAAGCCCTGTTGGCCTAATGCGTGTGCTTGGACCTATCTAAAAACGCATCAATTGGATAGACCGAACCTATTGGAGTGCGAAGATCATGCAAGTGCTGGTATTGGGAGGCTGTGGGGGGCAGGGCAGAGCCGCCTTGTACGATCTTTCCAGAAATGAAAAGATAGCTCGCCTTACATGTGCGGATCTTCGGCCCGAACTTCTGGGATCATTCGATTTTGTTTCAAAGAACGACATTCAAGCCGTCCAACTGGATGCAACCGATTCAAACGCGCTGGCAGCCATCATGGATGACGAGTTTGACGTTGTTCTCGATTTTTTACCGCCCCAATGCGTCCGGCCTGTTGCCGAAGCCGCAATACAAAGGGGGGTTTCCCTCGTCAATACCAACTACCCATACGATATTCTGGACCTTGATCAGGCCGCTAAAGATAAGAGCGTTACCATCCTGCCGGAATGCGGTCTTGATCCGGGAATCGACCTCGTCCTTTACAAGTATAGTCTCGAATATTTCGACGAGGTTCACAAACTCAACTCCTATTGCGGTGGAATTCCCGAGAAGGCGGCTTGTGACAACCCCCTCAATTACAAAATCAGCTGGAACATCGAGGCGGTCCTGAACAGCCAGATAAGAGACGCCACCGTTATGGCAGCGTCTGAGGTAAGCTTTATCCCGGCGGAAGCGCAACACGACAATGCCTTTATCCATCAGATCGAATTCCCCGGATTGGGTGCTTTGGAGGCCATACCCAATGGCAATGCGATTCATTATGCCGAATTGTTGGGCATTACTGATGCGTTGAAAGAAACAGGGCGGTATACCCTGCGCTGGCCTGGCTGGTGCGATTTCTGGCGCCCGCTCAAAGAACTGGGCTTTCTAAGCCACGTGCCGATCAAGGGGATTCCCTATGATATGTCCCCATTTGAAATCGTGGCCACAATCCTGGCGCCGCAGCTACAGTACAAAGACGAAGAAAAAGATCTGGCCGTTATGGTGAACGTGATCGAAGGGCTGAAGAATGGTGACCGGCAAAGAATGACCTGCTCGCTCGTGATTGAAAGAGATCTGTCAACCGGTTTGATGGCTATGAATATGGGGGTGGCCTACCCGGCCTGTATCATTGCTGAGATGATCGTGAATGGTGAGATTACCCAAAAGGGCGTTCTTTCACCGGCTGTCGATATACCCTGTCAGCGGTTTCTCGAACGTTTGAAAACAAAAGGTATTGTCGTGCGGGAGAGGATTGACGCTTTAAATTAGTATTCCAAAAAATTGTTAGCTACCGCACGGTTGAATTCACATAGCTTCGCAACCCACAGCAAAAGGAGTGGCCTATGGAAGGTTTCAAAAAGATTCTCTACCCGATAGCACTGACGAGTGTGTCTCCTGTCGTGGCCCCGTATGTGGTCACTATGGCGAAGCAGTTTGATGCCGAAGTGCACCTGCTGCATGTTCTGCGCCGCTTTGACTGGTTCGTGGATACCTATGTTGTCGACCCGCCGGAACCTGATTTCAAGCGCATCGCCAGCGACTTTGAAAGTCAGGTGATGGCCCAGGCCAAACAAAAGCTCGATAATTTTATCAAACGCCATTTCAAGGATGTCCGGATCGGCGAGGCCAACGTGGTTTCAGGAACCAATTACAAACAGATTATGAGATACGTGGAATCTGAAAACATTGATCTTATTATCATGGGCACCGGGACCACCTTGCAGAAAGTAATGTTTGGCGCGGTCGCGGAAAAAGTATCCCGGCTGGCCAGCGTACCGGTCATGTTAATCAAAAGCGGTTCAGTTAAGAAATAGATTGCACCTCAAGCAATAAAGGAGAGCAAAGATGGCAACAAAACGTGAAAAACGTGATCCCTATGTCTGGGAATCCCTGGTTTCAATACTGGGTTTGATAATTTTTATCAGCCTGGCCATTTTGAAATTTGAAACAGACGCCCATGTGCCAATTCTGCTCGGCGTTTTCGTGGCGGCGATCATCGGTTTGCGGGCCGGTTTCAGCTGGAAAGACATTGAAACCGGCATGCTCAACGGCATCACCAATTCGCTCCAGGCTATCGTGATTTTACTGATTATCGGGATTCTTATCGGGGTGTGGATCTTAAGCGGCGTGGTACCCACTCTGCTTTACTACGGCCTGAAAATACTGCACCCATCCATATTTCTGCCGGCCACATTGATCATTTGTTCAATCACCTCTCTGGCCACCGGTTCTTCCTGGGGAACCGCGGGAACCATAGGCATTGCTCTGATCGGTGTTGGCGAAGGGCTGGGATTCCCGCTGCCGCTCGTTGCCGGCGCGGTGCTTTCCGGCGCCTATTTCGGTGACAAAATGTCACCCCTATCTGATACCACCAATATGGCGCCGGGCATGGTGGGCACTGATCTTTATACGCATATAAAGCACATGTCTTATACCACCGGGCTCAGCTATGCCATTACCTTGGTAATCGAGATTGTGCTTAGCTTTTTTTACGGCGGCGGGCAGGCCAACCTGGAGAGCGTCAATCAGATCCTATCCGGTATCGACGCCCAGTTCAGTGTCAATCCGCTGTTACTGGTTCCGCCTGCGATTGTCATGGTGCTGGCGTTCAAAAGAATTCCGGCGGTTCCCGGTATTGTGATTGGCATCCTGACTGCCGGTATTCTGGGTGCTGTTTTCCAGGGGAATGATTTTGGCGGCCTACTCTCCGCGGCCTATGGCGGTTACACCAGCAATACCGGGGTGGAAGCCGTCGACAACCTTCTGACCAAAGGCGGCTTAGAATCGATGATGTACACGGTGTCCCTGGTTATCTGCGCGATGATGTTCGGCGGGATCATGGAAAAGACCAACCAGCTGCGCGTTGTGGTCGCCGTAATTCTAAAGAAGGCCCAATCCACCGGTTCGCTGATTACGGCCACCGTCCTGACTGCCATCGGATCAAATCTGATCCTGTGCGATCAGTACATGTCCATCGTGATGACCAGCAAGATGTACGCCCAGTCTTACACGGACAAGGGCCTGCATCCCAAAAACCTGTCACGGGCCGTTGAGGACAGTGCTACGGTCACCGCCAATCTGGTGCCCTGGAACTCGGGCGGAGCCTATATGACAGCCACCCTGGGTGTGCCGACCATCGCCTATCTGCCGTTTAATTTCTTCTGCTGGATCTCGCCGATTGTTTCCATGCTCTACGGCTGGTTCAACATTACCATTGATCCTTTGGATGAGGAGGTTGAAACCCCAGATGCGGCGCCCGAAAAAGGTTCTGCTTAATATGATGACGATCTTTTGAAGAAGGTGTCAGAATACATTGAAAGGGAGATACGGATATGTTCAAAACTATCTGTTTCAAAATCATATGTGCCGTTTTACTGTCCGGACTGTGGTTGGGCCCCGGGAATTATTCCGTGCTGGCTGCCGATGTCGAGTTGGCCAAAGACTCAACCCTGGAAGGTATTATGCAACGGGGTGAACTGCGCATCGGTCTGGAAGCCGGTTACATGCCCTTCGAGATGATCGACAAGCGCAGCGGGCTGCGCCAGAAGGAGATCCGGCATGGCGGCTTTCGTCGCAAAGGACGCCATCTCAGCCTGATCGGTTTCGATATCGATATCGGCATTGCGATGGCCAAAGCGCTGGGCGTCAAACCGGTGTTTGTTGACACCTTATGGCCCAGCATCATTCCGGCTTTGAACTTGGGTCGCTTCGACATCATTTTCGGTGGGATGTCCGTTACCGAGTCTCGTAAGCAGAAAGTGGATTTTGCCGAGCCGTTCATGACGGTGGGGCAGACGGTCCTGCTTAATGCCAAGCATAAAGCCGCGGTTAAATCCTACAAGGATCTCAACGATCCTAAATATATCGTGGTTTCCAAGCCTGGAACGACCGGTGAGGAGGCCGTCAAGAAAATGATACCCAAGGCTACCTATAAGACCGTTGACACGGAGATCGCTGGGGGTATGCGCGTGCTCGAAGGGACGGCGGACGCTTTTGTCTACGACTTTCCGTTCAATGCCGTGTTTACCGCCATGCACCAATCGGATCAACTGGTCTTTTTGGACAAACCCTTTACCAAAGAGCCGATTGCCTGGGCGATCCGCAAGAATGATCCGGACTTTTTGAAATTCTTAAATGATTTTCTGTCAAAAATTAAGGCCGACGGCAGTTTTGATAAAATTTATAACAAATGGTTTAAAAGCTCGGATTGGTTTCCCCATGTTCGCTAGGGCGATCATGTGTTGGCGATAACTGCTTATTAAGCCACAGAGCTGATTGATGGCAACTTTTTATACAAAGTTGATCCGCCGTACTATTTTCACGACTATTTTGTTGTTCGTGTCCGGCTTCGGCCTGCAGGCGGGGGAAAACGGGCAGGTACTGGAATCAGCAGCGAACGGGGAAATCACCGGCATCGTGAACCCGCATGATTCAACTTGCTATGATTGGCGCGGAACGGTGGTTCCCTGCGAGTTTAGACGGCCCTATGCCGATCTTCTGCTGGATGCACCCAGTCCGGCAACTCGTTTTACCGATAACCGGAATGGCACCGTTACCGACAGGCTGACAGGGCTTATCTGGCTAAAGCACGTCAATTGCTTTGGAATGATGGATTGGCAAGGAGCTCTGCAGGCGGCAGAGAATCTTAAGGATGGCGCCTGCAGAGCTGATCCGGCCTTTGTCTTAGCGGACGGATCTTCCGCCGGCGACTGGCGTTTGCCGACCATGCAAGAACTCTGCACGCTGATTGATTTTAGCCGGAGAAGTCCGGCCTTACCTAAGGGCCATCTGTTTGGGGCGTTGCCTACCGGATTCCATTGGTCGGCCACAGCGCTGGATTCCCATTGCGAAGTTGTGTGGACTGTATACTTCGAATCCGGTACCACTTGCTACGATGAAAAAACAAGTCGGGCAGGTCATGTCTGGCCAGTCCGTGGGCCTGTCAAATAGCCCGAGGGCCATGGAGAGCAAGATGCATATGCATAGCTGGTGATTGCGTAAACCGGTATACTTGGGGCCAATGAAAATAGGGGCCTCGTAATTCGCAAGTCCCTTTTTCATTGAATAATTGAGGCGACGAAGGCCGGATTCCATCATTAAATCATGAAATCGATAGGTTGAATAAATTCAAGTTTCAATAAGCACCGCTACCTGACAAATTGTAGGTTCTGGCCACATTATCGCATCTGAAACGCAAATCAAAGTTTCCCCATAATTACAGAATCATTCTGCTTTAGAATTAGGCTAATGCCGCCCCCGACTGTTGGCAAGAGTCCACGATTCAGATTTACTAAGCGTACATGCCTTTTCAACGGATTTGCAAAATACGGCAAGTAATCATCACCTTCTAAAAAAGCCTTTTAACTAATAAATATAACAAGTTTTATTGACTTTGGAGCATCTATTTATTACAGACAAAAATAGAATACTTCGCCACATCTTATTTGATTTAAAATCTCACACTTCCATTTGCTTGTTAAAGACCTAAACACGCAATCTAAACTAACCTCTCAAACAACCATTTGCCCGGGCCAATAAATTTGAATCTAATCTCAATTTGATTGCTGATTCTCTATTTTACATACGAGCAGTCAGTTTCAGACGGCTGCCTTTTATCGAGTTTTTACCCAAAGTCATTTAAATCTCAAACTCATCACGAGTTTGAGCCAATGTAGTAGGTTTTGAGGGAGGCGTTCGAGGATAAATCTATGAAGGAGGTGGAGTTATGACAACTTATGTCATGTTGGTTAATTATACACAAAAAGGCATAGAGAACATCAAAGAGAGCCCTGCTCGGTTAGATGCTGTAAAACAAGCGTTTCAAGCAATGGGAGGGGAGTTGAAACAATTTTATTTAGTATTGGGCCGGTACGATATAGTCGTCGTTGGCGAAGTTCCAGACGATGAAACCGCTGCTAAATTGGCTCTCGCTGTTGGTTCAGGTGGTTCTGTCCGTACAGAGACTCTGAAAGCTTTCTCAGAAGATGAATACCGGAATATCATTGCCGCATTGCCATAAATATTTTGCGGATTCTTCCAAATATTACCGATGCGCCTCCCTCAAACGCATTTTCTTTTGTAGGCCACCGGTACAGAAGTCCACCCCTTGTTTCTTATAATTTGTGCCGGGTTCTAGAAGAACTCGACTCCGACTAAATATGATCAATTTATATCAAAACATTATTGAGTTATATTGGATGTTTGGGCCGTGGAAAGATGCATGTAATCTTCGAAATCCCACGAAATTGATAAAGATTTTATTGTATAACAATTAAACGAATCCCCATCCGATTCTTCGCTATAATCCTCGCTTTAAATAAACATTAGGAGGCCTCCATGAGAATTGCAATATTTGGCGCAGGTGGTGCTGGTGGCTATTTCGGAGCACGCTTGGCAAAAGCCGGTGAAGATGTGACCTTCATTGCTCGCGGGGAGCATTTAAATGCGATCCGGAATAGTGGTTTACGTATTGATAGTATCGGTGGTGATTTTGTTGTCCATCCGGCAAATGCAACCGATAACCCAGAAAAAGTTGGCCCAGTAGATTTGATACTGCTTGGAGTAAAGGCGTGGCAGGTGCCATTGGTATTAAAGGAATTGCGACCATTGGTCGAACCTGAGACTGTTATTGTTCCCATACAAAACGGGGTAGAAGCATCATCACAACTCTCGGATGAATTTGGTGCGAAGCATGTCGTTGGAGGATTAGCCAAAATTATCAGCTTTATTGTCGACCCTGGCCATATCTAACATGCTGGTGCTGATCCCTATATCGCTGTGGGTGAACTGGATAAGCGTCACAGTGAACGAACGGAGAAAATTCGGGATGTCTTTCAGGGGGCTGGTATTACAATCGACATTCCACCAGACATTCAAATAGCTCTATGGCAGAAGTTTTTATTTGTAGTCTCATGGGGTGGAGTTGGTGCACTGGTCGATGCCCCTATTGGTGTCTTGCGCGAGGTTCCCGAAACGCGCCAGATGCTAGTGCAGTCCATGAAAGAAGTGCTGGACGTAGCAAAAGCAAACGGGATTGGCATAGAAGAAGGTGCTGTTAATAATACAATGTCATTCATTGATACATTGCCCTATAACGGTACGACCTCACTACAGCGAGATCTAAAGGAAAATAAGCCATCTGAGCTCGATGCATGGAGCGGAGCTGTGTGTCGCTTGGGTCGGGCAAAAGGGATCAAAACACCATTACACACGATAATTTATAGCAGTCTGCTACCGAAAGAATTGAGGGCGCAAGGGAAACTTCAATTTTCAAAATAAGCTACGAATACTATAGCGGGTATAATTCCCTGAATTTTTTTCATATCACATAAATCCTGTTGCTTTTAATCTCTTGTAGGTTTGACAATATACCCCTGCGTAAGCGATCAATTTGATATGTTAATATGATGATCCTATGAACTATAAATTGTTTCACGTAAATTTAGAGTAAGGAGGACGCCATGACCACCACAGACAAATGCTGTACAATCGTACCCTATTTTGAGGTTAAGGAAGGTAAACTTGAGGCTTTCAAAAAGGGATGTGAAGAATTTGTTAAAAAAACACAAACCGAGCCAAAATGTCTTTATTATGGTTTCAGTTTTGATGGAAACTTGGCTCACTGTAGAGAAGGATATGAAGATGCAGAGGGTTGCTTGACTCATCTTGATAATGTTGGAGCTTTGCTTCAAGAAGCTCTTGAGATTGCCGACCTTGTTCGTTTCGAAATTCATGGTCCTGAAGAAGAATTGGCCAAGCTTCGTGAACCTTTGGCCGATTTAAACCCGCAATTTTTTATTCTTGAGTATGGTTATCGTAGATAATCATTGGCTGTGATACTATCGGCATTGAGGATAGGCTTCTAATTCCCATGAATGGCCTGAATCAAGAAACTGGGTTGATAAATAGAATACGCAAATCGAAATAATTTCGTGGTATGAATACGTATAAGGCATAGCATACTACCACCATGCTTCGGTGGTATTCCTGATATTCTGATCACCAAGGAATACCAGAATTATTATGCAGACCGGGGTGACCGCACTGTCATCCCAGTTTTTCAATTTTTCAGGCTTTGCCACCGCAGTGCCTTGCTTATCTATTCGTAAACTTTTGACATTTGACAAAAAATTTAACCGCGCTAATTTTTCAAGAAAAGGCCCACGAATAATCCGGGTAGCTGGTAGCGTCAATAATCTTTCGCACTTTTGATTCGGTGGCCACTCAGTTAAGCTGCGAGTTCTTCTTTTTTTAATTCCGTTAACAAGTTCATATTCAAGTAACGACGTGTTCCCCAACG
>Ga0126326_1000228_pt1 | contig 22840 bp, 14 predicted proteins | sample InaspJWI67metaG_FD_94485 | JGI IMG/M metagenome (GOLD analysis project Ga0126326, IMG submission 94485) | Marine gutless worms symbiont microbial communities from Oahu, Hawaii - Inanidrilus sp. 1 OAHU.JWI-67 metaG | ecosystem: Host-associated > Annelida > Digestive system > Unclassified | place... | reverse complement strand
GCCGGAGAAAGCCCCACCAGCGCGCCCACGGCAGCAGTCACCAACGTTAATGATCCGGGTTCGGTCTCCATCGACAACTCCACTCCGGCCCAGGGCGATACACTGACTGCCAGTGTGACCGATGCCGATGGTGCCACAGGCGCCATTGCCCATCAATGGCACCGGGACGGTGTGGCCATCACCGGCGCCACCTCATCCACTTACACTACCGTGCAGGCCGACGTGGGAGCGGCCATTACGGTCACGGCCACCTATACCGATGATCTGGGGGCTGGAGAAACCGCAACCAGTACACCGACGGCAGCAGTGACCAACGTCAATGATCCGGGTTCGGTCTCCATCGACAATACTACCCCGGCCCAGGGTGATACCCTGACTGCCAGTGTGACCGATGCCGACGGTGCCACAGGCGCCATTGCCTATCAGTGGTACCGGGGCGGAGTGGCCATCGCCGGGGCCACGTCATCGACCTACACCACCGTGCAGGCAGATGTGGGAGCGGCCATCACGGTCACTGCAACCTACACCGATGATCTGGGTGCCGGAGAAGGCCCCACCAGTGCGCCCACGGCAGCGACCACCAATGTCAATGATCCGGGTTCGGTTACCATCGACAACTCCACCCCGGCCCAGGGTGACACCCTGACCGCTAGCGTGACCGATATCGACGGTGCCACAGGTGCCATTGCCTATCAATGGTACCGGGGCGGTGTGGCCATTTCCGGTGCTACGTCATCCACATACACCACCGTGCAGGCAGATGTGGGGGCTGCGATTACGGTCACGGCCAGTTACACCGATGATCTGGGTGCTGGAGAAAGCCTGATCAGCACGCCGACGGCAGCGGTCACCATCGTCAATGATCCAGGTTCGGTCTCCATCGACAACACCACCCCGGCTCAGGGTGATACACTGACCGCCAGTGTGACCGATATCGACGGTGCCGCAGGTGTCATTGCCTATCAATGGTACCGGGGCGGGGTGGCCATTGCCGGCGCTACGTCATCCACCTACACCACTGTGCAGGCGGATGTGGGAGCGGCCATCACGGTCACGGCCACTTACACCGATGATCTGGGTGCCGCTGAAGGTTCCACCAGCGCGCCCACGGCAGCGGTCACCAACGTCAATGATCCGGGTTCGGTCTCCATTGACAACACCACCCCGGCCCAGGGCGATACACTGACCGCCAGTATGACCGATACCGACGGTGCAACAGGCGCAATTTCATATCAATGGTACCGGGGCGGCGTGGCCATCGCCGGTGCTACGTCATCCACCTATACCACGGTGCAGGCCGACGTGGGAGCGGCCATTACGGTCACGGCCACTTACACCGATGATCTGGGCGCTGCTGAAAGCCCCACCAGCACACCAACGGCAGCGGTCACCAACGTCAATGATCCGGGCTCGGTCACCATCGACAACACCACCCCGGCGCAGGGCGATACCCTGACCGCCAGTGTGACCGATCCCGACGGTGCCACCGGCGCCATTGCCTATCAATGGTATCGGGGCGGAGTGGCTATCGCCGGTGCCACCTCATCGACCTATACCACCGTGGTTGCGGACGTGGGCGCGCCTATCTCGGTCACGGTCACCTACACCGATAATCTGGGTACTGCTGAAGGCCACACCAGCGCGTCCACTGCTGCAGTCACCAACGTCAATGATCCGGGTTCGGTCACTATCGACAACACCACTCCGGCTCAGGGCGATACCCTGACCGCCAGTGTTACTGATGCAGACGGTGCCGCAGGCGCTATTGCCTATCAATGGTACCGGGACGGCGTGGCTATCGCCGGTGCCACCTCATCCACCTACACCACCGTGCAGGCCGACGTGGGTGCTGCGATTACGGTCACTGCCACTTACACCGATGATCTGGGTGCCGCTGAAAGCCCGACTTGCGCGCCCACGGCAGCGGTGACCAACGTCAATGATCCGGGTACGGTCACCATCAACAACACCACCCCGGCCCGGGGTGATATTCTGACTGCCAGTGTGATCGATGCCGACGGTGCCACCGGCGCCATTGCATATCAATGGCATCGGGGCGGCATGGCTATCGCCGGTGCCACCTCATCCACCTACACCACCGTGCAGACCGACGTAGGAACGGTGATCACGGTCACGGCCACCTATACCGATGATCTGGGTGCCGGTGAAAGTCTAACCAGTACACCTTCGGCAGTGGTGACCAACGTCGATGATCCGGGTACGGTCACTATCGACAACACAATCCCAGATGTTCCGGACGATTCCACGCCGCCGGAATCCGTTGAGGAATCGCCCGAACCTTCACCGACCACCGACCAAACCTATTCTTCCAGTGACGCGGCCACATCGGTCGCCAGCGAGAATAAACGTTATTTCAGCGCCGGCACCGTGGTATTCGTCCACAACAGCAGTGAGACGCCACCCAACCAAAACGTTTCGGTAACCAATTTCGAACAGGTTGAGTTCCACAGAAATGATAAAAATATGCCGAACAGCAACATACCAGCGTTCCATCAAACGCTCAAGTCTCTGCTCGAGGCCAAAGATCTTGGAGACCTGAAGATCGCTTTGGGGAACTTAAAAATAACCACTCTCTCCCCGCGGGACTATGAACTCGTTCGAAATTCTCTGGATACCATTAAGCAGGAAATCAGCAACGAAATTTTGTTAGGCAAGACTGTGTTGGGTTCCGCCATTGCAACCTCAATCGGTCTTTCGGCCGGATATGTCGTTTGGTTGCTCAAAGGAGGATCGCTCCTGGCTTCCGTGCTTTCTTCATTGCCTGCTTGGCAGCTTGCGGATCCCCTGGCTATCCTGGCGGGTAAAAAGGAAGATGAGGATGACGATGATGAATCCTTGGAAACCATCATAGATGATGGCTCAAGGCGTGATGAGGATAATGAAGGCAATGCTTCAAAGTCTGACAACTTCAATAAAGAGTCGAAAAAAAGATGAAAATATTTAGCCCTAAATCCCGTATCACGGTGGGATTGGTTGGGATCTCGACCAGCCTGGTTATGCTGGCCTTTTTCCTGAATATTATTCCCGATAGGAACAGTGCCGTTATGGAGGGTCGTGCTGCGCTGGCGGAATCAATCGCGGTGTACAGCACTGCGATTGTTAAGACGGCAAAAAGTCGACGTCTTCATGACGACTTCGCCCTTCTGGTTGAGAGGAACAAAAACCTGCTTTCCTTGGCACTGCGCCGTGAGAGCGGAGGCATTATCATCGCCACAGGCGATCATGCTGATCGATGGAATGACATGTCTGGTGAATATTCCCAGGATTCACAAGTCAGGGTCCCCATATTGGCCGGCAATGTAAAATGGGGGCAACTGGAGCTTCGTTTTCAACCGCTAAAAAGCGGTGGGTATCAGGATCTACTTAAAATGCCGATGATTCAAATGATTCTATTCATGGGGTTGGCAGGTTTTATCCTCTATTATTACTATCTCGGAAAAGTACTTCGCCAACTGGATCCTTCCCAGGCGATTCCCGGCAGAGTTCGGGCAGCACTGGATACAATGGCCGAGGGTCTTCTCATACTCGACCGCAAGGAGCAAATCGTTCTCGCCAATGAGGCATTTTCAGACATGACTCACAAATCGACCGATGGTCTGCTCGGCTACCGGGCCGGGGAACTGCCCTGGATGGACAAAGCCGGGAAAAAAATCGAGAAGTCACAACGGCCATGGGTTCAATCAATGCGACAAGGCAAAGTGCAAAAGGACTACATCCTCCGCCTGCAGCTGCCCAACGCTGAATTCCGAACATTCAAAATCAACTGTTCTCCTGTACTTGGAGATGGTGGCAAATATGCGGGTGTGCTCGTCAGCTTTGACGATATCACCGAACTCGAGGAAAAAGAGATCGAGCTTCTCAATTCCAAGTTGGAGGCTGAAGAAGCCAACCGGGCCAAAAGCTCCTTTCTTGCCAATATGAGTCACGAAATCCGCACACCAATGAACGCGATCCTGGGATTCACCGAACTCCTTAAAAGAGGGTATGTAAAAAACGAAAAAGAAAGTCTCAGGTATCTGAATACCATTCATTCCAGCGGCAAAAACCTCCTTGAACTCATTAATGATATCCTCGATCTCTCGAAGGTCGAGTCCGGTCGCCTTGAAGTAGAAACACGTAAGGTTGAGCCTTACGCCATCATCCATGAGGTTCTCCAGATGTTGACGGTCAAGGCAAATGAAACTGGAATAACGCTTGCTTTCAGAGCCGAGGGCAGGTTGCCCAAAAAAATTGAAACCGACCCGGTTCGCCTCCGTCAGATCGCCTTTAACTTGATCGGCAACGCCCTAAAATTCACCGAAGAAGGGGGTGTGACCGTTACCTGCAGTTTTAATGAATCGGCCACGGGTCCTTGCTTGCTTATCGACATCACCGACACGGGCATCGGCATGTCTGAGGACGCTCTAAAGAATATTTTCGATCCCTTTGTACAGGCAGACAGCACAGTGACGCGCCGATTCGGGGGAACGGGTCTTGGCCTTGCCATCAGTCGCAGGTTTGCGCAAGCACTGGGTGGTGACATTACGGTTAAAAGCAAAGTTGGGAAAGGCAGCACTTTCAGGGTTTCCCTAGCAACAGGAGACCTGGATGGCGTTGCCTTTCTGCAGCCGGAAGCGGTGAATAATATTCAGAAAAAAATCGATTCGGAGGTAAATTGTCGCTGGCAGTTTCCTCAGGCACAGGTTCTTGTCGTGGATGACGGCAAGGAAAACCGCGAACTCGTCAAATTATTGTTGGAAGATGCAGGGTTATCGGTTGATGAGGCGGAAAACGGCCAGCTGGGTGTTGACAAAGCCACAGCCGGCGGGTTTGACCTTATCCTCATGGACGTACAAATGCCTGTTATGGATGGCTTCACGGCAGTCCGTATTCTACGGGAGCAAGGAATTACGATTCCCGTTATCGCCCTGACAGCCAATGCCATGAAAGGGTTTGAGGCGCAATGCCTCGACGCCGGTTATTCCGGTTATCTGAGCAAACCGATTAACATTGACCAGTTCATGGAAAAAATGGCGCAAGTTCTTGGCGGTCAAAAGGTAAGCAGGGATGTGGTTTCAAATGAGGTTTCGGAGATTTCTCAGGATGCCGGGCATGAAGAAAAACCGGACGATGATTTAGGTCCGATTGTCTCCAAACTCCCTGCCAATATTGAAAAATTCAAGAAAATTATTGTACGTTTTGTCAAACGATTGGACGAGCAACTAGATGCTATGGATGAGGCCCAGGCCCGAGGGAACTTCGAAGATGTGGCTGCTCTTGCACATTGGTTGAAGGGCGCCGGCGGCACGGTCGGATTCGATGCATTGACTCGACCAGCGGCTCAGTTGGAAATCCATGCAAAAAAAGAGAATGCACCTGAAATAAAAGCCTCCGTTACAAATCTTCGGCAGCTGGCTGCGCGCATTGTCGTGCCGGAAGGCGAAATCACGGTGGCCTCAGCTTCAGATACAAAGCTTTCGAAAAAACCACTATTAACCAGATTACCATCGCCAAACCTGTCCACTGACAGTGTGGCAAAACCGGTTGTCTCACGTTTGGCGAACAACACCAGGCTACAGCCTATAATTCTAAACTTCGTCGAAAAGCTTGATGAAAAAGTAGCAAGAATGGAAGTTGCGCTTGAGAAGGAAGACATGACCGAATTAGCCAGCTTGGCCCATTGGCTTAAAGGGGCCGGCGGAAGTGTTGGTTATGACGATTTTACGAAACCCGCTGCAGATCTGGAATCTTGTGCCAAAGCCGACCATGTGGAAAAGGCGAACCAAACGTTAAAAGAGGTAAAATCACTTGTTACGGCCATCGTACCGCCCGTCATGGATACTCAAGGCACTGCCGGGAAAGAATCAGTCTAAAGCGGAGAACTGTAGTGCTGATATAGTCCAGGTTGAAGGTGCTGCCTGCGAATAAGATTAAAGGTTAATATTAATTTGCCGATATATAAGAGCAATTACATGGACTGCGGTGTACTATGACTTTAATTGATGGACAATACCAGGGTCTGATTGATGCCAAAATTATGATAGTGGACGACGAGCCGATTAACATCGATGTCGTTCAAGCGTTCCTCGAAGAGGAAAAATATCACAATTTTGTGACAGTCCAAGACTCGACGCAAGCCATGAAGCTGCTCGAAGAGACGCGCCCTGATCTCATGCTTCTAGATCTGATGATGCCTGATGTGTCGGGCTTTGATATTCTGTCTGCGGTGCGTGCCCACCAGAGATTCAAATATCTACCCGTCATTATTTTAACGGCATCGACCGACACGCAAAACAAATTGAAAGCGCTGGATCTTGGTGCTACAGACTTTCTGGCAAAGCCGCTGGACCAGAGTGAATTATGCCTGCGCGTGCGCAATACACTGGCCGCCAAGGCTTATCAGGATCAATTGACTTATTATGATGCCCTGACAAAGCTCCCCAACCGGAATCTGTTTCTGGAAGATCTTTCTTGGGCACTAAAAAAAGCTAAGGATAATAAGAAGCTGCTGGCATTGCTCAGTATAGAGATTGACAATTTCGATAGGATTAAAGACACGATAGGGCTCAGTGCGGGTGACGCAGTTATGCGTATGGTTACCCACCGAATTCAGAAAGTAATTAGAAAGTCTGATGCTCCTGTTGGCTTTGCTAGTGATGAAGTAACCAAAGTGTCCGTTTTCCATATGGACAGCGGCAGTTTTTCGCTGATCATCGACCGGCTTGATGCTGCTGAACATGCAGCGATGCTGGCAGATCACATCATCAAAACCCTTAGAACCCCTTTTCGTGTGGCCGGGGATGATATTTATGTAACGGCAAGTATCGGAATAGCAACCGGTCCATCTGAAAGTAAGAAATCTTCCGAATTGCTGCGCCTGGCATCGAGCGCCAAGGATTATGCCAAAAAACTGGGAGGGGACTCTTTTCAGTTTTCATCCAGCGCCATAAATGCAATTTATGAAAAGCGTCTGACCCTTGAATCTGCACTTCGAAAAGCGTTGGAAAAAAAGGAGTTTGCTTTACACTACCAGCCAAAAGTGGATATAAAAACGGGGATCGTTAAGGGAGTAGAGGCGCTTTTGCGTTGGAAAAGCAATAAAGTCTTCATTTCTCCAGATGAGTTCATACCCCTGGCCGAAGATACAGGGCTTATCATTCCCATCGGCGAATGGATCTTGAGTGAAGCCTGCAGGCAGTTAAATGTTTGGCACCAGTCAACTCGGATACCTATCAGCATGGCAGTAAATATATCTGCAAAGCAGTTTTCCGACCCCAATTTTCTGTCGATGCTAAAACGGATCATCGGCAGCAGTCAAGTAGATACCCGCTTTCTGACTCTCGAGGTAACCGAAAGCCTATTGCTCGGCAACATCGACGAAAAAACAAAACTTATGAAAAGCATTAAGGCTATGGGCCTGAAGCTGTCTATCGACGATTTCGGAACAGGATACTCTTCGCTTAGCTACCTGAAGAAGCTTCCCTTAGACGAATTAAAGATTGACCGCTCCTTTATAGAGGAAGTGGCAGAACACAATGACAGCCAGGCCATTGTTGCAACCATTGTTTTTCTCGCACAAAGACTCGGGCTGTCCACCGTGGCTGAGGGTGTTGCAAAAAAAGAAGAATTGGAATTCCTGCAGAAATTAGGTTGTAATCAGTATCAGGGATACTTTTTCAGCCGCCCTGTTTCAAGCAATGATCTGCCCGGACTTATAACTCATAAAACCTCGATCTTACACGACATGGAATACCCTAACGTAGCAAAAGCCGGAGGGCTTCAAAGCCAGGGCGTCAAGGGTGAAGCTGTACCCGGCCGCCGCGATCCCTTAACAATACAGAATTTCTTTGATAAGAGTTAAAGGTGTGAGGGTTTTGCCTGGGCAAGTCGTCTTGGCAAAAAGGTTTATTGTCTGTGCATGTCTGTGTGTTTCTGCCTGCCCCGTAGGTAGGAACTATCGTACTGGGGTGGCTAATCTATTTACAATAAGCGGATAATAGCCACTACATTTTTGATTTATACCAACTTTTCTAGAGATGATCCGAATTTTTTAATTCGTTGGTATGCCCTGCGATAAGATTCGACAGGGGTCAAAATAATCAAATTGCCGGACAGAACAATAATCACTCCCAATCCGGCGTTTATGCTCCAGCGGTAGTTTTCAAAGAAGGTGGAAAGAATCAAAGCCACCACAGGCATCATAAGAGTGACATAGGCTGCATATTCAGCCCCGATGCGGCCTATCAAAAGCATGTAGCAACCAAATGCCACCACCGAACCAAAAATTGTTAGATACAGCATCGGCCCTAGATATCCCAGAGACCAATCTATTGTGAGTTCTCCACCCCCGCCAAAATGAATGAACAGGATCAGCAGACCCCCATAAGCCATCCCATACGTGTTTGCCTGAGTGACCGGGAGCCCGGTCTTAGCGTTACGTGCCCCCACCACATTGCCCGCAGAAGCCAAATAAGCCCCGACGATCCCCATTATCAACCCAATGAATCCCTGGGTAGCGCTAAACGCCAGGAGTTCATTCCAAAATAAAATGCACAGGCCGGCCAGGCCCAAAGCCCCTCCTAAAAATGCACGCCAGGCAATGGGTTGACTCATAAATAATCTTAAATTAAGAATGTTCCACAGCAGTATGGTGGAAAAAACAACTGCCACCAATCCGCTGGTCAAATAGGAGGTAGCCAGATAGCTCATGCAATAACTTAAGCCGTAAAGCGTGAAACCCTGTAGGGCCATGAAGAAATGATGTCTTAAGGAGAAAGCCAGCTTTTTATTTGTCAAGAGACAGTAAGTGAGCAAAATGACCGAAGCCAGGCTGAATCGGTAGCCTACGGACAGAATCGGCGGTACTTGCGTCAAATGCAGTTTGATACCGAGCCATGTCGAGCCCCAGATCAATGTAGTTGTGGTGTAAAGAATAATATTGACCATATGGCAATCCGCCTTTTTTAAAAGTTGAAGACAACTATTATCTCACGAAGATGTCAAGCAGTGATTCATTACTTTGTGTTTTCGAGGAAATTAAAAAATGCTATGTAGGAAGGGAATTATGGATTATAGCTGCGATCAGCAATTAAGACACATTCTGTCAAGGCAGTAATGAAAATCTATTAAGGGAAGGGAGCATGTCATGGTAAAAACGACTTGCTGCATCATAATGCTTCTGCTGGGGGCTGTCATATTCTGCACACCGGCCTTCTCGGATGAAAACGATGATTTGAAAAGCTATCCCTGGAAGAAGGGATACCTGAATCTGGGATACTATCTGGCGACCCTGGATAGCAACTTTCGCATCGGGGATAAAAACCTTGGGGTCGGGATCGAACTTGATGTGGAGTCTTTGCTGGGACTGGATACAAGCGACAGCTCCTTTCGCATCGATGGGGGATACCGCTTCGGGAAAACCCAGCGGCACAAGTGGGAATTCAGCTGGTTCGGATTCAACCGCAGTGGTAGTACGTTTATTGATGCTGAAATTGAAATTCCGGATGTTCCGCCAGACGGCGGTGGCGGTGACCACTCCATCGGTCCGGGCCAGTTCGACACCGTATTCAATTTTGATATATATAAAATAAAGTATGAATATTCTTTTCTTTATGACGACCGTATAGACGTGAGTCTAGGGGCCGGCCTGTATATCATGCCCATTGAATTTGGTTTTACAGGTGTCATAGACGGTGTCGGGCAATCTACAGTCGAGGAAAGCATTACTGCCCCATTACCCGTGGTGGGTTTGGGTTTTGATTTTGCCCTCACACCCAAGTGGTTTGTCAGGCAGCAGGCGGAAATATTTTACCTGAGCATTGATGATTACAAAGGATCTATCGCCAATCTGCAATTTGCTCTCGAGTACCTCCCATGGAAACATGTCGGCTTTGGCCTCGGGATTGATTGGATGGACGTATCAGTCGAAGCGAAAAATATAACGGATGTGCCGGGAGTCGATTTCACCGGCAGCGTTGAATTTTCCTACCTTGGCCTGCAGTTATACCTGAAAGTATTTTTTTAATCCACTTCAGGCGGATTCGCCACCATACAAGGCGGAAAAGCACGCCTCAATATCATTGAAGGCTTGGATATCAAGTTTAATCCAATCGAACAAGATCTGGGTGCGATTAAGGATTGTGCCGTCGTAAAATATTCGGATATTGACACTACAGTTGGATCCGAATATATCGATGGCTTTAAACCACAAACAGTCATCGCTAAATGAGAATACTATGAGGATCCTGTCACTCTATTACGGACACGACGCCAACTGCACGCTGCTTGAAAACGGGGAGCCTGTCGTTGTTTTAGAAAAAGAACGTTTGACACGCATCAAACATGATCAGGGGATCTTGGATCTCGATCCCATCCTGGCAGACTATGGCTGGACGCCCGACACCATCGACATTATCGTATTTAATCCTTACGTGCGACCAACCCTGGACGGCAAACACTTCGACTGGACCAAGCAGGCGGAAACTTACGAAACCTATCCGGAATACCATACGCCATGCTGGCACGGTCCGGTCGAAAGGAGATTCAGCCGTCATCGACTTCAACTTTTCGACCGCTGGTACGACGCCTATGCCGTTGATCACCATCTGGCCCATGTAGCCGGAGCTTTGTTTACTTCGCCTTTTGAAAAGGCGGGCATTTTAACCGCCGATGGTAGCGGCGACCACCGCACCTGCGCGTTGGCCTATGGCGAAGGAAACAGGATTACCGAGATCGAATATGGATGGGGTCATGAAGGTCCGGGGCGTTTGCAACTGAACATCGGTCGCACCTGGGCCTCAATCGGTGAATACAATTTCGGCATGCAACGACTGGAAGGCGCAGGCAAACTCATGGGTCTGGCCAGTTACGGTACAGTCCGCAATGAGATCATACAGACCCTGCAGCAACAGATGCTGTATCATCCGTTTTCACCCTATCCGAAAAACCCATCCGGACAGCTAGAAGCGGTCCAACTCAAACCTGAAAATTCATTTGCTCAGGATATCTGCGCCACTTTGCAGGCGGTCACCACGCAATACTACCTGGACGCGGCCGCCCGGGTCAAAAATCTGTATGGTGTAGAACGATTGATAATGACCGGCGGATGCTCCATGAATTGCATCGCCAACACGGCCATTCACACAAGCGGCCTTTTCAAAGACACATGGGTACCGGCCCAGCCGCATGACGGCGGCCTCAGCCTGGGTGCAGCGCTGTTTGTTTGGCATCACGTATTGGGCGAACCGCGTACTCCTCGCACTTGGAGTCCCTTTCTGGGAACCGACGCCGGCAGTCTCGGTGAAGACCTGATCCCGAAAATTGTGCGCTTTCTCGAAACGGGTAAAAGCGTCGGTCTTTGCCACGGCAGGGCCGAGTCCGGACCTCGCGCTCTGGGACATCGGAGCATCCTGCTCGACCCGCGGCTGCCGGATGGTAAGGATCGGCTGAACACGAAAGTTAAAAATCGTGAGTGGTATCGGCCTTTCGCCCCCATGGTTCTGGGCGACTGGAATGTCCCCAGCAAGTACATGTCCTATATCCTGCCAACCAATGTGGATGAAGTGCCGGCCGTCACCCATGTGGATGGTACCAGTCGTCCTCAAATTGTAGAAAATGGTGATGATCCTTTTGTTTTGAAACTCATGCAAACGTGGCAAACGCGAACCGGCTGCTCTCTGCTGCTGAACACTTCCTTTAACTGCCAGGAACCGCTGGTCGATACCATAGAACAGGCGCGCGCAACCTGGAGACGAAGCGGCCTGGATGTACTGGTGACACCGGAGGGTATCGAAACCGATAAGACCAATGTTTGATTTTTATAATCTTACACTTGCCGCGGCCGTGTTGGCCATCATCGAGATTCTCGGGATATTGTTAGCTGTCGATGCGGTGATGCGCCCGAGATCGTCACAGGCCGCAATTGCCTGGTCTATCGCCCTGATTGCGCTTCCGGTCGTCACGATCCCCCTCTACGTTATTTTTGGCCGCACTCGCTTCCACGGCTATGCGGAAGCGCTTCGGGAAAAAGAAGCCCTCATCGGGGAGCATCTGGCGGACTGGTTCTCGCGCATGGCGGCGACAGCCGCAGAACCACATGAGGGCCTCGAAGCGGTCGAGGACCTTGTCCGGGGCCTCACGAACATACCGTTTACGAGGGGTAATCGTGTTGAGCTGCTGGTGGACGGAGAGGCGACCTACGCCGCGATGCTCGACGCCATAGCAGCGGCCGATTCGAATGTGCTGGTCCAGTTCTATATCGTACAGGACGGTACCGTCGCAAACCGCTTGCGCGAGGCTCTCATCGAAAAAGCGCGGTCCGGGGTGCAAGTTCTTTTTTTATACGATGAAATCGGTTGCCTGAAACTGCCGGCAACATATTTGAATAGCATGCGCGATGCATCCATCGAGGTGTCCGGCTTCAAGACGACCCGCGGACATCGCAACCGCTTTCAGATCAATTTTCGGAATCACCGGAAACTACTCGTTGTAGACGGGCGAATTGGTTTCATCGGCGGCCTCAACCTGGCCGACGAGTATCTGACCTATCGAGATACCCACCTGAGGGTAGACGGGCCGGCCGCCCAGCACATTCAGTTCTCTATTATGAAAGACTGGTACTGGGCAACCCGTCAGATCCCGGAAGTCAGCCTTGATATCCAGGTTGCAACTGAGGATGATCGGAAAGTAGCCATTGTAAATACAGGGCCGGCCGACGCCATGTCCAACTGCAGTGCCCTATTCGCGACTTTAGTCCATACAGCGCGACGGCGGTTATGGATGACCAGCCCATACTTTGTGCCTGACGACGTCATGGTGCGAGCGCTCCAGGCTGCAGCCATCCGCGGCGTCGATGTACGGATTCTTCTCCCGGGAAAGGCGGATCACCGCTTGGTCGAGCTGGCTTCATTTACCTACTATTGCGAGATGTTAGATTGTGGTGTTCGGTTCTTCCGCTATCAAGACCGGTTTCTGCATCAAAAAGTTGTACTGGTGGATGACCGACTGGCAGGAGTTGGCACCGTGAATCTCGACAACCGTGCCCTGTATTTAAACTTTGAGGCCACAGCTCTTGTTGCTGATGATCGCTTTGCAAAGAGAGTGGAAGATATGCTGAAAGCCGATTTGGAGAAATGTGAACCGGTCAATCGCGGTCACTTTGACAACAAACCCCTCCGGTTTCGTGTTGCCGCCCGGATTGCCCGTCTGGCCTCGCCTCTACTGTGAGGCTGACAGCGTCTCCGGCAATCTAGTTAGTTTCATTTTCTATAACTGGCTCTCTATCGGAAGCAGGCGAAAAAAGAAATCAGCGATACGCTGCCCGAAACTGCGAGCCGGTTGCATCGAAACAGTGCCGGATGCTGACTCCCAGCGAAGCCGGTTTTCTTCGTCGACGGTAACGCGCCAGGCATTTTCCGGTGACATCAGGACGTAGAATCTTTCAGCCAACTCTCCGCAAAGTTCAGCAGATTCGATATAAAGGCCATTTTCGGTGTTGATTTCAATGGCGCGCGGGTCCAGGTTCAGCGACCCAACAAAACAGCGCTTTCTGTCACCGACCAATACCTTGATGTGCAGTGAAATGAAATTCGCCTCGATCGGCTCTACATCGGATATATCCCTTATGGCCGGTGACGGGTCGTGCTTGAATTCAAACAGTTCAGCGCCGGCTGCTAGAATTCGTCGGCGGTATTTCTTGTAGTGGCTGTGGGCCGCCGTATGGTTATTCGCCCCCATCGATCCGGTCAGGATTTTGACCTTCACCCCCGCAGCCGATCGTTGGGCGAGTTCCTCCATAAAATTCCGTGCGGGAATCAGGTAAGGCGTGACAACGATAATTTCTTCCTCGCTTGGCTCTGCCAGGTGATCGAGCATATCCGAGAGCCGATATTGTTCCCCTTGGAAAATAATCGGAACATCCTGAATGAAATGTGCCTCGCCAATCATCAAGCGGGAAGGTAGCTTTTTCAGTTTCTCATTCCACTTGATCGGCTCCATCGGATAAGAAACAAGCAGATCCCTGTCATTGCGCACCAACTCTTCATGCGCTTCCCGCAAGGCCTGAAGCTCCGCATCGGTTTCTTTGCTGGACATGGCGCTGCCGGGATAGGAGAGTTTCGAATTCCAGTATACGTCAAACGCCCGGGATAGTTCCTCAATGACCGCCCCCATCACCAACACGTCTAGATCCCGAAAATTGTATTTTTTACTCAGACCGAAATATTCGTTTCCAATATTTCGACCGCCGACAATAGCCACCCGATTATCGACAACGAAGAGTTTGTTGTGCATCCGGCGGTTGAGTTCCCTAAAATAGAGCAAAAATTCGCCAATCCCCCCGAGTGTGCTGTCGCGGACCCTGCCGGGATTGAATATTTTTATGTCGAAATTAGGATGCCGGCAGATGGCGGCAATATCGCGGTCTTTGGCGGCAAAGACCAGGTCATCCACCAGGAGGCGCACACGCACCCCGCGATCGGCCGCTTTGAGGAGTCGATTGAACAATAGCCGTCCAGCAGCATCCGCTTGCCAGATGAAATACTGCGCATCGATGGATACTGTCGCATGGTCAATCAGCGCTAGACGCCAGTCCATTGCCCAATCGTTATGCTCGAGAATCAAAAAGCCAGACTGACCGGCGGCAACCATTTCGCCAAACTTATCTGAGACTTCTGCCAGTGTACCGGATTCGGCCGGAGGTAAATTATAAACATCAGGTGTAACAGGAGGGTCTGGAAGCGTCGCACAACCGCTGAAGAAAAGAATCACAATGATCAGCGCGCATCGGTTTAAGATCATTTCCCCTCTGGTTTTGCTTCCAAAGGCTGAACAGCAGTAAACAGTCTTCATCATCGTCTGCCCCTCTTTCTCCTGGTGTCGCTGTTCTTTCTACCGCTGCGACATCCGCTGCCGTTTAACAGATCTGTTATTTCAGGATGCGGGTCAAAGGTTTATATATTGAAAAAAGCGTAGTAGGGTTTTCCCCGCGCTTCTCGCAGGATCATCAGCGCCAGTTCCCGGACGTGGTAATCTCCCCACATGCTGGATTCACCGCAGGGAACCTTTTGTCCCGGTGGCGTGTAGTCCCAGCCGTTGGGGCGGTGATAGATCGAATGCAGCAAAAGTCCCTGATGGTTTTCATCCTCTGACAAAAAAGGCTCTGTGAACAGTGCGTCGGCGGCAGTCAGTGCTGCCTGTATATAATGATTCCCCTTGGATTCTTCTTGCTTACCCCTCAGGTAATGGCCCAATCGCAACAAGCCCTGAGCCGCGATGGCAGCGGCAGAACTGTCCACCGGTTCAAAGTCGTTGAAAGGATCAGACGGCCGGTCCTCCCAGTCAGGCATGAAAGCCAGACCGGGTGAGCCGGTATCCCAGTAAGGGATACCGTCGGTTGCGGCACAGGAAATGAAAAAATCGGCGGTGGCTTGTGCTGCATCCGCAAAGCGTTTCATCCATAGCGATTTATTCCCATCGAAGATTCCGGGGTCACAGCTGAAATCCTCATCCGGAAGTGTATCCAGGTATTCCAATAGCTCGACATAACCGAGAACGGCCCAGGCCAGGCCGCGGGTCCAGGTACTGAAGGGCGAATAGCCCTGCTGGGTGCCGGGACAGCGATAGGAACCGTTTTTTGGATTGAAGATCGATTCGTGGGCCGTCCGGCCGCGAACATCGTAGCTGTCGCGGCCTTCACCCCAGTAGAGCGTGTAGCGAGCCGTGGTTTCGGCATGCTGCAGCAAACGGGCCAGCAGAGAAATTTTGTCGTCCTGTTCCCCCATCAGTACGTGCCCAAGACTGTGCGAAAGCGCCAGCGCACGCAGAGAGCGCATGGTGTCCACAAACAGGGAGTGGGAACCGTTAAAAGAATGAATATAGCCAAGATGCTCCGGCAATGGGGTCCAACGGGAAGCCTGCACGGCTCCCGACATTTTGAGTGCGAATTTGCAGGTCTCGGCCTGGCCTCCCTCGACTTCTTGAATGCGTTCTTCACGAATCAGCCGCAGGATGTTGCCGTAAGTACTCACGTTGTTAAAACCGTGATCGTGAACTCCGATGTGGCTGACGTGAGCGGCCATGTGTTGCCGCGTGCCCTGCATTCCAAGCTCCAGAAAGGCGTTGTCATCGGTGGCATCATACTGCAACAGGGCCGATCCGAACCGGAATCCCTGGGTCCATTCGGTCCAGCCGCGAACCGAGTATTGACCTTTGACCGTAAATACGGGCGTGCCCCGGCTGTCATCCCAGGAATCTTCGATCGATCTTATCTTTTTAGTGGAAAGTTCAAAGAGATATTCTGCCTTGGAGACAAGATCCTGAGGGGTGATGGATGTATTTATTTTGAGCATCAGAACCTTCCTTTCGAGTAAAGACGAAGGTGTACTAAAAGATAGATTGAAATTAAAGCCTCGGTATCGTCAATCCCCCGTCGACCATCATTACCTGCCCGGTGGCGTAAGGGATTTGACCGGACGCCAGGGCGGCCACAGCCTTGCCGATATCTTCAGGATACCCCCAGCGGCTGGTGACACAGAGACCGTCGCCAATGCGTTTATCATAGATATCCACCACACCGGCGGTCATGTCGGTTCGGATTACACCGGGCCTGACTTCATATACAGGAATATCGAACTCACCCAGCCGGGAGGCAAAAAGCTTGGTGGCCATGCTTACCCCGGCTTTGGAGATGCAGTATTCGCCGCGATTGACAGATGCCATTGTAGCGGAAATGGAAGAAATGTTGATGACACATCCCTGATATTCGGCATTCTCTTTTTTCTGGTCGATCATCCAGTTGGCAGCAGCCTGGGTCAGGAAATAAGGCCCTTTAAGGTTAATCCCCAGCACGCGATCGAAGCTTTCCTCGGTGGCTTCGAGTATATCCAAGCGATCTTTGGGGGCCACACCGGCGTTGTTTACCAGAACATGCAACCGATTGTAGCGCGCTCTGATTGCGGCCAAAATGGCCTGGCGATCTTGGTTGGAGGCCACATTACCCCGACAATAAATCACTTGTGTGCCGAGCCTGCGAAGATTTTCCAATGCGTCGGCAACTGAGTCTTCATCACGCACACCGTTGATGGCCAGATTAAAACCGGATTTTGCCAGCTCCTGGGCACATCCATAGCCGATGCCGCGGCTGCCTCCGGTGACCAATGCGACTAGTTGTTTTGAATTCATAAAGACTCAACCTTGGTTTTAGACTATGATATGGTCCTTAAGCTAAACATTATAGTGACTAAAGTTGAATGTTTAAAGTGAACTAAAGTTGAGGACTGCGCTTTCAGCGCGGTCTATTTATAAAAAAGATAAATTGCATTAATCCGCCTTGGATTGCGGTATCACTCCACTTCATCCTTATGTATAAATTGGACAGAATTCCTCAACTTTAGTCACTTTAGTTCACTTTAGTCACTTCAAACTTCTATTTCCGGCACTTCAATCCATTTTCTTTCCCGCCAGGACTGCATCGCCAACTCAGCGAGCTGAACGCCTTTGGCGCCTTCCAAAAGCGTCCAATCAAAGGGCTCTTCGAGAACCACGTGGCGCAGAAACAGCTCCCATTGGGCTTTGAAGGCGTTGTCGTATTCTTCCTGCTGAGGCACCCTGGTCCAGTCATCCAGGTATTTTATCTCCTGTTCAACGTCAGGATTCCAGACCGCCTTGGGCGTATGGCCGTAGTGTTGGATGTAGCAATCGCACAGACCAGCCACCGCCGATCCTTTGGTACCGTCCACCTGAAGCGTCAACAGGTCGTCGCGCCGCACGCGGACGGCCCACGAGGAGTTTAAATGAGCGATAACGCCGGTCTCCAGTTCAAACGTTGCGTAGGCGGCGTCTTCGGCGGTGGTGCGATATTCTTCCCCGAATTCATCCACGCGCTGCATGATGTGGGTGGCGCCCAGGCATGAAATCGCTTTGACCTGCCCGAAGAGACTGTCGAGTACGTAGCGCCAGTGGGGCATCATGTCGAGGATAATGCCGCCCCCGTCTTGCTTGCGGTAATTCCAAGACGGTCTCTGGGCCGGGATGCTGTGACCTTCGAAGACCCAATAACCGAATTCTCCTCGCACAGATAGCAGTTTGCCGAAGAAACCATTGTCGAATAGGCGTTTGAGTTTGATAATGCCCGGCAGCCATAACTTGTCCTGGACAACGCCGTTTTTCAAACCGGCCTCCTTGCACCGCTTGTACAGCTCGACAGCCGTCTTCGTATCAGCAGCCGCCGGCTTCTCGCAGTAGATATGTTTGCCGGCCTTTGTTGCCCGGCGAACGCTGTCGGCCCGCAGAGCGGTGGTTTGCGCATCGAAATAGATGGTGTAATCCGGATCCGCCAGGCAGGAATCTACGTCGGTCGAGCATTTCTCCACACCGGAGAGCATACTCAGGTGTTTTAGCTTGTCCGGATTGCGTCCCACCAGGATCGGGTCCGGCATTATGACTTCACCCGGGCCAATATGAATACCACCCTGTTTGATAATGGCCGCTATCGATCTTAAAAGGTGCTGGTTGGTGCCCATACGGCCGGTGACACCGTTCATGATTATGCCAACTCTGTGTTCAACCATTTTAATTGGTTTCCAAGATTAAATTTAAAGAAATAATTTTCACCATAAAGACACGAAGGATACAAAGGTTTCATTTTTACTTAATATTTTCCTTTGTGTTCTATGTGATCTTTGTGGCTCAGACAAACCGTTTTTGGCTCTCCACCTGATTCACAACCACAATTGGATTACGAATACTTCAGGTACGCATCGATAATCATCTGCACAAACGCGTTTTGATCCATGGCCCAGTATTTATTAGAAAAAATTTCGACTTCGCTAAAGCCGCTAAAACCGGCCGCTTCGACCCAGCCGCGGATTTGTCGGATGTCGATGCAGCCTTCACCCATGAGCCCGCGATCCAGCAGCAGGTCTTCAGTCGGTGTTTTCCAGTCGCAGATATGGAAAGCGAACACGTTACCGTTATTGCCGCAACGCTGGACTTCTTTTTCTAAATCAGGGTCCCACCAAAGGTGATATATATCGACCACAACGCCCAGGTGATCCGCGTTCAGCGCTTCGGCCAAATCGTTGGCTTGCTTTAATGTGTTGATGGCCGATCGATTGTCGGCATACATCGGGTGCAGCGGTTCGATGCCCAGTTTAATGCCGACTTTTTCGGCATGAGGCAGGATGGCGGCAATACCGTCACGGATCTGCTTGCGGGATTCTACCAGAGATTGGCCGGGGTCTGCGCCGCAGACCAGTACAATTAACGGTGCCCCCAGTTCCGCGGCTTCATCGATCATTTTCTTGTTGTCGTCAATGGCGGCCCGGCGGTTCTTTTCTTCTTTTGCAGGAAAAAATCCACCACGCACATAGGATGCTATTCCAAGCCCGCTGTCACGTAGCATCTGCCCGGTTTTTTTGATATTACGATCCTCAAGCGCATCGCGCCAGACGGAAATACCGGCAACTCCAAGCCGGGCGAAGTTGTCCGCTGCTTCCTCAATGCGCCAGGGTTTAGTTGTAACCGTGTGGATACAGAGTTTGGATAAGTCGGTGATAGGTGGTGGTTTCATGGTTTAAAACTGAGTATTTTGCATGTTTTAGGTTCTACAAGTTTAAAGTGACTAAAGTGAACTAAAGTGACTAAAATTAAGGAATTCTGTCTATTTTCAAGTGTTTTTACCAATCGTAGTAAAAATAGCCAGAAGTGAGCTGCATTTTTCATATACAGTTTTTAGTTTCTCCGGAGATATCCAATCTGCCTCTTGAATTACTTCGATCCATTACTGGGTTTCACTGGCCTCACTCTCACATATTTTGATTTTATTCTTAAAATCAGCCCGACTACGAGCTCTATTTGCTTCGCGATAGTTGGCACCAATAGAAGTACCCGATTTTGTTATCTGGTTTTTTATTACAATAGCCTCCGGAGTCTTTGGTAAGGCTTCAGATAGTTTGATAACATTGACGGCAAACTTTTTTGTGCGTCTTTCGAGATCTCTCGCAAAATCTTTATTATCTTTGGCCATAATATCGTCGCGCTGAAAGCGCACTCCTTAACTTTAGTCACTTTATTCACTTCAAACTTTAGTCACTAACAGTTTTTAAGTTGCTTCGGTGAGTAGTCTAACGAAACGGTTTTCTCACCGGCGTACGTTTCAGCGGCAGCTGTACCGGTTTACCGCCGGTGAGCGCCGATCGATAAATGGCCAATATGATTTCAATCGCCTTGCGGCCTTCCCTGCCGTCCACCAGCGGCTGTGTCCCTTTTTTGATTGCCCTAACCACATCTTCAAAATTTTTTTGATGCGCGACATAGCTGATGGCCGCCGGATCGGCCGCACCGGCACCCGCAGCCCCCTGCCGGGCGCCCAGTTTTTGCATGATTTTCTTATCGTTGGACCTGCCCTTTTTAAAATCCCAGACCGTAAAGCTGTTGTCCTGCATAAAAATAGACCCTTCCGAACCGCACAGGTGGACCTCCGCCGCATGACCTGTGGGTGAATAACAGGATGTAGAGCCTTCAATAACGCCCACGGCCCCGTTTTTGAACTTTAATATGGCCACGGCATTGTCTTCGGTTTCGATGCGCTCGTGGATGGACCGATCGGCAAACGCACAGACCAATTGCACTTCACCGGCTAAATAAGAGAGAATGTCGATGGTATGAATGGACTGGTTCATCAATGCGCCGCCGCCGTCCAGCTTCCAGGTGCCGCGCCAGTAACCGCTGTCGTAATATTCCTGGGTGCGATACCATTTAATATACGCATCTGCCAGGGTGACCCGGCCCAGACGGCCGGCCTCCACCGCTTTTTTAAACACCTGGGTCGCTTCGTTGAACCGGCGCTGAAAGATACCGGCCAGCAGTACTTTGTTTTTCCCGCAGACTTGAATCATCTTATCCACCCGTTTCAAAGTGACCTCCAGCGGTTTTTCACAGGCAATATGCTTCCCGGCTTCAGCCGCTGCCTGGACCGGTTCCAGGTGCGCCCCACTGGGAGTTGCGATGGTGACGATATCCAGGCCCGGGTGGGACAGAAATGAATTATAATCGGTATAGGCCGCACAATGATGTGTTTTTGCCAACCGCTGTGCATTGGCCTTATTGCGCGAAAACACGCAAGCCAGGTGCCCACCTCTCATGGCCGCGATGGCCTGAGCATGAAAATCGGCGACCATGCCGCATCCGACAATGCCAAAGCCGTATCCACCTTTTGTTGACATATGACCCCCATTCAAAAATATTTTTGTTATTTCATATTTGAAATTGTGATTTGTTTGATATTTGGAATTTGAATTGTAGGATTTCACCTTTGTGGTTACAATCTGGAATGCTTAACTCACCAAAATGTTTTTATTTAATCTGTGAGTCCCAGTGGCTCATAAGGTGATCCCAGCGCCAGTTTTCTGGCCTCTGCCAGCAACCGATACTTTGCGACGATGCATGCGCGGGTTTCCGGCGGCACACCCTGATCCAAATAGCGAAGATACATGTCCCGCACCTGGCAAAAATGCTCCTCATGGGTGCTTCGCAGCGCATCGGGAATATGGATCAGAATGTTTTCTTGTTCCCAGCTCAGAGAAAGTCCGGGATATTTGTGCGCCCATTTCTCCAGGCATCCCCGGACCGCTGCTTCCACATCCGCCGGTTTTTCTCTCGGCACAATGAGCAGCTCAACTTTGAATCCGCGTTCAGGGAGCTGGCGGATGAGCAGATCGGAACGGGTCCCTTTGATCTGGGAGCGGTGTGTATCACCGCCGCCCTCGGGAATTTCAAGATTCCAGATAACACGAATCTGAACCGGGATATTTTTTACCCGGTAAAATATTTCTCCATTACAAAAATAGGAAAGACCCTCTTTGGTCAGGTCATTTTGAACCGCATCCGGAAATTGGTCTAATTTTGTAATCTTACTGAATTTATTCAGAGGAACCAGCGTGGACCAGCGCCGGGCATCCTGCAGCTCGATGTCCTGTTCAAAATCGAGATGCGCATCGGGAAACAGCATCCAGTGGGTCATGTCGACCAGGTGGGTGCTCACATCGACGATACCTTCGCCCTGGACATTGATATCAAAATACCAGGGCGGTCGAATCAGGGGCTGTTGGTTTACAATCTTGTAAAGATGGTGAATACTCTCCTTCAGTATTGACGGGCTGCCGTCATCGTCGATACGGACCTTTCCCAGTACGTCTTCTTCGGCCAGAAATTCTTTCTGAAGTAATGTAGTAATTTCATACCGTTCCGTCATGATATCCAGGGTAACCGGCCTTTCAGCCCCCATGGCCGATTCGAGGAAAGGCAAAGCCGCCTCGCTTGTCACCCAGGGTTTGTCCGCCAAAATTGAAAACCCGGCACGGTTCAGTTTTTCGATGTGTTGCATCTTGGTGTTGTTTTTACCGGCGATGACGACGATATCTCCTTTTTTTTCTTCGATCAGTTTTTCGAGATAATCTGCGCCGGTATAGACGTGAATGTGCCAGTTGGTCGGAGCGTGCTTTCTTTGGTTGAACGACTCTGCCATCTGCAAGAAACGATCCAGATCCGGTCCTTTTTGGGCGTACACATAGATGTCGTCAGCCAGATAGGGATGGGTTTCCCGCAAAACGAGTGCGCCGTGAAAATGACCGGGATCGAGGATGAGTAGTGTATGCATCGTTAAACCTTAAATAAGTTTGAAGTGATTAGAGTGGTTGTTAAAATAATGTTCCGATATTCAGGATTGGTCTATTAGCTTACATTCTATTTGTCAGATGCTTGATGCCAGATTCAGGATACCAGATACCGGATCACGGTATCGCTCGCGCAGCGCAGGCGCTTGCGCCGCGTGTCGCTCTTTCTT
>Ga0126326_1000226_pt1 | contig 22874 bp, 15 predicted proteins | sample InaspJWI67metaG_FD_94485 | JGI IMG/M metagenome (GOLD analysis project Ga0126326, IMG submission 94485) | Marine gutless worms symbiont microbial communities from Oahu, Hawaii - Inanidrilus sp. 1 OAHU.JWI-67 metaG | ecosystem: Host-associated > Annelida > Digestive system > Unclassified | place... | reverse complement strand
TTTCTGACAACATGTTGTAAGAAACCGATTGAATATTTTCGATTGAACATTGAATATTTAAGGAATTCTATCAATTCTACCATAGCCATTATTAAAATGATGGAGCGAAGCGACCTCCACAAAACTTCAATCTTCAATTGCCTTTGGCCCCTTTTTCCGAGCGCAGTCTCGGAAAAAGCTTAGTTTCTTGGCAAATTAGTTCGTATTAATCATGGCATAATTTCCAATGCCAAAATCACAATTCCAATTCAATGAAAAAGTCCCAATGATTAATCTGATGAACCGGCAGTAAAGTTTATGCGCCGCTTCCGATCATTTTACGGATCACTTTCTCAAATTCCGGAAAATAATGGCCGATAACGGGCAGTTCGAATGTTCTCAATATGCTGGTATTGCTTTCCCGCTCAAGCAGAAATTCAAACGATTTTTCGATCAGCAATTCTACCGAAACACGACAGCCGGTAAGTTTTTCGTAATATTGATTATCCACACCGACTTCGTGGGTCGTTGTCCTGCGCCCTTTGACAGTAACCCGGTAGGTGGTGTCGTCGATTTTCTCAACCTCAATCATAAAGTACCTCTCTTTGTTTGTGTTTTCTCAAATCCGAGTTCCCCATTTATGGTATTCAACAAGATCTTTTATGATCCGGCAACAGGTCCGGGATAATTGATCAGCCCCTGTTCCGTGGCGACCGCGCCCGGTGTCAGCTTGTGGGGATGCAATTTGCCCTGCTCGAGAATATGGACCACTTCCACGCCGTGAACTACCAGTAAATCGCACAGGAGCCGGCGGTGGCATTTCCAGTAGAACCTTTCGGCGCACATGACGGCTGTCGTCAGCTCAGCACCAAGTGACAGCAAGTTTTCAACGGCTTTGTGGAATTCAACCGTCAGCATATAATCGGCATAGTAGCGGAACCCGGGGCTCTGCAGGCCTGTATTCGGAGATCCTGATTTCATTCCGCTGCGCCTGAGTCCGACGAGGGCTTCGAACCACACATAATGCATTTGATGGACTTTCAGCAGATCGCTGATCTGATTCTGATTGAAGTATGGAAATTTGCGGGAACTCGGAAAACGCCTGACGTCGGCAATCGCACGGATCTCACATTCTTCCAGAAGCCCCAGCAAGTCATCAAAGGTACGGTTTGAATGTCCGATCGAAAAAATCCGTATGGGTTGGGTAGGTAAATTCATCGTTGATCATTAAAATACGACCTGAACCATGCAATGACAAGGTGTTTGCTTGTTTCGTTTTAAAACCTTTCAGCCCTTTTCATCGTATAAAGGCACATCGATGTCATCCGGTATTTCCAATTGCCTATTCAGGCATTATATTACCGGTATGATCGATTTACTATGCAACCCGCAAAGCTATGAAGATTCGCCCAGCTAGAAAAACTGATGCCGGCGGTATTGCCCGCGTTTACGTGCATACCTGGCAGAATGTATACCGGGGGATCCTGCCGGATAGTTACCTGGACGCCATGACCGTGCCCGGCTCTGAAAGATCCTTTTTTCAGGATCTGCAAAACAGCCGGGTAATCTGTTTTGTCGCCGAAAAAAAGGCAAATGAAATCATCGGTTTTGTTACCGGCGGCGATGAAAGCAAGCGTAGCTGGATATACAGCGGTGAAATCTACACTTTGTACGTTCAGAAAGATTATCAGCGGCAGGGTGTCGGGTTGAAACTGGTCTCGGCCCTGGCACATCAGCTGAAACGGTTAGGTGTATACACGATGCAGGTGCGGGTCCTCAAGCAAAATCCGAACCGGCACTTTTATGAAAACATAAACGGCATCGCCCTTTGCACCCAGCGCCTTCGGTTTGCCGGTACAATTCTGGATGCCATCGTCTATGGTTGGATTAGCACCGATCTCATCTTAAACCCACTTCAGTTGACTCCCAAGGCAAAGCCAAACAGGTTATCTTAATTATTGATTGAACGATAAATCGTTTTTCGATTTATTGGTCTCCCCCTTGTAATCATTGCATTAAAGCGAGATTATTAAATAATCACACCAAGACGCTATGACGCAAAGAACGATCACGAAAACTTTGCGGCTTTGCGTGAGGTAAATTTCGGTCAACCATGACAGGCACAATTACTTTGACGTTACCCTGGTTACAGCGGTGATGTGTTTGCGCATTTATCGAGTATCTGCTATTAAATCCTGCACACGCCATTAATAACCCCTAGAATATCGATAAGAGAGTCTGTCATGAAAAAAGAAAAGTACATTCTGACCATGCTCGTTGAAAATGAACCTGGCGTGACGGCCCGGGTATCGGGGCTGTTTGCCGGTCGCGGCTACAATATCGAATCGATCTGCGGCGCACCGACCGCCAATCCCAAAATGTCCCGCATCACTGTCACGACCACGGCTTATCCGGAAAAATTCGAACAAATCCAGAAGCAGCTGCGCCGGCTCATCAATGTGATCAAGCTCAGAGATATGACAGGCAAGGAAGCTGTAAAGCGTGAAATGGCCCTGATCTGTGTAAAAGCGCAGCCGGAAAACCGGACGGAAATACTGCGTATCGCCGAGACTTTCAGGGGCAAAATTGTTGATACGGGGGCATCCCACTATATCATCGAGGTGACCGGCAGACAGGAAAAGATCGACGCCCTGCTCCAGTTGTTGGAGCCGATGGGTATCAAAAAGCTGGCCAGATCCGGAGTCCTGGCGCTTTACCGCGAACCGGAATAGCTTTTAGGTTGATCCGGCAAATTTAATATCCCGACAGATTAGGATTAGATGACCGGTACAATGTCATGAGGAGCACACTTTTTACGACCGTTCTTTCTTTTCTATAACCGACTTAACAAGATTGATACAATTGGAGTATGCTTTCTTGGCGCCGATATTGTTACTCAATCAGCAACGGTCGGCTTTTATGACACCTGCATAGCGGCGTGTTTGTCCAGCAAAGCAGTTATGGTCTCTGTTATCCGTAGATGATCGTGGGAACCCAGCGGAAAGGACGGCTCCCTGTCGATTACCTCTCCGTTGTATTCCATGTGAATCTTTACGACCGGAATGAAGCCGGCCGCCCATTGCTCCAGCCCGATGGAAATCCTGTAAGCGGTCCCCGGCGGATGAGGCGCACTGGCCGGGATACTTTCAGACAGTTGTGCAAAAAAAATTTCCGCCGTATTTTTTTCCAGCGGTACGCAGGATACGCCCGCACCATTTTTGATTTGTTCAAAACAGTTGTTGCACGAAATGCACGCAGCCTTGCGCAGATCGCCCGCTTTCCAGCGCTCGACCAATCCGGGCTCACAGATAAACGGCCGGCTCATGGAAATATAATCGGCCACACCGGTTTGCAACAGTTTTCGAGCCTCATCGTAAGATCGGATTCCCCCCACCAGAATCAGCGGCACAGTTAGTACTTTTTTAAATTCCCGGGCTTCGACCAGAAAATAGGCCTCACCCTTTCCGGCATCGATCTTCGGATCCATGACGTTGGGGTTGTTCAACAGGCCGCCGCTCAATTCGATGGCATCGATACCTTCTTTTTCCAGCATTTTCCCCACCCAAACCGCATCTTCCAGTACCAGGCCGTTTTCGACAAAATCCCGGCCGTTGAGTTTCACCAGAACCGGATAGTCTCCTCCCACGGCTTTGCGAACGGCGTGCAATGTTTCCACAAGGGCGCGAGCGCGATTTTCGATATCGCCGCCATATTCATCTGTGCGGTGATTGTAGCGCGGACACAGGAACTGGCTCAGATAGAACCCGTGAGCGGCGAAAATCTGCACTCCGTCAAATTCGGCCTTTTGAGCCCTTGCGGCCGCGTGACCGAAGTAGCCGACCACCTCCCGGATGTCCTGAACCGACATTCGCTGCAGGCGGGATCGCGACAGATAAGCCCCGCCATAGGCCAGTTGCACGACGATTTTGCCGCCGTTTTCGTGGACCGCCCGAGTCATGGACTGCAGGTTCGCTATCAGGTCATCGCTGTAAATTCCAAGTTGCCAGCGGGAATGCCGCCCCTGGGGATGAACGAAAGCATGACCGGTAATGACCAGCCCCACTCCCCCCTGGGCGAGACCGGTAACGATTTCGAGCAGACGCGGAGTGCAGTGCCCCTCATCTGTTGCCAGACCTTCCCAGGTTGCCGATCGTATAAAACGATTGGGCAGCACCATTTGATTTATTTGGCTCGGTTCAAAGAGTCTGTCCATGCCTTTGGTTCCTCAGATCCAATATCGCTTCAGGCCGTTCCGCAGGTTGGGTTAACTCCGTCCGGCAGTCACCATCCGGGCCAGGGATCTGGCCATACCGTCCAGGAAAGCTTCATCCGGAAGTGAAATGGTCATTTTAAGGCTGCCGTCCTCTGCCTTTTCCAGGCACTCGCCCAGCTTGGATTTAAATGCACCGGCCAGGTTTGCGATTTCTTCGGATTCGTCGTCTTCGGAAAACATTTCACCGATGAAGGCAAAAGCGGCACTTACCAGCTTGCCGCCGGCGGCAGCGATTTTCTCTTTTTTGGCCAGGGCCTTAGCCTCTTTCTCCACCTGTTCTTTGACGCTGATATCTTTGGCGGCATCCGGTTTTTCTCCCAGCAGGATCTCGAGCCTTCGTTTCAAGGCTTCCATGCCGGAGGCCATGTCGACTTCTGCAGCGTCGGTTTCCGGATCGAGAACCGCCAGAGCGAGCTCATGCTTAGCCGAAAGAGTGGCCAGAAGGTTTTCTTCCAGGGTGTCTTCGGTTACCAGCAGGAAAACCTGAACCGGTCGCTTCTGGCCCATACGATGCACCCGGCTGATGCGCTGCTCCAGCACGGCCGGGTTCCAGGGCAGATCGACGTTGATCACGGTGTTGGCCGCCTGAAGGTTCAGACCGGTGGAACCGGCATTGGTGGTGATAAAAAGGGTGCAGGCCGGATTATTCTGAAACCGATGCATGAGCCCCTGCCGTTTTTTCTGGGGCACCGATCCGTCCAGCCGGACATAATTCAGCCCCTGTTTTTCCAATAATGGTTCGATCAGGTTCAGCATGGTGGTCCATTCGGAAAATAGCACGATCTTGCGGTCTTGTTCAGCTGTGAGACGCTCCAGCAGCAGATCCAGCTCTTGAAGCTTGCTTGAGTAACCGGGTGGTTGCTTGTCCACCAGAAAGGTGCTGTTGGCACACATTCGACACATCAGCAACGCTTTCTGCAGCCGGAGCAGGTCCATTTCGCTCAGATACCGCTTGTTGATAATGGTCTGAATAACCTGCCGGTGGCCTTTTTGCAGGTCGAGCTGCTCGGCGGTGGGTGGGATGCGCAAAATTTTAGTAGTCCGCGGCGGCAGGTCGCGGACCACTTTCCGGCGGGTGCGGCGTAGCATTACCGGTTTGAGATTTTCCCGCAGGTGGTCGAGGTTTTTGTAACCCAGTAGTTTTCCTTTTTCATCGACCACCCTGTGGCGATTGAAAAACCGAAACGCTGGACCCAGTCTGCGGTCGTCGATGAATTCCACCACCGAAAAAAGCTCGTCGATCCGGTTTTCAAGGGGCGTTCCCGAAAGGACCAAGGCAAATGGTGATTTCAGCGCTTTGACGATACGGCTCGTCTTCGCCTCCCAGTTTTTTATCCGCTGGCCCTCGTCGAGGATGATCAAATCCCATCTGACACGCTCGATGGCTAAAAAATCGCGCAGGACCTGCTCATAGTTGCAGACGGTAAAAAAACTGCCGTTATCATATTGTTCCGACCGCTGGGCCGCACTGCCCAGAACCAGTTGACAGCTGCGTCCGCTGAATCGCTTGATCTCTATACGCCACTGGGATTTCAATGACGCCGGACAGATCACCAGCACTTTCGCCACGGATGCATGCCGTGACAGCAGTTCGGCAACACCGATGCCCTGGATGGTTTTGCCGAGTCCCATATCGTCGGCCAGAATCGCCCGGCCGGCCCCGACGGAAAAGGCGATGCCGTCCATCTGGTAGGAAAGCAGTTCGGCCTTCAACAGGGCCTTGCGCAGCGGGTGATTGACCGGGTCTTTACGGATTTCGTCAACGGTTTCAGCGATGTGCTCTTGAAACAGTTTTTGATTGATGTATTCTTCAGCGTCCGGATAAACGATCACCTGGGTGCCGAGAGCTTCCACCCGCCGGATGCGCCGGATCAGATCTTTTAGGTTTTTTATCGTTTTTTTCTTAAGCGGAGCAACGTGCCTGGAGACCTCCGGGGCAAGATCATCGGGAATCAGCACGCCAAGCTCCAGCTTGCGGCCGTACTTTATGTAGACGCAAATGTCTTTGATTGCAGCCGGTGTTTCCTTAACGGACCGGTTGAATTTTTTACCGACCTTGTCCAGGGCGTGGATGATGTGTTTGCAGGTGCCGAGGGTATTTTTGCGAAAATCCGGGCACGAGCAGTATGATTCTCCCTGCTCCCAGCCACGGAGGGCGACTCGATAGCTTTTACCGGAGGCATAATTGGTGATGATATAGTCAGTCCAAAGCAGACGCGGATTCATGGACTTTAAGCGCATTTTTTCATTAAGCGCTCTTTCCCTCCGATCGACGATCGCCTGACGGACGAGTTCTCGATCCGTCAGACTCTCCATGGGAACCTTTTCTGGTGGCGGTGCCGACAGCCCCAGTGCGAGTTTTTCCTCCAGTAACAATGCCAAAGCCGCGCCCTGATGCTCGCAGACACCGGCACAGGCGCTGCACTTAATGTTCAGGCGTTGATCCTTGCCGGGATCCAAAATGATGTCGACCCTGGCGCTATCCACTTTCAGGCTGAAGTCTTTGTTGTTGAGTGATACCTGTGTAAACAGGTCGATATCATATTTCCCGCCGTCCATTATCAGCTGTTTCCCCTGGGGACCCAACAGCCGACAAGCCTGCTGGTAAGTAAGATGTGACAGTTTATCCTTGAGTGTAATCATTCCAGCACTTCCTTTTTTGTTACTTCAGCCAATCTCCGCTTGGTTTTCGGTTATTACAAGTGTTTTGGGGCGCCAGCTTTTTGATCACTCACGACAGCGACTTTTTAGCCAAGGGGCCCGGGCCTAGCAAACTTGCGGCGATTCGCCGCGCATATCTGCAGGTCGGAGAGTCACCCGGGTAGAATGCGGACACAGCCTCCGGTGTTCCGAGTTCCCGAACTTTGGCCCTGACAAAGTCCCGCACTTTCTTTTCAGGTTCCCACGCCGGATCTTCTTCGCGATTTTCAGACGCCCGGTCGGATTTTACCTCGTAGGTGCCAGTTTTCACATGGGCTTTGTAAGCCCACACTGTCGGGGACGAGACGCCCACCATTTCGGCAATCTCATCCGAGCTTAACCGCCCCTGTTTTAAGAGCTCGATGATCCGCCATTTTTGGGCACCGGAGGTCTTTTGTCGTTTTTCGGATTTTTGACTCGCGGCATCGGCGGGTTTGGCGACAGCAGACTTTTCGCGGGACCCACCATCGCCTTCCCTGATTGCAGCGAGAAATTCTTCCCCGAACTGCTCGGCTTTCCTTTCGCCGACGCCGGAGATCTGCAGGAACTGCCCGCGACTGGTTGGCCTGAGCGCTACCATTTCTTTTAGGGTCTTGTCATGAAATACGACATAGGGCGGCACACCGAGCCGCTTTGAAATGTCGAGCCGCAAGCGGCGTAATTTTTCCCACATGGATATTGAATCCTCATCCGTTAAATGGAACTCCGGCTTATCGATCGCCTTGATTTTCCTGGCAGCCTTGATCGGAAGGGGATCTTTTCTGAGACTGATTTGCCGCTGCCCTTTGAGAACCGGCCAACTCTTCTCCGTGAGACGGAATCCGGAAATTTCCGCCATCTTGACCGTCAACAGTCCGGCTGCCATCAGCTGGCGGAACACCGAACGCCAATCGTTTTGAGAAAGTTCTTGGCCGACGCCGAAAGTTTTGAGTCTATCATGCCCGAGTCGCTGAACGCGCCGGGTGCTGTTGCCCAAGAGAATATCCGTAAGATGCGCAGCCCCGAAACGCTGGCCGGTCCGATATACGCACGAAAGCGCCTTCTGGGCCGCCACGGTGCCGTCCCAGGTCTCGACCTTCTGGCCACAGTTGTCACAATTTTTACAGGCAGTTGGATACACTTCCCCGAAATACCCCAGCAGTATTTGCCGTCTGCACTCCACGGTTTCACAAAAGCCCAGCAATGCCTCCAGTTTTCTGCTCTGGATCCGTTTGAAAGATTCATCGCCGTCCGAGTTTTCCTGCAGCTTGCGCATGGCCACCACGTCGGCCAGTGAGTACACCATCCAGGCATCCGCCGGTTGACCGTCTCGGCCGGCACGCCCCGTTTCCTGATAGTATGCTTCCATGCTGGCCGGCAAATCCAGGTGGGCTACAAATCTCACGTCGGGTTTATCGATCCCCATGCCGAAAGCGATGGTGGCAACGATGACCACGTCTTCTTCCTGCAGAAAGCGCCGCTGATGCTCAAATCGCATCTGCTGATCCAGGCCGGCATGATACGCAAAGGCTTTGACTCCCATTTTTTGGAGCCATTCGGCGATTGTATCCGCCCGCTTGCGCGTTCGGACATAGACGATGCCGGACTCATTCGGGTGTTCATCCTGCAGAAAGGCGAACAGTTGTTTGTTGCCGTTGTTTTTCACCTGCACCCGATAGGCAATATTCGGCCGGTCAAAGCTGGAGACAAATTTGACGGCGTCGGCCAGCTCCAGTTTCCTGATAATTTCCTTTCGCGTTTGCTCGTCGGCGGTGGCGGTGAGTGCAATCCGGGGCACCTGGGGAAACCGCTGTGTCACCTGGCAGATGTGAAGGTATTCGGGCCTGAAATCATGCCCCCACTGGGACACGCAGTGGGCTTCGTCGATCGCGAACAGGGCGACCGGAATTCTTGCGAGAAAACGCTGAAAGCTTTCGGTCAACAGCCGTTCCGGTGCGACATATAGAATGTCGACCCGGCCGGAAATAACACGTTTTTTCACCCGGTCGGCAGCATCACTTGAGAGGCTGGAGTTCAGATACTCTGCCCGTATACCGTTTTGTCGCAGGGATGCAACCTGGTCCTGCATCAATGCAATCAAAGGCGAGATGACCAGCCCGACGCCAGGCCGAATGATCGCCGGGATTTGATAACAGATGGATTTGCCGCTGCCGGTGGGCATCAGCACGAATACGTCCCGCCCGCTGCCGATACTTTGTATAATTTCAAGCTGATGCGCACGAAAGGTTTCATATCCGTAGAATTTCCGCAGAACCCGTTGCAGGGATGCTTTATCGGTAGGTGCGGCCGATGGATCCGGAACGACGACATGGGCGCTGAAGCCCCTGGAATCGCTTTGCCGGGGGGCGGGCGCACTGCCTGTTTGATAATTGTAACTTACTTCCGGACTGCTCTGTCTCTTGATATCGGCGCTGCACCGTGGACACCTGATATTATCTTCCCCGGTCAGACGCGTGTCTTCATCCACATAAGTCACCGTCCTGCAGTCAGGGCAAGTTGCCTTCATATAACATTCCTTTTTTATCTACTTGCGCCGGTTTCGAATCCACTTTCAACTTCCCCCGCGGTGAGCCGCAGCCTGCCGACGATGACGGCCCACTGGGATTTGGTCTCCGTATCCACAATGTCCATACAACGCATCTTCATTTACGCAACCACCCGGTGGGTATTGGCCTTGAGCATCCCCGAGCAGGTAATATCATGAAAGACGCCGGATCATCGCTAATGTCAGGTGGTTCTGTTAACATTTTTTCGAATCAAAGGCCAATGGAATTATTGATAAGCGTTCTGGCCTTGACCTCCAGGATCCCATCCCGGTTTCATGTTCCAGAAAGATACAAGTCCGCAGTAACAATCTCCCGCGGCAACTAATCGATGGACACCCAAACCGAGCTTTCGGACGCAATTCGTGTTGTAGTATTACATTTGACTACAAGTTTATCGAGAATCAATGAATTATTTAATAATTATGAACTTTTTGTAATACATTTACTGTATTCTACTTCCTAGTGTTAAGTACTTTTCTTCCACTTTTCTATTTTTCAAATTCTAGATTATTTTCTATAAATATTTGTCATTACAATATTATAAGGACTTTATCATAGAGTGGCATTGATTTTGCTCTGTATACTGCTCACAATAACTTTAAAGTAATTGATATCGAATGCATTTCATTGTCATACAACAGTAATATTTTGATAGTACTTTTTATAGTTTCAACCATGTACATCGGGAGCGTCAAATGCGATTTTTACCGAAGAGTTTCAAGCCTGGTTTTGTAATTAGGCTTCGCACAAAATTTTTAATCGAACAGTTTCAATTATCTCTTTCAACCCTGGGTTAAAGGCATAAAGGTCAGCTATCTGGGGCCGGCTTATATTCCTTTTCGTAATGTCTGAATCGATTACCTGGATGTAAATCCCAAAAAGGTGGTGTATGAAAAAGCAAGTTATTTACAGTCTGCGTATGAACACGGCAATTAGAAGCGCCCTGAAAAAAGCCGCCCAGGAAGAAAGCCGTTCGGTGGCATCTTTGCTGGATAAATTAATCAAAGACTATCTGGCAAAGAAAGGGCTGCTTAACCAGCTGGATGCTATTAAGGATCAACGCTGGTTCACGCGCAAGGAGATCTATAAACCGGCACATATATTATACGGTTCGGATTCGGAAACGAATAAGTATGGTATCGTTGTTTTAAATATTTCGCTGGGTGGTGTCCTGATCGGATTCCCCAAACAGAAGAATATCTTTTACTCGTCCGACAACTTCCCCAGATTTGGGCTTTGCATGGAATTGTCAGACAAAGAAGAATCGATTTGCTTTAACTGTGAGACCACTAGAATGCTGGATTCCGGCTACGGTGTTAAAGTTGCGGCAAACTTCATCGATGCGGATCCAAACGATCTGCAATTGCTGAAGTCTTACTTGCTTTGAAGTCTATATCGAATGTTCAGCCGGTTTCACATTGGTTGAAGTATAAAATCTCCAAAAATGAATATTTGTCACCATGACCGCGAAAGGAGTACGGCATGATGCGCCGTTTACAATTTTTTCTAATTATTTCATGGATGACGATCATAGGCATGGTTCTCTGGGTCCCGCCAGGATTGAGTCAGGATCGGAGCTATTCCCATATGATCGTATCCTTTTACGACGATGTATCCTGGGAAGAAATTCAGCGTTTCGCCGAACATTGGCGCGGGCATGACGTCACGGTCATAACCGAACTTCCGATGTTCAACTGTCTGGTTTTAAAAGTTCCGGACCACATCGATTCGTACGATCTTGCCGGTGATCCGCGGGTTGAATCCGTCGAAAATGACTGCAAGGTCAATATTCAGGGCGCAGTTCAAGGTCAATACGCGAGCTTTATCCAACCGGCCTCCGCTCCCCCGCGAAACCATTAGCCCTGGGGAATTTTAAAACTCTATGACCAGCCTTATGATCCGTGGTCCCTCACCAGCCCTTACAAAAGATCAAATCTGCATGCATCGGTAAAGCTGGCTCTCACCCGTCTATACGACCGCAGGATACGTATCGCCATATTTGATACCGGCGTTATGTATTTTCATCGGAACCTGTTTAGGGTTGTGAAAGGCGGCATTGACCTTGTTAATATGAAAAAAAGCCGGACAAGAAAATTCAAAGGCGCCGCACCACTGGATGACAATGGACACGGCACTTATGTGGCCGGAATCATCTGCGCTGCTTTGGATAAAAAGGGAAATTGGGGTCGTAGTGCGCCCATCGATCTTTACGCCGTGAAAATTCTGGACGAAAAGGCCATGGGAGATTTGTCCAGTATTATTGAGGGATTGCACTGGGCCATCAACAAAGAAATTGATATTGTCAACATGAGCATCGGTTTTCGGGAAGACAGCCTGGCTATCCGCAGAGCGGTTCGTGTGGCTCATCAACTTGGAATCGTAATGGTTGCATCCGTCGGTAATCTTTCCAATTGGGATGAAAATATAATTCTAGCAGCTGACGGCGGTGCGGCTGATGGCGGTGCGGCCAACAGCTCGAATTCTGAGATTATGCCTTTTTCTGTCATGTATCCTGCGCGTTACAAGCAAGTGATCGCCGTCGGCGCTTCAACACCCTTTGGTGATTTGGCATCTTTCTCCAACACAGGAGAAGAAATCGATGTTTTGGCACCGGGGGGCAATATTATATCGGCAGATGTAACCAACGGAAAGATAATCAATGGCTTCGGTTACTGCAGCGGAACGAGTCAGGCCGCAGCCCATGTCACTGCATCAATTGCCCTGATGCTTGCCCTGGATGCTTCTCTAACGCCTGAAGACTTAAAAATTATTCTGATTGATTCCGCCAATCCAAGGGGGCCGCGGGCGACCGGAGAAATCGACCTGACAACCGCTCTGGAGCAAATTGCTGCTGATAATGGAATAAACGTAGATTTACAAAAGCCCTCTGTTCGGAGGCGAAACTTTCATGCAAAATCTTACTTGAGGGGCAGCAGCACCAAATTAAAATTACCATGGTGGCTGCGGAAACTGACCCGTTGCGGTGCGTCGGGTTTGTAAAACGGACCAAGGGAATCCGGTCGCATGGGATTGCACTGCGTGGCAGATGCCAATAAAAGGGAACTTGCTGGAGATGCAACAGCCGACGTAGCGGCTAAGTTAATGATAGAAACCAGGCCGAAAAATAAGACGGTAACAGAAAGAACCGAAAGCCTAACGTTGATATCTGAAATATGTGTAATTTATTATTTTTTTAAATGAAATTACTAAAGCTCTGAATGCTTATTGCCGATAATATAAAGCCCTGAGAGGAAAAAATTTTTGCTCAAAATGGGCTATTTGACGTTATACGAAATCCCTAATTTGTGAAGCAGCATATTAGGTTTAATGGCCGTAAGATAGTGACCAGATGCTCCTTCAGGTGAACGCTCATGCATAAACACTTAATGAGAGAGTACCAAACAGAAACTGGCGCACCTTTCATCGACAGTCTAACAGAACTGTATAACTTCGGCTTCTTTAAAATCGTACTGGAGCGTGAGGTAAAGCGGTCTGACAGGTATGGCGAACCATTAACATTGGCGTTGATCGATCTTGATTCCTTTACAGATTACAACAGGCGACACGGATCAGTGGAAGGAGACCGTGTCTTAAAGGAAATTGCTGGCCTCATCATGAAAAATATTCGGCAGATCGATCTGGCAGCGCGATATTCCGGCAACGTGCTTGCGATAATTCTGCCAAAATCTGAAACTAAACCATCCATAGTAGCCCTGGAAAGAATCAGGGAAGCTGTCAACACGCTCTGTAATGGATCACCAACAATCAGTACCGGACTTGCTTCTTGCCCTGAGGATGCTACCGATAGTGAAAACCTGATCGAAAAGGCAAAAGAAGCATTGTTGCGGGCGAAGGTTAGGGGGAAGAATAGGGTTTGTTTTTTTGAGAAGAAAGCAGAGCCTTCGACTGATAATCCACCAAGAGTTTTGGTGGTAGACGATGATAAAGTAAACGTCGAACTGATGGAAGGCTTACTTTATCCTTTAAACTATGAGGTCCTCAAGGCATTTAGTGGTAAAAAGGCGCTCTCCATAGTCAAAAGGGTCGATGTGGATTTGATTCTATTGGACATCATGATGACCGGCATGGATGGTTATGAGGTTTGCCGACGTTTGAGAGATAACGAGGATACACGTTTAATTCCCGTTGTTTTGGTGACTGCTCTGGATGACATAAATGCCAAAATTAAAGGAATAGAGTCCGGAGCTGTTGACTTCATCACCAAACCCCCCAACAAAATGGAACTTCTCGCCAGAACAAAATCCCTTATTAAGTTAAAGAAGTGCTACAAAAACTTAGCTTGTATTGAAAACGTCCTTTTTTCTATAGCCAATGCTGTTGAGGCCAAAGATGCCTATACTCAGGGACACGTCGAGAGAGTATCAACTTTAGCTGTGTCATTAGGGCAAAAGCTAGGTCTACCGGAAAGCGAGATTGAGGCGCTAAGGCTTGGAGGAATTCTACATGATCTTGGAAAAATAGCTGTGCCGCGCGATATCTTAAACAAGCCTGGTCCCCTCGATCAAGAGGAACGGAAGATCATAGAAAATCATCCCCGTGTGAGTGCCAACATATGCTCACCCTTAAAGAAAAACCTTGGTTCTGCCTTTGAGGCGATTCGATATCATCATGAAAGACTTGACGGCAGTGGGTATCCTGATGGCCTCAAAGGAAAGAGCATTCCCAAAGTGGCTCGGATCTTGGCCGTGGTGGATTTCTACGACGCCCTGCTCACCAACCGGCCATACCGCAAAGCAATGTCTAGGAAAAAGGCTCTTCAGATACTTCGAGAAGACGCCAGAGAAGGGAAATTAGATAAAGAGGTAATCGATCACCTAATCGATAAATTTAAACGATAATGAATTGCAAAGGGGAATCCGTGTGATTCAATTATGTAATGTTTAAATCAGAAACAAACCGAACAAATTAGATTAAGGAAGGAAAATATCTTGAAGGCTTTCAAGCAGCTTATCATTTTATGTTGTATGGTGGTCTTTTTGACCAGCGTACCCGTATTGGCCGAAGATGCAGGAGATTTTAACACTGCGCCAAGAACAAATAACGGGAAAAAATGGAGAATCGGTTATTATGAAGGTGGTGAATATATCGATTACCAAAAAATATTCACTGAAACCATAAAAGGATTGATGGAACTGGGATGGATTGAACAGGCTAATCTCCCCCTCCAGAAAGGCGAACAGACCAAGCAGCTATGGAACTGGCTCGCTGAGAAAGCTAAAAGTAAGTATCTCCGGTTTGTCAAAAATGCTCATTATAGCGCTAACTGGGACGACAAACTCAGGAAGGACATGGCTGAGAAAATCATCCATCGGTTGAAGAAGAATAAAGGTGTCGATCTAATGATTGCCATGGGTACCTGGGCGGGTCAGGATCTTGCTAACAACAATCATTCAACGCCAACTGAAGTAATATCGGCCAGCGATCCACTTGCCGCCGGTATAATCAAAAGTATTGAAGATTCCGGATACGATCACGTGCATGCCCAAATTGACCCCTATCGGTACGAACGGCAGGTGCGGATTTTCCATGATATGGTCGGATTTAAAAAAATGGGTATCTGCTATGAAGATTCTGAAGCTGGCAGAAGTTATGCAGCTATTGATAAAGTCGAAAAGGTTGCAGATGAACGCGGCTTTCAAATCGTTCGTTCTTTTACCAAAAGTGATGTTGCCGATACTAAATTGGCGGAGGAAAGTGTTAAAAAAGCCTTTCGCGAACTGGTGAAACAATGCGATGCCATCTACGTCACCGTCCAGGGAGGTGTAAATTATAGAAGCATTTCCGAATTGGCAAGTATTGCCAATTCTTATCAGATTCCGACTTTCTCACAGTCCGGTTCCGAAGAAGTTAAATATGGGTTTCTGGCCAGCATCTCACAGGCGGGATTCAAATACATCGGAGAGTACCACGCTGAAATTATAGCCAAGATTTTCAATGGCGCAAAGCCCCGAAAACTACCTCAGCTCTTTGAAGAACCACCGAAGATAGCTATCAATTTGAAGACGGCCGAGGTTATTGGATTTGATCCTCCGGTCGATATACTGCTCGCTGCGGATGAAATCTTTCAAGAAATAGAGATGCCGCCTGTTGAATGACTCGAAAGATCTAAAGGCACCGAAAAGGCTTCTTGGGGGGAAAATATCCATACCCGGTCTGTTCTGAATATTTGGTTCACAAAGAAAATTCACGAGCACTGTAAGCGTGTCACAGGTGGCATAGTATATAGATATGAAAAATGTTCCCTTTTTCAAATCCACGTCGTTGGGCAATAATTTCGTTATTGTTGACGAAACTCATACTCCCATATTGAAGGAACCTGAAAAATCGTCTTTTGCCTATCAGGCAACTAATATCAATTATGGGGTCGGCTCAGATAATTTCCTTATCCTCCAATCATGTAGACCGGAAATACTCAGAAGTATCCAGACGGTGCGTCAATACTGGGATGACCTTCCAGATTCAAGGACTGCAGATTATATTTTCAGAATGTTCGAACCCAACGGAGTAGAGGCTTTCTGTTGCGCCAACGGTTTGCTGTGTATTGCCCAATACCTTAATCTTCGATATGGCGTTGAATCAGCACAGGTTATGACGGAAATTCCCAATTCCAAACCCAAAGTCGTTTCCATCGGAACACATCAAAAAAGCTGGACATACTGGGCCAACCTCGGGCATCCAAGACGAATCTCATCGAATATTGCTGATCCAACCGTCACAACTCCTTATGATGACGTCATTGATACCTTAGAAAACATTAATATCACATTTCGAGCCTACGATCTGGCCCCTTTCGTCCAAGAGCATTTGTTGAAAATCTCAGGTTATCTTGTTTTTACCGGGGAACCGCATTTAATCATATTTTTTGATGATGGGTTTTCTTTTAAGCAATTATCAGACATGATTTTTATTTCGTCCGATCAAAATATTTCAAAGCCGGCAAAGATCGAAAAAAGGATCGATTTCGGAACTTGGCTGATTCACCATATCGGTACTTTCGTGAACAAGCACTACGCTTACATTTTTCCGGCAGGCATAAACATCAATTTCGTAAAGGTAAACAAAAAAACCGGAGCACTGGAAATGAGGTGCTTTGAGCGGGGAATTAATCGAGAAACCCTGTCATGCGGAACCGGTGCCTTGGCTGTTTCATTTGTGGCCAGCCGCCTAAAATTGGTCAAAACAAATAGAATTATTCTATGGCCGCATCGGTGCCGTTGGAATGATCCCGAAGCACAGATTCTTGTAGAAGAAAACAGAGAGGGCTGGTTATATCATGGTCAACCGGTCATGCTGTTCGAAGGTGTCTTTGCATTTGAAAATTCGCTCAAAAAACAAAATAATACCATGGGTTTCGAAAGACCTACATCAGATAGAGAATCCCATCTCCACAATCAATCATTTTTAACGCAGTTTTTACGCATTTATAGCCAGCGAAAAGGACCTTTTGGAGGTATCTCACTTATTGGCAGTATCGGAAAGATCTCATAACAGATAATTATGAATGAATTTAAGAGGAGCTGAAATCGCAGATGTTTAAAGCAGAAGATCAACTGGTACACTCAAGTCGACGACAGAAAAAGATTTCAATGAGACAGAGATTAATATTAAGCTCACTGGTTCTGTTTGTTGTTGGTCTTGGATTTAACGCCTTTTTTACCTTCACTTCTCTCGAAAAGCTTTACGTTGAATCGATCGTTTCACAATATCGCGTAATCGGCAAGGATTTACAGCGAAATATAGAAAATGGATTGCGATACGGCAAGACTCTCCGGAATTTTATTGGAATTGAGAATTTGCTGGCAGAAGCAAACCGCACTATCTCAAAAAAAATCACCAGTGAGAAAATCAGTTCCACTGCCCAGGGGATGAAATTCCAGAGAACTGATATTTCCATTTATGTCGCTTTACCAGATGGAGAAATCCTATATGGTGGTAATGATAATAGCCAAATTCAGAAACTGCCTGAGTCTGCACTAGCGGATAAGGCAAACTCGCCAAAATTAGAAGATTCCTCTGCAGCATCCAATTTTATCATATATAAAGACAGTTACATCTCAACGTTGCATATCCGGGACAGAAATAAAAATGTTGCTGGTATTGTTATTTTATCCTTCAAAGAACAAAAGATAAAAACCTTTCTCACAGATATTCTTAAGAAAAACATAAAATCAATAATCATAGTTTCAATATGCGGCATCCTTCTTCTTGTTACACTTCTCCATTTTTTGGTCCCGGCGAATACGGATACTCAAAAGTTTTCCAAAAGAAAAATTTCTTTTGTCATTTTTCTAATTATCTCTTCGGCACAGATCCTCACCTGCGGTCTCTCTACCAATATGTTCAAAGATCATTTTCTAAAAATCAACAAGGAAAATGCAAAGGTGACAAACACGTTACTTAAGCGGGACGTTGAATATATGCTAAATAAGGGAGTCCGTATCGATAGGCTGTGGAAAATGGATATCTATCTGAAGGAAATCATCGCCTCATCTCCTGAGATAAAAGATATTACTCTTTTCGAGCACACTAACCAGCCTTTATACCGGGCTACAAAAGAGAGAGTCACGGATTTCCAAAAATCGAAAGATGCATACCCGGAATGGGTGGTCGCAACTAAATTCTTACCAAATCCCGACTATAACTATCGAATCGATCTTTCCGAAAACACTAATTTCAAGGGTTATTTTTCCACAAATACGTCAAAAGATATTTTGTTCGACAAACTCATCGACACTGTCGCAGATTCCCTTACGCTGGTTGTTGTTTCAATCCTTTTTTTCGTTGAATTGTTGATTCTGATATTCATATATATTGAGCGGGAAAGCGATCGGACACCGCACCGTATGCCGATCCATTATGGGGTGATGCGACCGGCGGCTTTCATATTTTTGTTTGGCATTGACCTTTCCATCTCCTTTATGCCTCTTCACATGGAAACACTATATGTTCCCATCTATGGGCTTGCTAAATACACAGTTACAGGACTTCCGATCTCTATGGAATTTTTGTTTGTAGGTATTTCCATTCTTATCTCTGGTGTTTGGTTAGATCGCCGCGGGTGGCACGAGCCGTTTCTCACCGGTCTTATTCTCGCAGGATCAGGTATTCTCTATTCCTGGCTGGCACCAGATGCTGTTCATTTTATCATCTCCAGAGGGATCGTCGGTTTAGGGTATGGTCTTTCACTGATGGCATCCCAGGGATTTGTTATTACCTTCAGCGATTGGAGGAGCAAAACACAAGGGCTAGCTCATCTTTTTGCCGGTATCTATGCCGGAAGTATCTGCGGCGGTGCAACCGGTGCAATGCTGGCTGAGTGGATGGGATATAAGCCGGTTTTTCTAATCGGCGCTCTTATTGTGTTTTCGGTAGGGGGGTACTCAATTATCACCATGCGAAGCGGCATGAAGAAACCAGCTGTCCATGTTGATAAAATAGGAATTTCACCTCCTAAGGCCAAACAGGTTCTTGGTTTTCTCACAAACCGGACAGTATTAGGCCTTATTTTTTTCAGCAGCATGCCGGCTGCAATAGCGGTGATCGGTTTTCTCTATTACTTTAGTCCCATTTACTTAAATCAAATTGGAGCATCACAATCAACCATCGGGCAAATTTTGATGATCTACGGCATCTGTCTAATTTACTTTGGACCTTTTCTCAGCCGTTATGTCGACGCTTCACAGAGAAAAAGAATCTATGTCTTTGTTGGTTGTATTTTGGGAAGTTTTGCCCTTCTCACATTTCACATCCTTGAAGGAATTGCGGCTGCAATCACGGCAGTTGTTCTGCTGGGCGTTTCCAGCAGCTTTGTTCTTGCAGCCCAAAGTGCCTATACCCTTGAATTGAAAGTATCGCAGCAACTGGGTGAAGGAAAAGCTATAGGGATTTTTCGCTCTACAAGCAGGATTGGCCAAATGCTGGGACCGATTGTATTTAGTTCAGTTTTCGTCGCAATGAATACTCAGGCAGGACTTACTTTTTTAGGCATCGCATACTTAGTTACTGCAATTTTATTCTTTCTCATGACCCAAAAAGACTATCGAAAGGCAATCGCGCCGGAAAATGCTTGATTACGACCGGGAACAAATCACAAAGAAAGACGTGCAGATTATTGTGACTTACCTTTCTCCAGAAAATTACCTTGATATCGTTTGCAGTCACTCTCAGGTTGTATGCCAGATTATTGAGAAATATGGTGATGTCCTTCTCGCTGACTTTTTGAACGAACTCACCCCTTGTGTAGAACCGCCTTTTCAAGAGCGAACCGATCTTTTAGAAGTTATATATCGTTATGCATCACCATTGTTGGGGGATTCACAGGCTAGAAAGGCCTCACAGGATCTTGACACATCCTCGATTGTTCTTACCGCCAACCACCATGGAACTGATTTTTTCGCTCAATCGGTCCAAGGAAGTCTTTTTTTTTCGATATATAAAAGTAACGCCAATGATTCCGTTTCAACTGTGCCTGTATTTTCATGCGGTAATGTTCCTCTGGACAATTTGACGTACCCCCTTGGGTTGCTTCTTTATAATGCAGATGAAAAAGATTTGGGCGCGATACCAAAAAAATTACCTGTATTCTCAAACCGTTTCAGAAGAACTATGGTAAGTGTTTCAGCTCCTTTAGATGAGTCGATGGTTAAAAGGGCTGAAAATCAGATCGTTAAAATGGCCAGGGAGAAAAAGATCTCCCCTTTAATTGAGCAGCATTTGCACGATATATTTCAGGAAGACTACTGTTCGAAGGCAATTTTAGACCTGCCCAACTATTCCGACCAGGCTGTAGTATTAAACAACCGAATTTGGAAACGTTTTTTTTCAAAGTCTCTGATTGCTCCTGGAATGATTTATCTTGAACTGGAGAAGATTGTCCACATGCTGCTCGCCTCTGATTTACTAAATTCTGAAAGCCTCGCCTGGTTTGTTTTATTCGATGCGGATCTTCGAGAAGCTGTCTTAAGAGAGTTAGATAATACCAACTTATGCTGGAGTCGGAATAAGCTTTCACAGAGGCTAAGCATTGACACTTTCGAATCATCTAGAAATAAGGCACTCAATAACTGTGGAACGATCTTTTTCTGGGGCATTAATCCTTCCGGGAGGAGAATTCCGCTTTATCTTGAAACTCGTGGTAACAACGGAGAAGTACTTCGTGGCGTCGATGAACGTGGCAGAATTTGGGAACTTCCTTATACACCGCAGTCTATTCTGAACGCATTGAACCAGAATCACCTTCTACCGTCTATTTTCACCTGTTTTCTTGTGTTGTCATTTGCTCGCGGTATTACCTGCGTTGGGGGCTATTACCAGTGTGAATATCTACCGTTGATGCAGGAAGGTCTGATAAAGGCGTTGAAAAATACCTTCGGTTATCATGATGTGGCTTCCTTTGTAGCAAGTGTCACGACCGATACTTATCTCTCTGGCATGCAGGCGGTAATGATTCGTGTAAAAGAAGATGCTCTTGTTCCAGCTGGGCCGGTCGAGATCATTGCAGGAGGAGGATTAACAGATAAAGATATTAATAAAATACTTTCATTGTCTGTAAAAGATGCCCATCTGGCATCTTTGTTTGAAACCATTCCTGATTTTGTCCCTTGGGTCATAAAAAGTCCTAGTTGGAAAGAGCAGTTGGCACTGGACTGTTTTCGTATTCTCGAAAGGAGGGTTGTTATCAAATAAAATGGCCATAATGTGAAAATGATAGCATTTACTTTCTCCCTGTGTTGCGTCATACCGTTTTTAAAACGGTACAGAGATAACTGATTATGTTTTCTTCCCTTAAAGGAAAAATTATTTTTTTTATAACGCTTATTGTATCCATCACCGCAATTGTAATTGTATTCATAACCCGACGCGATGTTAGTCGTGCAATGTTGGAAGCTCAGGAATACTCTGCACAAAACGTGCTTGAGCTGGTTGAACTTAACATTCGCGGTGGATATAATAAACTACTTTCCGAAAAGTTCGACATGATTATCGGACTCAACTCTCGTCTGAAAGACTTAGCAGGACTTAGTATATCCGTTGTGGAAAACCACGCTAACCTTTCTAAAAAAGGAGTCCTTTCAGAAAAAGAAGCTCAACAAAGATCTCTGAACTGGCTGAGTTCAGCCAGCTTTCAAAAAGGAAATGTATTTGTTTTTGATAAAAATGCAGTAGTTATCTCACATCGTGACCCCAGGATGCAAGGCACGTCAATCGAATCCCTTAAAGATCTTAAGGGGCGATATATTACCAAAGTAATGAATGAAGCAGTTCTTGAATCTAGCGGGGAATCTGCCGTGTTTTATTGGCAGAGTACAAAACCAAAGAATTTACGCAAGAAGCTGGGATACTTCGTCCCTTTTCGAAAATGGCATTGGACTGTTTGTGCATTTATAGATTTTGAGCAAATTGAGGCAGAGAGTCAAAAGAAACTGCAAGATATTATAACAGTGCTTAAGAAAACATTCGGCACATTCCGCATCGGAAAAACAGGATACGCGTTTTTATTTGATGGCAACGAAAATATGCTGATACCGCCGCCCAGGCAAGAGAAAGCTGACTATCAAGTGATTAGGAACGAGCTGACTGGAAACATTCTTCTGCATGACCTTATAAAATCTGCCAAAGGAGACCCGATTCGCTCAGTTAGATTTATCGACCACGATAATCACCGCATAGATGCTTATGTCAGCTATTTCAAACCTTTTGACTGGTATATTACGGTAGCAGTGCCTGTTGATGAAATTCAGCAACCTGCAAAGGATCTCGTCGCGCGGCAGAGTATGATAATTAGCTTAATTTTTATTGGAAGCATTATCGCTGCTTTTATTCTCGTATCCAAAACATCTCGCCCCCTCAAATTGCTAACCTCATACGCTAAAGATATTCCGTCTATTGATTTTACCGCTAAGGAAGAAGAAAGCTCTCTTATTGAAGAACTTCCAACCAAATTTAAAGATGAGGTCGGTAGGCTGGCTGAATCGTTTATGTACATGAAAGCAGAGCTGAAAAAAAACATCCAGAAAGTCCTTGTCACACGCCTTAAGAAAGAAGCGGCTGAGTCAGCAAACCGCGCCAAAAGCGAATTTTTAGCCAACATGAGTCACGAGCTCAGAACGCCTTTAAATCATATTTTAGGATTTTCAGAGCTAATTATAGATCAACACTTCGGAAAATTGAATAAGGTTCAGCTGCGACATATTAACAATATTCACCAAAGCAGCAAACATCTGTTGTATTTAATCAAGAGATATAGTCAATAGTTGTGTATGAAGAAATTAGGCGGCAATCCGTTTTTCTTCGACACCATTGACAAATTTAACTCCTCTAATTACTTCTGCCAGGCGTTGCGGATGGTGAAGTCG
>Ga0126326_1000225_pt1 | contig 22966 bp, 20 predicted proteins | sample InaspJWI67metaG_FD_94485 | JGI IMG/M metagenome (GOLD analysis project Ga0126326, IMG submission 94485) | Marine gutless worms symbiont microbial communities from Oahu, Hawaii - Inanidrilus sp. 1 OAHU.JWI-67 metaG | ecosystem: Host-associated > Annelida > Digestive system > Unclassified | place... | reverse complement strand
CGACTTCACCATCCGCAACGCCTGGCAGAAGTAATTAGAGGAGTTAAATTTGTCAATGGTGTCGAAGAAAAACGGATTGCCGCCTAATTTCTTCATACACAACTATTGACTATATCTCTTGATAAAAATGGGAAACGTTTAATTACTTGCGCCTGAGTGATATCTTCATTGCGGGTAATGCGCTCCTCGATATCATCAGGATAAAGCACATAATATGATAGAGCCGATCGGATCTGCTGGTCGCTTAACCAATGATAGGTTTCTTTTAGTTTTTCGTAATTCTCACCTAAGCCCTTGAATGTGGCGATAAACTCCCAAATATCTATACCGGTGCCCGCAATTCTGGCACGCCTTCCAGTTGGGCCATCTGCGAAAGTTATCCCGGGGCACCTTCTCATCTTAACCGCCTCGAGGATAAGATCTCGTGCGATGCCGGAAAAGTCTCTACCCGTTCCCGAGGCCAACGCTTCGATTTCCTGAACAGCCTCCTCCGGCAAACGAATGCTTTTTTGTACAGTTGCCATAATTTAACTCCTATCGGAATGTATGTTTATATATTACGCTGTAATGTGATACATGTCAATGCATTGCAATGAATGCTAATGAATGTTTATTGATCTATCTAATTCAGGAATCGGGGAGTTTTCAGATAGAATGACCGTCATTCCTGCGAAGGCAGTAATCCAGTAGTGTTTAATCCGGATGATCTAAACCCTCACAGACTCTGGATATGCTCAAAAACTCCCCAACCCCTGATCTAAATGCTAAAACAAAAGGGCAAGCCAATCTCGGTTAGCCCTTCATTTCCTGGCCTGCCATGCGAAGCTGAAACAAAGCATGGTAATCCCAGCGGGATTCGAACCCACGTTATCCCGCTAAACAAGCGGGAAGTCCTAACCACTAAAAAAGATTAAAGGGCACTTAATCTTAAATCTTAATCACCTAACCATGCCATACGAAAATTTTTGAGACAACGAATCTGAATTGATACAAATAAGCAGGCAGGAATTATTGCTTGAAATGCCGGATCACAGTAACCGGTATAAACCCAGGTTGGAACAAAATTTCAAAGATTGAAAATTCATGGCAGGCAATTTAAATTGACTCTCACACTCGGCCCACTATAATACATCCGATAGACGCTTTAACGAATAAATCCCATCCAAACCTTTGATTGGTTTTGGCTTTTTTTTGTGCTTTGATTCGAATAGATCCTTAAACCGCTGGTAATTGGCAGATACAAAATCCTTTGATCCGATGATACCCGAATCCGTAAGATAACGCGTACGATATCTGAAGCGATCGCCCCAAAAATAACCACCCTGCCGGTTGTGCCGCCGGTTGTAAAACCGGACAAAGTTGACCTTGATTTCCCGCATAAACTCAGAAAGATTGGACAATTTCAGCCGCAGTAACGACACAAGACCATCTGCAAAAATGCGCTCATCACCGTAAAAATCCACATGGCGTTTTAAAATTTCCTCGTCGGTAAATTTGTATTCAGGAATCACCCGCACACGAATGTGAAAGTGGTTGTCCATTCACCCGGTTAAATAAGATTTGAGGCTGTCTTGTTACGATTTCCCTAGATCTTGTCAACTATTGAACTTTTGTGAAGACTATCGCTTAAACTCAAATCTTAGCTCGATACTAAAATTTGAATCCTCGATAAACCAAAACCTCAAAATTGTAATCATCTGGATGAAAATGATTCCCTTTACTTCGAGCTATTTAACTGGGTGAACCCGGTTAAATAAGATTTGAGTCTTTTATGGAGGAACTGTTTACCGTGCCATGTTTTTAGGTATTTTTCTCTTTTGAGTGCTTCTTGCTGTGTTAAACAAGCCTCGTAATAGATTAGTTTTAATGGTCGTCTATTTTTGGTAGAATCAATGTATCCTTTATTATGCCGCTAAAATCTTAGCTTAAAATACTTGCTGTATCCGACATAAAATTGATTATCTACTTCACTCTGTAGGAAATAAGTGTAGTACATTCTTCTTCAATCTATTTAACTGGGTAAAGCAAAATCCTAAAATTTTAACCAAATACAAAGCTGCATAGCGCCGGATCAGATCCAGCATGATTTTTTTACCCCGTTAAATTTATTTTTATAACAGCGAAGCGTATTTAACCGGGGTTTCAATATCTCCCAGTGGAAAACCATCTAACGCAGTTCTGTACATCAGGACAGTTGAACAGCAAATTGGAAAGGGAGTATTTCTATAGTTATTTTATGGCTTGATGTAATTAGTAGATGAATGGTAGGGGAAATTGGTTCAACATCCCAGGCGTGATAAACCGTACTTTGATCATCAATTATCATTCGCTGAGTTCTCGGCGTGATGGGCTCCATTAAACATGAATTTTAGACTTACATGAAACAACTATTTATTTGTGTCAGGCGTTAAGTACCTATTTTCCCTTCCTTATTCCGATGCTTTAACATCTCAGTATCTTCAGCCCCGCAGTTTAAGGCGGTCCAGCGCAGCCCGACTATAGGCGGTCTCACCCTTCTTCACCTCCACAATTTTTTCTTCCTTCCAGGTCTTCTCTCTGGAGTCAGCTATCGATAGCCCCTTGACATTATTCCAGTACACGAATGACGAATCGAAGAGGTTATTCACGCGCTCCTGTTCCTTCTGCCTCGCCTTGTCGAGGTCGGTATTCCACAGGTCGTACGCCGAAATGGAATGCTTGCCCAAAGGCGAGGGTTTGCCATCGATCTCCTTGACATAGATACGGCCAAACTCATCGAATCCGATGTGCTTTTCCGGATTCTCTTCCCAGTAAGGGTGCAGAAGGTACCGTTCCTCAAAGCGATCGAGGTCGTCAAAGTCCAGGTAGTAATTCCCCGGCCATCTCTTACTTTCCCGAACTAAGCCTGTCAATTTCGCCGCCTCGTCCTTCGTCATGGGCACCAGGAATGCATACTTCTCTTGCGCAACCGGGAACTGATTCTTCTTCCCGTCCTTGCTGTTGCAATACCGGCACGCTGGCAAGAGGTTCTTCCAGTTGTAGGCAAGCCAGAAGTAGCCGGGGTGCGCAATTTCCTCTGCAGGTTTCTGCGAGACGTCGGCAACAATAGCCCTTGTGTACTTTCGATTGCCCGGTTCGGGTTTCTTCTTGAAGTTTACGCCGCCCTTCGGCCGGAAATGTTCGGCGTCAGCATCCTGGCGCGCCTCTGCAAGATTCGTCTCGCAATAGGCACATTTCTTGTGGAAGACGTGGTCCATCAGGAATTGTTTGATGTCGCGCCAGACCGTGGTGTCGAAGTCGTCGCTCGTAATATTGCGGCCCGCCTCCCACTTTTCGATAATCGCGTCCGTTGCAATCTTGGCGCGATCCTGCAGCAGTTTCCATTCGGCCTTGAGTTTGGCCGGCAGCGTCTCGGGATCGAAGGGTACGTGTATCATGAGTCTCTCCGCCTCTCGCGCTCGACGGTTTTCAGGAGCTCTTCAGCCTGTTCGAGGAGCAGATCTTTCATCTCGGGTCGACTCTCTCCAATCTGCGAATCGAGCATTGCCCGAAACATCTCGAGGGCTCTCCGCTCCGTAGGAGCCGTCGGACTCGGCGGTATACGCTCTTCGAGCTTGCCCTTGAGTTTCATCATTGACCTCTCCTCGGCCGGTGTCCTTTTCTCCATCGCCAATAGTCCGTGGTAGCGATTCATCAGCTCCTGCGTCTCGATGTCGAGCGTCGTCTCGAGATCGAAGAGCGAGCCTGCGAGGATCTGGTCGGCACGGCCCATCGTCATGTCGGCTGGAACGTCCATACGTGTGACTGTTCCGTCTTCGTCACGTTCCAGGCGAATGACCTGCTCCACCGGCATGCCCGCTACGATCAAAGGCGAGTGGGTCGTAGCGATGAACTGGACGTTGGGGAATCGTTCCTTCAAAGTTCTGGCGATCCGCTGCTGCCAGCTCGGGTGCATGTGGGCATCCAATTCGTCCACAAGGACGAGCGCCTCACATTGCTCTGGATGTGAGTCATCTGGGTAGATCACGGTGAGCCGATGAAGCAACTCGCCAACCCAGGCGACCACCGAACTCATGCCCTGGCTGATGAGGTCGATCGGGATGTTGCCGTCGCTCGTCTCCACCTCGACGTGTTCGGACGTGTCCTTGGTGCGCTTAAAGCGCGTTCCAGGTGTGAGATCCTGAATCAGATCGAAGAACAGCGCCACCAGGTTATTCGCCCGCTCATCTCCTCGCTTCGCGTCTCCCTCGAGGTCGATGATCCAGCGCTTGATCACGCCCATCCTCTTGTCTGCCATGCCGCTTAGTACGGGGAGTACGTCGTTGATGCTGGGCCGGCCCGCGTGCGATCGCTGCACCGTCGACGAAGCTGCGCTGGAACCGCGCAACGCCGGGAAACCAAGCACGGGCCAATTGCCTCGCTCAAGCGGTGTTGCTCGTTGCGATGTGATCTCGATGCCCGAACTCGTCCGGGTAATTCTTGTCTCATAGGACTGCTTTCCGACTGTGAGATCTATTTCGGCGTCGTTCGTCGACGTACGCAGCATTTGCCCCGTCGGGATGCGGGCCTCCTCTTCTTCCCCACAGAGCCCCGCGGCAATGGCCTTCACGATGGTCGACTTGCCGCAGCCATTGTTGCCCAAGAGAATATTCCATTGCGGATCGAACTCGAGCTCCATCGACATGAAGGCACCGATGTTCCGTAACCTGAGCGACCGGAGCTTCCTGGACACAATCTCCGGCCTCTCCGATGCCGCCGGTATGGCGACCCGGAGCTTGTGGATGAATTTCGCAATCTCAGTCTCGTCATTAGGCTTATAGAGAAGAAGTCGGATCCCGAAAGCCTTCTCGAAATACTCGCGCTTGACTTCTGCATCGCGCACATACGGCATGAGAGCAAAGTGTGGTCCTCGGCTTTCTCGGATGTCGAACACCGAGAGAAACGCCTGGATCTCTGAGAGCGTGGCACCGCAGAAGAAGAAGTACTGATCTAAGAACTGGGTCGCGATGAACCTCTGAAAGGAGCGATTGCGGCGGATCGCGGTCAAAAGCTGCCCCGTGGAGAGCAGAACCGTGTCGAGTTGATCCATCCGCCCGTAGAGCTTCGTGAGAATGAAGGAAGCGCTTCTGGAGGAGAAGTGCTCGTCCAGTGTCTGCATTTGCTGCGGCACGACAGTCTCTGCATCGGGCCACACATGATCTAGCTCATCGGTCCAGTTCGATGTGATGGCACTGCGGAACGGAATGAGAGCCATCGTCTTCTCATCGAAATCGACCGGCCTCACATCCCGCATTTCGATCTCAACCTTGAGCCGTAATTGCTGCTTAGCCGTATCCGCGCCGGTGAGTACGTCCACCGCACCATCGATGTCGCCATCCCTAACGAGGTACATCGCCTCGGAGTCGTCCTGCGCAAGTCTCTGGATCAGCTCATGCCTTGTCGGACGACCGGTGGCACTTGCGTACGCACTGCCGACAAAAAGTATGCACTGGCCCCTCGCACACGCCTGGATCAGGTCCTCCGGTAGCTCAGGGCTCTCGAGCTTCGCCGCGGCTTCTGCATCCGCGGCGCGGGCTGAGTCAACGTCCGAATGAAGTCTCGATGCTTCTTGACGTGCGCGTTGGACCTCGTCCTTCAGAAACCGCTCCCGCCTCCTGGCGCTGAATCGCTGATAGATGGCTCCGCCGATTCCTATGACTCCCAAAATCAAAATCGTGATCTCAATCACTCCGATCTCAGTCATCCGAGAATCCCCCTTGGAAGGTCACCCCCGGAAGCGAACGCAGGGCAACTTCATTCAGTAAACGGCTAGCCTCCTGCGCACGGCTCATAAAGGTCCATCCTGTTATAGACAAGTTAAAGCCTATATGGGCGCCCGACTACCAAACTCGATCGGCGGCCGGGGTCCCTTGTCGAAAGGTTGCCTGTCGCCGAGCTTCTTAGCCAAACTTTCCAAAGCCTTTGTCAGCTCCAGAGCCGATTCTCGTTGTGTGTCTGATTGAAACTTGTAACAAGGCGGCGCGTCTTTACTGGCGAGCAGGCTGGCAAGCTCCGATCCGTCTAACCCCCCCTCGCCGAGCGATTCGCCAAATGCTTCGATGGCTTCAGTCAAACCCGCCATCCCCGATCGAAAGCGGGTCCATTGATGACCAGTCCACGACATTTCTTCGCTGGCATCGAGTTCGGCGTAACGATCGGTAAGGCGCTGACCGGCTTCCATGCCTCGGGTGATCAACGTTTGGGTCTGATCCGCTGCCATTTCAAGGTTGAGCCCACCCTCATCAGGTTTCAGCCAAATCTCGGCGATACGATCGCGAAAGCCCGGAAGGCGCAGAAAAGCGTTGTCGTGCCAATTTTGAGCGCTGTCGAATATAGCAAGGAAGAAGTGAAGTATCGACCCCAAGGCGTCATCGTCGCGAGTGAATTCGGACCAAAGGTCGAGCACGCCGTCGCGGCGCTCAGAATTCATATAGACGAGTTCGCCAGATTCTTTGAGCGCCTTACGTTGCGGCAGCCCGTTGTTGTCGGTGGCTTGGAAATTGAGAGCAAGAGTTGGCCAGCGCGGATAAATCGAATCGAATCGGTGCACGGGGAAGTTACTCGTGATGCCCCCGTCGCTGAACCACACGCACTCCAGCGGTTCCCCGTCTTTGTGGTAATTGACGGCCCAGAGTGGCACTGCGGAGAAGAGGAGGGGGAAGCTCAGACTCATCCTAGCGGCGACGATGACGGGTAGATCGAGATTAGGTAGTGGCAGCTTACCGCCTCGAGTGAGCTGTTGGCTCGGGATCGCTCCAGCGGATGCAACAATTTGGTCGACCACCGATTGTGGAAATATTCGCGGCCATTCATCAGGATCAAAGGCAAGGATGCGAGTTTGCAAAGGAAATTCGAACGGTCGGTTGAATGTGATGCTCGTGGAAACCGCACGAAAGTCTATCGATCGCGTTTCACCAGAGAAGTCGGACTCGAATCCGGCTGGCAAAGGCGCTTCGTGGAGATCGCGGAAGGTTAGGTGTCCGTGTTCTTTGCCGGCAATTCGGTCGATGAGATCGGACAACCATGTTGTCAACGCAGGCTCCTCACCTTCGTTACCCCAAGCCATACCGGAGCACGCACCGAAGCCATTAGCGGCAAGCGGTGCAAATAATCGATGGCGCGAGCGTTTTGAGCGGAGTTTCCAAAGGAGTTTGGACTTTGTTAGGAGACCTGCTTTGCCTTGGACGAAACTGAGTGCCAGCTTAAATAGCTTCTCTGTGTTTTTATCCGGCCGGAATAACGATAGCAAACGCTCGGGACGCGTCAGCTCTCTGACCACGCTGTCAAGCATGTCAAATCCATCAAAGCTCTGGGTATGGCGTCGACGGTACTCTGCTGCCGCTGCTAACGAAGCGGCGATGGCGCCCGCCGAGGTTCCACCGATGCCGACTAAGTGGAACTTGCGAGAAATTTCTTTAATTGCGAGGGGATAAACGACGCCGCTCGTCACGCCGCCTTTCATGACAAGGTCGCAGCAGCCGATCACGTCATTGCTCATGGGATTTTTCCTCGTTGGTTATACCACTGATGATATCGAACTCGACGAAGTGGTTCTGATTTGGCTGGACAGAGTTTCGACCAGCCGCTTTGAATGCCTGGATTTCCTTGTCGCAAATCGTTTCTATTCCTCGTTGAATGCTTGTAGAGCATCTTTTGACAATAAGGGAAATTGATAGAAACTCGATTTTAAGGAGTTGAATAAGCGAAAATAATGAATTGTGTACCGGATTCCGCTGCAGCCCAAGATATGGAGACTTACATTTGGCAAAGGTTATCAGCCCTATTATCGAAAACGGATTTGTCTGTCAAGCGGAATTTATTACGCTGGGGATGCAATTTTAGCTATAGCGCTCAGCTAAATTGATACACCTTTGCTCAGCAAAACTGATACAGTCTTTTGATAATCTGCCGCCATGGAGATTTGTTCAGTGATCGATTCCTGCTTCACAAAAAAAGAACCCTCGTTGTATCTTAATTATCACCAAATAATGTAGACACAACGAGGGCATGCCCAAATAAATCAGCGACATAAGTGAGCGTCTGGTTTTTTTATAATACAGATCCAACTCTATTTTCAATTTATTTGTGATTGGTACCGCAAAAAAAGGTTTGCGGTACGGTTGCACAATATTATTGGGTTATTCGTTGTGTTCTCAAAGAAAAGCCTCATCTAAAAAGATGCCTGACGCGATGCAGGCATTGCCACATACTATTTTTTACTCATCCGCGCAATGCCGGGCGTAATGATCTCGGCTGTCCTTTCGGTTGTCGACAGGTCTACAGGTGCAAAAGCCAATACACCGAAGCACCGAATATTATCGAACAAAAAAAGGCAAGATAAAGAAAAAGCAATTGAATGCCGCCCGCAGTGAGCAACACCGTCTATCGAGACCGAGGATTGAAGAATAAGACACCGCTGCTGACGCTGGTAGGTTTGACGGTGCAACGGTTGATCACATCTAGTTGGTTACCAGTCTGGTAGAGGGCCGTTGGCTCGGATTGGCTGTTTTCGATCGCCGCCCATGGTATCCGGGAGCCCCTTGCCGGAGTGGGCCGCTGCGGTGAACGTATTTTGCTGGACGGATTTAAGCGACTTAGATGTGCAAAGGACTAAAGGGGGACGACTAAAGGGGAAAGAACATGTTTTCTCTAATCTCTATAATACTCTTGGAGGTGTTTACTATAATGATTTCAATATATAACAGGCACTTTATACTTAATTTGATAATTGGATAATTGAACAATGCGAGAATAATTGAGACTTGAATCAAATAAGCAGGCAGGAATAATTGCTTGAAATGCCGGATCACAGTAACCGGAATAAACCCTGGCTGGAAAATGATTTCAAAGATTGAAAATTTATGGCAGGCAATTTAAATTGACTCTCACACTCGGCCAACTATAATACCTCCGATAGACGCTTTAACGAATATATCCCATCCAAGCCTTTGATTGGTTTTGGCTTTTTTTCGTGCTTTGATTCGAATAGATTCTTAAACCGCTGGTAATTGGCAGATACAAACTCCTTTGATCCGATGATACCCGAATCCGTAAGATAACGCGTACGATATCTGAAGCGATCGCCCCAATAGTAACCACCCCGCCGGTTGTAAAACCGGGCAAAGTTGACCTTGATTTCCCGCATAAACTCAGAAAGATTGGACAATATCAGCCGCAGTAACGACACAAGACCATCTGCAAAAATGCGCTCATCACCGTAAAAATCCACATCGCGATTTAAAATATCCTCGTCGGCAAAATTGTAATCGAGAACCACTCGCACCCGAATGTGAATGTGGTTGTCCATCAGACAAAATCCTAAAATTTCCCTATTTTAATATTTTATGCCAATCACCTACATAGACAAAGTCCTCGGATACGAGAACGTTCTCCGCATACCCTGGTGTATCTACAGAATTGACGATTTTCAGGGCTATTGAATCAACGACATCAATCACCTGAAGGTTTCTATCGCCGTCGCTCGTTCGTAAAGAATCGGTCATGATTTAGATTCCCTGCTTAAGATCCAGTTACCAAGGCCAATCTCCCACATCTCCAATTTCAAACCGTGGGAATTGATTTCCGAAGATGATTTATTTGAACAAAATCCAGATTTTGCTTAAATATCCCTTGACCTTTCCTAAACCATCTTATAATGATTTGATTCGATCCTAATCGTTTGTGGCACGAGTATTTACTGAATCTTATTCACCGAGTGCTATTTCTATCAATTTAATCGGAGGTTGGAAATGGGAAAGTTAAAATCAACGCTGAATTTTGTAGTAATGTTCTCTGCACTTCTTGGACTGGTATTTGTCATTGGATGCGGAGGCTCGGCAGAAAAGCAGGAAATGTTAGAATTCTTGAAGCTCTACAGTGACACTGTTAGCGAATACGAAGCAGCGGACGACACCAATAGGGCCCAGCTGAAAGAGAAAATAGAATCTTACAAGCTCAAATGGTCGGCCATGACAGGTGAATTGTATGATAAGGTTACTCCTCAGGTCGTAAATGAGTTGGAAAGAGAATATAAAGAAATCACGAAAAAATATGCAGCACTGAATATCTAATCAGCAACCTATCAAACTAATGTCGGACCATCCCACATCTCCGACATTGCTGCCTCCTAAGTGGGACCGCAGCGGATTTCCTTAGCGGTGAAGCCGGTTCCAAACAAGCACCCGCGAGCGTATTCCGCATTGAGAAAACGCACCATCGCGCGGGCGTCCTCGCGGCTATTGAACAGCCGTCCGCAGGAGTGCTCATTGCAGAAGAGGTCGGTGACGATGATGGCCTACATGGTCGGCTCCTTTTGCTTGCCGTTAGTCCCTCATTCTACGCCGCCACGCGTACAGCTAAGAACTTTCTTCTCGGTGGTGCTCCCTCGCCGTAAACCCTTGTCAATCAGGCATCGCAGCGGACAAAAGTATCCAGAAATCTCGAAGAAGGCAATAAAGAAAACAGGCACTTTATACTTAATTTGATAATTGAGCAATGCGTGAATAATTGTGATTTGATTCAAATAAACAGGCAGGAATTATTGATTGAAATGCAGGATCACAGCAACCGGCATAAACCTAAGTTGGAACAAAATTTCAAAGATTGAAAATTCATGGCAGGCAATTTTAAACCGACTCGCACACTCGGCACACTATAATACCTCCGATAGCCGTATTAACGAATAAATTCCATCCAGGATATGAAAATAGGATGTCTCTCTTTTGCCTAATTTTTTCTTGACGTGGAACTAAGTTCCATATATTGCGATAATATACTGGAAAGGCGTGTTGGGCATCTCAGAGAATAAAGACTCGAGTCATTTGCATCTAATATATACCCCCATCGTATAGGTATTGAAAAAATGAAGTCATGCTAAGGGTATGGGTAAATAAGGAAAGTGATGAAGCGCGAAGCAGCAAAGTCCAAAGATCATGATCTTGAGTACCATCCGGCAGCCGGTTCTCAAACCTTATGGAAGGGTATCCAACTACTTGAGATGGTTGGCACTTTGTCACCACGACCTAGATTCAAAGACTTGATGAAGGCTTCACGATTGCCAAAGGGAACACTTCATCGGCTTCTTCAAACATTAATTGATTCTCGGTTGGTGAAGTTAGAGCCAAGTGACCAGACTTACCGATTAGGAACACTTCTTTTCGAGATGGCTCATAAGGTTTGGAGTGAATTCGACTTGCGCGGTGCAGCAACTTCCGAGATGGAACGTTTGTTTAAGCTTGCAAATGAGACGGTCCGACTGGGCGTGTTGAACGACTACCAGGTTCTCTACATTGATCAAATTGACTCATTCCAGCCTGTTAAATTAGGCGGTGGTGTTGGTAGCCGAGCTGATATTCATTCCAGTGGTTTAGGTAAAGCGATATTGACGCATATTCCGGAAAGCAAATCTCATCTGCTGCTGAAGGATTTGGAATTAACGCGGCATACCCCGAACACGATAACAGAGATTGATGAATTGAAGCGTCATCTCAAGATTACCAAAGCACGGGGATATTCTGTTTCCATTGAAGAGCAGCACATCGGCATCAATGCCGTTGCGGCAGCGATTTTGGATCATAAAGCCGAACCCTTAGGCGCGATCGGTGTGATCGGACCGGCGTTTCGCTTAACGCCTGATCGCCTGCATGCACTCGGAAGGGAGGTCATTGAAGCAGCCCGGAGAATTTCGGGTAATATCGGAGAAACCTCCATGTCAATCACTGTGATGCCGAAGCCTTTTGGGGCGGATCGTGATGATTTGAAATGTGTATTTCCCGGCACTGCATTTATCGGAAAAGAACCTCATTGGTCGAGTTCTTCTCAAAAGCTGTATTGGGTGGATATGCTGGCACCAGCCATCTATGCAGGTGATCCGGCTTCTAATGAATACAAGGTTTTCCCCATGCAGGAGCTGGTTGGTGCGGTTGTCCCGCGAACACGTGGTGGTTTTGTTGTGGCAATGCAGAGCGGTTTCAAAGCGGTTGATTTGGAAAGCGGTTCCACAACCTTAATTGCCGATCCCGAAGCAAACTTACCTGGCAATCGTTTCAATGCTGGAAAATGTGATAAAAAGGGGCGGCTTTGGGCCGGAAGTTTATCTATTGATACAGCACCGGATAAAGGTGGGTTATGGTGTTTGGATATTGATGGAAGCGTTCGAAAAATGGACGATGGTTTCCACATTTCAAATGGAATGGGATGGAGTCCGGACGATAAGAAATTTTACTTCACGGATAGCGTTAAACGGTTAATCTATGAGTACGATTTTGATCTTGAGAGCGGTTCAATAGAGAATCGACGTACATTTGTCGAGGTACCCGAAGGTGTCGGAGCGCCGGATGGCCTAACGGTTGATTCCGAAGGATGTGTTTGGAGTGTTCATTGGGATGGTTGGTGTATCACAAGATACGATCCTGAGGGAAATGTGGAGCGCGTTATTAATGTGCCTGTACCCCGTCCAACGAGTTGTGCTTTTGGTGGGCCTGATCTGTCAACCTTATACATCAGTTCAGCTCGAATACGATTGTCTGCTCAAGAGCTTGTCGAGGCACCGCTTTCCGGAAGCATATTCGCTTTGGATGCGGGCGTGAAGGGCTTGCCAAGCAATGAATTCGCCGGATAAAAAGTCAATTTTTCAAATTCCGATTTCGGGAGGTTAATCCAAAATGATCGATCAAGCCAGACTAATAGCGTTTGAAGATATCAGGACACGCATCGCCAAAGTGCCGCGCGTGGAGCTCGCCTGCAAACCGACACCGCTCGTTGAAGCCAGGTGTCTATCGGATTTTCTTAATGGCCCGCGTATTTTCGTAAAGCGCGACGACCTGACAGGCGTGGCGTTCGGCGGTAACAAAACCCGCAATCTGGAATTTCGTCTTGCACGCACCATCGCAGAGAAAGCCGATGTCGTCATCGTTGGGCTCGATCTCCAGTCCAATTCTGCTCGGCAGACGGTGGGTTCCTGCAATAAACTCGGTCTGAAAACAATCCTGGTGCTCCAGGGCAGACCGCCCAAAGAGATCCAGGGCAATCTGCTGGTCGACTACCTTTTAGGGGCAGAAGTGCATTTTGCCAGGGACCAGGCTGAACAGCGCTCGCTGATGGACGAATTGGCAGCCCAGACGCAAAGCCATGGGAAAACCCCTCATATCCTAAACGACAATCCCATGTTCGATGTCGCTTCAGCCCTTGCCTACATCGAATGTACGATGGAAATAATTGAGCAACTCTCCAATAACGGTGAGGAGCCAAAATACCTTTATATGTCCTCGAGCGGCAAAGGGCAGGCCGGTTTGATCTTGGCCAAACGAATCTTCAGGGAAGACTACGAGGTTCGTGGCGTGACGGCGACCTCGGAGTTCGATGTCCCTGTTCGCACCGCCGAGATTGCTAACCGGACGGCCCGTGAAATGGATTTTGAGCTGGAAGTTACGCCCGGCGAAGTTGTTAACTACGATGATTATGTGGACCAAGGGTATGGTATTCCGAGCCCTGCCGGAAACGAGGCCGTAAAGGTATTCGCGCAGACAGAGGGTATCATCCTCGACCCCATTTATACGGGAAAATGCGCAGCCGGACTGATCGATCACATCCGGTCCGGTCATTTTGACAGAACCGATAGCGTTGTGTTCGTACACACCGGCGGTCTTCCCGCTATTTTCACCCATAATAAACTTTGGCAATAGCTGCCCATGGCGGCGGTCATTTTTTACCCCTCGAAAAAAGGAGATGGAAAAATGAAAAACAGAAGCTTCATAACAATTACGGCTGTGGTTTTCTGTTTGGTGCTCATTGTTGGTTTCGCGGGCACAACGGCCCAGGCAGGGAAGGCAGACAACACGCTGGTTTTCGGCTAAAGCATCCCGGTCACTGACCTGGGGCCCGCTTACATGGCTTTCTTGCGGTATCCCGCGGGATACGAAGTCGGGTTCGTCCTCTATGACCGTCTTGTAACATTCGATGATGAGCTCAATTTCAACCCGCAGCTGGCTGAAAGCTGGGAGATATCGGCCGACCAGAAACAGATGATCTTCAAACTGCGCAAAGGTGTCAAGTTCCACGACGGCACGCCCTTCAATGCTGAAGCCGTCAAGTTTAATATCGAGAGGATGATGGATGTGAAACGCAATTCCACCAATCGCCCTTTGTGGAGCCCGCTAGCCGGTGCCGAAGTGATCGATACATACACGGTGGCCATCAATACTAAAAAGCCTTTCGCGCTCCTGCTGAACACGTTGGCGCACGGATCCGGTGCGATGGTGAGCCCAACGGCGATTCAGAAAAACGGCGATGAAAGCATGACGCTGAAACCGGTGGGTGCCGGTCCGTTCATGCTTGAGTCCTTCAAACCGGGCCAGGAAGTTGTGGTAAAAGCCTTTCCCGACTACTGGGCGGGCAAACCTAAACTTGACAAGATCGTCTTCAAATACATTCCCGAAGCACCGACCCGTATTTCAGCCCTGAAAACCGGCAGTGTCGATGTTATAGACGCCATCCCCAGCCACATGGTCTCCGGTCTCAAGAAAAGCCCGAACCTGCAGGTCTTGTCCAAGCCCGGCCTCCGGCCCATGGGCCTTGCCATATTGACGTCACGAGAACCTTTCACGGACAACCGGGTGCGGCAAGCCCTGAATTATGCAGTGCCGGTAAAGACAATCTCCGATCGGATCTTTTTTGGCTACGCCAAGGCTTCTGACTCGCCCTTGGCCTTTAATACCGTCGGTCACAAGGCCATTGGCGGTTATGAGGTCGACACTGAAAAGGCGAAAGCCTTGCTCACTGAAGCCGGGTTCAAGGACACCAACGCGGAAGGGATTGTCGAGCGCAGCGGCAAGCCATTAAAGATGACCCTCCTTACCTCGGAGGGGCAGTTCCCCGGCGATATCCAGGTGGCCGAAATCAGTGCCAAGGCCTTCCAACAGATAGGTATCGATGTTGAAATCACCAAAATCGAAAAAGGCTCCTACTGGGATGCGCTGAGGCTGAAGCAAAGCGACATTAAATGGGATTTGGCTGTATTCGGTTTCAATCCCTCCAACGGCGCCGGCTCATACCACCTGGACTCCATGTTCCATTCAAACCCGGATGATGCTTCCCGCCCCCAGGCATGGAATATTGTCCGATTTCGGAATACCGAGGTAGATGCATTGATCCAGAAGGCAAAAACCACGGTGGATCCGAACAAAAGAGCGAACATACTGGGACAGGCCCAGGAAATCATCTGGGATGAAGCGCCATATGTCTGGCTCCATGTACCGGAGATCATCAGCGCTGCTCACAAGGATGTGAAGGGCGTCGAAGTGTGGCCGATTATTTTCACCATCGTTCGTAACGCACACTTCTGATGCTTATCGGGCGAGAGATGCCACCCCGCTTGCACAATGGATCGATCCATATTTCCGGCCGGCTCCCCTGCATCTTGGTCACAGAATATGAACATGGGAAAAACGGCGGCAACAACCGAACGCGGTAGACACCGATGCTGAAATTCATCGTGTTGCGAATTGTAAGGATTTTTCCCATTACATTCGCCGTTATTACGATCATTTTTCTAATTTTCCAGGCAATTCCTGGTGATCAGGCCGTTCTGATGGCCGGACCGGGGGCCAGGGATGCGGAAATCGAAGAGATCCGCCGCCAGCTGGGCTTGGATCGACCCATTTACATTCAGTACGTACGCCACATCGCAGGGATCCTGCAAGGCGATTTCGGATTCTCGACAACCTATCAGGGAAGTCCCTTCTTTCATATCGTTGATCGGATTCCCGCGACCCTGGCGTTGACGGCCGCCGCCATTTCGGTGACGATCGTCATCGGTGTGCCCGGCGGTATCTTGGCCGCGGTCTATCACAACCGACTCCTCGATTATGGGATATCCCTTTCTGTGGTCGGGCTGTTGGCGGTTCCCAATTTCTGGCTGGGACTGATGATGATGTCCTTTTTGTCGGTCCAGCTGGGATGGCTGCCGAGCTTCGGATTCAGCGGATGGTTGTCGCTGGTTATGCCCACCCTCGCTCTGGCGGCACGGTTGATCGCCCTGGTGGCTCGAATGACGCGCGGTGTTGTTCTGGAGGAACTCAACAAGGATTATGTCCGCACGGCGCGTTCAAAGGGATTGGACGGGATGACCGTAATGATACGGCATGTCCTGCGCAACGCCTTGATCCCAACGGTGACCCTGATCGGCCTGGAAACGGGATATCTCCTGGGTGGATCTGTGGTCGTTGAGCGACTGTTCGCCTGGCCGGGCATCGGTGACCTGATGATCAATGCCATCGGGATGCGCGACTACAACCTGGTCCAGGGCATCATATTGATGTTTGTGTTCGGGTTTCTCCTGATTAACCTGATCGTGGAAATACTGTACGCGATTATCAATCCTAGAATTCAGTACGGATAAGGCTGGCGAAGCTCCGCCTCAAACCAACGAGCCGTTCGGCCTTGTTATTTGACTCTGTCATTCGACCCTGTCATTCGACCCTGAGGACCTCGAAGGGAGGCTCTCGAAGGGAAGCTTTAGACAGGTAGGCGGTATAAATATCCCATTACTTGAAGCCGAGCGATACTGGTTGCTGGATTCTAGATACTGGACTGTAAAATGATTGTTGCGTGTTCCGTGTTACGGGTTACGAGTCTTTAATAGGATGGTTTCCTTTATTTTAACCCGCAACGCGCAACCCGTAACTCGTAACATCATTTTTTAATGCAAAAACAACATTCTGTCTGAAATCGACAACAAATTGTCAATATGAAGTTACTAAGCTTTTTCCGAGACTGCGCTCGGAAAAAGGGACCAATGGCAATTGAAAATTGAAGATTGAAGATTTGTGGAGATCGCTTCGCTCCGTCATTTTAATGATTGTTTTGTTAGAATTGATAGAATTCCTTAAATATTCAATATTCAATCGAAAATATTCAATCTGTTTCTTACAACATGTTGTCAGGAAAAAGGCCTTAAGGGCCTAAAGGCCTAGTGCAGTGACACAACCCATTTCCAGCGATCGGCTTTCAGACGATAGGACTGACGAGGATCACGAGATTCGCAGCGTCTGGAACCTCTACCTGATTATCGGCGCCTTGCTGATCCTGTTCTATTTGATCCTTGCCATTTTCGGGGATTATTTGGCGCCGTACGGTTACAATGATCAGGATCTTATGAACCCGCTCGCACCGCCGTCCTGGGAACATCCGTTTGGCACCGATCCCATAGGCCGGGATCTCCTGTCGCGTATCATCATCGGTACCCGCTACACACTTTGGGTTGCAATCATATCGGTGCTCCTGGCTACTGTTGGGGGCGTTGCCTTGGGTCTGCTCTCCGGATTTTTAGGGGGTCGTGTGGACGCGGTGATCACCACCATCGTTGATCTATTCCTGACAATCCCCCTGCTGATCCTTGCCATTGCCATCGCAAGCGTGGCGGGCGCTGGAATGACCGGCCTGATTGTGGCCACCAGCATCAGCTTCACCCCCCCTCTCGCCCGTCTGATACGCGGTCGGGTTCTCGAGATTCGGGAGGAGGAGTTTATTCAGGCCGCTTTTGCCATCGGGGTCCGAACACCGCGGATTCTTCTGCGACACTTGTTGCCAAATACGCTGACCGTTATCTTTATCCAATCGAGCCTGTTCGCCGGACGAGCGATTCTTGTGGCCACTGCACTCGGTTTTCTCGGCCTTGGCGTGCGGCCGCCGATCCCTGAATGGGGGACTTTGTTGGGCGGCGGTCGAGAGTATCTGGAGATGGCTCCCCATCTGGTGGTGGCCCCCGGTTTCGCCATCTCGCTGCTGGTCCTTGCATTCAACCTGTTAGGAGACGGCCTGAGGGATCATTTCGATCCTCGTGCCAAGATCTAAGGAGACCCGATTTGAAAATAATCGATTGCCATGGGCACATATTTCCACATTTATGGGAGGCTTGCGGATTCGAAAGCGCCGAACTGCATCTGTTGTTTCAAAAATACGCCATGCATCTGCACGGCAACCAACCGGTTCGCCGGCAGCAGGACCAACGAATCATTCAAGAAAAACATCTTTGGGATCCTGATGATCCCTCGGAAAGCGGCCAGGCGGGGGATGTTCGTTTTCGCGTCGGTCGATTCGGGCGCTACGAATGGAAGAAGGACGGTCAGTGGCATTACCTGCAATTCCTCCCGCCCCACCTGCAGGAGATGTGTTCACCGCCGGAATTCATTGTCACTCAGATGGACTATGTCGGCATCGAAACCATGGTTCTGCAGAATGACCACATTTACGGAAATCTTGCCGAGTACTTTTCTGCGGCGATCAAAAAATTTCCCGGACGCTTTATCGGATTGGCCCAGGTCGAGGAGGCGTTTGCCTATCGCGACGACCAAATGGCGATCCTCGCCGAATCGCTGGACCACCTTGGCATGAAAGGATTATACTTCACTTTGGCCGGGTTCTTCCGCAATGGCTACAAGATTTACTACACGGATCCTGAATTCCGCCCGTTCTGGAACGAGGTGGAGAAGAGGAACATCCCGGTTTTCTGGGTATTTTTTACACCAGGTCCCATGGGTGATTTCGCCGATGAAATGGTGCGATTCCTCGGTTGGCTCGAACGCTATCCCAACATCACCTCGGTGCTGGTTCACGGTATGCCGACGGGTCTTTTTGCGGTCGAAAAAGACCGGCTGGTCTTCCCCTCCTACATGACAGACGTCATGGATCGCTTTCCGGTATATTCTGAAATTCTATATCCCATCGGTTGGGGGGGAAAAATGAATTTTCCTTTCGAGCGGGCTCAGAACCACATACGCCAGGTATACGATCGATTCGGTCCTGATCACCTGCTGTGGGGGTCCGATATGCCGAATATCGAGCGTTACTGCACATACCGGCAGACGCTGACGTATATTCTTGATTACTGCGATTTCATAACTGCCGAGGACCGTGAAAAGATTTTCCAGCGAAACACATTATCGTTGTTCGGGCAGTAGGGAGATAACACTAAAAATAAAGACCGCCTGTTGTGATGGATTCAGCCCCCATTCTCAGCGTCGAGAACCTTAGGACGCATTTCATTACAAGAAAAGGACGATTCCGAGCTGTCGACGGCGTCTCCTTCTCGATTGGACACGGGGAGACGCTTGGTATAGTCGGCGAGTCCGGGTGCGGCAAGAGCGTATCGGCGCTTTCGATTTTGCGGTTGTTGCCCGAACCGCCGGCCAGAATCGTCAGTGGCTCGGTTTACTTCGGTGGTGCCGACCTGTTGAGACTCACTGAGTCCGAACTTCAGGAAATTCGTGGAAACAAAATCTCGATTATCTTTCAGGAACCGATGACCTCCTTGAATCCGACGATGACGATCGGCCGCCAGGTCGGCGAAGTGCTCGAGCGCCACCGGAAACTATCCATCAGGGCGGCAACCGGCAGGGCGGTAGAACTGCTTGATATGGTACAAATTTCCGATCCCGGACGTCGGCTCAAAGAATATCCGCACAGCCTGTCGGGCGGCATGCGGCAACGGGTGATGATCGCGATGGCCCTGGCATGCAATCCGAGTGTATTGATCGCAGATGAACCCACCACCGCATTGGATGTGACTATCCAGGCTCAAATCCTGGACCTCATGCAGGGGTTGCAGGACCGGTTGAGAACTGCAATCATCATGATCACCCACGATCTGGGCATCATTGCCGAAATTGCCGATCGGGTCTTGGTGATGTATGCCGGCACAAAAGTGGAGGAGGCCGATGTCGATTCGTTATTCGAGAATCCGCAGCATCCTTACACAATGGGACTTTTGGCGGCGATCCCGCGATTGGATCGAGCCGCTGAAGGCGATGTCGACACCCAAAAGTTGTCTGAGATTCCAGGCGTTGTGCCATCGCTCAAGGGAAAAGCGAAGGGTTGCCCCTTCGCACCGCGATGTCGTCATGCAACCGACAGATGCCGCAGGGTAATCCCACCGCTCGAGGAAAAACTACCGGGCCACTGGGCTGCGTGCTGGGAATCGGAACGTCTTTCTAATGAATGATATGGGAAGTCCAAAGCAAAATCCGAACGAAATAAGCACTCATCCTTTGCTTGAGGTTAGGGATTTGACAAAACACTTTGTCATCCGCAAAGGCTTCTTCACCCGAACCGTTGGAAGGGTGCGGGCGGTCGACGATGTGTCATTCACGCTTCAGCCGGGTGAGACGCTTGGATTGGTGGGTGAAAGCGGGTGCGGCAAATCGACCGTGGGCAAAACGATTCTGAAACTTCTCGAACCCACGCGGGGTCATATCATCCTTGAAGGACGCGAAATCAGCAAATTGAGCAAAGAACAGATGCGGCCTATCCGCCAGGAAATTCAGATGGTATTTCAGGATCCGTATTCATCGCTCAATCCGCGCATGACAGCGGGAAATATCGTGGGCGAACCTCTGGAGGTTCACGGCATCGCCACCGGCAAGTCCAAGGAGGAAAAGGTCGCAGCCCTTTTCGAGCGTGTTGGCCTCCGTCCCGAGCAGATGAAGAGTTATCCAAATGAATTCTCCGGCGGACAACGGCAACGAATCGGGATTGCACGAGCCTTGGCGCTCAATCCAAAAGTGATTATCGGCGACGAGCCGGTATCTGCATTGGATATGTCTATCCAAGCCCAGGTTATCAACCTCCTGATGGATCTCCAGAGGAAACTCGGGGTTTCCTATCTTTTCATTGCCCACGATCTTGCAGTCGTTGAGTACATCAGCCACCGCATCGCCGTGATGTATCTGGGAAAGATTGTAGAACTAACGGACAAGCGGACGCTGTTCCTTTCACCGCTGCATCCATACACCGAAGCCCTGATTTCTGCTGTGCCGATCCCCGACCCCAAACGAAAGCGCACCCAGCGGCAGCTTCTTCACGGTGAGGTCCCAAGCGCCTCCAATCCACCCAGCGGATGTCGGTTTCACACCCGCTGTCCTTTGGCAGTGGCACGATGCCGCAAAGAGGAGCCTCTTTTAAGGACCGTCGCGGAAGGGCATCAGGTCGCCTGCCACCTGAGATGAACGATTTTTGGCTGCTCATGATGATATAACAAATTCAAACGTGAAATAAGGAGAATCCCATGAAAAAGTATATCTTGAAAGCCGGCGTGAAAGGCCTGGAAGCCCTCCAGCTTCAGGAAACGGAACCGGTAGAACCGAAACCTTTTGAAGTGTGCGTGCAGATGCGGGCGATTTCTTTGAACTACAGAGACTTGATCGTTGCCGACATGGGCGTCACCCGGGATCTGATACCGCTGTCGGACGGCGCCGGAGAGGTCGAAGCCATTGGCAAGGAAGTCACCGGGCTCAAAAAGGGCGATCGGGTCTCGGGACTTTTCTTTCCGCTCTGGCAAAGTGGAGACATCGATGCCCGCAAGTTTGCCGTTGCCCGGGGCGGCGAACCCACAGACGGCGTGTTGGCTCAATTTGTGTGCGGGCCTGCCGACAGCTTCGTGAAAATGCCCGAACATTTATCCTTCGAAGAAGCCGCCACCCTGCCTTGCGCCGGCCTGACCGCCTGGAATGCCCTGGCGGTTCATGGAAGACTGCTGGCAGGCCAGACGCTCGTCATTCAGGGCACCGGAGGGGTTGCCCTGTTCGCCCTTCAGTTGGCAAAAGCCATGGGGGCCCGGGTCATTATGCTTTCAAGCGGTGATGACAAGCTTGCACGGGCCCAGGAAATGGGTGCGGACGAATTGATAAACTACAAGAGCCACCCGGACTGGGAGAAGCTGGTGCTCGAAAAGACGTCCCGGATCGGTGCGGATCTGATTCTCGAGCTCGGCGGCGGCGGGACCCTGGCCAGATCCATAGAGGCCGTCAAAGTCAAAGGGCGCATCAGCCTTGTCGGCGTGTTGACCGGCTTTGACGCCAAGATCAATCCGCTGCCCATCATGAGAAAGAGTCTGTCCGTCAACGGCATCTATGTGGGCAGCTGCGCCATGCAGGAGCAGTTTCAAAGCGCGCTGGCCGTAAACCGGATTCATCCGGTCATCGATCGTGTGTTCGAAATGCAGCAGGCAAAAGAAGCCTACGAATACCTGCGCAGCGGCCGGCATTTTGGAAAAATCGTCATCCGGCTGGATTGAAGAAGACGGGTGAGGGTTAACGCTTAGGGTTCTCGAAAAAATAAATTTACATTTTAGGGGGACGAGGCGCCCGCTTGGCAAGACGCGAGGAGGGCGAATAACAAGTTATTTAACCGACGAGCAACGCAGCCAGGCGGGATGGATCGGCTCACAAAAATGTGAAGGTATTTTTGAGCGAGCCCTTAAATTACGAATAATAAGTATACAAGCTTTGATCCTCTTCCACTTATAGATTAAAAGGCTTTAAGAATCTGATTGACATGTAAGAATCTGATTGACATGTAAGATGTGTGGTGTTTTCTATAGTATTTTTAACAGATCGCTTTTACCCAATGTCTCTTCAATTCGAATTCCGCTGGCCAACAAGGTTCTTATACACTAGTCTGGGGCCTCATTTTCATCATAATATTAACCACAATACAGGAGGGAACTGCTATGGATAACAATTTTAAGGTTAGCAAGCGTCAGTTCTTCAAATCTGCTATCGGTCTTGGCGGTTTGGCTGCTGCTGCGGGCACCGGTCTTTTGACCAGCCTAGCTTCCGTCAAGGAGGCACATTCTCAAATACTGGAGTCCGGCATTGACCCAGACTCCGTTCTGGCCAAGATTAAGAAAGAAGGAAAATTGATGGTTGGATATTCGCAGACAGTACCTTGGTTCCAAAAGGAAGCCAAAACGGGAAAGCTGGCGGGTATTTATTACGATGTAATGGAATTGCTCGGAAAAAATCTTGAGATCAAAGTCGAATACCAGGAAGTCTCTTGGAGATATAGTCAATAGTTGTGTATGAAGAAATTAGGCGGCAATCCGTTTTTCTTCGACACCATTGACAAATTTAACTCCTCTAATTACTTCTGCCAGGCGTTGCGGATGGTGAAGTCG